>Ga0265320_10000023_pt1 | contig 171409 bp, 126 predicted proteins | sample 4827metaG_FD_202087 | JGI IMG/M metagenome (GOLD analysis project Ga0265320, IMG submission 202087) | Rhizosphere microbial communities from Carex aquatilis grown in University of Washington, Seatle, WA, United States - 4-8-27 metaG | ecosystem: Host-associated > Plants > Roots > Rhizosphere...
GTCGAGCAGACGAAGGGCGTGGAAATGTTGGTGCGAGTGACGGTGCCCGGGTTTGCCCCGCCAAAGCCGTGAGGGCGTGGCAGGGATGGCCGGTCAAGGCCAAGAATGGAGCCTTGGAATACCTGGCCTTGCACAATGACCCCGCGCAGGAGCGATGGCTGGTATGGGATAGGGGTAACGAGGGGTTTTTCTCCTCCGCCCACCGGCTACATTCCCTTACATAGCGAATTGCCCTTCGAATAACGCGATAGCAGTGGGCAGAAATTCGCTCAAATTCTTCATTTTACATTCTACCCTCCACCTTCTACCTTCTCCCTTCTTCCATGAGTCTTCTTACTTTCACGAATCGTACGGCTTTGGTCACGGGCGCGGGCCGGGGCATTGGCAAGGCCATCGCCGAAAAGCTCGCCGAGCAGGGTGTCAAAGTCTTGTGCGTGTCCAAGAACGAGGCCTCTTGCGGGGCGGTGGCCGAAGCCATCAAGGCCGCCGGCGGGCGGGCCCAGGCCTATGCGGTGGATGTCGCCGACGCCAATGCCGTCCGCGCCATGGGCGAAAAAATTCTCCAGGAACACGAGCGCGTGGACATTTTAATCAACAACGCCGGCATCACGAAGGACACGCTGCTGCTGCGCATGAGCGACGAGGACTGGCACGACGTGTTGAACACCAATCTTTCGAGCTGTTTTTATTGGACGAAAACTTTGTTGCGCCCCATGACCCAGGCGCGCTGGGGCCGCATCATTAATATTTCCTCCGTGGTCGGCTTGATCGGCAATCCGGGGCAGGCGAACTACGCCTCCGCGAAGGCCGGCATGCTCGGTTTCACCAAGGCCCTTGCGCGCGAATTGGCGGGCCGCAACATCACGTCCAACGCCGTCGCCCCCGGCTTCATCGCCACGGACATGACCGAAAAGCTCGACAAGAAAATGATGGAGGAAGTCCTCAAATGGCTCGTGCCGGCGAAGCGCATGGGCGAGGCCAGCGAAGTCGCCTCTATCGTGGCTTATCTGGCCAGCGACCAGTCGTCGTACATCACCGGGCAGGTCTTTTCCGTCGATGGCGGCATGGCGATGTAAGACGGCGGCCCACTTGATTTTGCGCCCTGGATATTTAATTGGGATTGGGATTTTCCGCCTTCACTGGGGGTGGTCGCAGATCAATGGAAAAATCTCCTTGATTGAATTCTTCGATATACCATACGCCCTTGTCCTTAAGTAAATAAATGTGGCCCGGATGGTCGCGATCCACTTGGGGCACATCAGAAAAGCGCGCCAATTGAAACGAGAGTCTGGCTCTTGGAAGAGTGCTGACATGATCGGCCACGTCCGGGGAGAGGTTATCTGCCAAAGTCCCGAGGATCTTGGGCCAGACCACTGAAATTTCCTCGCTGCTGCCCGGGGTCGCTTTGAAGGCCGCAATGGCATTCCGCACTTCCTCCTTCTGTTGGTCAGTAAGGTTTGGTGGAAGGTAGGCCGTGAGTGTCCTCTCGAAATCTCCGGAACGGAACCGGCTCACAATGTCCGTCAGCGCCTTATTCAGGTCCAATTGAGGATTGTCGGCCGGCGCGGGCGTCGCCACCGATTCCTCTGCCGTAGTCGCGGTCACTGGGGTTGGCTCGTTAGCTGCGGGAGGGAGGGTAGGGTCGACCACGCGAGGGCCGGCTGTTTTTGTCGTCGCCACCGTCGGCGGGGGTGACGGCTTTGCGGCCGGGGTGGAGTGGGGTTTCGGTTGAATGGGCAAAGAGGAAAAGTTGATTGCGAAAAAAGCAATCAAAGCGAGGGCTACGACCAGCAGGGTGATTTTGGTTTTAGTGCTCATAAAAAGCATTCCCAGCAACATGCTCGTGAAAGGGCCTCCTCCTGCTGCGGCCAGAGATGAAGCGGTGATTTTGACTGCCAGGGCGGATGGGGCGGCGTGCATGGAGTTCGAGCTTATGGTCGCCGCCAACAGCGCGGAGGAAACGGTGATGCCGGCGCGCCCAAAATGAAGGCGCAGTTTATCCAACGCGTGGTCCGCCCGTTTGCGGGCCGTGTTTTCATTCAGGCCCAGCGCTTCACCCACTTCGCGGTGACTCAAGCCCTGAAAGTAGCGAAGCACCACGACGTTCCGTTCTTTTTCCCGGAGTTGGCCCACGGCTTCGTCGAGCACCGGGCGCAATTGCTCCCAGTCAAATTCTGCGGTGGAGTTATGCTCAGGCATGGTGGATTCCTTTTCCCGGAGGTGGCGGCGCTGTTCGCTGCGCAGGGCTTTTAGCGCGGCAAAACGCGCTCTGGTATGCAGCCACCCCGCAATGGCTTCGTGAAGGGAAAGCGGCCCCGCCTTGCGGGCCAGGTCCGTGAACACGTCTTGGGTGACATCTTCCGCCAGCGAGCCATGGCCATTCGTCACGCGCAAGGCGACCGAGTAAACCAAGTTAACCTGGCGGCGTACGACCTCGGCGAAAGCAGCCTCATCGCCGCAAGTCGCATACTGGTGCAATAATTCCCGGTCGGTCGCCATGGTTTTCCTAATAACACCCGGTCAGCATGAAAACGGTCAAAAAAATCTCTTGGCGGACGGAATTTTCCGTCCGTAAATTTCCCGGCTGCAGCCCAACCGATGCGGCGCCTCATGCCCGTTTAAGGATTGAGCGGTAACTTGGGGCGTTTTCCTGGATCAAGGCGAGCAGGGTGGCTTGGCGGCCATTATTGTTATTGGGGTACTTGGCCAGCACGGCTTTGGTCGCGGCTTCAGGGTCGGTCTTGGCCCATTGGCGGACGAGGCTGCTGATGATGGTGCCTCGTTTGGGGGCATCAGCCATCGTGCTCGCCCAGGTGAAGGCCGTGGGGATGTCATTTTGGCTGGCCACCGCCACGAGCCGCCGCGGGAGTCATCGCCGAGGCGCCGGAAGGCATGGGCGATTTTGCGCTGGCTGCCCCAGTCTGGATGGACGTTGCGGTCTTCGGCGTGCCGGGGGCCTGCAGGGTGGCCATCGACGTGGACGACTGCGGCGCGGGATGGGCAAGCCACGACGCGCCGGTGGCGGCAACGACGACCAACGCGGAGGGGGCGGCGATGGCCAAGGCGGTCTTGAGGGTTGGGTTCATAGAGAGAAATCTCATCAAGTAATATAAAATACCTAATCCACTGGCTGGACTGGCCGCGCTGGCGAGGGCGGCAGCCGTGATTCTGCCGGCCAGGCCGGCAGGCGGGGCAGCGGCGGCATGGGCGCCGAGAGTGGTGGCCAGCAAGGCCGCGCTGGCCGTCACGCCCTGGCGCGCAAAATAAGCGCGCAATTTTTCCAGGGCGCGGCTGACCCGTTTTTGTGCCGCAGGTTCACTCAGCGAAAGCAGGCGGCCCGTTTCCCCCAGGCTGCGCCCGTCGAAGTAGCGCAATAGCAGGGCGTCCTGTTCGACCCGGTTGAGCTGCTGCAATGCCTCATCGAGGATCGGCGCGAGCGTTGTCCAGGCCACGGGGGCATCACGGTTTTGTTCGGCGAGGTTCATGGCTATGGTTTCACGCTGGCGGCGGCGGTTTTCCGTGCGGACGGCCATGTACGCGGCCCGCTGGGTGGCGCGGTAAAGCCAGCCCGGCAGCGTCCCGGGACGCACGAGCCACGCCTTTTGTGCCAGCGCGATGAATACTGTTTGTACGACATCCTCCGCCGTGGTGGCGTCGTGCACCAGCCGCCGCGCAGTGGCATAGACGAAAGGAAGCTGCCGTTGCACGAGCTCCGCAAACGCCGGTTCGGTGCGGTGCGCGGCAAATTCCTGCAAGAGTTCGTGGTCATCCATGGCAGTCTCGTTAATAGAGTACTGCCGCCGTCCGCGAAAAACAGACAAGCTATTTTTGGCAGGCAGTTATCCCGCGGAACGCCATTTCTGTTCCAGGGCACGCAGCTGTTCCACCAACTCCGGAGCCGCTTTCAATTCAGCGAGCGGCGTTAGCTGGGCGTAAATGTAAGTCCAATCCAGCCCAGCCGGATTGCGGGCGATGACCGCATCGAGGTCGCCCCAGTCGTGGGGGCGTCCGGCAAAGGCTTTCATCACCACCAAGTCCTCGGCCGAGCAGACCCGCAGTGGCTGGCCGGGGATGAATTCGAAATCAGAGGCGCGAGCTACAGCTTGTTCCTCAAACGGCAGTCCGCCCAAGGCGATGTCAACCGGTGCTCCACCTTCGCTAAATAAGAGCACGACTCGATGGGAGACGAACATTTCCCTGCCGTCAGGCACGCGCGAACGAAAATTCGCCAGAAAAATGTCCACGATCTTTTCCGCTTCGCGAAAGCCAGCCAGGACGGTCAAATCAATGTCTTGGGTGAAACGTTGTTTGCCCCACCGCCAGACGGCTAGCCCGCCGATGAAACAAAACGGCCAGCCCTGCTTTTGGCAGAAGGACTGCAATTGCTGCGCCGCGGTAAAAAGATCACGCATCCCGCATTTTGCCAAAAAGGCGCTGCTGCTCGATTAAACCGCTGGTTGGCAGCGGCGGATGGCTGTTGAGGCTAAGACGCCAAATGTCGCCAAAGCTCGTCATGGCCTCCTCCGGCTTTTCTTTGGCAAACCACTCGACGCGTTCGCGCTCCAAAAGGGGCCCGATCCGCTGCCAGCGGGCGACCCATTCGGCCATGGTTTCCGGTTGCATCGCCATCGGTAGAGCATGCCGCGCCGGGCGGTTTTTGCCAAGCGCCATTTGCGTTCAAAGACGAGTCCACGACAGGGCATAATCCGATATTTAGCTGTCGGCGGCCCGGGCAATTGGGGCTGGAACCGCCTGCTTCTGCGCAGGTTGTGTTTTTTACAGTTGACGGCGGCAAAGCGATGTGAAGGCTGGGGGGATTCCACAGAACCTTTTTCCACCCAAGACTATGGCGGACAAAACAATCGAACAGCGGGTCAAGGAGATCATCGTCAACCAGCTCAACGTCAACGAAGAGCAGGTGACGCCGGAGGCGTCTTTCCTCGAGGACCTCGGGGCCGATTCCCTGGACTTGGTCGAGTTGATCATGGCCTTTGAAGAGGAATTCAAAGACGAAATCAAAGGCGAGATCCCTGAATCGGACGCCGAGAAGCTCACCACCGTGGGCCAGGTCATTGACTACATCAAGCAGAAGTCCGGCAAATAACCGCCGCTCCGCTGCTGTTGCGATGGCCCGGGCGCCCGTGAGGCCCGCCTTTCCCTTTTACTTCGCCGGATGGAATACTTGACACCGCCACCCCGGGTGGTTGTGACGGGCCTCGGGGTCGTCACCGCCCTCGGCCACAACGCCACCGACTTTTGGCAAAGCCTCCTGGCTGGCCGGAGCGGGATTGACCGTGTAACGCGCTTTGACCCCACCGACTTTCCCTGCAAGGTCGGGGCGGAGGTGCGGGACTGGGACCCGGCCAAGTTCTGGGACCCCAAGGAAGCCCGCCGCAACGACCGCTACACGAATTTCGCCGTCGTCGCCGCCCTGCAAGCCCTCGCCGACGCCGGACTCTCCACCGGCGGGTATGACCCCGACCGCACGGGTGTCATCATCGGCTCCGGCATTGGCGGCCTCGAAACCATCGGCAAGCAGGCCAAGGCGCTGTTTGACGGCGGCCCGCGCAAGGTCTCGCCGTTCATGATTCCCTCGCTGATTTCCAACATGGCCGCGGGCGTCGTGGCCATCGTGGCGGGCGCGAAGGGGCCGAATTTCGGAGTCGTCTCGGCTTGCTCGACGGGCACGCATGCGCTCGGCATGGCGGCGCGGCATTTGCAGCACGGCGACGCCGATGTGATGATTGCCGGCGGCAGCGAGGCGGCCATTACCAACCTGGGCTACGGCGGCTTTTGCGCCATGCGCGCGATGAGCACGAATTTCAACGACCAGCCCACGCGCTCCAGCCGCCCCTTCGACCGGCAGCGCGACGGGTTTGTAATGGGCGAGGGCTCCGGCGTGGTCATTTTGGAAACGCTTGAGCACGCACAGAAACGCGGCGCGCGGATTTATTGCGAACTCGTCGGCTATGCCGCCACCTGCGACGCCTACCACATCACGAGCCCCGATCCCGAGGGCCAGGGCCTGGCCAAGGCGTTGCGCATCGCGCTCAAGGACGCGAAACTCGCGCCCACGGAAATCGATTACATCAACGCGCACGGCACCTCGACGCAGTATAACGACAAATTTGAAACCCTGGCGGTGCGCAGCGTCTTTGGCGAATTCGCGCCGAAGATTCCGATGAGTTCGACGAAGTCCATGACCGGACACCTGCTCGGTGCCGCCGGCGGCATCGAGGCCATCGTGTGCATCAAGGCCATACAGGGCGGAGAAATTCCGCCGACCATCAATCTGGAAGACCCCGATTTGCCCGACTGCGATTTGGACTACGTGCCCAACGTCAAGCGCACCCACCGCGTCCGCGCAGCCCTCAGCAGCAACCTCGGCTTCGGCGGCCACAACGCCGTGATCGTGTTCCGGGAGTTGTGAGACCGGATTGAAGTTCGAAGCTGGGATTTGGGCTGAGCACGCGACTCCGGCCTTATGACTTCAGTTTTCGGCAGAGGTCATTCTTGTGCAAAAATCGGCCAATTTGGGGATTTCCTGACTGGCGGTTTGCCAGACAATTTTGACATCCACGTCATCGTAGCCGTGGATGAGGCGGTCTCTCATGCTGCAATATTACGCCAGGGAATATCCGCATTTTGGGTGCAAAACTCGGGTGAGAGTCGCTTGACCGCCTCGCCAATGACCGCGATTTGATAGAGCACGGCCGAGCGCAAAAAGATATCACGATGCAGATCATCTTCCACTTTTCCGCGCATGAAGGCGGCGATGTCATCGCACGCCGCCTGGATGTCGAAGAGACTTTCCTTATCCCGCGACATAGAGAGACTGGGCAGATTGCAGGATGGCCGAGCGCCGTACGGCATTGCGACTCTGCTCGATCCCGCGCTTGGACACCACTTCCACCCGACGGCCCAGCAGCTTGGTTAAGTCCATTTCCAAAGACAGGAGTTTGGACATCCAAGGGCCGTAGTCATCATGCTCAAACGCCACCAAAAAATCCACGTCACTCTCCGCGCTGAAGCGCGCGGGTTCCAACACCGAACCAAAAACCGCCAATTCCCGCACCCCGTACTTGGGACAGAGCGAAGTGATTTTATCCACAGGGAGTGGAATAGCGGTGAGGGGCTGGACCATGGCGGGAATTATCGTTACTGTGACACGAAAGTACCGCCTAGGCAAGCAGGGGCTGACTGCAAGAGTCAGCACTTCGGGCTTACTTTTTTTTCTTCACCGGCTTGGTGTCGATGCGGGTGCCTTCGCGTTTCACCAGCTTGGAGAAGAGGTCGAGGATGCGCTTGGTTGTGGGGCCGGGTTTGCCGGCGCCAATCTTGCGGCCGTCCACTTCGATGACCGCGATGACTTCCGCGCCCGTGCCCGTGAGGAAGCATTCGTCCGCTATCCACACGTCATAACGGGTGAGATTCTTCTCCTCGATGCGCAAATTGAGCTGGCGGGCGATGTCCAGCACCGCGCCACGCGTGATGCCCGCGAGCGCCCCCGCCGAGAACGGCGGAGTGAGCAACACGCCCTTGTGGACGAGGAAAAGATTGTCGCCCGTGCATTCCGCGATGTAGCCCGCGTCGTTGAGCATGATGGCCTCATGGTAACCGAGGTGCTGCGCCTCAATTTTCGCCAAAATGTTGTTCAGGTAATTGAGCGATTTGACCGTCGGCGGCAGCGCGGAAGGATTGATGCGGCGCGTGGGCACCGTGATGATTTTCAGGCCCTGCTCGTAGAATTCCGGCGGGTACAGCTGGATCTTGTCCGCGATGATGATCAATTGCGGATTGCTGCACGACTTGGGGGAAAGGCCGAGGCTGCCCACGCCGCGGGTGACCACGAGGCGGATGTAACCGTTGCGCAGGTTGTTGACGCGGCAGGCCTCGCAGGTGGCGGCGGAAATGTGTGCGCGCGACCACGGCAAATCGAGCAGGATGGCCTTGGCGGAGTATTCCAGGCGCTCGAGGTGCTCCTCCAGGCGGAAGACGCAGCCGTCATAGAGGCGAATGCCTTCAAACACCCCGTCTCCATAGAGGAAACCGTGGTCAAACACCGACACCTTGGCGTCGGCCTCGTCGTGGAAACGACCATTGATGTACACTTTCATGGCAAAGGGAAAAACGTGGAATATGCCGCGCGGCCGGGCGCTTGTCGAGCCTGCGGTTGGGGCGGTCGGTTAAACGGCGCGCATGGCCCACATTTATTCCGTGTACTTGGGCCGGCCGCGGCTACTATCCTAAATGGGACAATTAACCTTCGCCCCCTTTCCTATCCCTTCCAGCAACGGCTATATCAGTTCATTTCGGGAATTCACTTTCGCATGACCTTTAGGCCTTTCGCTGTCTTTGGTCCGTCACTTTTGACGCTGGCCCTGGTTTTTTCCGGTTGTGCGAGCGAGTTCTCCGACACCCGGGTCGTTTGTCCCGAAGCCACAGTCAACGAACGGCCGGCGCTTTTCTTCATGGACACCGGCACGAGTGTAACCGTGCTGACCGAACGCGGGGCGCAACGGCTCGGCGTGAAATTGGATCCGGTGCAACCGGAAAAAGATACGACCGACGGAGGCATCCCCGGGAAGTTCTCGGAACGGGCGCAGGTAAGCGTGGGCGCAGTCGCCTTTGCCTCGCGCCTTTTTGTCGTTGATTTTCCCATGCATGTGGATGGCCTGGTCGGCTGGCCGGAAATCAAGGACAACATCCTGGTCTTCGACGCGGACCGGCGCGAAGTACGCAGGGTTGAGGCGTTGCCTCCGGAAACGGCCGGATGGCTGAAATGGAAAATCCATCCCGGCGCCGTCCTATTATTAGAGGTGCCCTTGCCCGAAGGAAGCACCGGCACGCTGCTGGTGGACACCGGTTCAGGCGAAGGTCTGACGTTGCCGCCGCAGGCATGGCAGGACTGGCGGTCGGTGCATCGCTCAGCCCACTCCATGAGGATCGAAATGTTTTTGCTCGTCACGGGTTTCGTACCGACGGTGAGGGCGTGGGCCGATGGCTATAAATTGGGGCCGCTGGCATTGAGTGATTTGCCGTTGACCGAAGGCTCCGCCAAGGAGTTTGCCGACGTCACGGAAATGCCCGATCCGGTCGGCACCCTGGGGCTTTACGGTCTGACGCGGGTGGATTTGGTGGTGGATGGGAAAGCCGGTTATGCTTATTTGCACGCCCGGCCGCCGCCCGGCCCGTCTTTTCCGCCGCTAAAACGCGCGGGGGGAGCGGAGGGTGCAGCCCAGGGACGCGCCGCCAATGGCAATTGGACGGTCGCCGACAATGTGCGGCTCAACTTTGATCGCACGCTGGAGGCCAGTGCCTATGTCAATGGAATGGCCGATATGCATAAGGGCGACTTCAAGGGCGCCATCGCCGAATTCACGCGGGTTTTGGAACTTGATCCTACTAACGACACGGCCTTGAGCAATCGCGGGGGTGCCAAATGTGAGAGCGGCGATTTGGACGGGGCCATCGCCGACTGCGATCGCGCCCTGGAAATCGATCCCAAGAATACCGGTGCCCTATCCAATCGGGCCGCCGCCAAGGTGGGAAAAAAGGACTGGGCCGGGGCCCTCGCCGACTTTGATCGGGCCGTTGCGCTTCAGCCGAATGATGCCGTGCTCCTTTCCAACCGCGGGGCCATCAAGATTCTGCAAGGCGACGACCTGGCCGGCGGGATCGCCGACTTGAATCGCGCACTGGAAATTGACCCGAAGAGTTCGCACGCCTATTCCAATCGCGGCGCCGCCAAGGTGAAACAAGGGGATTGGGACGGCGCTATTGCCGATGATGATCACGCGCTGGCCCTCGACCCCAATAATTTCCAGGCCTATTTAAATCGCGGCCGCGCCAGAATGCATAAAAGTGAATGGACTGAGGCCATCGCCGATTTCACCCGCACGCTCGAACTGGATGCCAGCGGCGCCGCGGCCTACTACTCTGAGCGCGGGCGGGCCCGGAACGCCCAGGGAGATTATGCCGCCGCCATAGCCGACTACGCCAAATCCATCGCGCTGGAGCCCAACGACTCGGACTATGAGCAACTGTATCGGCAGGCCTTGCAGCTGCGGCTGGGCCAGGCCACGCCTGAATTTGTCCCGACGATCACCTTATGGAAGGACCGTTGGCCCAAGACCATCGGGCAATTTTTGTCCGGACAGTTGGACGAGGCGGCACTGTTGGCAGCGGCGGAAAATCCGGGCGCGGAGCCGGTGGACGGACAAAAATGCGAAGCCTTCTATTTTATCGGAATGACGCGGTTGCGCCAGGGAGACCCGGTCGGCGCGCGCGAGTACTTCCAAAAATCCGTGGCTACCGGAGTGAAAGACTACAACGAATATCTGCTGTCTGGGGCCGAACTGGCGCGGCTCGAGGCCCGGCGCAGCCAGCCCTGACTTGGAGACTCCGATGGTCCGGGCCAATACCTCTGCCCCTAAACGGGCGAACCTGCTGATAGTCAGCATGATTGTGGAGTTGAATTGACCACGCCGATGCAATATATTGAGGAATAGACCCTCTTACCCCTAATTACTCCTGCAACCCTTGGATTAATTCGCGGTTTCCTACGTCGTGAAAGCTTGGCTTCCCAGCTTGTACCCGCTGCACAAGACCCTTTTGGCGGGGGTCTTGATCTTGGCTGGCGGCCTGTCGGCCCGGGCGTCGATTTCCTTCATCCCTTCGGCTTCGCCCAACTTGGTGGCCGAGTCCACGCAGTTGCCCATCAGTGCCTCGTCAACCCTGGCCACGGACATCAGCGATCTCACGGAAGCCAAGATTATTTATCCCGACGATACCGGCGGCAACGTCTCGTCGTGGATGCACCTGAATTCATCCACTTATGACAGTGACAGCGGCCTCTTTACTTTTGCGCTCAGTGCCGACCAAAACAACGCCTTGGTGACCCGCCACTGCCAGTTGGAAGTGACCATCAGCGGCGAAACGAAACAGTTGGACATTTTTCAAAGCGGATCGAAAAAGCAATTGACCATCACGCCAACCGAAGTGGATGTGACCAAGGACGACCAGAACGCGAAGGTGGTGATGAAGGCGACCGTGCCATGGAATGCCGTTTCGAGCAATGATACGCTGATTACCGCCCCGCATTATCAGGGCACCAATTACAGCGCCAACCTGACCATCCACATTCCCGCCAACACCGACGCCGACCCGCGGGCCTTTCAAATCGTCTTTTCTCCGGTGGACAGCACGACGGGGGTCGAGCCGCAGACACTGTTGATTTATCAGGACGGCACCAATCCGCCCGCGGTGCCCAACATCACCGTGCAACCGGTGGATGACACCGAGGAGGTCGGCAACACCGCCACTTTTTCCGTGACGGCCGACGGCATCCCGGCACCCACTTATCTCTGGCAATCCCAGGAAAAGGGCTCTTCGGATTGGTCGAACGTGACCAACACCCCCGCGCCCAGCACCTTTCCGCATTTTTCCGGCGCCAGCAATGCGACGTTGACGATTGACGGCATCACCAAGGGGCTGAACGGCAACTCCTACCGGTGCATTTTGACCAATCATGCCGGCAGTGTCGTGACCGACGAAGTAATCCTCACGGTGACTTATGCGCCGCAGGTCCTGGCCCAGCCCCAAGATAATGCGGTCGTGGCCGGCAACACCGCCAATTTTACGGCGGTCGTGGATGGCACGCCGACGCCAGATTTCCAATGGCAGGCGTCCTCCGATGGCGGCAGCAATTGGGGTGATCTTTCCGACAACACGATTTACAATGGGACCAAGACGAGCGTCTTGACGGTCAAGGCGAACCTGACACTGACCGGCTACAAATTCCGTTTGGAGGCCGATACAGGTATCGATCCGTCGACCACCACCGATGCCGCCACGCTCACGGTGAGTCCGCCGCCAGTGGCGCCGCAAATCAAGACCGCGCCCGTCGCCGTCCGGCGCGGCACCGGCCAATCCGTCACGTTGTCCGTCACCGCCACCGGCACCGGGCCGTTTGGATATCAATGGCAGTTGAATGGCATCCCCATCATCGACAACGCCCATTACAGCGGCACAACCGCGGCCAATTTGCGCATCAGCAACATCAATGGAGAAGTCGTGGGCAGCTACAGCGTGGTTATCTTGAACGAAGCCGGCCAGGTGATTACCAAGCCGGTCAAGCTGACCCTCGGCCACCCACCGACCATCACGCAGCAACCCAATAGCGCGACGGCCAAAGCGGGCTCGACCGTGCATTTCAGCGTGGTCACCGGCGGCGATACTCCACAAACCTTTCAATGGCAAAAAGGCGGAAAGAAATTGTCCGCGAGTGCCACCGTGGCCGGACCCACCGCAAAAACCCTGACTCTGCGCAAAGTTAAAACCAGTGATGGTGGCGCCTATCGGGTGGTGGTGACCAACGATTCCGGCAGCGTGACGAGCGCAAACGCCCGTTTGACGGTGAAGTAAATGGGAATAGGGGGCCGGGCAAAATTCTCTAGTCGGAAAGGACTTGGGAATTGCTCCCGGGCAGGTTTTCCTATTTAATTTGTGGTTAGCAGATACCCCTCTCGTTTGCCGGAAATATGAAACGTATGACTCACCTTTGGGCCTTGGCTTGCCGTTGCCTGATCATGCTTGGCGTGGCGGGGCTGGCGCATGGCCAAAATTTGAGCATCCAAAACGTCACCGTGCGCAATCCCTTGCTGCCCCGCGAGGACTTGACTGGGGTGACGTATTTTAACGGTAATTTTCTCGCGGTCAGCCAGCAGAGCGCCGTGCTCACCAGCCCGGATGGCAGCAACTGGACCGTCGCCAACATCACGGGTAACCTGGTTTTGCGCTCCATTGCGGGCTTGGCCAACGTCACGGTGGCCGTCGGCGACGCCGGCGCCGTGGTGCATAGTGCGGATGGGGTCACATGGACCAAGGTGAGCCCGGCTTCGACTACGAAGAACCTCCGGCGGGTGGCTGTGTCGGGCACCACCTTTGTGGCCGTCGGCGATGGCGGCACCGTTTTGGTGAGCGCCGATGGCGCATCCTGGGCCGCCGCCACGAGCGGCACCACGGCCAACTTGCTCGGGATAAACTACAGCGCCACGAACGATTTGTTCGTGGCCGTGGGTGCGAACGGCACCATGGTAGTCGCCAATTCCACCCAAGTCACGGGGGCCTGGAGTGCGGTGGCCTCGAATACGACGACTAATTTGCGCGGAGTCGCCGGCGGCTTTGGGAATGCCACCGCGCTGAACGCGGGCGGGGATATCGCGGCCAATACCTCAGCCACGTTTCGAGGCAGCACGGATGGCCGGAACTGGACGCAGATTAATGCGCTCTCCGTATTTAATAGCGGCAATATCAACAGCGTGCGTGCGTTCGAACGGTCCTTCGACGGGAAAGCCTTTTACCTGGCGATGTCGGAGTCCGGAAATTTGGCTGAAACCGTAAACGTCAATGGCTGGGCTACGACGGATGTCCAGGGGGCCTCGCCGTTGCAAGATGCGGCAATCAATGCCGCGGGCGATCAGGTGGTGGTCGTGGGCGGTAATAACACCCTTTTTATTTCCCAGTCGGACTTGGTGACCTGGAGTCTGGTGGATGTGGGTTACTATGGCACTTTTCGCGGCTTGGCCATCGGCAACACCGGGAACACCGTGCTCGAGGTCGGCAACCACACCTTTCTGCGCAGCACCAACGCGGGCGTGACGTGGACGCAGAAAAACTTTACGGATATCGGTGGCAATACCGTGACCATGGACGCCACCGGTGCAGCTTATTCGGCCGCCGAAGGCGCCTTCGCCGCCGTCGGCTTCAACGGCACCGTGCTCACGAGCACCAATCTTGTTTCGTGGACAAAAGCCAATACCGGCAATCTCACGCAGGAGCTGGATGACGTCATTTCGACCGGCGTGCCCACGGCCCATTTTTTGGCGGTGGGTGCCAATGGCGTCATGCTGAAGGCGAGTGGGGGCAATTGGACGTTGACCGGCCCGTCGCTCACCAGCCATTTACGGGCCGCGGCCTACAACGGCATCAATTCCATCGTCGTGGCCGGCGACGGCGGCGCGCTGGTCACCACCAGCGACGGGGCCAATAGCTGGACCAAGCGGCAGGCCGGCACCGCCAATTTTCGCGCGGTGGCCTATGGCAATTCCACTTTTCTCGCTGTGGGCGACGGGGGCGCCGCGTATAGCAGCGCGAACGGCTCGACGTGGTCTGCGGTGGATACCGGCACGACGGAGCCGCTTAATGCCGTCTTCTTCTCGGGCAATTTCTGGGTCGCGCTGGGCGCCGCCGGCAATGTTTACCTGAGCCTCGATCTGGCCGCGTGGTTGAAATGCACGGGCCCGGCGCCAGCGGGGGTTGGCTTGATTAAAGGTGTCGCCCTTGGCACAGGGATCGAGTTTCTGGCGAGCGACGGCACCACTTTTACCGCCACGTTGCCGGATGCGGCGTCGGTTCCGAGCGTGGAGATTTCCATCCAACCTGTCGCTGCGCAGGCCAAAGCCGGTCAGCAAGTCACTTTTACCGTCGCAGGCTCGGGCGGGGACACCTTGTTCTACCAATGGTATCGCAACGGCGTGAAAGTAACGAACGGTGGCGGAGTCTCCGGTGCGCAATCCGCCACGCTCATCCTGAATCCCTCCACTCTGGCCGAAGCCGGCAGCTATACCGTGCGCGTGTCGAACGGCCTCAAGTACACCACCAGCGAGGCCGCGGCGCTCGCCGTGACGAGCGCGCCCGTCATCACCACCCAGCCGAAGTCGCTCAATGCGGCCAAGGGCAAAACCGCCACCTTCACCGTCAAAGTCACGGGCACCGCGCCGCTGGCTTACGCGTGGTATTTCAATACGACGAAATTGAAAGACAGCGCGACCGTGAGCGGCTCGGCCAAGGCCACATTGATCCTCAAAAAGCTCACCACCAAAAATAGCGGCAAGTACAAGGTGGTAATAACAAACAAATACGGCAAAGCCACCAGCACCCAGGCCACGCTGAAGGTGAAGTAGGGAGCAGGGAGTTGGAAGCGTGGAGCAGGGAGTGCTGAAGTAATGGTTGGCGTGATCTTCCTTTGAACGTGTTTGGCTGGCCGGCAGGTGTTCCCACCTTACTCACAGGTGCTATCTCAGCTCAAAAAGGTGGAACGCGCGCTCCGCGCACTTTTCTCGGGAGAGTGCAAGCGCGCGCGGAGCGCCCGCTCACCCAACTGAGATAGCGCAGCCCCACTCACAGTCCGGATTTCATGCAGAGCGCACGCTCGACCAAACACCCCAACTGGGACAGCCCCCACAATCCGGTTTGCGTGCGGGCGGTGGACCTGCCAAGCTGGCTGGCTGTATGCCCGCGCCTGACTACCGCCAGCCTCCGCCCGGTCTCTTCGTGTACCGGACGCGCGCGCATTTCTACGAGATCGACGCCTTGTGGGTGCTCCACCATTCGCGGTACCTGCAATTTGTCGAGCGCGCCCAGCAGGCGTTGTTCGACGAACTCATGGGCGCCACGGAATTTGTCCCGGAGAAATACCCGGACTTGTATGTCGTGGTGCGGCGCGTGGAAATCGATTACCTGACGCCGCTGCGCGGAGTGTCGCCTTTCTTCATCGCGCTGTGGGGCGTGCGCCTGCGCGAGGCGGGCCTCACCGTGGGTTTCGAATTCCGCAGCGACGACGGCAGCGTGCTGCATGCGCGCGGCGAGCGCACGGTGTGCAAGCTGGGATTGCAAACGCACGAGCCCGCCGGCTGGAGCCCGGAGTTTCGCGCCAAGTACGAGCCGTGGATTGCGGCCGGGGCCGAGTTCGTAAAGCCGACGGAGAAGAGTTAAGATTTTTTAGACGGAATTTACAGAATTGGGAGAATTAGAGACGAGCAAGAGCAGTGGAAAGAACGCGCACCCGCAGCAAAGCGCGGGTAATGTCTTAATTTGAAACGGCGCGCTGAGGGCAGCGCGCCCTACCTAAAGTTTCTTCTTGGGGTAGGGCGGGCTGTCCTCAGCCCGCCGTCTTGTTTTTGGTGAAATTAAGACACCACCAAAGCGCGACTGCGCTTTTATAATTCATGAAATTCTATTAATTCCTTCCAAAACTCTTTTCTTTAATCCGGTCACGCGCCCGCGGCCTTGAGCGCGGCGGTGACGAGCGCCTGGGCCTCGTCCTGCAGCGCCCGCAGGTGGTCCGCGCCGCGGAAGCTTTCCGCGTAAATCTTGTAAATATCCTCGGTGCCCGAGGGCCGCGCCGCGAACCAGCCGTTAGCTGTCGTCACTTTGAGGCCGCCGATGGGGGCGTCGTTTCCCGGCGCGCGCGTGAGAATTTGCGTGATGGGCTCGCCGGCGAGCGTTTTGGCCGCGACGTTTTGCGGGGAAAGCTGGCCGAGGATTTTCTTTTGCGCGGGCGTCGCCGGGGCGTCGCGCCGCTCGTAAAACGGTTCGCCGAAACGGGCTGTCAGCGCGCGGTAATGTTCGCCGGGATTTTTGCCGGTCTTGGCGGTGATTTCCGCGGCGAGCAGGCACGCGATCGGGCCGTCCTTGTCGGTCGTCCAGGCCGAACCGTTGAAGCGCAAGAACGACGCGCCCGCGCTTTCCTCGCCGCCGAAACCGTAGCGCCCGGTCAGCAGGCCATCGACAAACCACTTGAAGCCGACGGGCACCTCCGAGAGCTGGCGGGGGAGCGCCGCCGCCACGCGGTCAATCAGCGCGCTCGACACCAACGTTTTGCCGACCGCGGCGTGCGCGGGCCATTGCGGACGGTTTTGAAAAAGATAATTGATGGCGACGGCGAGGTAGTGGTTCGGATTCAGCAGTCCGTGGCCACGCGCGACAATGCCGTGGCGGTCGGCGTCGGGGTCGTCGGCAAACGCGACATCAAAACGCTCCTGGAGCGCAATCAGCCCGGCCATCGCATAGGGCGACGAGCAATCCATGCGGATTTTGCCGTCGTGGTCCACGCACATGAAGGCAAAGCGCGGGTCGAGCGAGCGGTTCACGATTTCCAAATCGAGTTCGTAAATTTCCGCGACGCGCTCCCACACCGGCAGCGACGAGCCGCCCAGCGGATCCACGCCAAGCTTCAACCGCGCGTTTTTGATGGCCGGGAGGTCCACGACGTTCACCAGGTCGCGCACGTAGGGCGTGAGGTAATCGCGCTCGAGCGTGGTCGCCGCGCGGCGGGCCTGGGCAAAAGGCAGGCGGCGCACATCGCGATTGCCCGCAGCGAGGAGCGCATTCGCGCGGTCCTGCACCCAGCCGGTAATGGCGGTGTCCGCCGGACCACCCGTGGGCGGATTATATTTAAAGCCGCCGTCCGTGGGCGGATTGTGCGAAGGCGTGACGACGATGCCGTCGGCCTGGCCGCCTTTCGCGTCCCGGTTGTGCACGAGAATCGCGTGTGAGACGACGGGTGTGGGCGTAAGGCCGAGGTCCTGCTGCAGGACGACGGTGACATTATTGGCCGCGAGGACCTCGAGCGCCGTGGCCTGGGCCGGCTCGGAAAGCGCGTGCGAATCGATGCCCATGAACAGCGGCCCGATGATGTTTTGCCGCGCGCGATATTCGCACACCGCCTGCGTGATGGCCGCGATGTGTGCCTCGGTGAAACTACCATCGAGGCTCGACCCGCGGTGGCCGGACGTGCCGAAGGCCACGCGCTGGGCAGGATTGGCTAATTCCGGCTGCGTGTAATAATAGGCCGCGACGAGCCGCGGGATGTTGGCCAGTAGCGAAAGTGGCGCGGGCTTGCCGGCGAGAGGGGAGAGGGACATAAAGTGGGAGAAGTTAAAGGTGTAAAGTGAAAGGTAAAAAAAGATAACGAGTAAGCAAATAAGGATTCGCCTTTTAGCCGGCCAAAAGCTTTTGCAGCCCGGCTTCGTCGAGGATTTGGACGCCCAACTCGCGGGCCTTGGTAAGTTTTGAGCCGGCTTCCTCTCCGGCGACAACGTAATCCGTTTTCTTGCTCACGCTGCCGGAAACGTGTCCGCCGGCTTTTTCGATAAGGGCAGTGGCCTCCTCGCGCGAGAGCGTCGGGAGCGTGCCGGTGAGCACGAGGGTTTTGCCCGCGAGTAATCCGGCGGTCGTGGCGGAGCGGAGGTTGTCGCTGCGCGGGTCGAGGCCCAGTTGGCGCAGTCGCTCCATAAATTTTTTCCCTTCCGCTGAGGAGAAATATTCCAGGATACTGTCGGCGACCACCGGCCCGACCTCCTGCGAAACGTCCTGCGGTGCGAGTTGCCGCTCAATCTCCGCGAGCCGATTTTTCAACTCCTCGTGCTCTGCTTTACGGCGAATTTTTTCCGCGTCGGATTTGGGCGGATTGGCGCGCGAGCCGGGGGAGACTTCCTTGCGCTTTTCCTCCAAACTCGCCGCGAGCGAGATGTGGCGGAGGATGGGGGAATCGCGCAGCGCGGCAAAATCGGCGTGGTGCTTCGAAATCTCCTTCGCGATGGCCTCGCCGACATTGGGGATGCCGAGCGCGTAGAGCCAGCGCGAGAGCGGGAGTTTGCGCGCGCGGCCGAGGGCATTCATGACCTTTTTCGCGTTCTTCTCGCCGTACACGCGCGGGTTTTCCGCATCGCCCAAATTCAACGCGCCGAGGGTGGTAACATTGAGGGTAAATAAATCGAGCGGTTCGCGAACGAGGCCCGTGGTGGTCAATTTGTCCGCGACAATCTCCCCGAGGTCTTCGATGTCGAGGGCCTTGCGCGTGCAAAAGAATTGGAGACGCCGCGCCACTTGCGGCGGGCAGGCGGAATTTGGGCAACGCCACGCCACTTCGCCTTCCAGTCGCACCGCGGTCGTGCCACAGGCGGGACATTTTTCCGGAAAATGATAGCGGCGGCTGCCGGTGGGGCGCTTTGCGACCACGACCTTCACCACTGCCGGAATGACTTCGCCGGCCTTTTCAATCACCACAGTATCGCCGATGCGGATGTCCTTACGCTCGATTTCATCGGCATTGTGCAAGGTGGCGCGGCTGATGGTCGAGCCCGCAAGAAAAACCGGTTCGAGGTCGGCCACGGGCGCGAGAATGCCGGTGCGGCCAACCTGGATGATGACGCCGTTTAATTTGGTCTCCGCCTGCTCGGGGGCGAATTTGTACGCCATGGCCCAGCGGGGCGCCTTCGCCGTGGATTCGGCGGCGCGCTGCCCGGCAAAATCGTCCAATTTTACCACGGCGCCATCGGTCGCATATGGAAAATCGCGGCGCTCCTGATCGAGTTTCTGAATGCATTGCCAGACTTCCTCGGCGCCGGTGGCGCGGCGCACATTGTCCTGCGGGTGGCCGGGCAAGCCCCAGTCGCGCAGATGGCGATGCAGGTCGTATTGCGTGGCGCAGGGCAGGGGCTCGCAAAAGCCCAACCCGTAAACCACCAGTTGCAAACGCCGCCGCGCCGCTTCCGCCGGATCGAGCAATTTGGACGTGCCGGCCGCGAGATTGCGAGGATTGGCATACAAGGGCAGGCCGGCTTCCTCGCGTTCCGCGTTGATGCGGCGAAATTCTTCCAGTGTCAGATAAATTTCGCCGCGGATTTCCATGGCTTGCGGATGTCCGCGACCGGCGAGCTGGGGCGGCACGCTGCGAATGGTGCGCACGTTGGCGGTGATGTCGTCGCCTTCGACGCCGTTGCCGCGCGTGACGGCGCGGACAAATTTTCCCTTTTCGTAAGTGAGGCAAATCGCGAGGCCGTCAATTTTAGGCTCGACGACATAAACCAGCTTATCGCGCTCTAAAAGGCGGCGCAAACGAGTGTCGAATTCGTGCAGCTCGGCTTCGTTGTAAGTGTTGTCGAGGCTCAGCATCGGCATCCGGTGCCGGGCGGTGACAAAGCCCTCGGTGCGGTCGTCGCCCACGCGGGCGGTCGGAGATTCCGGGTCGGCGGCCAGACCGGACGATTTTTCCAGCGCCTCAAGTTCCTTCTTCAGCAAGTCGTATTCGAAATCCGAAATCTCCGGGGCCGACTTCCGGTGATAAAGCTCGTCGTGGCGTGCGATTTCGGCGCGCAACTGGGCGATCCGGGTGGCGACGGAGGCGGGCATGGGACGCTAGTTTTAGACAGAATTCACAGAATTGACAGAAGGAAAAGACATTCGCTGGCGGAGATTTTCCATTCCATAAATTCTGTTAATCCTATCCAGTTTTTTGAGCTTGGTTCGGCGTGGCTGCAGGAATTGCCGACGCTGCCGTTTTGCGCCGAAGCCCGACCCGAAATTCGAGAAATTTCCGATACCAGATAAAGTCGCGATAAAGAAAGGCGGCGAGCGCCGCGCCGGTGGTGTCGGCTAGCCAGTCATAAATATCCATCGAGCGGCCGGGGACAAAGCCCTGATGCATTTCGTCGCTCATGCCGAAGAGGGAGGCCACAATGAGCGCCCACCACGGCGCGAGGTGCGGGCGGCGCGCCAGCGGGGGCACGCGCAGGATGGTGGTGGCCAAGAGCCCGTAAACCAGAAAATGAATCGCCTTGTCCTGCGACCCGAACAAATCCGGCATCGGCACTTCGATTGGGCCATTCGACAACGCCGTGATGGCCGCCATGAGGCACAGCGGCGCGAGCCAGCGGGCCATTTCGCCCACCTTTGCGCAGTGTGGTTTCACGGCTTGGGCTGGGCCGGCGCCGTCGGTGCCCCTGGCTTCGACGCGGCGGACGGACCCGCATTCGCCGAGCCCGGCGAGCCCGGTTTCGGGGCCGCGTCCGGCGGTGGCGTGTAATCCGGATAGATATGCAACGGTTCCACGGTGCCGGGGACGTTAATCAACTCGGGCACCTTTGCGTTTTTCGGCGGCGGCGGCGGGGGCTGGCCATCGCCGGTGACCAATTGCAGGGGCATCTCGGTGTCACCGTCGGGATGGATGGAGTAGGTGCCAACCGCGCCGGTGTAATGGCCCATGGACAAAAATCCCTGGCGGATCTTTTGCGGTTGGACGGACGCCGCCAGCGTGGCCGAGGCGGCGAGCGCGCGGACATTGTCGTAGGCATAGGCCGCGGGCAAATCCGGCTCGCTCCCATATTTGGCGCGGAAACGTTCCACAAAGGCGCGCCCGGCGTCGGTGCCGGTCGGGTTGGTCAAAAACGCGGGCGCGGGATAGATCGCGGACCCCGCAAGGCCGTGTTGGTTCGACAAGCCTGCGAGGCTGTCCTGGCCCAGATAGCCCAGCACAAGCCCCTTCCAGCCGGCCATTTCAAACGACGCCATGACACTCGGGTACTCCGGCCCGTAGCCCACCAGCACGATGGCATCAGCCTTGACGCGCTGCATGATTTCCGCGAGCGGGCCAAAATTACGTTCGGTGGGCGAGTAGGCGTCCTTGTAAGTCGTGAGGTATTCGCCATGCAGGAGAAACTCCATGTATTGCGCGTGGCTTTGGCCAATCAGGTCGCCGTGGTGCAGTATCGCGACCTTATTAATCCCGGATGCCGCCAGATACGCGGTGATTAACTTGCCCTCCTGATCGCCGTTGAGAAAAATCCGCACCCCGTTTTTCGGCGTGGCGGAGGGCACCGTCACGTAATCCGACATGAACCCGATCAGTTGCGGCCGGCCGGCCAGGCCATCGGCCATAAAGGCGGCGAGCGAGGGTTCCGCCAGCAGGAGGACGGGGACATTGCGGTCGGTGAATTTGGCGACGGCCTTCGCCCCTTCGGTCAAGTCACTCTGACTGTCGAGCACGCCCAAGGTGACGGTGCGGCCGGCCGCACCCCCCGCGGCATTGACGTCCTCGACCCCCAGCTCGAGGCCGCGGCGCATGGATTGACCGAGCAGCGCGTGCGGCCCGGTCAAAGGCACGACGGCGCCCAGGGCGAGGGTCTTGGCGTTGCCGCTGGGCAAGTCGGCCGTGGAAGTGCAACCGGCGCCGGCGAGAGCGGCGACCGCCAGCAGGAAGGAAGCGTGGTACCAAAGTGAACGGACAAGGGACATGAGCGCAGGCTGGAGATTCGGGCGGATTGGGTCAAGAACGACCACCCAATCGACGTCATCAGGTCGTAACCTAGTCCGGCTTTGAGCGTGACAACAATCCCGAGAGCCCATTAGTTTTACGGTGACCGTAGATGGAATCGATACCCGGTTGCTTGCTCACGAATCGGTGGACGCCCCAGCTTCATTGCTCCCAATGAAAAGCGGACTAATAAAAGTGACCATCGCTTTGCTGGCGGTGGCCCTTGGCTGGGCCGCGGGCCGGAGGTTTCAGACCGGGAATTTAACGCCTGCCGGAGCTGCTAGGCCTGATTTGCCGGGTAGTTCGTTGGGGGCAGCAGGCGGAGCCCATGCGACCATATTCGTTTTGCCGCGTTTGGCGGTTTGGGATTCCTCCAGCCCGCTCGCCCGCGCAATGGGCGAGGAGCAGTTGGGCTTGCGGCTGGCCGCATTGGCCAAGCTGGTGGAAGCGACGCCGGTAGAGAAACTGCCCGGATTACTTGATTTGGCGGCGGTGGCACCGGACAAGGAGGCCTGCGCAGAGGTCCGCCATTTAATCTATGAAAAATGGACGGACGGGGATCCCAAAGGGGCACTCACTTATGCCGTGGCGGCTGGGCCCTTGGATAGCCAGGGAAATAACCTGGGGCTCGGGGGGGCATTGGCGGCTTGGGCGCGGATCAACCCGACTGCGGCACTTGCTGGAGCACGCGGTTTGACTCCGTCCATGCAGGCCCTGTGGGCCGTACAAAAAGTATTCGCATCTTGGCTGGAAAACGACTCAGACACCGCATTGCAAACGCTTGCTAAATATACGCCAGTCGATGACCGCATCGCGGTGCAGCGAGCCATAATGGAGCAGGTTTCCTACTCGCAACCCGAGGAAATGTTTCGCCTCTTGCAGGTAGCCGATGCCTTGACCCTCAAAAATTTGGCTACTGCCGGAATACCTGAGGCGTTTTCCATTTGGGCTCACGATGACCCCGAGGTGGCGCTGACATACGCGCAGCGATTGAGCGAAGCGGCGGTGCGGAGGTCCGCTCTACAGGGAGTATTTGCCGGCTGGTCCCGCGCAGACGGGGAGAAATCGCTGGCGGCCTTTCATACAATGCAAAAGGAGCATCCCAGTTTCAGCCAGGGATTATTTACGAAAGATCTGATAACCGAACTGGCAACTTTGAACCCGGAAACAGCACTCGCCTGGATGGAAGCTGCGCCACTGGCACTGCAAGTCTACGGACGCAATTTGGTTTTTGACGCATGGAGCAAGATCGATCCCCGTGCTGCCGCGACAAATTTGATGGCCATGCCGGCGAGCTCGGCCCGCAATAAGGACCTGAGCGCAGTCGCGGCGAATTGGGCTCATTTAGACGCAGCCTCAGCATTCACCTGGAGTCAATCTTTGCCCGATGCGTCGCTGCGAACGAATGCGCTCACGGAAGTTATTCGGAGCGCCGCCAAGGACAATCCTACCGCGGCGTTGGTCTTTTTGGATGCAATTCCGCCAGGCACCTTGCGCAATCGATTGTATTCAGATGTGATCACCCGTGAGGCTAGCGGCGACCCCGAGACGGCGCTGGCCTGGGTTCAACAATTACCCCCGGGTCGCACCACTGACGATGCCATGGTCTCCGTTGTGAAGGAACTGTCCAAAATAGATCCAGTTAGGTCGGCGGAAGTGTTGACGACCCTCTCAATCGGCCCTGGAACTTTATCAGCTTATGCAAATCTGGCGTCTGCCTGGATGGCCAAGGACCCCGCAGCTACCTTGGCATGGCTGGCCACGCTGCCCACGGACCAAAATTACCCGTTTCCATCGGCGAATCCCGGTATTTCTTTGAAAGCTAATTGGTTTGTGCAACAGACGTGGACAAACGTGGCCCAAGCCGCTTACGGAGCTGCATTCATGGCCTGGACCACTTCGGATTTGTCATCTGCCGCGTCTTTTGCGATGAAGAATGCAGGCAATCCAATTATTGATAAAATGATTCCTGGTGTGGCGTCAGTCTGGGGGGCCAAGGATCCTGAGGCGGCCCTGACTTGGGCCCAGCAGCTTCCGGGTGGTAAAGCAGCGGACGCGGCCGTATACCATGCAGTGCAAGTCGTAGCGACCGAAAACGGTCCGCTGGCTTGGAATGGTGCGACAAAAATATCCGAACTTGAGCTGCGCAATTCTGCGGAGGCTCTTGTATTGCAGACTTGGGGAAGACTGGCGCCTGTCGAGGCCCTTGCGCAGGTAGCGAGCGTGTCCGACCTTCCCACCCAGGACAATTTTGTCCAGTCGATTGTCCAGCAATGGATTGGCCGGGATCCAGCCGCGGTAAGCCAATGGATTCGCAGCCTGCCCGCCAACTTCCGCTATGATGCCATCGCCAAGGCGATTCATGCTGCTTCCGTGAATGACGACCAACGCGCGCTGCTAACTGAGGCCGTCAACGATCTAGCCAACCGGTCGCGGCCAACGCAATAGACATATTTACCCCAAGATTATTGATCATCCATGAACGCAAAATCCGCCTCAGCTTCTTCACCTAGTGGTTTTGTGCTGATTTTGACGCTCGCGGCTTGGATTGCGGCCGGGTGGGGCTTGGCGCAATTTACTCCAAAAGTACTTCCCGACTGGAATTCCCCCTCCTGGACGGACGCGGCCGGGGCTGCACCCGCGAAATCATCGCTGGCTGGCGCTATGGCGGCGCCGAGTGAACGAGAGCGAATTTTGGCCTTGGCCGCAATCGTGGAGGCGACACCGATTTTGCAATTGGCGGGACTACTTGACCACGCGACCAAGACCTCAATGGCCAATCGGGTTATGTTGCGTCGATTGGCCTATGCACGCTGGGCGGCGGAGGACCCAAAGGCGGCCCTCACTCATTTTCTGGCCACTTCCCAACGCCACGAAGACCATGCAGTTTGGGCGGCGGTCTTTCAAACGTGGGCGATGGTCAATCCGGTCGAAGCAGAAAGAGCGGCGCAAGAGCTTGTCCACGTCGATGATCGCAATTGGGCTCTCGCCTGTGTGTTTGGCAGCTGGTATGCAGGGAATGCCACTGCGGCTCATGAGGAATGGGACACTTACAGGATGACGACTGAGGGAAGGTCGCATTGGCTAGCTATTCTGGCTCTTTTAGCGGGAATGCAGCCGAATACCGCTTTAGCCCTGCTCGATGAAGCAGATTGGTCCCAAGCTACTGATGCTGGAGTGAGGAATTTATTCACCGCACTTGCAGTCGCCGATCCGCGGTCGGCGCTTGAACGGGCGCTGGCTTTGAACTCCAAAAATCCGGTCGCTGCGGTGGCCGTGGCTGCAGTCTTGAAGATTTATGCTTTGCTGGATCAAGCCACCGCCTTGGCGGCGGTAGGCCAGCTTACTGAGCCTACGCTTCGGGCCAACGCGGAAGCGCAAGTCTTAACGGTGATGGCCGCCCGTGATCCAGAGGGTGCCTATAAGCTCTGGAAGGATATCCCGCTTGAACTGCGCACGCTGGACACGCTTCAGAACATATTCTCGAATTGGACCCAACAAGACCCTGTAGCGGCCTCGATGGAGGCCACCCAGTTTTTGCCAGTGGATATGCGCCGAAGCATTGTCGAAACGGTGGCGATGAACTGGGTGAAGACAGACCCCGATGCTTCGGTGGCCTGGGTCGTGGCAGCGTTTGCCGATAGTAAAAGCGGTTTAGGACCCAATGGCACCGACGTGGTGATTAAAATGGGGCAATACCTGGCTGATCGGGATCCAGAAGCGGCCTTAAAAATTGCCCGGCAATTTGGGCCGCGGAGCGCAATCCCCAGGTACCTATATGGCGCCGCGGGCACCGCCATGGCGGCACGTGACCCCAGCACAGCGTTGGCGTGGGCTAATAACCTGCTCGATGACGGCGGCCGGGCGTTTGCGGTAAATAGTGTGTTCACCTCAATGTGTGCCGAGGATCCACTTAAGGCCTTCGACGCCATTGCCAAATTTCCGACCGTGCCATCGCCGGAAAATCTTGTCGATATTCTCGTAAATACGTGGGGCAAGGACGATCCGGTTTCCGCTTTTGCCTGGGCTCAATCCAAGCTTTCCGGGGATTTATTTCAAAAAACTGCGAACAAATTGCTAGTGGACTGGGCAGAATACGATCCGGCCACGGTTGCGGCCATGGCCCAGAAATTTATTGATGACCCCAAACTTGCCGGTTTGTTGACTAATTTCAATTCGACCCAATATGGACGTCAAGGCGCGTTTGCGGATTTTAACGGTGCGGGTTATATAAACCTCGCGGGCCTCATTGCCCGTCGGTTAGCGCAGCAAGATCCGTCCGCCGCAAGGACTTGGACGGAGGGCTTGCCCGAGGGTGCATTGCAGGATGCTGCGCGGTCGAATGCGATCTATGGAGCTATAGCGGCGGATCCGGCCAAGGCGTGGCTCGATGCCGAATCGTTGCCGGAAGGCATGATGACCAATGCGCTCCGGGGTGATATCATTAACAATTTATCTCCGGAAACTGCGTCGGATTTGGTTTTCGACCTGCCGGAAGGCGCGACGCGCGACAATGCCATAACGCGGCTGACCAACAATTGGATCGCAGCTGATCCGCAAGCAGCTTCCACTTGGATAACCACGCTTGATCCGGGTCCCGAGCGGGACACGGCGATCCAAGCTCTGTTGAAAAATGAAGGAGCTTACAATCTACCTTCAGCTATCAATTGGGCCAAAAGTATTTCAGACCCTCGAACGCGGACTGGTAATCTGCAATCCATTTGTTACACTTGGGCCTTTGTTGATCTTCCGGCACTTGAAAAGGCCATAAACGAGGCTGACATTCCGGAAGAGGGGCGAGCGACAATGCTGGAAACAGTGAAGGGTATCAAGTCGCGCCCCAAAAGCCAATAAACTTGAGGCAGGAGGCGATTTCCCAATCCGCTTGGCTGGAATAAATGGCGGCTGCGGTCTAGCTAAAAGCTGGATGGGTTGAGCTGCGGGGGAGCACAAAAATAATCCCGGAATATCGTCCGGGCGGGGGTGCTCCTATCCACCATAAGCCAAACTGATTCGGCGCCCCTGCCCGGGCTCATGGCGGGCGGGAGCGCCTTAACCCTCAAACTTTAGGGAGGTTGCGATGACGACGATGTTATCCCGCTTTTGGCGGGATGGTTGGTGCGTGGTGGTGGCGTGGGCAGCGCTGGCATCCGCCCATGGTCAGTCTCTCGAGGCCCAGTACAGCATTGCGAATGACTGGGGCTCCGGCTTCACGGCCGATGTCGTGCTTTATAACAACTCCACGGTTCCCGTCACGAATTGGGCCCTGGATATCGATTTTCCCGGCGCCATTTCTGATCTATGGAATGGCATCGCCAGCCATTCCGGGGGAACGTACCACGTCACGCCCGCGAGTTGGAATGCGGCTATTCCCGCGGGTGGCTCGGTGGACGTGGGTTTTGTCGGCAGTCCGGGCGGCCCGGTTTTCCCCGCGGGTTCCATTCGTGTGGCTTTTAGCACGGACGATTCGACCGGCAGCACTTCCGGCGGTGGAACCGGCGGCAACACCAGTGGCGGAAGCGGCAACACTTCTGGAGGAAGCACCTCGGGTGGCAGCGGTGGTAATCCGGTGGCGGCCGGCACGTTACAACTGGCGGGGGTGGACGATGTCCGCCAGGCGAATCAAGTGGACATTGTCCCGGGTTCTCCGACGATTTTTGCGTTCACAAATCCGGCCGGAAATCTCGCCGCCTTAAGCGTGATGACCAACAACCCGACGGTGGTCGCCGCATCGTTTACTTTCGATGGGCGGTTGAGCCTCAAGGGCTTGCAGCCGGGGCGCGCGGGCTTGAAATTGGTCAACGCGGCCACCGGTGAAACGCGCTACCTCGGTGTGCGCGTGCGCAACAACGATGGCTCGCTGCCGGGCTTGCCGGAGTATTTGGGCATTGGCTCCGTGAGCGAGGACACCGACGCCGATTTGAGTTTCTGGCGGGCCTTCGCCAGCGACGGCAAAAACCGGCGCATGGATTACCGTTACATTTACCTCAACGGCGGTCCGAAGAATCAGGGCGAAGGCTGGCGCACGTGGTCGCAAACGGACGGGTTCCGCGTCACCTCCTACGTGCGCGAAAGCCTGCGGCTGGGCATGATTCCGTTCTTCGTCTTCTACAATGTCCCCGATGGCGGCGAGAGTTATCCGACCGACAGCCAGCATCTCGCCAACGCGAGTTACATGCTGGGATATTTTCAGGATTTAAAATATGCCTTGGATTTGGCCGCCGCCGAGGCCAACGGCGAACTGGTGGGTTTCGTGCTCGAGCCGGACCTCCTCGGCTATTTCGCCCAAAATGACCAACGCGGGCCCGACCAGGTGCTCGCGCTCACGAGCCAGGCTTACGCCGCGGGCGTGCTGACGGCGGGCGTGGACCCGGATTTTCCGAATTCCCTGACTGGTTTCGTGCAGGCGGTGAATTACATCATTCGCAAAAACATGCCCAACGCCTATTTCGGCTGGCAAATCAATCTCTGGGCCTCGCCCGCCGGAGGCTGGACCACGCCGATCGCCGCGAAGGGTCTCATGCATCTCACGGACACCCTGGGTCTCGCGGCGGGCCGGCAGGCCATTCACAACGAAGCGACCGCCATCGCCGATTATTATGTGGATGCGGGGGTGTTGACCAACGGCGCGAATTTTGTCTCGGTGGACAAGTACGGCCTGGATGCCGGCTATGAAGGCAAGGCCGCCGACCCGGCGTCCGCCACCTGGTTTTGGAATGCGGTGCAATGGACAAACTACCTCGTGTTTGTGAATGCATTGCACGAGCGCGCCCAACTGCCGGTGGTGTTGTGGCAATTGCCGGTGGGCCGGATTAATCAGTCGCTCGCGGCCAATCCGTACGCGCCCGGCCAGTCTTTCCCGACGCTGAACAACACGTTTCAGCATTACGAAGATTCGGCGCCGGCGTATTTTTTCGGTGACGCCTTTGCCCCCGGCGCGGGCGCGCGACTCACGCATTTTAGCGCGACGGACGGCTTGAGCGAAGTCTCGGTGTCCGGCGGCACCGTGACTTGGGGCCGGCATCTGGATCTGGCCGAGCAGGCGGGCGTGACCATTGCGCTTTTCGGCGCTGGGGTGGGGGACAGCACACACGGCACGGGCGCGCCGCCAAGTGATGGATATTGGTGGATCAGCAAGGTGCAGAATTATTATCAAAATCCCACGCTGCTGACGGGCGCGCCCACGGGCATTCCGCTGGGTGGCACAGGCGGCAACACTAGCGGCGGCGGCTCCACGGGAGGAAACAGCACAAGTGGCGGAGGAAATACAACGGGCGGGAACACAACCAGTGGGAATACCAGCGGCGGTGGCGGTGGAAACACGACGAGCGCAATTTCAATTGCCACCACGTTTGTGGTGACGAGTGACTGGGGCAGTGGTTTTACCGGCGAACTGCACCTGCAAAACACGGGCACGGTTTCGGCGAATAATTGGACCATTGCCTTCGACGCCGATTTTCAAACCGACACGATTTGGAATGTCGTCGTGCAAAAAGCCAGCGGCGGGCATTACCTGTTTGGAAACGAAACGTGGAACGGCAAACTTGCGCCCGGCGCGACAGCCGTCATCGGCTTCACGGCCGCTCCCGGCCAACCCGCCGCTCCGCGCAATATTGTCGTCACCGCGAATGGTGCCGCTGCCGGCACCAGTGGCGGATCCGGCGGGAATACTACTCCGGTTCCAACGCCCACTCCTTCCCCGACACCCACTCCCGCGCCGGCGCCAACGCCCACTCCGGCTCCCGCGCCCACACCTGCGCCGACACCCACTCCAGCTCCGTCGCCAGCACCGAGTCCAACTCCAACACCAACCCCGACACCCACTCCGACACCCGTGCCCGCGCCGGGCGGCAAGCGTGTCGTCGGTTATTTCGCGGAGTGGTCCATCTACAGCGATCGCAATTATCAGGTGTGGAATATTCCGGCGGCCAATTTGACCCACGTCATTTATGCCTTCGCGCAAATTGACGCCAACGGCGAGATCGCCACGTACGACGATTGGGCTGCCCATGGCGTGCCTGCGTATGCGAACGAATCCGCGAGCGACCCGACGCGCGGCAATCTCGCGGCCTTGCGTCTGGTGAAACAGGCGCATCCGGGCCTGCAAACCTTGATTGCCGTGGGCGGCTGGACGCTTTCCAACCGCTTTTCCGACATCGCGGCCACAGCGGCGGCGCGGACGAAATTTGCGGCGTCGGTGGTGAAATTCCTGCGCTCCGAGGGATTTAACGGTGTGGACCTGGACTGGGAATATCCCGGCGTGGCGACCGACGTGAATGCGAATGTGCGCGCCAATGACGGCGCGAACTACCGCGAACTGGTGAAGGAACTGCGGCGGCAACTCGACCTCGCGGGCGCGGCGGACGGCCAGCATTACTTGATCACCGTCGCGGCTCCGGCCGGCTATACGGAAATTGCGCAAATGGATCCCGGCGGCATGGCGCCCTACCTCGATTGGTTTGATTTGATGACCTATGATTATCACGGCTCCTGGGAACCCGCGCGCACGGACCACCAATCGCCGCTCTTTGCAAATCCCGCCAGCCCCGCGCCGGAGGACGTTTATTTCAATGGCAATTACACGGTCCACGCCTACATGAATACAGGTGTCCCTGCGGCTAAACTCGTGCTGGGCGTGCCGCTTTATTCGCGCGGCTGGCAGCAGGTGGGAGCAACGAACCACGGCCTTTACGCGACGGCCAATGGCGCGGCGCCGGGGCAGTTCGAGGCGGGGATGTATGATTACCGCTATGTGCACGATTTGCGCGCGAGCGATGCGGGCTATATCGAATACTGGGACGATGCCGCGCAGGTCGCGTGGTTGTACAATGCGACCAAGAGAATTTTCCTAACCTGGGACAATCAGCGCACCGTCACCGCCAAGGCGAATTATGTGAACAGCCTCGGCCTCGGTGGCGTGATGTTCTGGGAGCTTTCCAACGACGTGCGCAATCCCGCGGACCCCGACGCGCTGGTGCCCTTGGTGGCACGGACGTTGAATCCACCGACAGTCACCGCGAGCGCGTCAGCACAAGCCCCGGCGGCGGCTTCGGCAACGCCGGCTACGACTGCGGCATCGACTACCAAAGCGAAAGCCGCCACGACCGCCGCCAAAACCACGAAAAAACTTCCTGCGCCCAAAGCCACCAAGAAGCCTTGAACCCGGGCGGAACAATGGCTTTACCGGCGCGCTTTCCTACGCTTGGGTTTGGGCGGCGGCTCTTTTTCCCCACGCCGCGAGGCGACGATAAACCCCAGCCCGCCGAGAATCATGAAAATGGAGTAGAAGGTGCCGCGGCTCAGGCCCAGCAGCAGCGAGATGCCTTCGTCGGGCTCGCGAAATATTTCGCCGACCATCCGCACGAGCGCGTAGCCGATTAAAAACTCCCCGGCGAGCTGGCCCGAGGGTCGCGCCCCTGGCTGGCCGGGCGGCGGGCCGCTCCACCAGCGCCATTGCATGTACAAGGCGAGCAGCAGGCCCTCGAGTAGGGCCTCGTAGAGCTGCGACGGGTGCCGCGGTTCCGTGTAGCCGATGAGGACGCCTTGGTCGCGAACGGGAAAGATGACCGCCCACGAGACCGTCGTGACTTTGCCCCAAAGCTCGCCGTTCACAAAATTCGCGATGCGGCCCAAAAACAATCCCGGCGAGACGAGCGTCGCCACACCGTCGCAGACTTGTCGGAAACCCAGCCGGCTGTGACGGCCAAACCACCATAAAGCCAGCAGTCCGCCGGCGAAACCGCCGTGGCTCGCCATGCCGCCTTCCCACACGCGGATGATGATCAAGGGATTCGCAAAAAAATCCGCCGGCCGGTACAGCAGACAATATCCCAGCCGCCCGCCGCCCAGGATGCCGATGATGAGCGAAGTGATGAGCGTCGAGCGCTGGTCGCTGGTGAGTGGCCAGCGGCCTTTGACCGCGTACAGGCGCAGCAACCCCGCCGCCATGAGAAAGCCCGCAATGTACGCGAGCCCGTACCAGCGGATGCCCGGCAGCGGCCAGCTTGCGGGAAAATGCAACGCAAAGGGGTCCAGATTATGGACCCAGTACGGACCGGCGGGCGGCGCGGGGACGGCGGGTGCCGGCGCTGCGGGAGTCTGGGCCAAAAATGAAAGGGTCGGCAAAAACATGGGGCGCAGCCACTGAAACAAACGAACTAGACCAGAATGGGCAAGCCGGGATGAGAAAAGTTTAGGGCCCAACCGTCAGCCCCGCGGCCCGTGCCGCCAGGCGCTGGTTTTTGTCGAAGCTGAGGAATAACGTGCAGCGGTGCAAGCGGGCGGCGGCAATATGCAGGACATCCAGCGCCCGGGTGCCGTGACCGGAAGTAATGTGCCGCGAAACTTCCTCGCCTTCTTGGATCAAGCGATAGCCTTCGAGCGGACGGTCCTGCAGAACTCCATTTCCGAGGTCCTCCCGCACCCGCCGCGCGAGGCGGCGCAAATCCGCGGCCTTGAACAGCCCGAGAAAGACCAGGCGGCGCAAAGTATTGTTCAACTCAAAGGCCCCAAATGGGGTGAGGGGCAAAAGAGGCGGCTGCCGCCAGTTGCTGGCGTGGGTCGCGGCGGCCGGGTGATTGGCGTCCGGCACATACAGCGAGACCAGAAAGGAAGTGTCGGCGAATTCGCGCATCAGCGGCCCGCCGATTTGTGCAGTTGCTCAATCAGTGAAAGGGCGGTAAAACGATTATGGAAATCATCGCGGGCCCGCGCGGCGAAATCCGGCGGGGTCCACTGTCCGCGGCGCGGTTTGATGGCGCTCAGCGTGGCCACGGCCCGCCCGCGGCGGGTGATGGTCACGCGCTCTGTCTGTTGCAGGCTGGAGAGAACCGCGGGAAAGGCGTGGCGGAGAGTCTTGACGGTGATCGAGGCCATGGGATAACTTCTAGGTTATACTTCACGGCGGGTCAAGCGGGCTTTCCTCTCGCCCGGACATCCAGCCGATGCAATGCCGCAGGATGGGTAGGTCTTGCGGCCGGTGTCCAATCGTTATTGAATTTTCTTCCATGAGCCAATCCGACCAGTACATGCCCGGTTATTCGCCCGGCGTCGTCCATTTCATGACGCTGCGCACGGCGGAGACGCATGCGCAATTTTTTCTCCCGCAACTGCGATCGGGAATGCATTTGCTCGATTGCGGCTGCGGGCCCGGCACCATCACCCGCGGGCTGGCCGCGCGTGTGGCACCAGGCAAGGTCGTTGGCATCGACCTCGAGAATTCGCAACTGGAAATCGGCCGCAGGGACCCCGCGCATCCCACGAATCTCACGTATCTTAAGTCGCCCGTTTACAAATTGCCGTTTGCTGACCATGAATTCGACGCGGTTTTTTCGCACGCCTTGTTCGAACATCTTGGCGAGCCGGTTGCGGCGCTGAAGGAAATTCGCCGCGTGACGAAGCCCGGCGGCATCATCGGCTTATGCAGCCCGGATTGGGATGGGTTTATTTTTGCCCCGCCGGACCCGGAGGTTGAGGCCGCGGCGGCGCTCTTCCGCCGCGTGCAAGAAGCCGATGGCGGCAACACCACCGCGGGCCGGCGCCTCGGTGTCTGGCTGGGCGAGGCGGGCTGGAGGGACGCGCGTCTTTCCGCGCGCTACGAATGCCAGGAGGACTTAAGGCTGATGAGCGAGTTTCTGCACGAGCGCCTCTCACGCGCGCCCACACAGGACAACGCCTTTGGCCGCGGGTGGACGGACGCCGCCAGCCTCAAGCGCATTCTCGCCGGTCTGCGCGCCTGGGAAAAACGCCCCGATGGCCTTTTCGGCCTGACTTGGATTAGCGCGATTGCCAGAGCATAGGGCGCTCTCGGAAAACAGACTTGCGCGGAGCAAGCTCTACTTTTCCACTTCATTCTGCACGATCTGCTCGAGCGTCTGGCGGCGCCGGATGAGCCGCAATTTCCCGTCCTTTTGCAGCAGCACTTCCGGCGACTCGGGAAACGAATTATAATTTTTCGCGCTCATCCCGGCGCAATACGCGCCCGCCCCCTCGATGACGCACAAGTCGCCGGGAGCGGCTTCCGCCAACAAGCGCGGACGCAAAGTTTCCGATTCACCGGGCGCTGGCGTGAGCAAGTCGCCGCTTTCGCAGCAATGCCCAACCACGAGATATTCTTTCGTTTTCGCAACGATCTGCGGCTTTTTCTGCGTCGAAACCACGACGAGCGGGTGCTGCGCACCGTACAGGCTCGGGCGCAGAATGTCGGTCATGCCGGCGTCGAGCTTGAGAAAATCATGCCCCTTCGCGCCGGTGGAAACGATGTCCTGCACGGTGCACACCAGCGCGCCGGCCAGCGCCACGAGATACGTGCCTGGCTCGATTTCAAGACGGAGTTTGGCGCCGGAGGTGCGCGCCCGTTCCTCGAACAATTTTTTCACGGGAGCGCCGATTTTTTGCAAATCGGTGGTTTTTTCATAGGCCATGCGGCCGACTTTGAAGCCGCCGCCGAGGTTAATCGTCGTGGCCGCCGGAAATTCGCGCGCGAGTTGCAGGGTCAATTTTGCCGCCCGTTGCCACACCACCGGATCGCTGCCGGAGCCGATGTGCGTGTGAACGCGCGCCACGGTGAGGCGATGGTTCGCCACCAGATGATGCACGTCGGGCAGCGATTCATGCCAGATGCCGAAGCTGGAGCCGGGGCCGCCGACATTGGTCTTGCCCGTGGAGCCGGAGCCGAGGCCGGGATTAAAGCGCACGCCGAGCGCCGTGCCCGGAAATTGCCGGCCATAGCGGTCGAGCTGGCTGAGCGAGCAGGCGTTAAACAGGATGCCCTTCGCCAGGAGTGCGTCAAAATTCTCCGGCAGTTCCTGCGTGCTCAGGGAAATTTTCCCGGGCGCAAGGCCGGCGCGCAGGGCGCGTTCCACTTCCCAGCCGGAGCTGGCGTCGAAGTGCAACCCGAGGCTATCAAAGAGACGCAACACCGCGGCATTCGGGCAGGCCTTCATCGCGAAGCGCACGGTCAGGCCGTAGGCATTGGGAAAGGCGAGGCAGGCGGCGGCGGCGCGGCGCAGCGCGGCTTCGCTGTAGACGAAGGCCGGGGTGCCGAAATTTTTCCGCACCGCGGCGGCTTGGGCCGGAGTCAGAAAACGGAGAGTTTCTAGAGGGTTAATAGCCATGCGCAAATTTGGTCGGAACCCGGAATTGAACAGAAGGTAGCGAAGGAAACCAAGGAGGAAAATCATCTTCGTTTTCCGCTTCTTTTCTCCACTCGGCGTGATGGCCCCCTCCTTTTGCTCGCGGCGTTTCCGGCCCAGCCTTCGCTGCTTTGTTTCCTTCGTTAACTTTTGTTCAATATTCTGCTCTTAATTCTTCGCTGTCCAGTGGCGGAGGGAGCGGAGTAAAAAATACTCCAGCGCGGCGGCTTCGGACAAATTCACCTCGAGCAGGCCGGCGATCTTTTCCAAATCCGCGACCGCGCGTGAAAGCCTTGAGGCGCGGCTGGCGGTGCCGGCCTCGGCGGGGTGGGCGAGGGCGAAATCCCGCGTCGATTGCTCCACTTCCACGAGCAGGCCGGTGCGCGCGCCTTTGTGGAGGCCCGTCTTGATGGCTTCGATTTCCTCGTCTTCGAGGCTGTCCGGCAAGCGCGGCTTCGCTTCCGCCCAGGCGGATTCAGTCAGCCGCTCCAGCACGGATTCAAAACGCGCGCCGAGCCCGTAAGCGGCCAGCACCGTATCCGTAGTAGATATTTTGTCCGTAGAAGTAAGGCGCTCCAGCCACGCGGCGTAATCCGTGCGCCAGGCTTGCCAGGCCGGGTCGGTCAGGGGCGTCGAGGCCGCCGGCAGGCGCAGATGAAAACAGCGGCTGCGAATCGTCGGCAGCAGGTCGTAGGGATGCGTCGTCAGCAGGAAAAGCGTCGTATCGCTGGGCGGTTCCTCGAGGGTCTTGAGAAAGGCGTTCGCCGCGGCGGACTGCATGCGGTCGGCCTCGTAAACGACGCCGACTTTGCGCGGGCCGGCCGAGGCGCTGAGCTGGATTTTCCGCACGAATTCGCGCAGGGAATCCACCTTGATGAAGCGGGCCTTGCCCTCGGGCCGGAGCGTGAAAAAATCGGGATGCCGCGACGGGTCAGGCACGTTCAGCAGTTTTGCGCCGAGCACCAGGCACGCGGCCTCGAGCGCGGGCGGGTGGTCGCCGTGCACCAAAATCGCATGCGCCAGGCGTCCCCGCGCCAGGGCGTCGGTGAACGCGCGCAGGGCCGGGGCCGCCAGCGGGTCGGGCGTTTCAACCGTGGCGGCGTTTGAACTCATGCCAGATTTGGTCGGCGATGTGGTTGGTGGTCTGGCTGCCGTCCACGACCAGAAAACGCTGCGGCAGCGATTTGGCCAGCAGCAGGTAGCCCTCGCGCACCCGCTCAAAAAAATCAATGTTTTCCTCCTCGATGCGGTCCGGCAAATCGCTCGCGCGGTGGCGGACGCGCGCGAGGCCGACTTCCGCCGGCACATCAAGCACGATGGTCACATCGGGCAATAATTCACCGACGGCGAAATGGTTGATGACGGAAATCGGGTCCTGCGAAATTTTGCGCGCGACCCCCTGATAGACGGTAGTCGAGTCGAGAAACCGGTCGCACAGGATGATCTTGCCGGCCTTGAGGGCGGGGTTGATGACCTCGCGCACGAGCTGGGCGCGGCTCGCGGCGAAGAGCAGCAGCTCGGTTTCGGGAAACATGCCGCGGCCGCTCTGGGCATGCTTGAGCAGGTGGCGGACCTCCTCGCCGATCTCGGTGCCGCCCGGCTCGCGGGTGACGACGACATCGTAACCCTCGCGCTCGAGGCGCGTGGCCAGCAAGTCAATCTGCGTGGTCTTGCCGCTGCCTTCGGAACCCTCGAAGGAAACAAAGCAGGCGCGGTGATGGGCGCGGGGGGCGGTCATGCGGGAAGGAGAGGCGGGAAGGGAAAAGCTCACTGAGGTTGCGGTAAGGTAAAAAGGCAAATGTCGGGAATGACAATCGGATTTCCTACCAGCTCCTCAAAAACGACGCCACTTCGCTGAGGCTGGGGCTTTTGGCATTGCGGACGTAATAGCCGGATACGCAGACGGCGATGAGCAGGCAGCTTTGCGGAGTGAGGCCGAGGAGTTGGGCGGTCGCAAAGCCGGCATTAAAGTGGTCGCCCGCGCCGGTGGTGATGACGGGTTTGTCGCAGAACGGGCCATCCGCCCACCAGGCGCCGTCGCGGGTGGCGCAGGCCGCACCATGCGTGGGGTGGATGACGACGCAGCCGACGTTCAACGCCGAGCGAATCCGCGTCGCCTGCAATTTGAGTTGGTCCGCCGTCGCGCCGGGGTCGGGGAGGCCGAGCGCAGCGGCGACTTGCTGGGATTCCGCGAGATTCAGGCCGAGGGTGACGTTGCCGAAATTTTGAAACCGCGCCATGACGAGCAGGGCGTTGCGCAAATCGTCGCGCGGGCGCTTGGCGGGGTCGGCGAGGTCGAAGAAAAATTGGCGGGCGCGCGGCGCGAGATTCGGCAGCACCTTGTCCAGCAGCTCCTCGAAAATGGCGGTCAGCTCCGGGATCATCGTCCAATTGACGAGCGCGAGCAGGTCGGTGCGCGAGAGGAGGTCGAGAAATGCGCCTTCGCCGATGGCATCGACGAGCCGGGCGTAGGTGATTTCCTCGAGGCTCGCGGTCTGGCCGAGCATGAGCTTGCCGTCGGCAAATTCGAGGGCGTGGGTGACGCCGGGCTCGCAGAGCGACACAGCCTCCGTGCGCCGCGCGAATTCCTGAAACACGGGATGCACCTTGGGCTGGCCGAGCGCGCCGAGGTAGCGCACGGCGACGCCGGTCGAGAGCAGCGCTTCGGCCATGATGGGCCCGTTGCCGCCGAGTTTTTCGAGTTTCGGAAATATCTCGATATTTGCGCTCTTGCCGGCGGCTTCGACGATGCGCTCGCCGAAGGCCGCGATATTGGGAAACGGGGTGAAATTTTCGCCCTTGCCGGTGCGCTGGGCCACCGGATGCATGATGCGGTCCACAAAGCCGTCGAGGCCGACGACCGCAAGCTTGGTGTTCACGGCCTCCCGGGTGCGGGCGAGTTCGTTGAGGGCGTCGGATTTGAGGTCGGGCATGGAAAGGGGAGGTGAAAGGTAAAAGGTGAAAAATTAAACCGAAAAAGAGAAAGCGGATTCAGCCAATTTCAAATCCGGGGCCGCGGTTCCGAGCTTGGGCGAAAGGGCGCAGGCGGCAACTCGAAACAGGCGGGCGGGTGCGCGTGGCGCGGTATTTTTCATTGCCGAGTGCAATTCCGTTGAACAGCATGGGGGTGGCGGGAGTCTGAGGTAGTTAGAAACAAAATCGCGAATTATTTACCGATCATTTGATGAGCATACCAATTCACTTGGGCGCCTGGGCGGGCGTCGTGCTGGCGCAGGCGGACAGCGCGCCGGGCTTCAACCTCGTCGCCACGTTCATGCGGGCGGAACTGGCCGGCAAAATCATCGTGGTGATGCTGGGCTTTTTCAGCCTGCTCGCCTGGACGGTGATGATTGGAAAATACCTCGACCTCTCGCGCTGGCGGCAAATGAACCTGACGTTTTATGCGAAGCTGAAGCAATCCACGACCCTCCTGTCCACCAACCTTACCAGCGCCATGCGCAAGAGCGGGCCGTATGCGCGCTTGTTCCACGACGCGCTCGAGGCCGGCCGCCAGTACCGCGGCGACGCCAACGCGCCCGTGCGCATGGGTTTGATTGAAAATGCGCTGCAGCGCGGCGTGGCGGACGAATGCGTGCATTATGAAACGAAAATGGTGGTCCTCGGTTCGCTGGTGTCGGGCGCGCCCTTCATCGGGTTGTTTGGCACGGTGTGGGGCGTGATGGTGGCGTTCAGCGGCATGGCGGTGGCCGGCAACGCCACGTTGCAGAATCTCGCGCCCGGCGTGGCCTCGGCGCTGCTCGCCACGGTTTGCGGCTTGCTGGTGGCGATTCCCTCGGTGTTCGGCTACAACTTTTTGCTCACGCATGTGAAGATGATGATCACCGAGCTGGAGAACTACGCCAGTTGGCTGGCCGACCGCATCGAGCTCGAATTGGAAGCCGCCAAGGAGCCCGCGTCGGCCCCCGTTTCTGCCCTGCAAGCGGCGCCTGTTCCGCCCCCGCCGACCGGGGACGCCGGCGTGTCCGCCGCGGAACGCTACCTGCGTTTGGACGTGACCGAGAGCGAAGCGTGATTTTTTGCCATGGCCCGAGTTTTCAAACGCAAGGATCGCCTCGTCGCGATGTCGGAGATCAATCTGACCTCGTTGATGGACTTGGTTTTTTGCCTGCTGATCATCTTCATGATCACCACGCCGCTGCTGGAGCAAACGATTCCCGTGAATCTGCCCTTGCAGACGCAAAACACCTCCAAGCGCGACGAAAAGCAGAAATTTCAGGTCGTCTCGGTGGACAAGCAGGGCGCGTATTTCTGGGGTAAGGAGCCCGTGGACGGCATCAAGCTCCAGTCCCTCCTCAAGGAACTGGCCACGCAGCCCGACCCGCCGACGGTGAATTTGCGCGGGGATGCCGAGGCGCAGTATAAGTATATAATCGACGTACAGGACATGATGATGCAGGCCGGCCTGACCAAGATCAGCTACGACACGAAGGTGAAATAAACGTTGCCGACGATGAGCGCCTATGCCCAGCCCGACGATTTTTCCAGCACTCCGCGTGCCTTGGGCGGAGCCGTGTTCCTGCATCTGTTGGCGGTTGGGGTGGTGCTCGGCTATTTCTGGACACATCGGGACGAAATTTTGCCGCCCACGAGCCAGTACGTGATGACCCTGGTGCAGGCGCCGCCCTCCACGGAAGTTCCCGGCGCTCCTGGCACACCACCACCGCGCCAGCCCGACACCCCACCCGCGTCTTCGCCGACGTTGCAAGCCCCCAGCGTCCAGCCCCTGTCGCCGTTGCCCACGGTCAAATTGCCGCCGACCCCGCAGCCTGTCACGCCTGCGCCGGCTGCCCCCACGACGCCCGCGCCCAAAACTCCGCCGGCTGCCACCAAGCCCGCGCCTTCTTCTCCCCGCGGCACCACGGCCGCCACGCCGACGCCGATGAGCTACGCCGAATGGCTAAAGACCATGGGCCGATCAAACAATCCCGCCGCAGCGGCTACCACTGGCCCGGCCCGGAGCGGTCCGCCCCCGCAAGTGGACCTTCGTGGCACCCTAATTGATTTGCAGAAAATCGGGGCGGGCGGCAGCAACGGTGCCGCCGGTGGCCCGGTCACCCAGTCGGCGATGAATGACTATCTGGCCCGCCTGAAAGCGCGCCTGGATGCCGCGTTTGAAAATCCGGCCGGTGTCTCCGGCGCGCTGACGGTGAATGTCTCGCTCACCATCGCAGCCAACGGCCAGGTGACGAACAAACGCCTCACCAATTCGTCTGGCAACGCGGCCTTCGACGCGGCGGTGCAGGCGGCGTTGGATTTAATCAAGAACGCCGAGCCTCCGCCCGGCGGGCACGACCAGACTTTTACGGTGAGCTTCCAGCGGAAGATGTGACAACCGGCGCTTTGGGCCGTGACTGCGATAAAAAATGGTGCTCGGGAAGGGACTTGAACCCTTACACCTTACGGCATACGCACCTCAAGCGTACGTGTCTGCCAATTCCACCACCCGAGCATTTATCCGGGCGGTCCGGCGGTTCACGCCAGGGCCCAAGGAAGGGTCAAGGTAAGGGGTGCCACCCGATTCTGGCAACACTAAAAGTCGGGCGCGGGCGGTTTAAGCCAGGTGCGCTGCGGTTTGCAGGAGTGGTCCAACCTCACCGCCGCCGCGCGCACAGAAATTGAAATTTCTGGCCCAGGTGCGCGGGATGCAAAAGCTCCATCACGGTTTGCCGCGCCGGGGAAAACCCGCCGGCTTGGGCTGTCACCAGTTTCTCCAGAGCCGCCGCCGCGTAACGGGTGAAAAACGCTTCCTGGCGGAGGACCTCCACAGCCTCGAATCCCGCCGCGTGCAAGACGTTCTCCAGTCGGTCCCAACAGACGTGGCAGGTGAGGTCTTGTTCGCCTGCGCGGGCCAGTAGGTCCCCGGAAACCGCATGGCGAAAATACGCGCGCGCGGTGCCGGCGGGCCGGGCCTGAAGCAATTCTGTCCATGTATACCCATAATCGGCGAAAAGCAGCAGCCCCCGCCAGGGCGAAGCAGTGAGTTCGCGTAAAAGTGTTTCCGCATCCAACGAGAGATCCAGGTGATACTCTTCCGCAGTGTCGGATGGAAGCTCGCTCAGCAGCGCTTGGGCCGCTGGGGAAAATTCGGCCAACTCCACTTCGGTCAGCGCATCGCCCTGCACGTTGACTCCAAGTTCACGCCAGCCTCCGCGCCGAAACACGAATCGATGAAACGGCTGCGCGTCGAGCAGTTCATTCGCAAAGACCACGGCGCGCGCCGGGGGCGAATGAGAATCTCCGTACCGCCGCGTTTCCAATCGTGCGAACGGCGCAGCCTCCGCGTCGAAAGTATCGCGCCCCGGTTCCGCCCCCAATTCCACCAGCGCGTGTTCCGCGGGATTGTCCGTCTGGAGCAAATGCGCCGCGGCGGCGCGAATCAGATTTCCAAAAATCCCGCGCGACAAACTGGACGCCGTATAAAAATCCGTGTGGGCCTGACGTCCGACGCGCGTCACTCCCGGTCGCGTGTAATAGCCCAGCCCGGGCGCGTACAGCGCCGCCGCGGTGAAATCGCGATAAGGGAGCACGCCGCCCGGGCCGGCCAAGTAGCGCAAATGCGCGAGCAGGGCGGGGCGGGGCGAAGGCGCTTGCTCCGAGGCGGCGTTCATGTCTAATGGGTTGTTCCCACGGTGTCGCCCCATCCGCATTTATTCAAGCGTGTGTTCCTGCCCGCGTTGTTGATCTTCGCGTTGGCCGGCTTTGGCACGCGGTTGATTGTGGACCCGGCGTTTCGCGGATTTTTCGATCCCAATTTCTGGCGCGAATGGTGGCGCATCGGGTGGGTGATGCACTTTGCGCACGATGAGTATTTGCATCCGACGGTCGTCACCTATGACAAACTCGGCGAATCCGCGCTCAACCACCTGCTCGACGGCCTGGATCGCTACTCGACGTACATGTCGCGCCAGGATTTCGACGACCTTGAGCGCGAGGGCGACCAGAAATTTGTCGGCATGGGGGTCGAACTCGAGCGTCGCAATGGGCATATTCAAATTACCCGGGTGATGCCCGGCAGCCCCGCCGCCGACGCACACTGGCAGGCGGGCGACTCGATCGTGGCCGTCAACGACACCGACGCCCGCGAATTCACCGTGCCGAAGGTCGCGGAATTATTGCGCGGGCCCGAAGGGACAGAAGTGCGCATCACGCGCGAGCGCGTGGGCTTCAAGGATCCGCTGGTGGACACGGTCAAGCGGCGCTCGTTCGACATTCCCACGATTCGCGAGACCTATTTGCGGCCCGACGGCGTGGGCTATGTGAGCCTGTCCCAATTTGGCCGGCGTTCGGGCGAGGAATTTTCGGCCGCCTTGCGCGACCTGGAAAAACAAGGCATGCGCGGCCTCATCCTCGATTTGCGCGACGACCCGGGCGGCTTGCTCGACTCCACGGTCGAGGTGCTCAACCCCTTGCTCCCGGCGAAGTCGCTCGTGGTCTTCACGAAGGGCAGTGACGACGTGGAGCGCAAGCGCCTGTTCACGCCCGGCGGCGAGGCGCGCTACACCGGCCCGATGGCCGTCCTGGTCAATGACAACAGCGCGAGTGCCGCGGAAATTGTCTCCGGCGCCCTGCAGGACTGGAAGCGCGCCGTCATTGTCGGCCAGCGCACGTTCGGCAAGGGCCTCGTGCAAAGCCTCGTGCCGCTTTCCGGCGGCGGGGGCGTGCGCCTGACCACCGAGGCCTATTACCTGCCCAAAGGCCGGACCATTCATGAAAAGGGCGTCGAGCCCGACGTGCCCGTGCCGCTTTCCGACGACGAGCGGCTGTTGCAGCGCCTGCAACGCACGGAATTGCGGCGGCTGACGCCGGAGGAATTCACCCGGGCCTACGGCTTAAAGCCGCAGCCCGACCCGCAACTCGAGACCGCGGCGGCGCTGGTGCTGGCGGAAAATCGCCCGGCAGCGGCCACCACCCCGGCGCCGTGAGTCGGGGCCGGGCTGGTTTAGGCGACGCAATCTTGCGCGGGGGAAGCTGATTTGACAAACGTGAACCTATACCCTAGGTTGGAGGCATAAGCCATTCCTCCTCCATGAAAAAGCATCTCGCCGCTGGAAAAGTCAAATCCCTCAAGCTGGCCAAGCAGGCGCGGGGCACGCTCGCCGCCGTCGTCGCCATGATTGAGGACGACGCGTATTGCCCGGAAATCATCCAGCAGGCGGACAGCGTCATCGGCCTGCTCAAATCCGTGAAGCGCGAATTGCTGGGCGGGCACCTCGATACCTGCGTTGTGCGGCGCATGAAGGCCGACAAGCCGGGGGCGATTCGCGAGCTGTTGAAAATTTATAACCTTTCTACCTGAGATGGACTCCGCCCAGACATTCAGGGTTTCGGGGATGCATTGCGCTTCGTGTGCGGCCATCATCGAAAGGACATTGCGCAAGCAGCAGGGCGTCGGCTCGGCGGCCGTGAATTATGCGACCGAAACGGCGACTGTTTCGTTCGATTCCAACCAAGTGCAACCCGCGGCCTTGGCCGGCGCGATCAAGCCGCTCGGCTACACCCTTGTGGTCGAGGAGGAAAAGCGGGGCGCGTCGGGGCCCAATCCGGCCCGGGCGGAAAAGCTCCACGAACTGGCCGAATTGCGCGGGCAAGTCGTCATTTCCGTGCCGCTGGTTGGCTTCAGCATCCTCGCCATGGGTTGGGATGCGCTGGCGCAAGCGGGAGTGTTGCCGCCGATGTCCGGCACCTGGCATGATTTTGTCCATCATCTGTTTCCCGTCCTGGCGACCTATATGCTGTTCGTCGTTGGGCGGCCCTACTTGCGGGGAGTCTACACGTTTGTGCGCCGCGGCCAGGCGGGCATGGACACCCTCATCGGTCTCGGCACCGGCGCGGCGTTTATTTACAGTTTTGTGCTCAATGCCTTCGAGCAGCCGTTGACCGGCTGGTTGGAGGTGAGCCAGACGTATTACGACGCCACCATCGTAGTCATCGGCTTCATCACGCTGGGCAAATATCTTGAAGCCAAGTCCCGTCTTAAAACCGGCGAGGCCATTGAGAAACTGCTCAATTTGCAGGTCAAAACCGCGCTCGTTAGGCGCGGCGGCAAGGCGATGGAAATCCCTCTCGAGCAAATTGTGGTCGGCGATCTGCTCATCGTAAAACCGGGGGCAAAAATACCCGTGGATGGCGAACTGGTCGAGGGAGGTTCTTTTGTGGACGAGTCCATGCTCACCGGCGAACCGCTCCCGGTGGAGAAAAAGACCGGCGACACCGTGGCCGCTGGCACCGTTAACACGACCGGAGCCTTTGTTTTCCAGGCCACCAAAATTGGCGCAGATACGCTGCTCGCGCGCATCATCAAGCAAGTTGAACAAGCCCAGGGCAGCAAGGCTCCCGTGCAAGGCCTCGCCGATAAAATTTCGGCCGTTTTTGTGCCGGTCGTGCTGGGCCTGGCGGTGTTGTCGCTCGTGCTTTGGCTGGCCATCGGCACCAGCCACCTCGGTTTCGCGCACGCCCTTTCGCTCGGACTCGCCTCGTTCGTCAGCATACTCGTGATGGCCTGCCCCTGCGCGTTGGGGCTGGCCACGCCCACGGCCATCATTGTCGGGGTCGGCCAGGGCGCGCGCGCGGGCATCCTGATCCGCGACGCCGCGACGCTTGAAAGACTCCAGCAGGTGAACACCGTCGTGGTGGACAAGACCGGCACGATTACCAAGGGCAAACCCGAACTCGTCGCGCTGCGAAATTTCTCCGCCTGGCCGGAGCCGGAGATGCTGGCCATGCTTTCGACCTTGGAGCAAAAATCGGAGCACCCCATTGCCCACGCGGTGCTGGCCTATGCCGAGGCCGCCAAGATCGCCCCGCGCGCGCTGGACTCGTTCGAGAACCTGCCGGGCCGGGGTGTCAAAGGCGTCGTTGGCGGGAAGACTTATTTTGCCGGCAATGAGCGCCTGGTGCGGGACCTGGGTCTGGCCTTGGATGAAAAAGCCCTCGCCGTGGAAACGGCCCGGGGCCGCACGCCGGTATTTTTCTCTTCGGAGACGCAATTGCTTTCCGTGGCCTGGGTGGCGGATACGATTAAGGATTCCGCGCGCGAGGCGGTGGCCAGTCTGGCCGCCCTGGGCCTCAAGGTCATCATGCTCACGGGCGACAATGAAGACGCCGCGCGCCACATCGCGCAGCAAGTCGGCATCACGGAAGTTTTTGGCCACGCCTTGCCCGGCGACAAGTTGAACAAGGTCAAAGAACTGCAAGCGCAGGGACTCATCGTCGCCATGGCGGGCGATGGCGTGAACGACGCCCCCGCCTTGGCGCAGGCGGACGTCGGCCTCGCGATGGCCACGGGCACGGATGTCGCCATCGAAGCGGCGGGCATCACGCTGCTGCATGGCGACCTCGCCAAGCTGGCCCAGGCCGTTCGCCTTTCGCGCCTCACGATGCGCTGCATCCGGCAAAATTTATTTTGGGCTTTTATCTACAACATCATCGGCCTGCCGCTGGCGGCCGGGCTGTTCTATCCGTGGTTTCATTGGACGCTTTCGCCCGTGTTTGCCGGGCTGGCGATGGCGTTTTCCAGCGTCTCGGTGGTGACGAATTCCTTGAGACTCAAAAGCGGCCCAGCGCAGATTTCCAGACGGAAAACGTATCTGTTTCACGTCAGCGGGATGCACTGTCAGTCTTGTGTGGCTCTGGTGGAAAGTGAATTGAAAGAGATGCCCGGCATGGCCGGCGCCAAGGTGTCGCTCAGCCGGCAAAGCGTGGAAGTCACCGGTGATTTTGGCGACCAGCCGTTGGCACGGGTGGCCCGGGCTTGCGCCGGGGTGCTTAAGCAGCACGGTTTCATTCTTTCGGTGGAAAAGCAGGCCGCCGGGGTGCGGTGGTTCGATTTCCGCCTCGCGGCTCCGCTGGCGGCCGCGTTCATCGGTCTGTTTATCGCGTTGCAAAAACTTGGCGTGGTCAATTGGGTCGTGACCGGCGCGCAGGTGACCTACGGCGCCGCCATGCTGCTCGGCGTGGTCGCCTCGCTGTCCTCCTGCATGGCCATCGTGGGCGGCCTGCTGCTTTCCCTTTCGGCCAATTTTGCGAAGGGCGGCGATCCTTGGCGCCCGCCCTTGTTGTTTCATCTGGGGCGGCTCATTTCTTTTTCGCTGCTGGGCGGCGTGATTGGCGCCGCCGGCGCGGTTTTCCGGTTTAGCGACCACGGAATGTTCCTGGTGGAACTGTTGGTTTCAGCGGTCATGTTGTTGCTGGCGCTGAATCTGCTCGAAATATTTCCCTGGGTCAGAAAATGGCAATGGGTACTGCCGGCTTCGCTGGCGCACCGCGTGCACGCCTTGAAGGAGATCAACCATACCGCCATACCGTTCCTCGTCGGCGTCGCGACGTTTTTTCTCCCCTGCGGTTTCACCCAATCCATGCAGCTTTACGCCATCACCACGGGAAGCTTTCTGGCTGGAGCGCTGACGATGTTTTCCTTTGCACTCGGCACGCTGCCGGTGCTGGTTTTGCTGAGTTTTAGTTCCTTCGGCGCGCAGCCGTGGGCACGCTCGGGCGTGTTTTGTAAAACGGTCGGCTTGGTGGTGCTATTCTTTTCGCTTTTGAATCTGGACAATGCTTTGGTGGCGGCGGGGATTTTGCCACCGATAGCCATCCTTTGATCTAAACCAGCATATAACATGAAATTAACCACGCTTCTTTCCTTGGCTGCCGCCGTAGTGCTGCTTGCTGGCGCCGCGATTTTTCTCACTTCGCGCCGTCCTTCGTCGCCTGCGTCCGTCGCGGCCAGCCCTGCTCCCGGTTCCGTCGCGGTGAAGGAAGGCGGGCCCGACGGGTCGGCACAAGTCATCAACATTGTCGCCAAGGGCGGTTATACCCCCACTGCGGCGATGGCGAAGGCCGGCGTGCCGGTGGCCTTGAAGATACGAACGGACGGCACGTTCGATTGCACGGCAGCGGTCAGGATTCCCAGCCTCAATTGGTCCAAACAGTTGGGTCCGAACGAGGAAGTCACCTTGCAAATTCCCGCGCAAAACGCCGGGACCACGCTGGTGGGCGTGTGCTCGATGGGCATGAATAATTTTAAAATCACGTTTGAGTAAGGCCGTTTCGCTTCGCAGGATGCGGGCGGCGGCGCCGTCCATGCGCGCTTCCTTGCTGCGTCATGATTCTCTCCATCGAAAGCTCGTGTGACGAGTCGGCCCTGGCGTTGTTTTGTCCGCAGCGCGGCCTGACCGGCGAATGGGTGCACAGCCAGATGGCACTGCATCGCGAATATGGTGGCGTGGTGCCTGACCTCGCTAGCCGCGAACATCTCGAGCGTTTTCCCGCGCTGCTGGCCGCCGCGGCGGCGCATGAGGATTACGCGCGCCTCACCAAAATCGCCGTGACGCGCGGACCGGGGTTGGCCGGTTGCCTCGCCTTGGGCGTGGCGCTCGGCGAAGCTCTCGCCGTCGCGCGCAATGTTCCGCTTGTCGGCGTCAACCACTTGCGCGGGCATGTGTGGTCGCCTTTTCTGGCGTTGCATGCGCAAGCGCCGGATAAATTTTGGGACAATCTCGCACCGCTGTTGCCGCACCTGGGTCTGCTAGTTTCGGGGGGCAATACGCTCCTTTATTTGCTCGAGGAAGGCGGTCGCCTCCAAATCCTCAATCAAACGGTGGATGACGCCGCGGGCGAGGCGCTCGACAAGGGCGCGAAGCTGCTCGGCTTGCCGTACCCCGGCGGTCCGCTGGTGGAAAAGCTGGCGGTCGGCGGTGACGCGAAACGTTTTGATTTTCCGCGCGCGCTGGGCGAGGGGAGTGAGAAAGCGACGACGCCCTTCAGCTTCTCCGGCCTCAAAACGAGCCTGCGCTACCGGCTGCAAAAAATGCCGCCTGCGGAAATCGAAGCCGCGAAAGCCGACTTGTGTGCAAGTTATCAATGCGCGGTGGTGGACCAGTTGATCGCCAAAACCGAAATCCTTTTCCAGCACTCCTTGCTTGGGCCCAAAATAAAAAGCCTCGGACTCAGTGGCGGCGTGGCGAATAACCAGGTTTTGCGTCAGGCTTTTGCGTCGCTGGCCGCGCGAAATTCCGTGCCTCATTTCATCGCCGAACCCCGCCACACGGGCGACAATGCGGGGATGATTGCCTTTGCCGCGTGGGCAGACCCCGCCAGCACGGTCACCGCCACGCCCGAACAGGGCTTTAGCTTCGACCCTTCGCTTACCCTGGCATAAATGAAGGCCCAAACTTTAACTTGACTATCTTGCCTAAGATACATAACTTAAAGGATTCAGAGAAGCTAGTTTACTTTTCACCCAAGTCGTACATCGTCCTGTCCCTTCACCATGAGCGAAGCCACGGTCACGCCTCCTGCCGCCAAAGAACCCTCGAAAAACGAGTCCATCAAGGACGCCAGCCGCTACCTGCGGGGCACCATCCTGGAGGGTTTGGCCGACACGTCCACCGGCGCCATTTCGGAGGACGACGGGCAGTTGCTGAAGTTTCACGGCTCCTACCAGCAGGACGACCGCGATTTGCGGGCCGAGCGCCGCAAGCAGAAGCTCGACAAGGCCTACATCTTCATGGTGCGCGTGCGTGTGCCCGGCGGCGTCTGCACGCCCGCCCAGTGGCTCCAGATTGACCGGCTGGCCGACCAGTACGCCAACGGCACCATCAAGCTCACCACGCGCCAGGCGTTCCAGTTGCACGGCATCCTCAAGGCCAACCTCAAGCCCACCGTCAAAGAAATCAATGACGTGCTGCTCGACACGCTGGCCGCCTGCGGCGACGTGAACCGCAACGTCATGTGCAATCCGAACCCGCAGTTGTCGGCGGTGCACGCCGAGGTGCTGGACTACGCCCGCCAGATCAGCGCGCATCTCTCCCCGCGCACGGGAGCCTATCACGAAATCTGGCTCGACAAGGAACGCGTGGCCGGCGGCGACACCGGCGGCGGGGACGACGACAGCGGCAAAGACAGCGTCGAACCGATTTACGGCAAACACTACCTCCCGCGTAAATTCAAAATTTCCATCGCCGTCCCGCCGGACAACGACACCGACGTGTACGCGCAGGACCTCGGCTTTATCGCCATCGTCGAAAACGGCAAACTGGCGGGCTTCAATGTCACCGTCGGCGGCGGCATGGGCCAGTCGCACGGCAACAAGGCGACCTATCCCGAGCTCGGCCGGGCGCTGGGCTTTTGCCGACCCGACCAAGCCGTGAACGTAGCCGAAAAAGTCGTGCTCGTGCAGCGTGACTTCGGCGACCGCAGCGACCGCAAGCATGCGCGCCTCAAATACACCATCAACGACCACGGGCTCGATTGGTTCCGCGGCGAAGTGGAAACGCGCCTCGGCTGGAAGCTGGAAAAGTCCCGCGCTTTTACCTTCACCGACAACGGCGACCGCTACGGCTGGGCCGAGGGTACCGATGGCAATGCGCATCTCACGCTCTTCATCGAAGGCGGACGCCTGCGTGGCCGCCAGAAGGAAGGCCTGCGCGCCATCGCCCAAATCCATCGCGGCGATTTTCGCCTTACCGGAAACCAGAATTTGATCATCGGCGCCGTTTCGCCCGAGCAGCGCCCGAGAATCGAGGCTTTGTTAAAAGAGTACGGCCTCGACCACACCTACCAGGCCATCACCGGGCTCCGGCGCGGCGGGCTGGCCTGCGTGGCCCTGCCGACGTGCGGCCTCGCCCTCGCCGAGAGTGAACGCAACCTGCCCAACCTCATTGACGAGCTGGATAAAGTAATCCGCGAGGCGGGCCTCGAGAGCGCGTCCATCCACATTCGCTCGAGTGGCTGCCCGAATGGTTGCGCGCGGCCGTATCTGGGGGAAATCGGCCTGGTCGGCAAAGTGCCGGGGAAATACAATTTGTATCTCGGTGCCGCCCACAACGGCTCGCGCCTGAACAAGTTGTACAAGGAAGCGATTCCCAACGAGCAAATCGTGGCCGAGCTGACCCCGATTTTAAAACGCTACGCGGCGGAACGGACCGCCGGGGAAACGTTTGGCGACTTCGTCATCCGCGCCGGCTACGTCAAAGCCGTGACCGACGGCGTGACAGATTTTCATAATTGAGCGGGAGTCAGGGAGCAGGATTTCGAACCGCTAATCTGCGCTCATCCGCGCTAATCCATGAAGAGGGAGATCTATAAAGAGGAAGGATATAAGCTGATGGGGGCCGCCTTTGAGGTTTATAACACCCAAGGTTATGGACTGGCCGAAGAGATTTACCAGGAATGTTTGGAAATCGAAATGGAATTGCAGGGAATTCCTTTCCACGCGAAACGCGAAACGACCTGTCACTACAAAGGTCGAGCACTCAAACGGCGCTACCTGCCTGACCTGTTTGTCTTCAATTGCTTGGTGGTTGAGTTGAAGGCCGTCAGCCAATTATTGCCCGAACACGAAGCTCAATTGATAAACTACCTGCGCATCTGCCGCCAGCCTGTGGGTTACCTCATCAATTTTTGCCATAAAGACACTTTGGAGTGGAAGCGTTTCATCTTCTCAGAATTTATTCCCCCTTCTCCCATTAGCGCAGATTAGCGAAAATTAGCGGTTCAATTCTTTTTTGACCTGATACGAAGGCCTCGAGGATGGTGTTGTTGATTTCAGGATATTTGGCCACGAAAAGAAGGCTAATTCGGCTGCCACGGTCTCACTTCCCCGCGTGCGCCTGCTTCAGCTTCTTCACGTCGAGTTTGACCATCTTGAGCATGGCTTGCATGACGCGGCCGGACTTCTCCGCATCGTCGTCGCCGAGCAATTCCGGCAGCGCGTCGGGGATGATTTGCCAGGACACGCCGAATTTGTCCGTCACCCAGCCGCACCGGAGTTCCTGCCCGCCCTTGGCCAATTTCTTCCAGAAGTAGTCCACCTCGCGCTGGTCCTTGCAGGACACGAATAAGGAAAAAGCCGGCGTCAGCTTGTAATGCGGGCCGCCATTGAGGGCGACGAACTTTTGCCCCTCGAGGCGGAACGTCACGGTCATCACTTTCCCCGGCTGGCCCATGCCGCTGTCGCCGTAGTGGGTGGTGCTCAGGATCTTTGAGCGCTTGAAGATTGAGACATAAAACTTGGCAGCCTGCTCGGCTTGGTCGTCGAACCACAGGAAAGGGGTGATTTTTTGCATCACCCATCCCTAAACGAATTTTTGCGGAGAGGAAACTGATTTTTGTCCTGAGCAGGATTAGCCCAAACTCAAAAGTTGCATGACGTCGCTCGTTGAGCGGCAGGCTTTAAGCGGCTCCGGCCATTTCGTGCATGGGTGCGTCGGCGAAACGGGTCGCGCGCGCCGGGAGGGCCGGCGGGGTGGACGGCGGGGTAGGGGAAGCCTCGTCCGCGGCCAGGCAGAACTCGAAATGCGCGCCGCCGATGGTGCGGTTGCGCATCAGAATCACGCCGCCGTGGGCGTGGACAATCCGTTTGCAAATCGCCAGCCCGAGCCCGGTGCTGCTTTCGCCGCCGGTGGGGCGCACGGAAGTGCGGCCATAGTCGGTGAAGAGCTTGGCCTGTTCGGCCTCGGGGACGCCCGGCCCGCAATCGTCCACAAAGATGCGCAACAGGCCGCCCTCCTTGCGGGCGCCGAGCGTGATGGCCGTGTGGCTCGGGGAGAATTTGATGGCGTTGAAGACCAGATTCTCCAGCACGCGCTGGATGCGGGTCTCGTCGCAGTTGGCATTCAAGCCGGATTCCGGCGCTTCCACGCGCAGGGTGATTTCCTTGCGCTGCGCGGAGGGCTGGCAAATCCAGGCCACCAGGCGCAGGGTACCGGCGAGGTCGCGCGGGGCGCGATCCAGCTTGATGGCGTCGTCGTCCAGCGTGCTCACATCGAGCAGGTCATTGACCAGGGCGAGCATGCCCTCCGTGGTGCTGAGGACTTGCTTCAGGGTTTCGGCCTGCTTTTTATTGACGGTCCCGAGCGAGCCATCCTCGACAAACTGGGTGAGGCCGCGAATGGCGGTGAGCGGGCTGCGCAAGTCGTGGGTGGTGACGGTCAACAGGCGGTCCTTGGCCAAGTTGGCGCGGCGCAATTGGGCATTCGTGGTTTCCACTTGGAGTTGGAGGCTGCGAATTTCCAAGTGCGCGCGAATGCGGGCGAGGGCTTCGCGGCGCTCGAAGGGCTTGGCGATGTAGTCCGCGCCGCCGGCCTCAAAGCCGCGCACCACGGCATCCTTATCGTTGTCCGCGCTCAGGAAAATGATGGGCGGGTGGCCGACCAGGTAGGAGCGGCGCAGGTACGCGCTGGTTTGCAGTCCGCCCAGGCGCTCCATTTGCACGTCGAGGAGAATCAAATCCGGCCGGCAGAAGGGCGCGAGCAACAGGGCTTCGGCCCCGTCATTGACGAGCCGGGGGTCTAAGCCGGCTTTGCGCAGTTCGGTTTGAATGAGCAAGCGGGTGATGGGACAATCATCGGCCACCAGAATGACGGGGCGGCGCTCCGGGTCGGGCGCAGGTTCGGTGCCGACATTTTTCAGCTCGTGCTGGAAGGTGGGGAAAGCGGCGCGGAGGGCGTTTTGAATCACTTCCATGACCTTGGCTTCATATTCATGGTCATCGGAATCAGCGGCGCTGAGGGCCCCGGCCTGCAAACGCAGGGCCTCGAGGCTGAGCTTCAGCACTTGGTCGAGGTCGGTCTTGGGGTGCTGCCGGCAAAACTCCCGGGCCACCCAACCCACACACGGCAGGCTGCGGTAGAAAGCCTCGGCTTGCCGGGCCGTGGCGGGAATGTTGACCCCGTGGAACATCGCCTCGGTCGGGTGCGGGCGCGCGATGATGGACTGGGGAAACAGGAGCGAATGGATTTGTGTGTTCATGGCCGAAAGGGATCTTTTAGGTGAAGGGCGCCAGTGAGTGGCGATGCGGCATGATACCTCAGGGGCCGGCGGAGCAACATACAGGCAAACCCTGAGTTCGAGGGCCATTGATGCTGTAGTCCGCCCAGGGTGGGGCGGGGCTCCTTGTTCCGTGCAGCCTGGCCGGGAGGCGCCGGCCGTTGTTATAATATAATACCACAATTATACTGGGCGGGCGGCGGGCTCTCGGGTATCCTGCCGCCATGTCCTCATTTTATCCAACGGGAGAACTTGACAGCGGGGGGCCGGATCGGTTTTCTATGTCCTTTGGGCCGGTGCCAATCCGCCGGTTCGATCTACCTTCATGCAACCGACCTATCGTCCGTCCAAACTCTGCCGCGCGCGCAAGTGCGGGTTCCGCGCGCGCAACAAGACGCGCGGAGGCCGCAAAGTGCTCGCCAACCGCCGTCGCCATGGCCGCAAGCGCCTGGGGATGTAAATTCCTTTCCGCCTGCCCATGAAGACTGGCCCCGAGGATGGCCGCGCCACCGCCGGGGACGCGGCTGGGTCTGAGGGTAGCTCTTGCCCGGACTCCAGCCCACCGGTGGCAGTTACCGCAGTCGTCGTGACTCCTCGGCGCGCGCAGCGGTTGCCCGCCCACCAGCGCCTGCGCGCGGCCTCGGACTTTGATGAAATGCGGCGCACAGGCCGGCGCATCGAAACCGGACCCTTCACCCTGCGCTGGCGTTTGCGGGGTGACGGCTTGCGCCGCTTCGGCGTGGTGGCCTCGCGCAAAATCGGCGGCGCCGTCCAGCGCAACCGCGCCAAACGCGTCCTGCGTGACCTCTTTCGCCGGAACCAGGAAGCCTGGCCGGCGGCCTGTGATATCGTGGCCATCGTCCGCCCAAATTTTTTCGATTTTAGCTTTTCCGTCCTGCGGGAACGTTATCTGCACGCGGCGCAGCAAGCCTCGCGCCCCACCACGAAAGGCACCCATGCCCGCGCGCACTAAGGAATTTTCGCCGCCGGAGCCACGGCTGCCCGCCCGTCTGGCGGCCGGCGTGGTGCGCTTTTATCAAATCGCGCTTTCGCCCCTGCAACGCCTCTTCGGGCCGGCTGCCGGCTGCCGATTCGCGCCCAGTTGCTCGGAGTATTCGCGGCAATCCTATCTCACTCACGGCGTTATGCGCGGCTCATGGTTGACGCTCTGCCGCCTGTTGCGGTGCCAGCCGTTTTGCGCAGGCGGGCATGATCCCGTGCCGCCGGCGCGGTACGTGGCCGGCCGCATGTGGCGCCCGCGCGTCGAATCTTAATCGGACTTTTGTTTTCTCATGGACAAGAAAAACACCATCATTGGCGCACTCTTTTTCACGGCCGCATTCGTGCTGATGATCTGGTCGGGCATGGACCGGCAAAAGAAGCTGGCCCAGTGGCAGAAGGACCATCCCGAGGCCGCCGCCAAGGCGTTGACCGGCAATGTCACGACGCCCGCCACCCTGCCCACGCCGCCGAACCCGTTGACCGCGGGCTCGCCGGCCGCGGAGGCTCCCGCGACTGCACCCGAGGCCACCCCGCTGGAACCGGCCAAGGTATTCCCTATTGAGAATGACTACATCACCGTCACGTTGAGCGAGGACGGCGGCGCCATCGAGACCGTCGCGCTGAAAAAATTCAAGGCCCACCTCAACCAGCCGGAACCGGTGATGTTCAATGACGGCTCGCCGCTGAAGGCGCTGGGTCTCGCCTTTAATGTGTCCGGCCAGTCTGAACCGGTGCTCTGGCCGGGCCGCTTCACGCGGGTGGCCAGCGATCAATCGCCGACCTCGGTCGCCTTCCATCAAAAATCGCCCGGCGGCGTGGAGATCACGCGCACTTATTCCATCGCGGCCACGGAAAAAGAAGGCGACCCGTACGTCATCACCCACACCACGACCATTTCAAATCACGGCGAAAAAGCGGTGCCGCTGCATCTCCTCGTCAATGCGGGCACGGCGCCGCCCACGCCCGGCGCGGGCACGATTGCGGCGACTTACCTGAATTTCAGCTATTACGACGGGGCCTCCTACAATTACATCTCGACGAACACGTTTCTCGGCTCGCCCGGCGCGCTGTTCGGTTTGTTTGCCGCCAAGCCCGCCCAGCCCTTTGTCTGGGTCACGCGGCCGGCACCGGACTTGCAATGGGTATCGGTGAAGAACGAATTTTTTGCCGCCGTGGTGACGCCGCACGCCCCGCTGCTGGGTACCGGGTATTTCGCCAAGGGCGTCAAACTCGAGGTGGACGGCAAACCGGAAACCGGGGTTACCGGCGACCTGGAAATGAACCTCGGCCTGCTCACGCCCGGCTCGGAAAAAAGCTTTGCGCTGGATTATTACGTCGGCCCGAAGGAATACATCCGGCTCGACCGCCTGGGCGACAAGCAGGACCTCGTCATGCAATTCGGCTGGACCGGCTGGCTGAGCAAATTGCTCCTGCTGTGCCTCATCGGCATTCATTCCGCGATTCAGCACATTTCCCCAGAATGGGCCTGGGGCTGGTCCATCGTGACCATCACCATTTTCATCAAGCTGCTGACCTATCCGCTCACCGCCATCCAGGTGAAATCGGCCAAGCGCATGTCGCAGATTCAAAAGCCGCTGGCGGAATTGAAGGAGCGCCACAAGGACAACCCGCAAAAGCTCCAGACGGAAATGATGGAGTTGTTCAAGAAAAACAAGGTGAACCCCGCGGCGGGCTGCCTGCCGATGTTCATTCAGTTGCCGGTGTTCCTCTCGTTTTACTCGATGCTGCGCACGGCCTCGGAAATGCGCTTCGCCAGCTTCCTGTGGATGCACGACCTTTCCGCCGCCGACACCGTCCTGCGCATCAGCACCTTCCCGGTCAACGTCCTGCCGGTGCTGATGACGCTCACGACCTTCGTGCAGATGCGCATGACGCCATCGCCGACGACCGACAGTGTGCAGAAGCAGATGTTTCAGTTCATGCCGTTCATGATGCTGTTCTTCTTTTATTCGATGCCGTCGGGGATGATTCTGTATTGGATTTGTTCGAACCTTTGCACCATCGCGCAACAATTCATCACCAACCGCTCGAAGGACGACCCCGCCGCCGCCTTGCCGCTGGATTCCGCGAAGGCCCGGCCTGGGTTCGGCCGCACCGCGAAACGGCGTTGATTTCGTCCGCGTTTTTTTCCACTGTCAGCCAAACCCCCTCCCCACCATGTCTGGACACAGCAAATGGGCCACCACCAAGCGCCATAAGGCCGTCATCGACGGCAAGCGTGGCAAAATTTTCAGCGGCTTGAGCAAGGACATCACCCTCGCGGCGCGCGCCAGCGGCGGCGACCCCGAGTTCAACCCGCGCCTGCGCACCCTCATCATCAAGGCCAAGACGTCCAACATGCCGGCGGACAACATTGACCGCGCCATCAAGAAGGGCACCGGCGAAATTCCCGGCGTGGTTTATGAAGAAATCACTTACGAAGCCTTCGCGCACGGCGGGGTGGGCGTCATTGTCGAGGTGACCACCGACAACAAGAACCGCACCGTCGCCGAGGTCCGCGCCACTTTCACTAGATTTGGCGGCAGCCTGGCCAGCAATGGCGCGCTGGCCTTCAACTTCCATCATCAAGGGCAGTTTCTCATCGCCGCCGACAAGACCACCGAGGAGAAGCTCATGGAAGTGACCCTCGACGCCGGCGCTGAGGACATCCGCACGCACGGCGACCATTTTGAGGTTCTGTCTCCGCTGTCCGCCTACGACGCCGTTTCCGATGCCCTCGCCAAGGCCGGCATTGTGCCCGACACATCGGAACTCGCCTGGATTCCCACCAACACGGTGCCCGTCGCCAGTGCCGACGCCGCGCAGAAGATTCTAAAACTCATCGAAGCCCTGGAAGAATTGGACGACGTGAAGAACGTATTTTCCAATGCGGAAATCGACGAAAAGGTCGCAGCGGCGGGATGAGCTGACACGGCCTTGTTGGGAAAAAGCTGGAACGCTCGATCCATCCACGCAGAATCGCAATTCTTGTGCGCCAGTTACTCTTCGAACTGCACGGCAATTGTCGTATTGTGAACATTGATCAAATGGACGGCAATACGGCTCACTCCCAGGTCGGTAGGTTGATGTGACGGATGCGGACTAGTGGGAAGAGGCTCGGAGGGACCGATTTCAAATTTGCCTGATGCCGGCTCCAGCAATTTAAGGGTCAGAGTTTGGCCATTTTGGCTCAAAGTGAGGGTTCGTCCATCAGCGGAGGGATTGGCACTGGCCCGGGTTTCCAGGAACCACCAAATCTCGCCCGGCTGCTGCAACTGAATGGCGTCATTAACTTTGACGCTCTTTCCGCGAACGAAGGAAAGCGAGCGGACGACTTTATTTGCCGCAGGATAAACTGCGGTCAGATTGGCGGTTAGTTCCACGCCTTGGGGTGTGCTTGTGAATGAAATGATTTTGCCCGCGCCTTTATGGTCTTGGTCCGGCCAGCTTCCGGGATTGATGACCAGAGTGTTATGGGCTTCCGCGCGGAGGCGGTAGTATGTCCATCGTTGGCCGTCGTCGTCAGGATAGCCCGGCAGGTCTGTGTCACTTGGGCCAAGATCAATGATCCAGCGCACCCCTTTTGCTTCGAGCACGAAAGAGCCGACATCCAAATGGGCGTGACCAATATCATTGGAGCCGGCTTTGAATCCAACGAACCAACCCTTTGGTTTGTCCCAGCCATCGCGCATGGTGGCCAGCTCAACTCCGCGAAAATAGCGATCAAGTTCAATGGTCTGCCATGGCCCATGCTCAATGCCTGCGCCCCAAATAACGTCCAGGGCGGAGACCCTTCCGTTCGGAAAATCTCTCTCATACTGGGCAAGCCGTGGATCGTGAAATCGGTGCGCCATCCAGAGCAATTGTGGGCCGGACCGAATTTCATGATCTTCGATTGCATCGCCATAATTGAATGTGCCATCGGCCGGGCCGTTGTCGTAGAGTGGAAACCAGCCGCCTTTATCCACGCCGGGAATGTTGCCCAGGCCGAAATCCGTGCCGCACGCAGTTTCGAGGGAATCCAGATACATGGATTCATATTCGGTCGCATAGCCCCAATACATGGGCCCCTCGGGCCAAGCACCGTCGGGTGCAAACTGTGAAAGTGATTCCCGAACTGAAACCAGCCCCAAAGCGAGAATCTTGCCCGTGATTTCCGGGGACTCATTCGCGATCGCCAGAGCCCCCAGCGCGAGACCCCCATTACCCACCGTGTTGTGATTGTCAACTTGGTGCGGCCAATTTTGCGTGGCATAGGACGCTAGGCCGGGCTTGAGGCCAAGATCGATAATGGACTCGCGAATAAATTTTTGCTGGTCCTTCGTCCAGACGTTATACAGCCAGTCATACGCGATGGCAAAGGCGGCGGTCATCTCGGCGGAATCAAGGATTTGACGCTTTCCCCAATCGGGGAAATGGCCGGCCGCGTCGAGTTCGCTCCAACAACGATCCAAATATTTTTTGTCGCCCTCCATCCGGTAGACCAAAGCCAGGGTCGACACGCGTTCCAGCACTTGGCGACTCGTGTCCACGAGTCCGTCCATCCCATGGAGTTTATAGACGCTCATGGGCTCCTTCAGCAAACGGTCGGCGGTCTTCTTTTGGTCACTGTAGCGACTCTGTAACCAGGGGTCTGTCGGCAGGTTCGATTTGATCGTGGCAATCGTATTTGGGGTCATCATCAGTCGAGGATGATATGGGCTGACCTTGGCGAGAATGTCTTGTCCGGTCATCTCGCGGCTGCAACGTATGCCAATGACTGTCATGGCAAAAATGCAAAAAACTGCGAAGCCTCGGCCAGGGAATCGCTCCTTCATTATTTTTAAAAGGCTAGGTATCAGTGGCATACTGGCGAGCCTTTTTGCCCTAGAGCATTTCCCTTCTTCTGGCCTAAGCAGTGTTTATCCCGAAAACAGCAGGTCAAAATTTTGACCTGGCACAATCCCGCGACCGCGAGGTGCTTGAGTAGAATCTCGTGCATGGCGGAACTGCCGCCCGGGAGATAAAACGTTCACACCAGCGGCAATTCCTGGAATTTCTGGCCGAGGATTTTGGCGGGATCGGCGTCGAGCCAGCGGTGGAGCACCGTGCTGTAGATTTGCCGGAAGTCGATTTTGTACTCGAGGTCGCCTTGGGGGCCGATGTTCAGGTCCGGCGCCTGGCCGATGATGCCGCCGGGGGTTTTCAGCGCCGAGCCCATCAGGAACAACGGCGCCGCGGTGCCGTGGTCGGTGCCCAAGGCGTCATTTTCATAGGGCCGCCGGCCGAATTCGGAGAACGTCATCGTGAGCACCTGCTTGTCGAGCCCGTGGTGTTCGAGGTCGCTCTGAAACGCCGCCAGCGATTGGGCCAATTCAGTGAGCTTGTTCTGGTGCGTGTTGAATTGGTTCGAATGGGTGTCGTAACCCGGCTGGCTGCAAAAATAAACGCGCGTCTCCAAGCCGGCTGCCACCAGCGCTGCCACGCCTTGCAGCGATTGGGCGAGCGGGAAATTGGGATAGGGCTTCTCCGGGCGATAGCTGGCCAGTATCTGCTGTACGCGTTTTTCCGTGACGAGTGCATCCATCAGCGTGTGGCTGAGGAAATGGGCCGGCTCGGCGGGTGTGGGCGCCTGTGCGAGCTGGTCCAACAACGGTATAAATGCGCGGCCGTCGCGCCGCGGATGCGGACGGACGTTGATGCGGGAGTTCCCGCCAATGCCAAAATAATTCTGCGGTTTGTCGGCCTGAATGGACTGCGGCAGCGTGGTGGTGCCGTGGACCGCCACCGGGTCGGCGGTGGCGGAGGGCGTGCCGTCGCAGCAGTTGTCCACATACCGGCCCAGCCATCCGCTGCTGAGGTACGTTTGCGCGTCGCTGGCGGTTTCCCAGATTTCCGTCGAGCGGAAGTGGCTGCGATTCGGGTTCGGATACCCGACATTTTGCACGACGGTAAATTTCCCTTCATTAAATAACCGGGCCAACGGCAGGCACGTCGGCGGGAGCCCGATTTGATCGTTGAGCTTGGAAAACTGCGTACTGCGCTGAAAACCCAGCCGCGGGCGCAACTTGTAATAATTATCGTCCGCAAAAGGCACGACGGTGTTGAGCCCGTCATTGCCGCCGCCCAATTGCACGAGCACCAGCACGCGGCGGTCGCGCGCTGGCGCGGGCACATTCGCCTCGGCGGCGCGCGTGAGAAACGCCGGGGCAAACGTACTGAACGCTAGCAGGCCCAGGCCGGAGCCGGACAGGCGCAGAAATTCACGGCGCGTGGTGGGCAGGCTGGGGATGGCGTTGTGCATGGCGGGCGCGGGTTAGCAAACGTTGTAGAGAGGCGATTGCAGCACGGCTTCGGCGACTTCGCGCACGAGCTGCGTCTGCATCCCCATGCTGTTGTTCAGGTAATCGACGATGTACGCGCGGTAGGCGGGATCCGGCGCCCCGGGCAGGAAATAATTCAGAAAATGGTCCGCCAAATCCGGCGGCGCCAGCCCAGCCACGTTTTGCAGGCGGTCCGGGGTGACGGTGATCTTGCCCTGCCCGGCCTTGGTGGCGTCGGCCAGCATCATGCGCTGGTCGGCATTGAGTTGCACGGCGTTGGCCGGGCCGAACAATTGTTGCACGAGTTGGCGGCGCGCGGCGAAGGTCGAGGAGTTTATCCAATTTTTGCCGCCGACCCAACCGCGCACGTTCGGCGCGTTAAACGGTTCCTGGCCCATTGAGCGGAGCATGCGCATGACAGGCTCCGGGAACGGCGACACATCGAGATTCAGGTCCTGCAGCAGCCCGAGGTAGTAACGCACGGGGCTTTTGATCAGCGTGCCACGGAATTGCGGGTCATAAAACAGGCGGGAGGAGAAAACGATTTCGGCCAGCGCGCCGAGCCGCATTCCCCGTTCGGCCCACAAGGCGCCCAAAGCTTCCAAATACGGCTTGGGTACGGGGTCGTTCGTCAGGTACCACGCCAGGAACTCATGCGGCAAAAACGTGCGCGAGGCCGGCTGCTTGAAAATGAGATCCACCACGTCTTTCGCCCCCCAAGGGCCCGCCGCGCCGAAAATGGTTTTGACGCCGGGATCCCAGCGGGGTCGCGCGAACGTCCCTTCTTCCTGGCGAATCACGATGCCGGTGAGGGCGCGGGCCGCTTCTTTTACATCCTTCTCCGTGTAATGGCCCTCGCCGAGCGTAAAGAGCTCCATCAATTCCCGGGCATAATTTTCGTTCGGCACCCCGACATAGCTGGTGTCGAGATCCAGGTACCGGATCATCCCCGGCGAGAAGGTGACGGCCTTGATCAGTTCCGGATAAGTCATTTGCCACGAGCGGCGCAGCAAGTCCACATGGTCAAAAATCTGGGAGGGGTCCTTGTCCTTGTTAAAAGCCACCACGAGCACATCGCTCAAGAAAAGCGTGAAATTTTCCTGGGCGGAATTTTCCGGTTGGCGGGCAAATTCCAGCCAGTGGTGCACACTATCGGTAAAGGCCTCCCGCCGGAGTTGCTCCAGGTTTACGTATATCTGCCGCGGAGTCGCGCCCGCGGGGGCCTGCCTATAGCTGGTTGCCTGGGTGCGCACGTCATCGCGCTCTTTCCGGAAGTTGACCAGGGTGGTCGATGGGTTGAGCGGGCGCAGTTGCCCAAAGGCTTCCTGCAAGGTGCCGGCCAGGCCGATTCTGACGGAGTGGGCGACGCCGTCCGGAGTGGCGGCAAAGCCCATGCGCCGCAGCAAATGCCGGGCGAGATCATCATTCCATGCCTTCGGGTCGAGGGGTAGCCAGGCCGAGGAAACAGGCACGTTTTTCAATTCCAGCGCCATAAGTATTAAGTATACCCCGGATTAAACAAACGGCAAGGACGGTTAGTTACTAAATTTTTGCCCCGCCGCAGTAAAGGCCTTGTTAAAACATCGTTGGTCTTGCCAAGGGTTTTGTCCCGGATCCCGGTTATTTAGATGGTCACCCTGCTCGGCTTGGGTTAGCCTTATGGCATCGTTCGCTGCGTTTTTTTGCCTGTCCCAGCCGTACCGTCTCCCATTATGAAAACTACATTTAAGCTCTGTCCGTTTTTGTTTCTCGGTGTGGTCCTGGCGGGCGCGCTCGCCGGCTGCGGCTCCTTGGCGCTCGGCGGAGATGCCGCCGCGCCCGGTGACACGCTGGCCGGCCGGAAAACCTTTACGGTGTCCGCCCCTGTCGGCGGCGGTCAGGGATTGGTCACCGGGCCTGGCGGCGGCGCAGGCGAGACGGTGGTGAAGACCATTGAATCCATCCTCACTGAGCGCGGATATACCTACCAAGCCAGTGGCCCGGCGGATATTTCCATCACTTCGTCCTGGATTTACAATCTCAGTTCCACGCCGAATTACTCGTCGGTGCAGCTTTATCAAAACACGGGCATGCCGCTCACCAGTGAGAACGTGGGCTTGTCCATTTACGCGCGCACGGGCGACGGCAATCGATTCCTGTGGCACGGCGATTCCGCCTTCCCGGTGCCGGTGGCCACGCTCACGCCCATGAATGTCGATGTGCTGGCGCGCCGGGCGCTGGAAAAATTCCCCGCCGCCGCCCCCGCACCGGAACCCTCCGCCGCGCCGACGGGCACCGGGGCGCCCAGTGAATTGCCCTCCTCCGTCACCTCGCCGAAGCCCACTGTTTCTGCAGACGCGCCGTAGTTTCGACTCCTTCCCGCCAACTCGCCCCGACCCCGTCGGATGTTTGGCCTTAAATGAATTCAACTCAAATCGCAGTCGTGCCGATCGGCGCGACGAGATGAGGGATTAACTCCGCGTCGTCTTATACACGCGCGGCACGCGTTTCGTGATGGAGCAGAAAGTTTCCCAGGGGATGCAGTCGCACCACCGGCTGAATTCCACCACGTCAATGCTGCCGCCGTCCTGCGCGCCGATGAGGGTCGCCACGTCGCCCACGGCGACTTCCGGCAGCGCCGAAACATCAACCACGGTTTGATCCATGGTCACGCGCCCGAGCACCGGGCAGCGCCGGCCGCGCAGGAGCACTTGCGCGCGATTGCTGGCTGCCGTTGGCAGGCCGTCGCCGTACCCGGCGGCGATGATGGCGATGCGCGTGTCGCGCGCCAGCGTGTGCGTGCGCCCGTAACTGATGCCGGTGCCTGCCGGCAGATTCTTCACCAGCGCGACGCGGGCGTGGAAAGACAAAACGGGATCCGGGTGCAGGCGCGCGAGCAGGGAGTTGGGGTAGGGCAACAGGCCGAATTGCAGCAGGCCCACGCGCACGGCGTTGATGGGGCTGTCCGCCGCGAAGCTTTCGAGGCCGGCGCTGTTGTCCGCGTGAATCAGGAATCCGGCCGGCTCGGAGGGCGGGGGCAGGCGGCGCAGAATGTCCAAAAATAATTGCCGTTGATGGGCGGTGAAAACCGGGTCGGAGTCCGCGCAGGAAAAGTGGGTGTAGACGCCGCGCCAAGTCAAGTGCGGGGCGGCGAGCAGGCAGCGGGCCAGTTCCGGCGCTTCCTCATGCCAGACACCGAGGCGGCCCATGCCGGTGTCAATTTTCAGGTGCACAGGCAGGCGCACCCCGGCGGCGCGCCCGGCGGCATTCAGGCGCTCGACTTCGGCCAGGGTGGAAATTGTTGCCATCAGGCCGTATTCGGCGAGGGCGGATTCCTCGCCCGGCAGCACGGCCCCGAGTACGAGGATGGGCCAGCCGGAGCCGATTTCGCGAACTTCGGCCGCTTCCTGCACATTCGCCACGGCAAAGCAATCCGCCCCGCATTGCATTAATCGCGAAACCGTCTGCGGCAGCCCGTGGCCGTACGCGTCGGCTTTCACCACCGCGACATACCGCACCCGCGGCGGCAGGGCCGCGCGGATTTTGCCGAGGTTGCGCTCGAGGGCCGCGAGGTCGATTTCGGCCCAGCAGCGGTAGGGCAGGGAGGACATGAGAATGCTGAATTATGAATGCAGAAGGCAGAATTCAGCGAGCCGAAAGCAGAGGCGCCGCAAGGCACGGACTTTCAAGTATCGGTGTCGAGAGGCTTGTCTCGCTCCTACCTCCTGCCTCCTACCTCCTTCGCTCCGCCTTCCCACTTTTTGTATTCCGGCGCCTGCACTGAATAGGGAATGGCCGTGGCAGCGGGATTAAAGAGGCCGGGCCGGCCGACAATTTCCGGGTGGTCGCGCAAGGTCGCCGGGAGTGGTTGCGCATGGGCCGGCGGTTTCGACCAGGCCTTGCGGGCCGCGAGGTGAAACAAGATTCCGGCGGGCAATTCATTCTCGCCAACTTCCGCGGGCGATGAATTCGTGCCGTCGCCATTGACCGTTAAAACATGCCAGCGACCTTGGCGGGACTCGGTGAAAATACCGAAGGGCGTGGGAATCTGGACGGCACGGGCCAGCGCTGCGGCGAGTTGCAGGGAGCCGCAGGCCAACACCGGCCGGGAGGTTTGGCCCGGCTTTGCAGCGTCGTCCGTTTGCCAGGTTCGCACGGCCATGGCGGTCAGCCGCAGGCCCAGCACCGAGCCCGGACCGTCGACATAGAGATAGCCGCCGAGTTCAGCCCAAGCGACTCCGGCTTCGCGCACCAACTCCCGCACCCCTCCGTAAAGCGCCGCCAGCGCCGGGGCAGGGCCCTCGCGATACGCCAGCCAGCGGCCACTCCGCCACAAGCCCACGCGCGGATTTAGGCCACTGCCATCGAGGAAAAGCCAGATGCCTGCATCGTCGAACATCGAAAGGCCACCATCCGATTTTAACGCTCCGCGCTCAAGGGGAAACTGCGGGAGCAGAAAGTTGGAAGCTGGAAATTGGGAGTGGGAATCGGGAAGGCGCCCCTGAGAAAAACTCCCGCGGAGCGAATTTCAAAAACACTAGGACGGCTTTAAAACCAATCTCTGGCGGCGCGCTAAGGGCAGCGCGCCCTACCAGTGAACAGTGGTTTGGGTAGGGCGCGGTGCCCTCACCGCGCCGCTCTTGTAAGAGTTTAAAAGCAAACCACTATTCTACTTATACCGCCGGCGCAAATTCGTCGGGAGGATGCCGAGTTCCTCGCGGTATTTGGCGACGGTGCGGCGGGCGATCTTCACGTTGTTTTCCCCGAGCAGCGCGACAATGTCCTGGTCGCTGAACGGCTTGCCAGTGTCTTCCTCCGCCACGATTTTGGCGATGCGTTCCTTGACACTCGTGTTGGACACGGATTCGCCGTCGGCGGAAGTGTAGCCCGGGGTGAAGAAAAATTTGAACTCGAAGACGCCCCACGGGGTGTCGATGTACTTATTGGCGATGGCGCGCGAGACGGTGGTTTCATGCACCCCGACGGTTTGCGCAACCTGGTTCATGGTCAGCGGACGCAGGCGCGAGACGCCGTGCTCGAAAAATTCGCGCTGGAATTTCAGGATTTCGCGCGTGATGCGTTCAATGGTCTGCTGCCGCTGCTCGATGGAATTGATTAAAAATTTGCCCGAGCGCATTTTCTCCGAGATGTACTCGCGGTCCTTGGAATTCAACGCGCCCTTGGCCAGCAAATCCTTGTACGTGGCGCTCAGGCGCAGGCGCGGAATGTAATGGTTGTTCAGCGTGATGATCCAGTTTTCCCCGTCGCGCTCGACGCGGACATCGGGCTCGACCACGCGGTTCGAATCGTCGCCAAACCGGCGGCCCGGCGCGGGGTCGAGGGCGGCGATTTCGGCGATGGCCTGCTGCACTTCCTCCACGTCGGCCCCCGTTTTGCGGGCAATGTCGGGGATGCGGTGGCGCAGCAGCAACGCGTAATGGTCGCGCACCACCGTCGAAGCCAGCGCACCGGCGCGGCCGCGTTGCAGCAATTGCTGGAGCAGGGATTCCTGCACGTTTTCCGCGCCGATGCCCGGCGGGTCGAAAGTCTTGAGGATGGCGGCGGCCTCCTGCACAGTCTTGAGGGGCAGCCGGGACATCAAGGCGATGTCGGACGGGCCGGAGGTGAGAAATCCCTGGTCATCCAGGCTGCCGACGAGATAGCGCAGGGCTTCCAGTTGTTCCGTGGAGCAATCCGCCGATTCCGCCTGGCGGAGCAGGTGCTCCTGGAGGGAGGTCTCGCTGACGAGCGAATCAAAAAAGTGCTGGCGGCGCTGGGCGTCCTCGCGCGTGAAGCTGCTCTGGCTGTTTTCCTGCTGAAAATGTTCGCGCCAATCCTCGTCCAGCTTGCGCAGGATTTCAAAGTCCTCCTTGAAACGCAGTTCTTCGGCGGATTCGCCGGCGGGCTCTTCTTCCGCGCCGTTGCGCTCCGCGTCCGGGGCGTCCTGCTCGGTGTCGGAAGGAGCCTCATCGCTTTCGGCCTGTTCGAGGGAGACGCCATCCATCGGCATCTCCTCGAGCAAGGGGTTGTTCTGCAACTCCTCGAGAATCGTGTGGCGCAGCTCCAGCGCCGGGGCCTGCAATATCTTGAGGGACTGGCGCAGTTGGGGCGCCAGTACGAGCGACTGACTGAGCTTTTGGGCCTGAAAGAGTCCCTGGTTTGGCATAACGTGCCCCGTTTCCTGACCGCCGGTGGGCGGGGGCTAACTTCGCGTGTTTTTCTGCGTCCAGCGGTGGCTGGCGGTGGTCCCATGGGGACCATAAAGGTCGCGCACATAATCGGCGAGCTTTTCGTTGGTGGGGCCGTAGCCGCCACTGTACAAGTACATTTCCAAAGCGGTGAGCATTTCCGCCGCCGTCTGATACCGCTCGTCCCGTGGGCGGCAGAGGGCCTTGCGCAGGATGACATCCAGCTTTTCGTCGATGCCCTCGCGCAATTTCATGAAGTCCGGCAGCGGCATCTCGAGGATGTTCTTCCGGGTGGTTTCCGCCGCGTCGTCCTCGGTGACAAAGATGTTCTTCCCGAACAGCATTTCCGCCATGACGATGCCGCAGGAGAACAAATCCGCCCGGCCGTCGGTGACTTCGCAGCGGGCCTGTTCGGGGGAAAGGTACTCGTCCTTGCCGGCGATGACTTCGCCTTCCTCGTTGTACATCAGGTTAAGGGCCTTCGCGATGCCGAAGTCCGTCAGCTTCACGTCGCCCTCGCTGGCGATCATGATGTTCTTGGGGTTCACGTCGCGGTGCACGATGCCCAGGAGCTGCCCCTGGCTGTCGCACTTCTGGTGGGCGTAGGCCAGGCCGCGGCAGACGCGGGAGACGATGAAGACCGCCAACTGGACCGGTATCTTCTGGCCCGCCTCGATGTGCTTGACGATGAAGTCTTCCAGGTTCTTGCCGGTCACGTACTCCATCACCATGTAGTACTGGCCGCCGATGACGCCCAGGTGGTACGTCTGGACGATGTTGGTGTGGATAAGGTCGGCCACCAGGCGGGCCTCGCCGACGAAATTGCTGCGAAACTCGGGGATGGCGGAGTATTCCTCCCGGATGAGCTTGATGGCGACCACCTTCATGAAGTTGTCGCTGCCGTGCTGGCGGGCCTCCATGACCATGCCCATGCCGCCCTCGGCGATGGTGCGAACTATCTCGTAATGGATTTCGTTAAAGATGTGTTTAAGCTTGTCCACAAAGCCGACTCAAAGGGTTTCCGGGACGATGGGCAACAACGATTTCTCAATCTCGCACGATTCTTGCTGGGGTGGGGGCACGGGGTCCGGCAGGCCCGCGGCCTTGCTTGTTTTGGCAGGGGTGGGTGTGGCCCACGCTGAATCCCCATGGCAGCAAGTTGTTTTTGACGGGGTAGGGGATGAAAGATGGGCAACCTGCGAAGAGCAGCCTTGGCACAGCGCTTCGTTTCGATTTACAAAGATGGTCCAATCCAGATACAGGAATTATGAAAAATCGGTTGCAGACCTTGGGTCTAATGGCCGCTTTGCTTTTGGTGTCATGGTGGTTTATCGCCGGACGGGGGTTGCAAACGGCTCGCCATTCCCCAGAAAGCGACTCGGTCGTCTCCACGAATAACCCAGTCAACGGCAAACCCCTCTCGGTCAACCTCGTGGAGGTCGAGGAACCGTGGGTTAAGGTTGATGAGGGCCTCCAGTTCCTCGTTCCACCGGACTGGAAGAAGCAGAAGTCTCAGGGGATCGATTCGCACGTGGGGAGGTACAGTGGACCCTCGGCGTATCTTGACTTCGACGAGGTATTCCTCCTCGGCTATACGGTGGAACAGTCGCAGAAGAAGATTGATGATCTAAAGAAGCAGGAGGCAGACCCGAAGCTATTGAAGGCCGGGGAGGAAGTTTGGCGGGTAAATGGGCAAATTGCCGGTTTCACGGTGGCGAAAGTTGATCCGAAGATTTTTGGAGAACGCGAGTATCCGAACGTCGCGAGTCTATTCGTCCCTTATGCTGGCAAGCCGGGTTACCTTTCAGTACATCTCTTTTACGCAAACGAAAAGAATTTGCCAACGGTTCGTCGCATGCTGCAAAGTTTTACCTGGCCCAAAATGAGCGCCACCAAGTCGTGAGCCGTTTGGTAGAACTAGACAGAATCTTGGGTGGACGAAATACTCGAAACCAACGCCCGTAGAAACATGCCAACGCCCGACCATCTTCGCTACACTAAGCTGGCCCTCAACGCCGGGGGTGGCTCGATGCCGGCGCTCGGTTTTGGAACCCTGATTCCCGACCCTGTCGCCACCCAACAGGCGACCAAGGCAGCGCTGGAGACGGGATTTCGCGCGCTCGACACGGCGGAACGATACGGGACGGAGGCGCAGGTCGGCGCGGCGATGAAGGAGGTGTTCGCGGCCGGGAAGATCAAACGGGAAGAGGTGTTTGTCGCCACGAAACTCTGGAACACCAATCATCGTCCGGAGCGCGTCCAGCCGTCCTTCGAGGCCAGCCTCAAGAAGCTGCAGCTCGATTACCTCGATCTCTATCTTATCCACACGCCTTTCGCTTTCCAACCCGGAGACGCGCCAGATCCGCGGGATGCGGAGGGCAACGTGATCTATGATCGAGGGGTGAAGTTGGAAGAAACGTGGGGTGCGTTAGAGGAGTTGGTGCGCGCGGGCAAGTGCAAGGCGATTGGATTGTCCGACGTCGGTCTGGAAAAGGTGCAGGAGATCGTTGCTGTCGCGGCCATCAAGCCGGCGGTGGTGCACGTCGAGTCCCATCCCTATCTCCCGGAATGGGAGCTTTTGGACTATTGCCGGCAGAATGGAATCGTGCTGCAGGCTTTCGCCCCGCTGGGTCATAACAGCGAACCCAATTTGTTGGCGGATCCGGTCATCATGGCCATCGCCCGGCGGGTCGGCAAAACTCCCGCCCAAGTCCTGCTCGCCTGGGGTATCCAACGCGGGACCGCGTTGCTGACGACCTCCAAGACACCCAGCCGCATCGAGGAAAACTTCGACATCTCGACGCTGCCGGCAGACGCCATGCAGGAGATCAACGAAGGCATCAAAACGCGGATCCGGCTCAATGCCGTGGTGAAGACCGGCGTCCCCGGGTTTATCCCGCGAGGAAGGTGAGGGCGTGATTCCGTGAGTAGAAAGGGGAGGGGCTTTCGTAGCGCGGCGCTTTAGCCCGCGTGCTTGCATACCCTATGATGATACTCTTGTGCGCGGGCTATTGATGCCTGCCTATTCAATGTCCGAGGGCCGTCGCAAGCGACGCCCCCTACCGCTCACCGCCTTTTCAGGCGTAGGGGCGCCGCTTGCGGCGGCCCATTCTAGGAATTTCAAAGCGGACATTACTTTTGCCTCGCTCCATAAAGCACCGCGCTACGAAAACAAGGCGTCTCGCCAAACTGTGCCACTACCCGATGTTCGGTAATGTCCTCATTTGAAACGGCGCGCTGAGGGCAGCGCGCCGTACCTAAAGCATTTGCCTGGGGTAGGGCGGGCTGCCCTCAGCCCGCCGTCTTGTTGCTGGTGAAATTAGGACACCACCCGTTGTTCGCATCGGTTGACAACCGCCCCGTTTACGGCCATCTTGGGGAACTGTTTTTCCACCATGATCATTCTGACCGAAAGCGCCGCCAAGCGCATCCAGCAACTCCAGCGCGATTCCCACGCGGAGCAGAAACTCCTGCGCATCTTCGTCGAGGCCGGCGGCTGTTCGGGCCTGGAGTACGGGATGTCGTTCGACGAGCCCAAGCCGGAGGACCAGCGCCTCGAATCCCTCGGCGTGCCCTTTCTCGTGGACCCGACCAGCCTGGAGTACATTGATGGCTCGACCGTCCATTTTGACGACGGCCTGCACGGCAAAGGCTTCGAAGTCCGCAACCCCAAGGCCACCTCCACCTGCGGCTGCGGGAAGTCGTTTAACTAAGCGGCGGCTGAACCAGAATCAACCGCCGAACACGCGGAGGCCGCGGTGGAAGCGAAGAGGGAAAGAGTTTTTAACCGCAGATTTCGTCGATTACACAGATGGATTTTTGCGGAGACGCTTGAGTGTGCACTCAGAGTGGCCTCCGCGTGCCCTTTGACTACTCACCGTCAAGGTCGAATGGTTTAACTTGTCCCTTTTGGCGTCTTGCTAGGGTTGGCGCGGGGATCGTTTTTTAAAATCCCGTAAACTCAATAATAATTGGGTGGGCCGACTTTCGCTCAATCAAATATGCGGTAACATTCACTTTATCTCTATTGGTTACTTTAATGGAAATTACGTCGTCGACATCAATGGGTGTGAATTGCTTGGCCCTCAATAAAAGTCCATCGTGATCAAATGGCGGATTAGCTTCCTTGAGTGCGCTATTCCAACCCGCCGGGATGGCTTCATTCCCGATAAGCAATTCAAAGACGAGGATATTTGACATTAAGTAATTAGTTTTTGCCAACAATTTAATTTTGCCCTTCTCAGCCAAATTATTTCGGATAATGTTTTCCGCAATGCCGTCGTTCGAATAAAAATCTCGCCAAAATGGAAATACAATTACAAGAAGTCCTACAACGATCAGTACTGCGATCGAAATGCGTTTTAGACCGGCTTTCATTTTATAGGCCAGAAAAGGAGGAAGCCAGAAAGGGGTTCAGATTGGGCTCGTCCCGATTCGCCGCAGACGGATTAGAGGGATAGTTGGTTAGTTGAGTTGGGATTCAAAGTCGAGCGGACTTTGGAGGCCGAGACAAGAGGGGAGTCAGGAAGCGATCCAGGAAGGGATCAGATAGTGGTACAGTTTGAAGAAAATATAGCGCAAGTTCATTGGTGGGGACGCCTCTCCGAGGCGTCCGCGGATCCCGATAGATCGGGAGAAAGCCATCCCTACCCCAAACCGCAAACTGTATCACTACCAGGGTTAGGTTGAGCCTTTCGACCTAAGGCTTTCGAGAAAAACATTGGGTTGGGTATGGCGGGGGTGGAATGACGGCCGGTTCTCCGTTCCCTTCGTTGCCTTCTGTAAAAAATCAAAACTCTGCGTCTCCGCGGCTCTGCGCGAGTTCAGCTTCAACTTCTACTTTTCGCCAACGTCCACGACTGCCGCGCTCGTCCGATTTTTACGCCGGCGCCATTCCCACCAGGCGGCCAGGGTGGCGAGCACGCCGCCGGCAGCATACGTCGAGGGCTCGGGCACCGGAACGGCGTTGCCGGTCGGTACGATTTCACCGGTCGAGAGCAGGGTGGCCGCAAAATAGCCGGAGCCGAAGCCGGTCGGGTTGTAGAACACGACGCGGCTCAGCTGGCCTGCCGTCAAGCTGGTGTTGGAGCTGCCGAAAATAACCTGGTCTGAGCCGTTGCCGCTGGTGCTGCCGGACCAATTCAGCACGGCGAGAAAGTCCCCGCCGTTGCTGGTCCAGGTCTGACCGCTGGAATCGCCAAAATGCACGACGCTCGCATTGGCGGTGGTGGCGTCGCCGAGGTCGATGGTGGAACTGGTGGTCAGCGTCAGGGTGCTGAGGGTTTCATTCAGGCCCGCGGTGTTGAAGGTGCCGCCCGCCAGGGTCATCGTGGCCGCATCATTGATTTGGTTGGCCGCCCCGAGCAACAGCGTGCCGCCCGTGAGGTTGACACTGGCGACATTATTCAGCGCGGCCCCCGCGGATCCATTCAACTTCAATGTGCCCTGGTTGACGGTCGCCGAACCGGTGAAGGTGTTCGTGGCGGTAAGCTGCCACTGGCCCGCGCCCGTTTTGACGAGGCTGGTGGCGTTGCCCGCGCTCTTGTCGCCAATCAGGAGGCCCAGGGAATTGTTGCCCGTATTGATACCCGTCAGGGTGAGCGTCCGGGTGCCGTTGCCGGTGAACAGCACGGAGGCGGTGGTGTTGTTGAAATTCAGGTTGCCCGTGCCGGAGGCGTCGAGGGTGCCGCCATTGGCGGTGACGGTGAAATCCCGATTCGTGGTGCTCCCGGCGCCCGTGTATTGCAGGGTGCCGCCGTCGAACACAAGGCTCGTGCCGTTGGCATTGGACTTGCCGATGTTGCTGTTGCTGCCGCCATTGGCGAGGGAGGAGACGCTCAAGGTCCCGCCCGTCAAGGTGGTATTGCCGGTGTACGTGCTGGCGCCGCTGAGCACCATGGTGCCCGCGCCGTCCTTATTCAGGGAGAACGCGCCGCTAATCACACCGCCGTCGGTCAGGTTGCCGGCATTGACCGTGACCGTGCGATTGGCATTGAGCGACACTCCGCCGGCACCGAGGTTCAGGTCGTTGGTGCCGATAAAAGTGAAATCAGCATTCCATTTAAAAGTATTGTCGTTGGTGAGGGTGACGGCCGCGCCGCTGGTGTTGTCGAGGTCGCTGCCCGCAATCGTGACGGTGCCGGAACTGAAGGCCGTGGCGCTGTTGACGTTGACCGTGCCGCTGTTGAGGGCGGTGGTGCCGGTGTACGCGTTGTCGCCGACCAGCGTCAGGTTGCCGGTGGTATTGACGATGAGGTTGGTGATGTTGCCGCTGATGCTGCCATTGACCACGATGTCTCCCGCGCCCGCGAGGGTGAGCACGCGGCTGGTGGCGCCCGAGCGGCCCACGGTGCCGTTGATGGACAATTGCCCGCTGTCCGAACTGATTTGCGAGTTCGTGGCCAGGTTGACATTGCCGGTCCAGGTGTTGTTGCCACTCACGTTGCGCAGCACGCCGCCGCTGGAAACACCCGTGCCGCTGATGACCACGTCTTCGGCCACCGTGATGTTGCCCTGAATTTCCAGCGCCGCGTTGTTGGCCACGGTCGTGCTGCTGCTGGTGTTGCCGAGGGCGGAACCGTTGCGAATGTTCAACACGCCCGCGCTGACGGTCGTGGCTCCGTTGTAATCGTTCGCGCCGGATAAAATCAGCGTGCCCGCGCCGGCTTTGGTGAGGGTGAAATTGCTCGCACCGTCGGTGATATTGCCGCCGACCGTGAAATTTCCCGCCGTGACGGTGACTTGGCGGTTCGCGCCGACCGTCACGTTGCCCGCGCCCAGATCGAGGTCATTGGCGCCGGTGAAAGTGAAGTCGGCATTCCATTGCTGGTCGTTGTTGTTCGTCATCACCACGGCCGCGCCGCTGGTGTTGTTGAGCGTGCCGCCGGAAATGATGAACGTGCCGGTGCCGAGGGCCGTGGCGTTGTTGATATTCAGCGTGCCGGTGCTGAGCGTCGTGTTGCCGCCGTAGGTGTTTGCGCCGCTCAAGGTGAGCTGGCCCGCGCCGGCCTTGGTCAGCGAGTAATTATTGCCACTATCACCGATCGCGCCGCCGACGGCGAAATTGCCGGCCGTGATGGTGAGCGAACGGTTGCCGCCGAGCGTCACGGCGCCGGTGCCCACGTTCAGGCTGTTGGTGCCGGTGAAGGTGAAGTCGGCGTTCCAGTTTTGGACATTGTTGTTCGACAGGGTGATGTTGGCGCCGCTGCTGTTGTTGAGCGTGCTGGCGCCGGAGATGGTCAGGTTGCCCGTGCCGAGCGCGGTGGCGTTGTTGATGTTCAACGTGCCCGCGCTGAGCGTCGTGCCGCCGCTGTAGCCGTTGGAGCCGCCGAGCGTCAAAGTGCCGGAGCTCGACTTCGTGACACTGCCCGTGCCGGAAAAATTGCTGGAAATATTGGCCGTGCCGGTGCCTGCGCCCGAAAAAGTGAGATTGTGATTGTTCGCGGTCAACGTGCCCGAGACCGTCAATGCGGATGTGCTCGTGAAGGACGCAACCAAGTCGTCGTTCAGCGTGAGCCCGGAGCTGATGGACAGGGAGCCGGTGTTCCCCATGCTGATGGATGCGCTACCCGAGGAGACATCGAGCACCAGGGTGTTGCCGGAAAGCGTGTACGCCTGCGAGGAATTGAACGTGAGCGTGCCGACGGTGATGGTCGCGGCGTTGACCGTGATGGTGCGATTTCCGGCCGCGACATTGTTTGGTCCAAATTGGGCATTGGCGTCAGTCGCGTTGGGCGCGGCGCCGCCGATCCAGTTGGTCGTGGTCGTCCAATTTGCACTCCCATTGCCAGTGAAGCGAATCTGCCCGAGCGCCGGAAGCACCGTCAGTGCGAACACGCCCAAACCCGCTCCCCACCGCCTCAGGCAGTGGAGCAGGGCTGAATATCGGAGCGTTGTAAGTGCCGGAGACATGAGCCTGCGCGGTGGCTATCACCGCCCTGCGGTTGCCACCTACTTGCACTATAATAGTCCAGCACCCTTTTGGCCAATTCAATCATTTGTAAAAGAAAACGGTGGAGTTTCATCCCAAAAGTTTGCCTAAATGATTGAACATCAGAGACTAAGTGCGTAAAAACGGGCCGTTTGGCGAAAATCATTCTTTACCATTTTTTTACCAAAATCAGGCTTTTTTTGCCTTACCATAAGCCCGTCAAAAAACCCGGCAATTGTCCGCGCCGTTCACCCCGGCCGCAGCTTTTCCTCAAACGCTTTTCGCCGCAGCCAATTTTCGGTCCCGGCGCCGGCGCCATTCCCACCAGCCGGCCAGGGAGGCGAGCACGCCGCCGGCCGCATACGTGGAAGGCTCGGGCACCGGCACGGCATGGCCGTAGGGCACCACTTCGCCGGTGATCAGTTGTTCCGCCAAGTAGTAACCCGACGGCAGGCCCGCGGGATTAAAGAAGCGAATTTGCCCCAACTGCGAAGTGGTCAGCCCGGTGTTGCTCGAGCCGTAATAAAGCCGGTCCGTGCCGTTGCCGCCGGAGTGGCCGTCGTGGTTCGGGTCGTAATTGCCGGACCAGTTCAAGAGCACCATGAAATTGCCGGAGTCGCTCGCCCAAGTGGTGGCGCTCGAATCGCTGTAGTGGACGATGCTGGCTCCCGCGCCGAAATCGATGTTCGACGCGTTGGTGAGCGTCATGGTCGCCATCGTCTCGCTGAAGCCGCCGGTGTTGAACGTCGCATAAGACAGTGCCATCGGGGCGGAGTTGTTGATTTGATCGGCCGCACCCAAGAGTAGCGTGCCGTTGCTGACATCCACGCGGGACGTGCCGCTCAAGGCACCCGTCGCGACTTGATCCTTCAGCACCAAGGTTCCGCCCGTGATATTGGTGGAGCCGGTGAAGGTGTTGGTCCGCGTCAAAATCCATTGGCCATTGCCGGTCTTGGCCAGGTTGGTGATGCCGCCGCTGTTGTTGGCCAGGGAGGGGCCGAGCGTGTTGTTGCCGGTATTGCAACCGGTGAGCGTGAGGGTGGGCGAGGTGCCAGGCGTCGCGTAAGTAATCGCGCCCGAGCCGGAGAAAGTGAGGTTGCCCGCGCCCGAGGAGTCGAGCGTGCCGCTGTACTGGCCAAGGCTGAACAGGCGATCCGTGCTGGCGTTGCTGGCGCCGGTGTACTGCAACGTTCCGCCATTAAGGATGAGATTGGAAGCCGTGGTGTTGGCCGCGCCGATGCTGCTCACCGTGCCGCCGTTGGCAAAGACCGCGACGTTGAGCGTGCCGCCCATGATGGTAGTCGGACCGGTGTAATTGCTGCTGACCCCCGTGAGCATCCACATGCCGTCGCCTTTCTTGGTGAGGCCGAGCGTGTTGGCGACACTGCCGGCGGTGACGGAGGTGCCGTTGGTCAAATTCGCCGCCAGCGTATTATTGCCGGTGTTATTACCTCCGAGGGAAAGCGTGATATAGGAGCTGTTCGAAGTGAAATTCAGCGCGCCCGTGTTGCTCCACACGAGGTTGCCCGTGCCCGAGGCCTCGATGGTGCCGCCCGCCGCGCCGACCGTGAAGGAGCGGTCGGTGGTGTTACCCGCGCCGAGGTATTGCAGGGTGCCGCCGTTGATAACGAGGCTCGTCCCCGCCGCGGTGGAATTGCCGATGCTGCTATTGTTGCCCCCGTTGCCGATGGTGTTGATGGCGAGCGTGCCCTCGTTCAAGGTGGTCACGCCGCTGTAAGTGTTGTTGGCGTTGGTGATGTACCAGCGGCCCGCACCACCCTTGGTCACGCCCACGGAAACATTGGTGCCGTTGTTGGTGATCTGCGGGGCGAAAGTATTGTTGCCGCCGTTGGTGCCGGACAAGCCCAAGACCGCGTTGTTGTTGTTGCCGGCGAAGCTCAGCGCGCCCGTGTTGGTCCAGGCGAGGTTGCCAGTGCCCGAGGAGTCGATCACCGTGCCGCCGTTGCCGCTGAGGGTAAAGAGGCGGTTCGTGCTGTCGCCCGCGCCCACATAGCGTAGGGTGGCGTTGGAAATCACCAGGTTGGAGGCCACGGCGCTGGACGAGCCGATGCTGCTGTTGTTGCCGCCGTTGGACAGGTCTTGCACGCCGAGGACGCCGCCGCTGAGGGTGGTCCCGCCGGTGTAATTGCCGCTGCCGTAAAGGTAAGTCGTGCCCGTATTAATTTTGGTCAAGCTGCCCGCGCCCGTGAGATTGCCGTAGTAACTCGTGTTGAAACTATTGTTGCCAATGGTCAGCGCCACCGCGCTGCTGGCATTGCTCGTGAGGGAAAGGTCCTGCGTGCCGGCGAGGCCGCCGAAGGTGGCGGCGGTGTTGCCAAAGGTCAGGTTGCCGCCGATGAGGTTGACCGTGCTGGACTGCAAGGCCAGCGAGTTGGACACGTTGAGCGTGCCGGCCGTGACGGTCGTGTTGCCGGTCAAATTATTGGCGGCATTCAACGTCAGCGTACCCGCGCCGGCCTTGGTCAGGCCCATGTTGTTATTGGTCGTCGCTCCGCTGTTCCAGTTGTTGACGGCCGCGCTGATGACGAGGTTCGCCGTGCTGTTTTCCACCAGCACCGCGAGTTCGCTGTTGTTCACATCGGTCAGCAGCGAGCCCGCTCCGGAGATGGTGGCCGTGCCGCCGAAGTTCGACGCCAGCATCAAGCCGCCCTGGGTGATGTTCAGCGACACGCCCGCGCCAATGCTGATGGTCGAGGCACTGGTAAAGCGCAGGGTGTTGATGGCGGTATTCGAGGCCAGGGTGAAAGTGGCAGCGTTGCCCAGGCTGACATTGCCGCCGGACCAGGAGCCCACGGCGAGGTTGACCTTGTAATTACCCGAGGCCATCGCCGTGATATTGCCCGTACTGTTGATGGTCGCCCAATCCACGCCGCCCACGGTGGCGTAGGCCACGTTGCCGGAGGTCACGGCGCCGCCCGCGGTGCTGGTATTGGAGGTGACGAAGCCGCCCGTCGTCGGGAGCGTGAAATCAACCGTGCCGCCGAGATTGCGGGTGAGGGTGCCGAAATTTGTCGTGAGGCTTGTCGCGCCGTTTTGGGTGGCGGAAACGGCGTTGTTGCCGGCACCAACGAGGGTGCCGCTGAACGTCTGCGTAAGGGTCGCACCGCTGCGGCCGGTGATGTTCAGATTGCCGCCGCTCAAGATCAGGGCGGACGTGTTGGCGGTGATATTGCTGGAAGCCGTGGTGGCCGAAAAATCGTATTTTAACGTGCCGTTGTCCACCGTGGTGTTGCCGCTGTAAGTATTGTTGCCAGTGATCGTGAAGGTGCCACTGCCCACCTTGGTCAGTCCACCCGTGCCGGAGATATTGCCGCTGTAGGTCGTGCTGGCGTTGCCGCTGCCGGTGGTCAAGAGCCCGGAGCCCAGGGCGATATTGCCGCCATTGGTGCCGCCGCCGCTCAGGATGGCGATGTTCGCGGCAAAACCGTTCAACTGCAAATTCGTGTTCGTGGTGTTGGCCAGCGAGACATTGGCGCCGGCGGGTAGCGCGGCGGCTGAACCGAGGGCGAGGTTGCCGTTGCTGATGGTCGTGTTGCCGGCGTAAGTGTTATTGCCCGACAGGGTCAGCGTGCCGGTGCCGATTTTGGTCAGGTTGCCCAGGCCGGTGAGCGCGCCGCTGTAGGTCGTGCTGGCGTTGTTGTTGCCGACGGACAGGAGCACGGCGGTGTTTCCGGTGTTCGTCAGCGAAAGATCGTCCGGCCCAGCCAGGCCGCCCAGGGTCGCGCTGGTGATGCCGGTGTTAAAGGCGACATTGCCCGCGAGCATATTCAGCGTCGAACTTTGCAGCGCGTTCGCATTGTTGATCAAAAGCGTGCCCGCGCCCACCGTGGTGTTGCCGGTAAAGGTGTTGTTCGTGCCGCTGAGGGTCAACTGACCCGTGCCGGATTTCGTCAGCGCCGTGGCGCCGCCGTTGTCCACGATGTTCGAACCGATGATGAAACCGCCCGTCGAATTCTGAAAGACCACCAATTCCTTGGCGGTCGAGCCCGAGGTGAGATTGCCGCCGAGAATCGAATCATTGCCCGTGCCGGTGACGAGGATGCCGCCCGTGGTGATATTCAGCACCTGGCCGTTGTTGACTGTGACGGTGGTATTGGTCGCGCCCGTGAAGCGCAGATTGTTGATGGTCGTGTTATTGATGGCCGCCGGGCTGCTGGAGAGGCTGACATTGCCGTTCGCCGTGATGACGTTGCTGGTGTAGTTGCCCGCCGCCATCGCCACGATGTTGCCCGCGCTGTTGATCGTGGCCCAGTCGGTGTCGCCCACCGTGGCAAAGGCCACGCCGCCGAGGGTGTAGGCCGCGCCATTGGTGTTCGTGGCGGAGGTCGTGATGCCACCGGTCGTCGGGAGCGTGAAGTCGAGCGTGCCACCAATCGAGCGCGAGATGGCGCCCGTGGTCATGGACAAGCTGGTCGCGCCGTTTTGAGTCAGCACCAAGGAGGAATCGCCCGGATTCACGAAAACGCCGTTGACCGTTTGGCTATTCGTGTGGCCGGGATTGCCCACCAACTTGAATGTGCCGCCGCCCAGCACCAGGGCCGAGCTGTTGCTCGTGATGTTCGAGGCCGTCACCGCGGAGAAAAAGTCGAGCAGCAGGGTGCCGGCATTGACCGTCGTGTTGCCCGAGTACGTGTTCTGGCCGTTCAGCGTCGTGACGCCGGAGCCGATCTTGGTCAGGCTGCCGGAGCCGGTGAGATTGCCGCTGTAGGTCGTGTTCGAATTGTTGTTGCCGACGCTCAAGGCCACGGCACCCGCGGTCGAGTTGGTCAGCGCGATGTTTTGATTGCCCGCGAGCCCGCCGAAGACGGCGCTGGAGAGCGTCGTAAAGTTGAGATTTCCGCCGATGGCGTTGTAGGTGCTTTGCTGCAACGCGAGGGAGTTCGTCAATTTTAGCGTCCCGGCGCTGACCGTGGTGTTGCCGCCAAAAGTGTTCGTGCCGCCGAGGGTCAGGGTGCCGCCGCCGTCCTTGGTAATCCCGAAATTGGTCCCGTTAATGTCCGGGTTGCCGGAGATGTTGCCGTTTTCCACCAAGTTGCCCGCGAGGACGGTCACGCCGATGTTGTCGTTCAAAACCACCTTGCCCGTGCCCATATTCAGCACGAGACTCGTGTTGCTGCCGGTGTAGGTGAAGCTGTCCGCCCAAAACTGGTCGTTGTTATTGGTGAGCGTGATGTTGGACGTGCCCGAGATGTCGAGCGCGCCGCCGTAAATGTAGAACGTGCCCACACGGGTGCTGTTGCCGCCGAGAGCGGTGTTGCTGCCCAAGTTCAGCGCGCCGGCGTCAAGTTCCGAGTCGCCCGTGAATGTGTTGTTGCCGCTGAGGGTGACGTTGCCGCCGATCTGCCAGAAATTCAGGCCCGTGGGATTGAAGTTGGTGGTCGGGCCGGTGTTGTTGCCGGAGATGTTGTTGGAAATGATGATGTTGCCCGTGCCCAAGGTGATGATGGCCTCGCGCGTCAAATCGATGTTGCCGGTGGCCGGCACGCCGGTGGCGATATTGCCGGTGATGTTGCCCGCGTTCGGGTCGTGGGCGAGGGTGAGCGTGCCGGTGCCGTTATTTTGCAGGATGAAGTCGTCGTTCGAGACCGTGCCCTCATTCAGGCCAATGTTGAAGGTGATGTTGCCGGTGTTGCCCGTGAGATAAATGCCGGCACCGTCGGGGCCGGTATTGTGCGCCTGCACCGCCCACGTGCCGTTCCACACCGAATAATTCTGGGCCGTGTTGAAAATCCATTGCGCCGAAGCCACCGTGTTGTTCGCACCCAGGTTCAGGGAAATGTTGGTCACGTTGCCGGGGCCGAAATTCATGATGCCCGCGACATTCACCGGCGCCGTGCCGCCGATCCAGTTTGTTCCGGTGTTGATGTTGCCGCTTGTATTTCCCGTCCACAGGGCAATCGTATCCGCGAACGCACGCGGCAGCGAGACGACCATCGACAGCAGCATAACGGCGATGAACAACCTTCCCAACAGGCGGGCCTGTGAGTTTCCCGCGCACAATATTTTTTCTCGAATTATCATTTCTGGCGTTTCGGTAAGAGTCGGGTCAATACCCCAATATTTCAACTAGGTTATCGCCTCAGGGTCGTAGAAGCAAGTTCTATACACAATTGGTCTTTTTTTACATATTCTTTATAAGACATAAGACGTTGGTAATTAACACTTTAATTATTCTTAATTTTGGACATTAGCAGGACCAATAGGGGCCGCAAAAGCAAAGTTCATGCCCAAAGCGAAGGAAGCTCGACTCATTGCACATGGTTTTATAGCATTCCTATCGGCCTTTTGCGCCGATTTCTAATGTCTATTGCAACCCGCACTGGCGATGACGGTACCACCAGCCTCCTGTTCAACCGGCGGGTGGCAAAAACCCACCCGCGCGTCATCGCCTCCGGGGCGGTGGATGAGTTGAGCGCGGCCCTCGGTCTGGCCCGCGCCACGGCCGCCGATCCGGAAACCGCCCGCCTGCTCCTGACCGAACAGCAATGCCTCATTGGCGTGATGGGGGAGCTTTCCACGGACGATGCCGACCGCCCGCGTCTGCTCGACTCGAAATTGCAGCGCCTGCAGCCGGCGGACCTGGCCCGGCTCGATGCGCTGGTCGCACAAATTGAGGCCCGCGGGCTGCGCATTCGCGGCTGGGACATTCCGGGCGCCTCAGTCCACCATGCACACCTGCACCAAGCCCGCGCGCTGTGCCGGCACGCCGAACGCGAGGTTGCCGCCCTGCGCGCTACGGGCGCAGAAGTCCCCGACCTTATCTTACAATACTTGAACCGTTTCTCCGATGCCCTCTGGCTGCTCGCTTGCGTGGAGGAAAACCGTCTGGCGGAGGATTGAGTCAGCCTGTCCAGATGAGAACGCCAGGAAGGCCGGCGAGATTCCGCGCTATGACCGAGACTTCGCCTGAGTGGCAATAAAACAAAGAATAAATTCCTCGTTTGACACCTGCTCCCGACCGGGCCCAAAACTAGGGCATGGGCCGGCGCAAGCGAATGCATCATGCCAATCCCTTGCTGGCCGCGCTTAATTATGTTCCGCTTGCGGTATTTCCAATCGGCGTTTTGGCAGGCTGGTGGTTTTTCCGAACAACTGAACCGCGGTGGGTTTTGATGTGGAGTATGGCCATAAGCATATTTGGTGGCTGCAAATGGCTCACTTGGTGTTCCGCCGATTTAACAGGAGTTTCGCCCGGGCGGCAGGCGGCGTACTTGTTTTTGTGGCCAGGATTGGATGCCGAGGCCTTTTGCGGCAAAGATGGGGCAACCTCCTGGGTAAAACCGGGCGAATGGCTGATGGCCGCGCTCAATTTGGCATTGGGGATAGGGTTGTTTTGGGGCGTGGCCAGTAAATGGCCCGAAAACTGGCCGCTGGCTCGGGGCTGGACAGGCATGACCGGGTTTATATGCGCAGCCCATTGCGGGGTCTTCAATTTGCTGAGTTGCCTTTGGCGGTCCGCCCGGGTGAATGCGCGACCGCTCATGAACTGGCCACTGCTTTCCTGCAGCCTGAGCGAATTTTGGGGCAAACGATGGAACACCGCCTTTCGCGACTTCTCGTATCGATTCCTGTTTTCGCCGCTGGCGCGAAGGCTGGGACCGCGGACGGGCTTGGCGGTTGGCTTTATTTTTAGCGGCGTGGTGCACGAAATGGTGGTAACAATACCGGCAGGCGGCGGTTATGGCGGACCAACGCTTTTCTTCGGCTGGCAAGGATTGGCCCTCTTGCTGGAACGCTCGCGCACGGGAGGCAAACTGGGTCTTGGGCACGGCTGGCGAGGCTGGGCTTTTGCCGTGGTCGCGATTATGCTGCCGGTTGGAATCGCCTTTCCGCCGGTCTTTGTTGAAAATGTCGTTCTACCTATGATGAAGGCGATGGGCGCTCTAAGTTAAAGAAATATATGAATCTTGCATCCTTCATTCGTTTGGCGGGAGTTGGGCAACTGGGCATTTTGGCCGCTTCGGCCCTGGTGCCGGCTCAACTGGACTGGAAGAGGGTGTTGGCCGCGCTGCCCAGGCTCCACCGGCAGATGTATTGGACGTATGGTGGCTATGTCGTATTGGCGATTATTTTCAATGGCGTCGTCTGCATCGCCGAGCCGGTGGAATTGGCCGGGGGCAGTCCATTGGCTCGCATCATGTGCGGCTACATCGCCATCTTTTGGGGCGTACGGCTGTGCTTGCAACTGGTGTTTGACGTTAAGCCGTTTCTTACAACAAGGTGGCTGCGGACCGGGTACCATTTGCTCACTGCGCTCTTCGCCAGTTTTACCCTCTTGTTTTTTTATGCCTCGGCGCACTAAGCAGCCGGGGCTTTTTTCAAAACCAAGGACGTGGCACAGCCAAAGAAATGTTGTTTGAGCAGGACCTCCTCAAATCCTGCGTCTTGAAAATGCCGAAGCGCTGCACGACAGGAACCAAAAGCTTCGGTGTAAACGCCTAGCATCTTGTAGCATTCGAGGTCCTTGAGCAGGATTCGGCCCAACCAAGGAATGACTTGGTTAATATAGAAACGGTAGGGCAGTCGCAGGAGAGAATTCTCCGGCAGGCTGATTTCAATCAGTGAACCACCGCCCCCGGGTCGCAGGACCCGAAAAATTTCCTGCGCCAGCTGGGCCAACTGGCGATCTTTAAATGTTTTCAGCCCGAAGGCGGACACCACAAAATCAACCGAGGCCGCGGGGAGGCTCAAGGCCAGCGCATTTTCGCAATGAATCTGAACGGGGGCGCCGGCCAGCCGGCGCGCCCGGTCCTGTTGGCGGCGGCACATGACCGGCGAAATGTCCACGGCCACAATGCGACCGCGAGGTTGAATGCGCCTTTGCAAGTAGGGCCAGCATTCTCCGCTGCCGGCCATGAGGTCCGCCACCACGGCTCCGGCAGCGATGGGCATACCGGCGACGCATTGCGCGCGCCAGATTTCCGAAAAGCCAAGCGAAGACACGAGGTTCATCACTGCGTAGGAAGGACCCATCTCGTCAAATAGATGCGCCACGTAAGCCTCGTCGTAATTTGGCTGCACAATGGGGGCTCAGCCTACGCAGCAAAAAATTCAATACAACTTTGTTTATGGATGTTACTCCATGGAATTGGGCCAAGTCATGGCCTAGGCGCTTTATTGGTTCCTGCAAAAAAGTCCGTCGTCACGCGGGAGGGCGGGTAAATTGAGGCAGTTTGGCCTGTAGTTCAGACCGTCGGCGCATCGGCGCCGATGACCGGGCGTATTAGTCCATTTATTTTTGAACGGGAGTAGTAATTTGTATAGGCACGATACTTCTTGAGTATGTGCCGTCGCCAAGGGCCCCACCATTATAGCCCATACCCCAAAGACTTCCGTCCTTCTTGATAAAGAGGCTATTTCCACCTATGGTTCCTCCTGCTGCGATGGTGGTTACGTCGCTGGAAACTGTGCAGACGGGGATAAGTTGTTCTGACTTTGTGCCGTCGCCAAGTTCGCCATTAGAGTTTCGCCCCATGCCCCATAGACTTCCATTGCTCTTAAGAAAAAGGCTAAATTGGGGTCCTCCTGTCACACTGATGACGCTGTTTGCGACAATTTGCTTTGGAGTCAACGTATCGGGTGTTAACGATTTTCTCTTTGTGCCGTCGCCCAATTCGCCGGACTCGTTCCAGCCCATGCCCCAAAGGCTGCCATCAATTTTTACGAACAATGAATTAAAGACCCCCGCATGAATAGCCGTCACTTCGCTGGCAACGATGCGCACCGGAGTAAGTCTATTCGTCTGGCTACCATCACCAAGTTCTCCACTCAGATTAAGTCCCATGCCCCAAAGGCTGCCGTCCTGCTTGAGAAATAGGCTGTGACCGTTTCCCGCAGAAATGGCAATCACACCGCTGCTGACGATACAAATCGGGGAAGGCCGATTTGTGTGCGTGCCATCGCCAAGTTGTCCAATATAATTCCAGCCCATGCCCCAAAGACTCCCATCATCCTTTAGAAAGAGGCTATGGTCGTAACCCGCGGAAATGGAGGACACTCCGCCGGCGACAATGCACACAGGTGAAAACCGGTCAACCTTGGTACCATCGCCCAATCGTCCGTGATTTTCCCCCATGCCCCACATACTGCCATCGCCTTTAAGAAATAGACTGTAACCGTTTCCGGCACTCATCGCAATCACGCCACTTGCGATAATTCGGACAGGTGTGTGACGCCCATCCTGATCAAGGTTGCCAAGCTCGCCATGACAGGTGGATCCCATGCCCCAAAGGGCGCCATCAGCGGTGATAAAGAGGCTGTGAGAACTGCCTGTCGAGATGGCGGTTACGGGCGGCATGGGTTGCGGAGGCAAAGGAGGCGCATTCTTCGAGCATCCAAAAAAAGCCAGTGGCATTACGAGCCATGCGGCAGCACTTAAGTTGCGAAAGAGGTTCATTTTTGATTGCCCTGACGCTGCACCTTGCGTCGCTTCTACCGGCCATTGTTTTTGATGTAAGTAGGATAGGCGGCCGGGAACGACGCGTCTATGGGGTGCAACCCTTCATCGTCGTCATTGCTACCCCGACTTATCATCAATCATGCCAAGATCGCCGCTTGGATCCCCAAGTTCCTGCTGTTCAATTTGATAAAACCGATGAGCGATTATTAACTTGCTGTCTCCCAATCACAAAATGACTACTCGCCGACACAAAATGCCCGCGTCACCATTCCTAAACCCCGGCCGCGCCCATTACGTCGTCGGCGCATTCGCGCCGATGACCTGGAGGGGAATGCGCGCGACGATTTGCTCATCCATGTGCACGTCGAACGAATACAGCGACGCTTTTTCCAGGGGCAGTCCTTGGAGGTTGATGACAAAGTTGCGCGACACAAACGCGGCCTTTTCCGGAATCTCGGCCACGTTGACTTCAAAACGCGGCTCGCCCTCGCGCGGCAGGACGTTGTGGCCGTCGGGGTCGATGAAGGAAATGCGGAAACGGCGCAGGCCCTCGTCCGGGGTGCGGAAGACGATGCGCAGCGCGAGGGCGCAGTGCGGGTGCACCGCCGGGAAGCGGTGGGCGTAAATCGTGTCGAACGTGCCCAGCACGCAGAGTTTGCCGTTGTAGTCGGCGGCACTGTCGCAAATGACGGCGGTGAGAATTTCCATAAAAGTAATAGGAACGCCGGGGTGAAACCAGGCCCAGACGTTGAGCGATAGCGGATTCCGCGCCGGGGCGCAAGTGCTTTGGCGGCGGGACGGAAAAGTTTCTTTGTTCGGATTTGTCGTGAGTGGTTGTTAGTAGGATACAAGGACATGAACTCCGACCAAGAGTTGCTGCGCCAGTTTGCCGAAGCGGGGGCTGAAGCCGCGTTTGCGGAACTGGTCCGCCGTTATGCCGGGCTGGCCTATGCCGCCGCGCTGCGCCAGCTCGGCGGCGATGCCACGCTGGCCGAGGACGTGGCCCAAAGCGTGTTTGTCGACCTCGCCCGCAAGGCCAAAACTTTGGCCGGCCATCCGAGTCTGGCGGGTTGGGTCCACTCTAGCGTGCGTTATGCCGCCTTGCGGGCCCACCGCGACCGCCGCCGCCGGCAAATCCGCGAACAGGAGGCCGCCACCATGAACGAAACAACTCCAACGCCGGAAATACAGTGGGAGCAACTGGCTCCTGTGCTGGATGAGGCCGTCGCAAGCCTCGCGGAGCCGGATCGCGAAGCGGTGCTATTGCGCTTTTTTCAAGGTGCGAGCCACCGGGAGGTGGCCGTCGCTTTGCAGTTGAAGGAGGATGCCGCGCGGATGCGAGTCGAACGGGCCTTGGAAAAGCTGCGGGCCTATTTTGCCCGGCAGGGCGTCAAGACCTCAACCGCGTTGCTGTCCACGGCGTTGCCGCTGCATGCGGTCATGGCGGTGCCGGCGGATTTGGGCGCACGTTGGGCGGGTGCCGCCGTGGCTGGTGTCACGAGTGGCGGAGTGGGGGTTTCCGTTTCAACTGGCGGGGACCTCAAAACCATCTTTACGTTCAAGGCCGGGCTCGCGCTGGCGGCGGCGGCCATTTTGGCCCTCCTGGTTTACTGGCCATTTGGGGAGAAAAAGGCCGCCTCAGATCAACTCAAGACGGCCAACATTCTTTCGCCCAATACAACCATGATCACCCCTCCATTAATCAATCGCGGCGTGCTCGCCGGAGCCCTGCTGGCTGCAGGCCAGCCCGTCGTCGCCCAAGAATCCGCACCTCCGCCCCTTTCGACTTCGGCCACCCCGCGCACGCTCGCCCCTGCGCCTCCGCCAATGCCCGCGCCCCAGCCGCCGCAAACCGTAACTCAAGCGCGGCCCACGGCTGCACCGCCTCCGCTCACGCCGGTGCCTGTTTCCCCGGATTTGGTAAAGGCCAACAATGAGTTTGCCGTGGACTTTTTTCTTCAGGCCAACCCCCGTCCCGACGCAAACGCCTTCTTTTCGCCCTACAGCATTTCGACGGCCTTGGCGATGACGTGGGCCGGCGCGCGCGGCGACACCGCGGCACAAATGGCCGACGCCTTACATTTCTCCTCCCTGCCGTCCGGCAGTGTGCCGGCCAGTTTTGGACTGTTGCAGCAGGCGGTCGCGCAAGCGGGGGTGCAAAGCGGTGTGCGCCTGGAAATTGCCAATTCGGTCTGGCCGGAAACCGACCCCGAGCATCCCTTTTCCCCCGCCTATTTGAATCTGGTGCAAGGCGATTTCGGCTCGGCGCTCTTTCCGGTGGACTATGTGAATAATAGTGATAACGCCCGACTCCAAATCAACGCCTGGGTCGAGGAAAAAACCAACAACCGCATCCAGGAGTTGGTACACCGAGGCGATGTGAACGCGGGCACGCTCCTGGTGCTGGTCAACGCGATTTATTTCAAGGGCGCGTGGGCCTCGCCGTTCATGGAGAGCCAGACGCAGCCGGCCCCCTTTCACCTGGCCAATGGCGGCACCAAGGAAGTGCCGCTCATGCATCGCGTCATGGGTGGGACGACGCAGTTTTCGGGTTACGCAGATTTCCCTAATGCGCCCGTGCCCTTTCAAATGCTGGCCTTGAATTATTTTGGCGATCCGGACGCCGCGCCGGTGCTGGGCGCTCGCCGGGGACGGGGTTCGGGAACCCCGTTCGTGGGCGCTCGCGGCGCGCCCAGGGCCGTACCGACGGATCTGCAAAGGGGCGGAATGTCCTTCGTGGTGCTGTTGCCTCGAACCGTGGACGGCGAGGCGGAACTGGAAAAATCACTTACCAGCGAACGGTTGGCCAGTTGGATCGGCCAGCTTTACGGGTACACCGTGGAGGTCTTCCTGCCCAAATTCAAACTTCAGAATCGGTACATGCTGAACGAGAATTTGCAGGGTTTGGGCATCCGCGATGCCTTTGTTGATCCCCGTAAAAACCCCGTGGACCCGCACCGCGCCGATTTTTCGGGCATGAACGACGCCCGCAATCTTTTCATCTCCAATGTCATTCACCAGGCCTTTTTGGACGTAGATGAGAAGGGCACGGAGGCCGCGGCGGCCACAGCCGTCTTCCTCCGCGGCGCCGGTGGGGGCACGCCCGCGCCGCCACCGCCCGTTTTTCGCGCCGATCACCCTTTCTTATTTTTGATCCGCGACAATGCCTCCGGCGCGATTCTGTTTCTCGGCCGTCTGGCCAATCCGCCGTAATTCCGGTCAATGATTCCGATTTGTGGGTGGAGCGCACACTCCGTGTGCGATTTCCGTATCAAGCTAGGCGGGTCCGGAGGCCCCGCCCTACCTTTTCCAGAGGTCTGCCTCTTTCTAAAAGCGATCGAAGGCGGGCCGGTAAGAGATCGAAGGCCGGCCGGTAATCAATCCAAAGGTAGGGCGGGGCGTCCTCGACCCGCCTAGCTGCGGCATGATTGAGTTACACCGACTCATTCTCCGGCGGCTTGAGTTGCGTTGCTGGCGGCACGATCAGGAGCGACGACCGCAGGCCGGGGAGAAAATCCGAAAATTCCTGCGTGGCCGGAGTATTGCGCAGCGCGTATTGAGTCATGCCCATTTTCGCGTCGAGGTTGTCGCACAGGGCGACGAACACCGCCTCGGGCGTCGCCGCGAGGACGGCCGCGCCCCATTCGAGTTCGCCTTGGTGCGAAAGGATGATGTGTTCGAGGCGTTCGAGCAATCCGGTGTCCAGGCGCGGCTTGATTTTCATCGCGGCCTGCCGCGCCAGTCGGTAGCCGAGCACGACGTGGCCTTGCAGCAAACCGATGCGGCTTTTCGCGGCGACGAGTTCGCCTTCGTATTCGATGGCCTTGCCAATGTCGTGCAGGAGCACGCCGGCCATCGCGAGGCTCGGATCGATTTCGACGTACAACGGCAGCAGGGCGCGGGCGACGCGGGCCACGTGGACGGTGTGTTCGAGCAAGCCATGGCGGTAGGCGTGATGCATGGCCACGGCCGCGGGCGCGACGCGAAACCGGTCGCCAATGTCCTCAAAAACCTGTTTCACGGTTTCGCGCAGGCCCTCGTGCGGGATGGCGGCGATGAGGTTTTGCATTTCCTCCCACAACGCCTCCGCGCTCTCGGGCGAGCTTTCCACCAGACGGGACAGCCAGTTGCCCTCCGCAATTTCTTCCGCGGTCAGCGCGGCCACGGAGCTCAGCCGCGGGCTGAATTTTCCCTGGTACCGTTCCGTGGCCCCCTCGAGGCGCACCACGGTGCCCTCCGGCTGCTCGCTAAAGAACACAAACGTCGCGCTGTCGCTAAAGCAGGTGGCGCTAAACGAGCCGGAACGGTCGCCCAGTTCCACGACGAGGAATTCATTGCCGGTGCGGGCGCGTTTGCGGGCGCTGCGCAGAAACAGCACCACGCTGGCGAATGGCCGCGGCTCGTCCGCCGGCGCGGCTTTCAATTCGGCCACGGTCTCAAAGCGCAACGGAGGAACGGGATCGCGGGGCATGGGGAGGAAGTCAGAAGGCAGAAGTTAGAAGGCAGAAGTCAGAAAAGGCGAAGTGGCAGTTGGGGCGCGCTTTCCAAATACGTTTTTTGACAGAATTAATGGAATTAGAAATCACTTTTGTATGGCTGTCGGCAATTCTGTAAATTCTGTCAAAAATCCGGTTGCAGATTTGAGTCAGGCAAATTTTTTCACGAGTGCAGAAAATTCACGGAATTGCGGGTGGGTGGAGTCTTTTATGATGCTATAGAAGACCGACTCAGAAGGCAACAGGCGGGCACCGGCGGTTTCGAGCATCCGCCAGATAGCGGGAAAGTCCTCGGGCCGGCGGCCGCCCGTGGCGTCCACCAGCACCGTCACCTCGAAATCCGCGGCGAGCGCATCGAGCACAGACAGATAAAGGCAAATGGGTGTTTCCAGCCCCGCCATCAGCAGATGGGTAACGCCCTTTTCGCGGAGCCATTCGCCGAGACCCTCCGCGCCGAAGGCGGAAAAGGCGGTTTTGGTAAAAATCCGGGACTCCGCCGCCGCCGCCTCGACCACCAGCTTTGTCGTCAGGCCCAGCTTGGCGGGCACATGTTCGGTAATCACCGCCGGCACCCCAAGGAGTTTCGCCGCGCCCGCCGCAAACGCACAACGGCGCGCCAGCGTCAGGCCATTGGCCGGCAAGGCGCGCAGGAAGGACTCCTGCACATCGACGAGCAAGAGGGCCAGGCCGGGTGGGGGAGTGGGAGCAGCCATGACGATGAGAAGATTTTTTGACAGAATGAACAGAATTTCAGCAATTACAGAGCACGGAAATGGGCGCGTTATCTTTTGATGGTGCGGGCAAGGTTGGCGGTTGGGCGCTTGTTCGCGGCTCCTTCTTCCATTCTCTAAATTCGGTTAATTCTGTCAAAAAAACCAGGTCCTCATTTTTAATCTACGGCACATAGCGCTTGAGCGCGGCGACCTGGACAATCTCGCGCTCCGGCAAAATGCACGCCGACAAAAACCCGCCGTACACGCAGCCGGTGTCGATGCCCATCGACCAGGGACGGCGGTAAACTTCGGGCCGCGGTGTATGGCCGTAAATGACGAACGGTGGGCCTTCCCATTCATCCGCCCAGTTGCGCCCTTGCGGGGCCTCGGCCCGCTTGCGGGCGCGGCCTTCTTCGTCAATTACCTGAATACGCGTGACGATTTCCGGCCCCTGCTTGTTCCAGGGTAAATGGGGAAGAAAGCCCCCGTGCACGCACACGGTCTGCAAGTCCGGGAAGTAATGCGTCAGCGGCAGGTCGGAAATGTAGCGCCAGTCGCCCTCGTCCAGCTGGCGGACGGTTTCCCAGTCGTAGTCCTTGAGGTTCTTGCCCTCGCGTTCCTTGCGGTAATTGATGAGCCGCAACTCGTGGTTGCCCATGAGGCAGACGGTGTTCGGCAGCGAGCGCACCAGGCTGACGACCCCGTGGCTGTCCGGCCCGCGGTTGACGAGGTCGCCGAGGAAAATGAGGCGGTCGTCCGGGCCCGGCTGCAATTTATGCAGCAATTCGGTCAATTCGGCGAGGCAGCCGTGGACGTCTCCGATGATAATAATGCGACCCATGTGGCGAAATTCATTGCGTAGCGGCCCGGCCTTCGTAAATGAAAAAAGCGGGCGGGACGAATATTTTTTCGCGCGCCCCGTCGAGCCCCCACCACATCAGCCCATTTTTTCATGGATTGGCCACTCAAAACTTTGTCGCGGGTTTCTTTTCTTTCCGGGCGCCCGTTCGTCCTGGGGGAGCGGGTCGTGTGCATCCTTTTCCGCGGGACGGAGGGCTTGCAGCGGGCCGACCTCGCCGAAGCCGAAGCGGCGGAGTGGAAACCCACCGGCGAGATCTGGGGGCGCTGGACCCGGGAGGTTGAAAATGAGGACGAATTGGCCCGCAAGCGCCAGGCGCTGGCTTCGGCGGAGGAGGTCTTTCTCGCGCTCGCGCAGGAGGCCGGCGGCGCCGGGCCCGAGAAAGAGACCTTGCTGCAGATGCTGGCCTTGCTGCTGGAGCGCAAACGGTTGCTGCGCCCGCTTGGCCGTCCCGCCGGCGGTATCCAGCGTTACCTCCACCCGCGCCTCCAACAAGAGTTCTCCATTGCCCAGCACGACTTGACCGCAGAGCGCGTCGTGCAACTGCAAGAACAGTTGCATCATCTGGCTTCGTGAGTAAGATGGCGAATTGCCCCATGCTCTTTTCCTTTTTTGCCTTGGTTTTTAATGGGCGCCGGTGGGCGCTGGCGGCCTTGGCCGCGGCGGGCCTGGCGACGGCCGGTTGCGCCAGCCATTCGGCGACGTTGCCCCCGCATCTTATCACTTTTCATATCCAGTCGACGGATGCCAATGGCGGCACGGAACTGACCATGCCGCGCAACGGTCTGAAGTACCGGTACATCCCGCAAACCGACCTCACCATCGTGGATTTGCAAAAAGTCATGCTGGAACGCGTGCAACTCGGCTTGGCGATGGCGTTCTTTTTCGACCCCGGCGGCCAGCGCAAGCTCGAAGCCATGACCACCAAATACCAAGGCCGCCTGCTTTTTGTATTCGACAACAACGACCCCGTCGGCGCGGTGAAAATCCAGGACCGCATCAGCAACGGCATCCTCCCGGTGTGGATGGACATGCCGGACGACAAGCTCAACGACTACGCCGTGGATATCAACGAATCCATCGCCAAAATCGGCGACCTTAAAAATAAATAAATGCGCCTTCGTCGACAGCAATTCCTTGTCCCCGCGGCCGTCTTGTTGGCCGCCGGTCTGGCCTTCGCCGCCACGGTCGTTTCACCTCCCAGCATCGGGCCCATGCTCTGGCCCACGCCCAATCCGGCCTTCATGGAAGGGAAGGATTACCACGCCTGGGCGCAGGACACCGGCACCGGCGACCCGCATTCGGGGTTGTTCGGTTGTGTGCGCGATGACGGCCATAAATTTCATGAGGGCATCGACATCAAGCCCGTGCAGCGCAACCGCGCCGGGGAGCCGCTCGACGCCATCACCGCGGCTTTTGCCGGGCAGGTCGCCTACATCGAAGCTGAACCCAGTAGCGGGGCCTACGGACGTTACATCGTGCTCGAACACCCGCACGCGGATGTGCCCGTGTATACCCTTTACGCCCACCTGGCTTCCATCGAGCCGGGGTTGCGGGTTGGCCAGGGCGTGGCGGCCGGTGCGACGATTGGCAAAATGGGTCATTCTGCAGTGCCGCCCATCCGCGCCGACCTCGCGCACATGCATTTTGAAATCGGCCTGCGCCTGAGCGACAATTTCCAGCCTTGGTACGACGGCAAGAAATTCGGCTCCAAGAACACCCACGGACTTTACAACGGCTACAACCTGCTCGCTTTCGACCCCGTGCCGTTTTACACCGCCGTGCGCGACGGTAAATTTAAGACTTTTAAGGACTACATCCGCGGGCTGCCCACGGCCTTCAAGCTCCGCGTGACCACCGCCAAAGTCCCCGATTTCATTCTTCGTTATCCCGCCCTCCTCACGAAACCCGTGCCCACCGGCGGCGTGGCGGGCTGGGACATCGATTTCACCTGGTACGGTCTGCCGAAGGAATGGACGCCTCTCCCGAAAGGCACCGCCGGCCTCACCAAACCCGGCGACATCGCACTCGTGAGCTATGACAAAGCCGAATTCAAGGGCTGCATGTGCCGTGACACCTTGCTCTTCGACACCGCCAAACCCACGGCGACCCCCAAACTCGGCACCGATTTGAAGGATTACCTGAAGATTGTATTTGGGTTTAAGTGAGGGGAGGCGATGGGCTTCGGTATTGAAAATTGCATAGTCAAAATTCAAAATAAGAAGCACGAAAGGAATCTTGAACCACAGAGAACACCGAGGCCCATCTGTGTTCGTCCCTGAAATCTGTGGTTAACCACTACCTTTGCCTCTTTGCGCCTCTGCGCGAGTTTTCTTCATTTCTTATCTCTGTGATCTCAGCGGTTGAAAACCCTTCCTTTTTTGTGTTTTTCGTGTGCTTTCGTGGAAAATATCGGATTTTTTCTCTGTGTTCTTTGTGCCTCTGTGGTTAAAAACTTTGTCTCCGCAGCTTAGACAACTTTTGCCCCTGGCTGCGTCTGGCTTAGGACCGCATCCACGATGCCGACCGACCTCGCCCGTTTGTACGACACCCACGCGCCGGCGGTATTTGGGTTCGCCTTGAACCTGACCGGCTCCGAGGCTGAGGCCCGCGATGTGTTGCAGGAAGTCTTCCGCCGCCTGGCGCGGCGCCCCGAGTTATTGGAGGGAGTGGACAACGCTCGTGCTTTTCTATTGCGGCTGGCGCACAACCAAGCGGTCGATCACATGCGCCGCCGCACGGTGCGCGACAAAGCCCACGACCGTGCCGCCGCCGAGGCGAATGGCTTTGCTCCCGGCGCGAATCCCGATGAAGACGCCTTTCGGCGGGCCCTGGCCGCTGCGCTGGCGGAGTTGCCGGCCGAGCAACGCGCGGTGGCGCATTTGAAACTGTGGGAGCACCAGACTTTTGAGCAAATCGCCGGCACGCTCGGCGTTTCCCCCCACACGGCGGCGAGCCGCTACCGTTATGCGCTAGACAAATTGCGCGCGCGGCTGCGTCCCCTTTACGACGAAATCAAACCCCCATGGACGAGTTCGAAAAATTCCTAAGGCACCAGCCCTTGCGCCCGCCGCCGGAAAACTGGCGCGCGGAGATCCTGGCCGCGGCGGCCCAGGCGCCCGTCAAACGCGTTTCAAAATGGACCGCCTGGCTCTGGCCTTCCCCCTACGCTTGGGGTGCGCTCGCGGCAGTTTGGGTGGTGATCTTTTCGCTCAATGCAGCGTCTATGCCACGCCGCAACGAGAATTTGGCCCGAGATCCCTCGCCCACGCCGCAGGAAATGATGGCCTTCGTCAGCGGCTGGCGGCAATGGGAGCGCGAATTATTTCCCCAGCCAGCGACCGCCACGGCCGCCCCTGCACTGCCGCGACCGCAGGCCGGCTCGCCGGGGGCATTTCTCTACGACCGCAAACGCAGACCCGTCTTGGTTTCGTAAATCACCCCGCCGTGAACTTTGCCGCTCTTTCCCGTTGGTTCGACCGGAACTGCCCCACTTTGTGTGGCGGAGTTCGCTCATTTTTGCGGAATGGGTGGCGGTGGCCGCTGTGGATGGTTTTGGCTACGTTGCGCCTCCTGCGGCGCTGGTTTCGGCAACTGGCTTTTGCGACCGTGTGCCTGCTCACGCTTGCGGCACTTTTCCTTACCGAGGAAAATTACCGCGGCCGGCGCGCCTGGGAAAGCTACCAGCGCGAGGCCGCGGCCCGCGGCACGCCAGTTGAATTCATTCATGATTTGGCGCCGCCACCCGTACCAGACGACCAAAATTTCTGGGCGACGCCGCTTCTCAACCCGCTTCGGAGTGACGGTAGCATCGGTAGTGTCAAGCAAACGGAAGCTTACGGAACAACGTTAACCAATCGGCTGGCGGGAGGGCTCCAGGCACAACGCTATCCCTTCTACCCCAGTCCGGGAGACTGGGAATTCAGCAAACACATCAATTGGGACGAAATTGCCAAATACACCGGCCCGACCGGAATAGAGCATCTTTTACAGCAAGATGAAACCGAAATGGCCGAAATCAGCGCCGCCGCGCGGCGGCCGTTTGGCCGCGTGGGCACGCGTTATGACTTGGATTTCAGACCCTCTCCCAATTTCAAGGTGCTCCGAATCGTAAGTTGGCTATTCAGCCTGCGTGCCCAAGCGGCGCTGAACGCTGGTCAACCGGCACTGGCGCTGGACGATATACTGACGATGGTGCGCATGGCCCGCCTGCTCAGCGACGAGCCGATCGCGGTTTCGCAGATGATCTCCGTTTTAGGGCTTAAGGGAGCCATTCAACCCGCTTGGGAGGGTCTTTCCGCCCGGCATTGGAATGAGGCGCAGCTCACCACGCTCCAGGACACCTTTCAGCAAGTGGATGTGCTGGCTCAGTTAGCCTTTTGTCTACGCTGTGGACGCGCGGAATGGGACGGCTTGCCGTCTTATTTCGAGGCCCACGCGGCCGATGTGCCTTGGTCCGAAGTTCCCGCCGGAAAGTGGGGCTTGGGCTGGTTTGATCAAAACGTGGTGACCGGCGACCGCCTGTACTTGGATTATGTCCTGCCGGTCCTCGACTTAAAGAACCGGCGGGTGTATCCGGAAAAACTTGCGGATTTGGGCAAAGAGATTGATCGGGTGGTCCAGCAATGGTGGCCCCATTGTTTTTTGATCAAAGAAGGATTTCCCTATTACAACAAGATGGTCGAGGAAATGGCGCACACGCAAGACGGCGTGGAAATGGTCGTGCTGGCCTGCGCGCTGGAGCGTTATGCGCTGGCCCACGGCGATTATCCGGAAAAACTCGACGCGCTCGTGCCACAATTTCTAGCGCAGTTGCCCCACGATGTCGTTACTGGCGGACCGCTCGGCTACGCGCGCACGCCGGACGGGCGCTACAAGCTTACGGCGCAATGGCACACTCCTGACGCCAATACTAAAAACGATTCGGCGGCTGGACTCTCTACGGACCAGCCGGCCTGGGTGTGGAAATATTGAGCGGGAAGGATGCGGGCCGGTTTTCTGGCCGCGCCTATTTCTTGGCTTCCTTCTCGGCCTCTTGCCGTCCACGCGTCATTTCGACCGCCACGGCGGCCGCTTCCTCGGCGGGGGCCGATTCGGTGCGCTGCTCATATTCCCGCTCCTCGCGCAGGTCTTTGTCATGGGCCCGCACATCCTCGGGTTGGGTGGTTTCGCCGGGCAATTCCACGCGCAGTTCCTCAATCAGCATCAGGATCGCCGCCGCCAAGGGCAGCGCCAGCAGGGCGCCGATAATCCCGGCGAGCGTGGCGCCCGCGATGAGGGAAAAGAACACCACGGACGACGGCAGCCGCAAGGCGCGTCCATACACCAGCGGGATCAGCACCCGGCTTTCAAATTCTTCATAAGCCAGCAATAGCGCAAAAACCGTCACGCCGATGGCCGGGCTCACCGAATAACCCGCCACCACCGCCGGCCCCATGGTCAAAAACACCCCGATGTAGGGCAGCACGTCGGCAATACCGCCAAAAGTCGCGATGGCCAGGGCGTTCGGCACCCCGCAGATCAGCAATAGGGCGAGGATGAACACGCTCATCAGCACACAGGTGATGACTTGGCCGCGAATGTAGCCGCCCACGATGAGTTCGAGGTTCAACTGCACCCGCGAAAACCGGATATGGTGTTTGCGCGGCACGACCGCGAACAATCCGCCCCGCAGGCGGTCGCGGTCAATCATCATATACAACGCGAGAAAGATGGCGGCGACACTGTAGGCCACGATGGCGGCCGCGTGTTGCGTCATGGTCAACACCGTGCCGTTGGCGGATTTCAGCAACTCGCTGTAATGCAAGTTCCGCAACTCGTCGGCGAGGGATGCAGTGAGTTTCGAGGAGGCGAGAAAATCGACCATGCGCCCGCGTATCTCCGGTTCATGCTCGACCAGGGTCTTCAGTTGAGTCACCAGCACAGGCACCATCAGAAACAACAGGAGGCCCGACACCGCCGCCCCCACGCCAAATACGAGGCCGATGCCAAAATTGCGGCGCACGCCGTGCCGCTCCAGCCACGCCACGATCGGGGAAAGCGTTCCCACTAACATGAGGGCTGCGAGCAGCACCAGCACCATGGGCGCCAGCCGGACCAGAATCCATATCGCCGCGACGGCGACAATCACGGTGAGCACGCTGCGCGCCGAGATTTCAAACTGCACCACCCGCCGGGTTTCCGGCGAGCCCGACGATGCCCCCCGGGCGTCCGCCAGGATTTCCGGACCCGCATGGCCGTTGGAGGATGCCTTCGTATGTTTCAACCATTCATTCTACCATGCTGCCACGGAAAGGGACATGGGGTGAAATGAGTAAACCAAGGTTTAGGGATTCCGAGGATTGCCCCGGCGTGCGCCGGACCCGCGATAAGACGGAGTGACCGGCACCGGCGCGGCCAGCGGTGTGGTCGACGCGGGCGGGGTCGCGACGCTGGGGGCCGCAGCGGCAGTGGTTGGGTTCGGAGTCGGGTTGGCAGGGCGAGCACCCGCGCCGCGATACGACGGCGTCACGGGAACCGGCGCAGCCAGCGGTGCGCTGGGAACGGCGGGAGTGGCAGGCGTAATCTCCGGCAATTTATCGGGCCCTGCCTGGAACAGGGCCGCGGCGTCGTCGAGCGTGAGCGCGTTGTCGTACACACGCAGCTCGTCAATCGAGCCTGTCAAACCGGGGTCGGCGGCAAACGACGATTTCCCCAGCCAATTCTCGACGGGCTTGACCTTATCCAGCGTGTTGTTGCCCAAGTCCTCCGCTTTTTGCGGTTCCTTGCCGTCCACAAACGCGTGCAGTTTTTTCGCGGCGCCGTCGATCACGAAGGCCACCATGTGCGGCTTGCCGTCGTCGAGCGGGTCGGAGTCAATAAACGTTTTCGAGCCGGCGTCGGTGGCGGAAATCGCGAAGCGCGCCTGGCCGTCGGCTGTCTTCGGCGAGAAATACATGAACTGCTGGCCCTCGCCGCTGTCGCTCGCGCCAAAGTTGAGGATGCGCGCAAAGCCGCCGATGTCCTTCGCCGTGAACCAAACCACGATGCTGGTGGAATTGCCGGCTTTGGGCAGCACCGGCCCGGAAAATTCGAGGAAGGAAATTTTGTCGCCGGCGTCGGTGTCGGCGTTTTTCACCACCAATGCGCCGTTGGCAAAACTCGCCCCGGGACCTTTGAGCTGGCCAGTCACATTGCCCACGGAATCTTTGCCGCCGTCGCTGAAACTGAAGCGGTGGATCAATTCGGCTTGCGCGTTGGCGGCGCAGAGGAGAATGGCCGGAAAAAGGAGGAGAAGCAGAGGTCGAGAAAGCGGGGTAGTCATGCGTCCATTTCACCGAAAAAGGGGCCGTCCGTCAACCGTGGGTCACAGCTCTGGTGAAGAGATTTTGACCGGATTGACAGAATTTACAGAATAAAAAATCCACAAAGCCATCTGATCGGACATTTTTTTAATTTTATAAATTCTGTCCAAAAACATTAATCGCGCGAGGCCCGGGGGTCCAGGGCGTCCCGCAGGCCGTCGCCGAGAAAATTAAGGGCCAGCAGCGTAAGCGCAAAAAATCCGCTCGGATAGATGAGCAGCCAGGGATAGAGTTCCATGTTGGACGCGCCCTGGTTGATTAAATCGCCCCAGGAGGTCAGCGGCGGTTGCACGCCGAGGCCGAGAAAACTGATAAACGATTCGAGCAGGATGACCGCGGGAACGCTCAGGGTGGCGTAAATCACGATCAGCCCGGCGAGGTTCGGGAGGAGATGGTGCCAGAGGATTTGCCAGGGCGACCGGCCGAGCGCGCGCGCGGCTTCGATGAAGGCGAGGGTCTTCAGCTCGAGCGTACGGGCGCGCACCACGCGGGCCATGTTCAGCCACTCAAACGCGCCGATGGCCAGAAAGAGCAGGCAGAGTTTGCAGTACGGCGCCCAACTGCCGTGACCCATGCTTTGGGTGAGCCGCTGCACCGGTTTGTCCAGCAGCACGACGAGCATGATGATGAAGATCGTAAACGGCAGGGCATAGAGAATGTCCACGAAGCGCATCATCACGCGGTCGAGCCGCCCGCCCGCATAGCCCGCAATCATCCCATACGCCACTCCAATGAGAATGACCATTCCGGTGGCTAGAAAGCCCACCGTCAACGACACGAAACCGCCCACGAGCAGCCGGGTGAGCAAGTCGCGCCCGAGCAAATCCGTGCCCAGCCAATGCGAGCCGGAAAACATGATCGGTCCCAAGTTCAAATTTTGCTCCTCGTAGCCGTAAGGCCAGCCGAAGCTCCCGTACGCGCGCAGCATCACGCCCGCGACGCCGACGACACAGGCCACGGCCATCAAGGCCAAAAACACGAGCGCGGCCACCGCCAGCCGGTGCCGGCGAAAGCGCCGCCGGGCGTCACCCCACAGGGTCGAGCGCGCAGTGGCTTGCGGGATGGGGATGACCTCAGTCAATGGCCGCCTTGGGATTGAGGAAGGTGATCAGCAAATCGCCCACCCAGTTGCACAGCAGCAAAATCGCGGAAAACAACACGGTCACGCCGAGTAATAATTCGTATTCCTGGTTCAGCGCGGCTTCGACGAACATCCGGCCGATGCCGGGAATTTGAAAAATGGATTCGACCACGAAGGACCCGGTGACGAGTCCCGCCACCGTCGGCGCGAGATACGCGACCACCGGCCCGAGCGCGTTGCGCAGCGCATGGACGAACAGCACCCGCCGCGGCGGGGAGCCCTTGGCCTGCGCGGTGCGGATGTAATCCTGGTTGCGCACTTCGAGCATGCTCCCGCGCGTCAGCCGCGCGATGTACGCGGCGTAGTAAAGCCCGAGCACGAGCGAAGGCAGCACGCGGTCGCTAGCGCTGTTCCAGCCCATGACCCCCACCCACTGCAGGTGCAGGCCGAAGATTAAAAGCAACAGGGGCCCGAGCACGAAACTCGGCAGGCAAATCGCCACCATCGCGAGCGTCATCGTGGTGTAGTCGGTCTTTGAGCGCGGGCGCGCCGCGGCGATCACGCCCGCGAGCAGCCCCACCACCAGCGCCACGAGGGAGGCCCACATGCCCAATTCCGCCGAGACCGACGCTTTTTTCGCGAGGAGTTCGTTGACCGTCCAGTCCGGGTGCCGGTAGAGCGAGCCCAAATCCCCATGGGCGAAATTCCAGAGGTACTTCATGTATTGCACATAGAGCGGCTGATCCAGGCCGTAATATTCCATATTATGCGCCTTGGCCTCGGGCGTGAGCTGGCGCTCGGTGTCGAACGGCCCGCCCGGCACCCAGCGCGCCATGACGAACGTCAGCGTGATCACCACCCAGAGCACGGGGATGATTTCCAACAGACGCACGAGGGCGCGGCGCAAAAGGGGCGGCATGGCGGGGAGGGGAAATTCGCAAGAAGGAGGGAAATGCTAAGGCTGCGGCTCCGGCGAGGTCTGGCGCGGATCCAGGTACACGTTATTGTAAGCATGCTGGTCGAGCACGTTGTTGGTGTAGCCGCGCACTTCCGGGCGGATGAGGATGATGGTCGTGTAGAAATAGAGCGGGATGTAGGGGGCTTCTTCGTTGAGGATGGCCTCGGCTTGTTGAAAATCTTCCATGCGTTTCGCCTGGTCGGTTTCCTTCCGGGCGGCGAGAATGAACGCGTCGTATTTTTCGTTCTTCCAGCCCGTTTGCTCCATTTCGTTATCGCTGCAAAAAAGATCCAGGAAGGTGGAGGGGTCGAGGTAGTCGCCGTACCAGCCCGCGCGAATGATCTCGAAATCGGCGTTGTGGCGGCGGTCGAGCCAGGCCGAGGACGCGACGTTGGCGAGGTGCACTTCGAGGCCCAGGTTTTTCTTCCAGGCCTCCTGCAAATATTCGGCGACGGCGCGATGGGCATCGGAGGTGTTGTAAAGCAATTCGAAGGGCGGCAGGCCCTGGCCGTCGGGATAGCCGGCCTCCGCCAGCAAACGCTTCGCCTCCGGCAAATCCTCGCGCATCAGGGAACGGGCTTTGTAAAGGGCGGAGGGCGGGGTCAGCGTGTATTCCGGGATTTGCCCGCCGCGCGTTACATGCTCCACGAGGGCCTGCCGGTCGAGGGCCAGGTTCAGCGCGCGGCGCACGCGGGTGTCGCTCAAGGGCCCTTTGGCTTTGCGCGTGTTGATGGAGTAGAAATAACTTCCGTAAACCGGCATGATCCGCAGGAAGGGCGAATGCGTGTCGCGATAGGCCGCGATGCGCGGTGGCGGCAGCGTGCTGGTGATGTGCAGGGCGCCGTTGCGGAAGGCGCGCTCCTCGGCATTCACATCCGCCAGCGGAAAAAACCGGATGCCGTTGAGGCGAATCTTCGCGGCATTCCAGTAGAGCGGATTCTTCTTCACCTCGACGACTTCACCGAGCACGTATTTCGTGAGGACAAAGGGCCCATTGCCCACGAACGATTCCGCCTTGTCCCAGCCCGAATCGCGGCGGTTCATCGCGTTGAATCTCATGATCGTCGGCGGATGCACCGGCAAATAAGTCTGGTGATAGCACAGCGTGAGGAAATAACTGGTGGGATGTTCGAGCTGGATTTGCAAGGTGTGCGGGTCGGCCGCGTGCACGCCCACTTGGGAAAAGTCCTTCAACTTGCCCTCGTTAAACGCCTGGGCGTTCTTAATGGGGTAAAGCATGTTGGCGTAGTCCGCGCCCAGGCCGGGGGAAAGCATGCGCTCGTAGGAAAAAACGAAATCGTGCGCGGTCACGGGGTCGCCGTTGGACCAGCGCGCCTCCGGGCGCAGATGAAAAGTCCACGTCAGCGTTTTCTCGTCATAGTCCCAACTCGTGGCGACTCCGGGCCGGGGTTCGAGCGTCACCGGGTCGGGCGTGGTCAAGCCTTCGAACAGCGCGATGCTGATGTGAGAGTCATTGAGCGTTTCAATTAACTGCGGGTCAATCGAAGTCGGATCGCCGCCACTGCTGACGAGCAAAATTCCATCGCGGTTGGCGATTTCCACCGGCGTCTCGCGGCGGGCGCATCCTCCCGCCAGCACCGCCAAGGTGGCGGCGACGGCGAAAAGGCTCCACTGGAGACGCACACTCATGGCGCAGGCGTGGCGGCCGCAGTCTGCCGGCGCTTCACCGACACGATGACTTGCAGCTTTTGGTCATACGCGCCTTTGTACGTGCCGCGCATCGGGGCCACATCGTGATAATCGCGGCCCACGGCGACAACCACATGCCGTTCACCGGCGGCCTGGTCGTTAGTCGGGTCGAGGCCCCACCACTTGCCGCCGGGCAGAAAAATCTCCACCCAGGCATGACTGGCTGCCGCGCCCACCAGTTGCCCGGTGGTTTTCTCCGGGTCGTAGGCCTCGATGTATCCGCTCACGTACCGTGCGGGCAGGCCCGCCGAACGCACGATGGCCAGCATCAAGTGCGCAAAATCCTGGCACACGCCCTTTCGTTGCTTGATGACTTGCGCGAGCGGAGTCGTAACATCGGTCACCCCGGGTTGATAAACAAAGTGCTCGTAAATCCAGTGGTTCAGCGCGCGCAGCGATTCTCCAAGCGTAGCTTTCGGGATGAAAAAAGTCTTCTTCAACGGCCGCAACACTTCCCCCAGCGGCACCGCCTCCGTCGGCTGGAGAAAATCGAACAACTGATACATCATGCTATTGAAAATTTGCCGGGCCTCGGCCACGGTGACGGCGAGCGCGTCGCTCACGTCAGGCGCGGGGAAGGTTTCGACCTCGGCCCGGGCCTCGACGGCGAGGCTCTGGTGGCGGTAGGGGATGGAGAAGAATTCCACCTGATTGCCGAAGTAATCCACGTAATGATCCACGGGCCGGTCCGGCTCGAGCTTGAGCTTGCGGCTGCGGACCTTCTGCGTCGCCGTGTCGCGCGGCCACACGCGCAGCTCGGCAAACGACTCCGACGCCGGCCGGCGGTATTCATAAAGGGTGCGGTGGGTGACGTGAAAGCGCATGGCGCGGCCGGAATTAGTGCAAGGGAAGCATGACCTGTTCCTTGCGGGTGTAAAGGTGCTGGTGGCTGAAAAAAGTGTCCTCAATCCGCAGGTGCAGGCCTTCGACTTGGCGGCGGAGCGCGCCGAGCATGTCCGGGCCGTCCGCGGCCAGCACCTGCGCCGGATCCAGCCGTTCACAGGTTTGCGCCAGGTGCTGGATTTCCTCGACGAGCGGATGGGCCGCCTCGACTTGCGTGTGCATTTGCAGATTCGCGAGCGCGAGATGCAGCCGGCGCAGGCAATGGGCCACGGAACTCGGATTGGTCGGCACGCGCAAGATCAGCGCGACGACGCGTTCCAGATAAGCCCGCGAGCGGTAGGTGCGCCGGTACGCATCGAGCGAGCACAGCAAACGCAACAGCGCGGTGAGGTCGGTTTCTTTTTCCAGGCGGCCGAGCGTGGCCCGGGCCTCGGGTCCCAGCAGGGTGTGCAGAATGTTAAGCGTGACCACCGCGCGCTCGACCCACGCGCCGGCGCGGAAAAACTGCCAGGCGTCGTCGTGCAGCATCGTGCGTTCAGCCACGCCCATGGCGCGGTGGCTTTCGTCCACCACCATTTGGCAAATCTCGCGCAGGCGCGGGCGCGACATGCCTTTCCAGCGCGGGCCGACCGCTTCGAGATCGAGGCCGAGCTGGTTCAGCACTTGCCACCACTCGGGCGTGATGATGTCGCGAATCGCTCCGGCATTATGCAACACTGACCGTACGCAGGAATGCACCGAGGCCGGCAAATTGCGGTCGACCACGAGCGCGCGCGTCAACGCGCCGAGATCTTTGGGCGCGGATTTGGCGGAGGGAATGGCCTGGCCCGTGGCCGCGGCAACCGCCCGCCACAGCGGCCAGTACAAGCGTTGGGCTTCACGCCCGAGGGCGTCCCAGCGGACGGATTCGAGCGTGTTGAGCTGGCGCGCGGTGTTTTCCGTGCGTTCGAGGTAGCGGCCCATCCAATACAACGATTCGGCGACACGGCTGCCGATGGAAAATTCCTCGCCCACCGCTTCCGGCGCGGCAAGGCCGGGCGCAAACACCACGGCCGCGCCGGGGCCCGAGGCCGAAACCCAGGTGTCCTTCAGGCCGCCGGCCATGATGGTGAGGCGCGGGCCATCGTGGTCGCTGAGGGATTGGCGCGTGAGCCCGCCCGGCAGCACCACCGGCGTTTCGCCGAGCAGCACGAAGGCGCGCATGAACACGCTGCGGGAAACAAAGCGCCCGTCCTGGTAGCGCGGCGTCCGGCTGGGTGCCAGGCGCGGCTGGCCCACGAGCAATTCGGGCCGGCTTTTCAACACGGGCCGCAGGTCGCGCGTGCCGCCCAGGTCGAGCTCGGTGCCGTAATATTTGCGCATGGTGTTCAAGTCGTGGATGGGCTTGACCACCATTTGCGCGAGATGCTGCTCGACATGCAGGGCCTGGTCACGGTCGCGGCAGGTGAAGGTCGGCACTGTTTTCAGCAAGGGCCGCTCGCGCAGGTAGAAATTAATGATGTTGTCCGAATAGCGCAGGATGGCGCGGTTGTCGGCCACGCCGCTGCCGATGGCGTTGACGATGGCGATGTTGCCCTTGCGCACGCAATTCACGAGCCCGGGCACGCCTTGAAAACGCGAGTAACCAAACGCGATGGGGTCGATGGCCGAGCTTTCGAGGCGGCGATAAATCACGTCGATGCGCTCGAGCCCGCGAATGGTTTTAAGAAACACGCAACTGTCGCGCACGAGCAAATCGCCCGGCTGCACGAGCGGAATGCCGAGGCTGCGGGCAAGGTGGGTCTCCTCAAAATAGGTCTGGCTGTCTTCGCCGCGGCAAAGCAGGACGATGCGCGGGTTGGGCCGGGGCGAACGGGCGCGGAGCAATTCCCCCAATTGCGCGGTAAAGGGCGCGACCGGCGCGACGTCGCAGGTGGCAAACAGTTCCGGCAGCGCCTCCGCGAGCATGCGCCGGCATTGCAGCACATAGGAAATGCCAAAGGGTGTGGAAAAATGATTTTCGAGGACTTGCCAGGTGCCGCCTTCGTCGCGCACGAGATCGATGGCCGCGACGGGCGCGTACGGGCCCGGGCCGACGGAGAGGCCGATGAGCGAGCGGTGAAACGCGGGGTCGCCGAGCACCACGTCGTGCGGAATCGCGCGGTCGCGCAGGATGCGCTGCTCGCCGTACACGTCGGCGATGTAGGCGTTGAAGGCGCGGGCGCGCTGGATGAGCCCGCGCTCGAGTTTCGCCCACTCCTCGGCGGCGAGCACGCGCGGCAGCAAATCCAACTGCCATTCCTGGTCGTCAATCAACTGATCGTCCACCACGGCGTAGTGCACGCCGAGTTCGCGCGCGGCGCGGTCGAGGCGTTCGCGCCGGGCCACCAATTCGGCCGGACTGAAACGGTTCAGCGCGGCGATGAGCTCGGCCACGTCGGCCCGCGGCGCGCCGGCGGCCGACCACATTTCATCACGCACGGGTTGAAAGCCGCGGAAATGATGATAGGATTTGGCGGTACGGGGAGACACGGCGGAGCAAGACGGAGAAGCAGGTCGCGCGCCCGGCAGCGGGGCGCGGCGGACAATTTACAGGCGCGGCACTGCCTCCAGCAGCTTGCGCGTATAAGCGTGCTGCGGGTGGGCGTAGATGGACTCCGCGTCGGCGGCCTCGACGATGCGGCCTTCCGTCATCACCAGCACGAGGTCACTGACATGTTCCACCACGGCGAGATCGTGCGCGATGAAGAGATAGGTGAGCCCGAGCTGTTCCTGCAGGTCGCGCAGGAGGTTGACGATTTGCGCCTGCACGGAGACATCGAGCGCGCTGACCGGTTCGTCGCACACGAGGAATTCCGGCTCGACGGCGAGCGCCCGCGCGATGCCGATGCGTTGGCGCTGCCCGCCGGAAAATTCGTGCGGGTAACGGTGCAGGTGGCTCGCTTCCAGCCCCACCAGGCCGAGCAATTGCAACACGCGTTGTTCGCGTTCGGCGAACGTCTTTTTGGGAAAATGAATTTCCAGCGGCTCGGAGAGGATTTGAAAAATGGTCAGGCGCGGATTGAGCGAGTTGAACGGGTCCTGAAAAATCATCTGGATGCGCTTGCGGAAGGGGAAAAACGCGTGCTCCGAAAGCGCCGTCAGTTCGTGGCCGTCATAACGAATCGAGCCGGAGGTGATCGGCGCGAGCCTCGTCAACGCCCGGCCGATGGTGGTTTTGCCGCTGCCGCTTTCGCCCACGAGCCCGACCGTCTTCCCGCGCGGCACTTTAAAGGAAACCCCGTCCACCGCGCGCACCACCCCGCGCCCGCCGAACAGCCCGCCGCGCAGCGGGTAATGCACGCGCAGGTCGGTGACTTCGAGCAAAGGCTTGGCGGGAGTGTCAGACATAGGCGGCAAGCTTGGCGTGGTCGATGGTGACGAGCCGGCGCTGGCGCTGGCCCAGGCGCGGGATGCACGCAATGAGGGCCTGCGTGTACGGATGCTGCGGTGCGGCGAGCACTTGGGCCACGGGCCCGGCCTCGACGATTTTGCCGTGGTACATCACCACCACATCGTCGGCAAAACCGGCGACGATGCCGAAATTGTGCGTGATGAGAATCGTGGCCATGTGGTGCCGCGCGCGCACGTCGCGCAGCAGGTCGAGAATCTGTTTTTGGATGGTGACGTCGAGGGCCGTCGTCGGTTCGTCGGCCACCAGCAGACGCGGCTCACAGGCGAGAGCCATGGCGATCATCACGCGCTGCTGCATCCCGCCGCTCATTTCGTGCGGGTAGGCGTCGTAGCGCTTTTCCGGGTCGCGGATGCCCACGTCGCGCATGGCGTTGACGACGCGCCCGCGCACATCTTTTTCCTCGGGAAAATGCAATTTCACGGCCTCCGCGATTTGCCAGCCGACCGAAAACACGGGGTTGAGCGAAGCGCCGGGTTCCTGAAAAACGTACGCGATTTCCTTGCCGCGGATGCGCCGCAATTCCGCGGGCGGAACGGTCAGCGTGTCGCGCCCGCGATACAGAATGCGCCCGGAAAGCGTGCAGGCGGGCGGGAGCGGGAGCAGGCGGGTGAGGGCCAGCGCGGTGACGGATTTGCCGCTGCCGCTTTCGCCGACGACCGCGAGCGTGCGCCCCTCCTCCACTTGAAACGAAACGCCGCGCACCGCCTGGACGACATGCTGGTCGCCGTGGAAGGTGATGTGCAAGTCCTGGACTTGCAACAGAGGCGCGGAGGCGGGCGGGTTCATCGGGTTTTCATTTTCGGATCAACGATATCGCGCAGGGCGTCGCCCAGGACATTAAAAGCAATGAAAGTAACGAAGATCGCGGCACCGGGCAAGAGCATCCACCAAAAGTTTAGCATAAGAACTTTCAAGTCGCCCTGGGCTTGCTGCAACATCAGGCCCCAGGACGCGGAAGGTTCTTGAATCCCCAGGCCCAGGAAGGAAAGGGACGCCTCGCCCAGGATGTAACCAGGAATGGAGAGCGCCGCGCCCACCAACAAATACCCCGCCAGATTCGGCAGAAAATGGCGGAAGAGAATTTTAAACGTGCTTTGGCCGAGGCATTCCGCCGCCGTCACGAATGGACGTTCGCGCAGCGACAGGCTCATGCCGCGCAGTACGCGCGCCGTGCCCGCCCAGCCAATCAGCGAAAGGATGACAATGATGACCAGGTTCATTTCCGCCGGTTCAAAATACGAGGCCAGGGCCGCGCGCAGGGCGAGCAGCAAATACAAGGTCGGCGTCGCCATGAGAAATTCGACCAACCGCATGGCGAAGAAATCGAAACTGCCGCCGAAATAACCGGCGAGCCCGCCGACTAGAAATCCCATCGTCAGGGTGATACCGATGCCGACGAGGCCAATCACCAGCGACACCCGTGAGCCGTAGAGCAAACGCGAAAAAACGTCGCGGCCGGTCGAGTCGCTGCCGAGGAGGTACAAAGGGTAATCCCGCCGATCCACCGGGTGGCCGACCATCTTTTCCAATGCGTCATAATCTGGCACCAGGAGATGCCGCGTGGTTTTGAACGAGTGGGAATCCTTGTCGCCAAAGCCGTACTCGAACCCGCGACCCAAAAATGTCAGCGGCAACAGCTGGCCGGTCAGCGGCCGGTAGTCGGCGGTGGCCGGATCCACGCGTTCATAAACCTGGGCCCACCAGCGGCCATCCTTCCAAACCAACCGGGTGGGCGGATGGTTGGTCTGATGCAGATTGTTTAGATCAAAGCGCTGGGTGGAGAGGAACGGCGCCGCCATCATGGCGCCGTAGAGTAGAATAATAGTCAACGTGGCCACGGCCACCACCGGCCGGCGAGGCAGCACGGCCAAGAGTTTGCGCAAGGTCGGCCACGCCACCACCAAAAATCCGCTGCCCGCCAGCAAAAGGACGATGCCACCCACAATCTCCATGACATCCATCGCCTGCCCCATCGCCGCTTTGTCGCTCCACGGCAGCAAGAAAAGGCCCAAGCCGGCAGCGCCGAGGAGCGCAGCGGCCACGACCAGCGCCCAGATGGCGCCCCGCTGGCGCGAGGCGGCTGCGGGCGCGGTATTCTCCAGGCGGATGCGTGGGTCGCACGCTGCCAAAAGCAGGTCGGCCAGCAGGTTGCCCAGCATGAGCATGATGCAGCCGATCAGCACTGCGGCCATGACCACGTATTCATCGTGGCGCTTGAAGGCCTCCAGTAGTAATCGTCCTAGCCCTGGATAATTCATGACGCTTTCTACGAGGACGGCGCCGGAGAGCAGTCCGGCAAAGGCGTAACCCAGCGAAGTGATCAAGGGATTGATGGCGTTGCGCAGCACGTGCAGGTAGAGCACGCGGCCTTCCGGCACGCCCTTGGCGCGGGCGGTGGTGACGAATTCCGCCCTTAAATAGTCCAGCATGTTCACGCGCAGGATGCGCATGGTGCCGGCCACCCCGCCCAGGCCGAGCACCATGGTCGGCAGCACCAGGTGCCAGCCATATTGCCAGAAGCGAGCCCACGGCGAAAGGAAGGCACTGTCGAAAGCGGACAGGCCACCCGTGGGAAACCAACCCGTCTTCGCTGCGAAACAAACCGCTAGCAGGGCCAGAAAAAATTCCGGCACCGACAACGAAATATAAGCGAGCAACTCGGTCAGGCGATCCACCCACGAGCCCTTTCTGACCGCCGCCAGCACCCCCAGGGGAATGGCTACAATGGTTTCAAACAAGAGCGCAGCCAGCGCCAGGGCCAGCGTGGCGGGTGCCCGCTGGGCCAAGAGGTCGAGCACGGGTATTTGGTAGGCAATGGAAGTGCCGAAACTTGGGGCGGCCAACCGCCAATGCCAGGTAAAGGAACCTTCGCGGCCCATGAATTTTATCGGCGAAACCGTATTGACCCAATAAACGTAGCGCACGTACCACGGGTTGGCGTCGCCGTGCGCGTCTTTGTAACCGTAATCCCGCTCCAATTGCTGGACCAGCGAGGCGGGGATATCCGGGCGCGCCCGCAATTCGTCCAGGGCATCGCCGGGCGCCATGGACATCAGCGCGAAGACCATGACGCTGATCAAAATGAGCAGCGGGATGGTGGCGAACAGACGACGGAGGACAAAGACGAGCATAGCCGGAGGCGAAGGGAAGCGTGCGAAAAGTGAGAATTGGGTTAGGGGGAAATGCGGGACTTCTTACGGTTGGTTGGTCCAGATTTCGTCGATATTCCACAAAATCGTGCCGGAGGGCGGCGGCCGCACGTTGCGCCATTTATTTTGAATGCCCTGGTACCCGTACGGGGTTACCAGGTAAAGCAGGGGAAGCTGCTCGGCAAAGATACTCTGGATTTCATTGAAGGCCGCCTTGCGTTCGGCGTCGTCAAACGTCTGTTCCTGAGCATCAACCAAGGCGTCCAGGCGTTTCTCCCAGTCGGTGGCTGGTGCCGGCTGGCTCGGATTCCAGACATGGTATTCACCGTCGCTGCGAAAGAGGGCCTTGTTGCCGGATGGGTCGGTGGCCCCGGCCGAGCTGCCCCAGCCAATCACGCTCATGTCGTAGTCAAAAGTAGAATCCGTTTTTTGCAACACGACCGAAAAATCCACCGCCGTCAATTTGACCTCAATACCCAACTCGTGCATGTTTTGCTTGAACACGGTGGCCATGTCGGAAACCGCCGCCGAACCGGCGAAGAGCAGGAGTTCAAATGCCACGGGCCGATCATCTTGATCCGCCAGCCGGCCATCCGTGGCCCAGTGAAAGCCGGCTTCCTTGAGTAGGGCACGAGCCTTTTCCGGATCGTAGGAATACTGTGGGATGTCGGGGTTAAACCATTTGGGGTTTCCCTGACTAATAATGGAGCGCTGGGGTTCGGCCCGCCCAAAGTACACCCCTTTGACAATGCCCTCCCGGTCGAACCCGTACATCACCGCCTGCCGGAATTTTGGATTGGAAAACCACGCGAGTTTATACGGTTCGACATAGGGTTTGCCGTCCTTATTTTTGCCCGGCTTCAGGTTGAACCAAAAAAACATGGCCCCTGGCGACGGGCCCCGCTTGAGCACGGTGAAGTCATAGAGTTTTTCATCCCTGGCCACCCACGGCACATCCGTGGCGGGAATCGCGGAATGGTCGGCCTGGCCCGTGGCGAACAACAGCAATTCCGTCTCCGCGCTGGCGACAAATTGCACGATTTCGGCATCGAGATAAGGCAGCCTCCGACCTTGCGCGTCCACCCGCCAATAATGGGGATTGGGGGTAAAAACAATCTGTTCGCCTGGTTTGTAGTAAGCCACCACGAAGGCGCCCAAGCCCACCAGTTCCTCGGGATGGTCGATGGCCGTTTGCGAGGACCATTGCTGCAGCAAGGTGCCGTCCTTGTAGGCTGCCTCCAGTTTGTGCTTGGGTAGAATGAGAAAGTCGCCGGAATTGAGGATAAACGGGGAAAATATTTCGGGAGTGAAGAATTCCACGGTGTTGTCGTCAATCTTGCGGTATTGCAGGTGCTTTCCGCCAAAAGAAAAATCACCGGCCGTGCGATTGGGGTAGCGCAATTTCGTCTTGCCGGTTTGCGGATCCGTGGTTTCGGCAAATACGCAATCCAAGGTAAAAATCACGTCATCGGCGGTGAACGGTGCGCCGTCACTCCATTTCACGCCCTCTCGCAGGTGAAAGGTGTAGGTCTTTTTGTCCGGGCCGATCTCCCAGGACTTGGCCAGCGCCGGGATGGCGTTTTGGGTGAAAGGGTCGAGGGTGACCAGACCCGATAGAAAGGTGCCTTGCACCCCGGCCGAAGTTTGATCGCTCGGCACGAGCGGATTGAACGTCTTGGGCTCAGTTGAATCGGTCACCACAAAGACACCACCATATTTCCCTGGCTCGCATTTCGCGGTCTCCGCGTCCTTGGGGAGTGGAAATTGCCCGCGCACCACCTGTGGCGGCGGTTTGCAGCCGGCCAGAGTCACCAACCCCAGTGCCGCCGCCAGGAGCCGATAAAGCATGCGGCCGCCGGACTGGATGGCGTGGTGGAAGGAACGGGGCATCGCACCGAGTATACACACGAACGCCCTCCCTAAATCAATACCGCAAAGCGGCGGAAAAAACGCGCCGTGCCGGCGGGAGCTTGGGCCAATTTCACGCGGCCCGAATGCGCTGGCTTTTGCAGGGAATTTTTGATAATCTTGCATGATGCTCAGATCGGGTGGGCGGCACTCCCTGCCAATCCACCGCTGGGCAAGCTGGCGCCGGCTTTTGCGGCGTTGCCCTTTTTGGCAACGTCAGAAGCGGGCCGCCGGGTACTTACTCGAGTATATTAACGCTCAGCTCATAGTTTCTATGCGCCGAATCAAGATCGACCAATCCAGCTAGTGAGGGCGTCGCAAAATCGCGCGCAAGGCAGGAGGGCCTGGGGCTGCGAGGCCTCTCGTCGCGTGTGCGCGTTTTCCTTTTTGGCGCGGGCGGGAAACCGGCGGCGGGCATGGAGTCGACTCCTCGCGAGTGCCCTGCTCGGGCTGGCCTGCGTGCCGGTGATGCGGGCGCAGGTGACGGGAAATTGGACGGGCGCGCTGAGCGGCAATTGGACGGATGCCGGCAATTGGCAGCCCGCGAGCGTGCCCAACGCGGTCGGCGACACCGCGATTTTCGGGCCGGGATTCGTCGCGGGCAACAACACCGTCGACCTGAACGCGCCCATCACGCTCGGCACCCTGCAATTTTCGAACAGCAGCGTGGATTTTACGTTGGGCAACAGTACATTGACCTTTCAGGTTTCGAGTGGGAATGCCTCCCTTAATGTGCTCAGCGATTACGCGGCCAATGCGACGCTCAATGAAGCCATCACGCTTGGCAGCACGCTGGCCATCGCCAACAATGGCACGGGCTTGCTCTCCCTGGCCACGTCGGCCAATGCCCTCAATCTGGCGGGCCATGCGCTTTTCGTGACTGGGTCGGGCAACACGAGTATAGCCAAAGTAATCTCGGACACGATCGGGAGTGGGACGTTGACCATGAACGGAAGTGGCGTGCTGACTTTAAGCGGCGCGAACACCTACGCCGGCGCGACGACCATCACTGCGGGCGTGCTGCGCATCCAGAATGACAGCGCGCTCGGTGGCACCACCAACGGCACGGCGGTGACGTCCGGCGCCGCCCTCGAAATTCAGGGTAACATCTCGACTGCCGAGCCGCTTACGTTGAACGGCGCGGGCATCGCCACGTCCGGCGCATTGCGCAACAATTCCGGTACGAATACCGTCTCTGGCACCATTACCTTGGGGTCGGCCACGCGCATCAATTCCGACGCCGGTCTGCTAACCCTTTCCAACGCCATCAGCGGCGCAACCTTTGGCCTGACCGTCGGTGGCGCGGGGAACACCACCATTGCGGGCGCGATTGGCACCACCTCGGGGACGTTGACCAAGGACGGCGCCGGTACCTTGACCCTCAATGGCACCAATACTTACACCGGCGCCACCACGATTTCTGCAGGCGTGGTAAATATTCAAAGTGCCGGCGCCTTGGGCACGGCGGCGGGCGCGACGAGTGTCACCGCGGGCGCGGCTCTCCAAATCCAGGGCGGCATCACGACGACGGAGCCCTTGACGCTCAACGGCAATGGCGTTTCGACCGATGGCGCCTTGCGCAATATTTCCGGGGTGAACACCGCCTCCGGCGCGATTACGCTGGGCTCGGCTACACGCATCAACTCCGACGCCGGCAGCCTCACGCTTTCGGGGGCCGTGGGCGGCGCGGCGATGAATCTCACGTTGGGCGGCGCTGGAAATCTCACCTTGGCGGGTGTCCTTGGCACGACCTCCGGCACGCTGACCAAGGACGGCGCGGGTACCTTGACCATCAACGGCACCAATACTTACACCGGGGCCACCACGATTAGCGCAGGTGTGGTGAATATTCAAAGTGCGAGCGCCTTGGGCACGGCGGCGGGCGTCACGACCATCAGCGCGGGTGCCGCGCTGCAAATCCAGGGCGGCTTTACGACCACGGAACCGCTGACGCTGAATGGCAGCGGCATTGCCAATGACGGCGCGGTGCGCAATATTTCCGGCGTCAACACCGCTTCCGGTGCTGTCACGCTCGCCTCAGACGCGCGCATTAATTCCGATACCGGCAGCCTCACGATGTCGGGCGGCTTTGGTGGCGCGGGTTTCAATATCACCGTGGGCGGCGCGGGCACGACCACGCTTTCGGGCATCATCGGCACCGGCACCGGCAATTTGACCAAGGACGGCATTGGCAGCCTGACTTTGAGCGGCGCGAACACCTACACCGGCGGCACCATCTTGAACGCCGGGACCATTACTTACGGTGCGAACAACGTATTGGCCACGGCTGCGATCACGATTAACGGCGGAAATTTCGATATCAACACCCGCTCCGACACCGTCGGCGCGGTGACGATGTTCAACGGCAACCTCACCGGCACCACCGGCGTGCTGACGGGTGGTTCCTATACCGTGGAGAACGGTTTGATTAGCGCGATTCTCGCGGGCGCGGTCACGTTTACGAAAAATAACGCGGCAGGCACCGTCAATCTTACCGGGGCGAATACTTTCACTGGTGCCACGACCCTCAATGCCGGCACACTGATTCTCGGCCACAGCCTCGCCTTGCAGGCCAGCACGGTGACCAACTCCGGCGGTAATTTGAGTTTCGGTTCGCTCACGGCCGTCACGCTGGGCGCGCTGAGCGGCGCGCAAAATGTGACCTTGGAAAATGGCAATCTCACGCCCGACCCCGTCGCGCTCACGCTGGGCGTCAATACCGCCACGCACACCGGAATTTTGAGCGGCAACGGCTCGCTGATCAAAGCCGGCGCCGGCGTGCAGACGCTTTCCGGCGTCAACACTTACGCCGGCTCGACGACGCTCAATGCCGGCGTGCTGGCCGTCACGACAATGGCGGACGGTGGATTGCCCAGCGGCATTGGCCAGTCCTCCAATGTGTCGTCCAACTTGGTGCTCAACGGCGGCACGTTGCGTTATGTGAATGCCACCACGGCCAACACCACCAACCGGCTTTTCTCCCTTGGCGCGAGCGGCGGGACCCTCGATGCCACCGGCACCGTCGCGGCGGCCACTATTACCTTCAGTAACACGAGTGCCATCGATGTGCCGGCGGGCGCCTCGCGCACCCTGACGCTGACCGGCACCAACACCGGCAATAATCTCTTCGCCTCCATCGTTGGCGATCCCGCCGGTGGCAATTCCGTGAGCTTGGTGAAGAGCGCGGCGGGCACCTGGGTGTTGTCCGCGCTGAACACTTACTCCGGCACGACGACCATCAGCGGCGGTTGTCTGAGCATCAATTCCATTGGCGATGTCGGCGGTGGCGCCAGCGCGGTGGGTGCGCCGACGACCGCCGTGGCGGGCACCATTGCCATCGGCAGCGGCGCGGTGGCGGGCACGTTGCAATACACGGGGGCGAGCAATGCCTCGACCAACCGCATCCTGAATCTCGCGGGTGCCGCCGGCGGCGTGACGCTGGATGAATCCGGCGCGGGCAATCTCACTTTCACCAGCAACTTTACGGCCACCGGAGTGGGAGCGAAAGTTTTGACGCTCACCGGCAGCACCGCTGGCATCGGGAATATCTCCGGCAATATCGTGAATGGCTCGGGCACCACTTCCCTGACTAAATCAGGCACAGGCGAGTGGATTCTCTCCGGCAACAATTCTTATAGCGGTGTGACCACTGTCTCCGGCGGCCTTTTGGTGCTGGGGAATGATTCCGCTGTCGGCACCGGCGCACTGACGCTTAACACCGGCACGATTCAAGGCGACGGGACGGCACATTCGCTGGCCAATGCCGTGAATCTCGCGGCGGCGTCCACGATTGCGGGGGCGTCGAATTTGACTTTTGCCGGAGCCTTGACCAACACCCAGGCCGGCAGCCCGACGCTGATCGTCAACAACGTCGGCAACACCACTTTCGCCGGGCTCAATTTGTCGAATTCGGCCACGAGTCGCACGGTGACTATTACCACCGGCGCGGGGGCGAACGTTGTGCTTTCCGGGCCGGTCGTCGACGGCAGCACGGCGACGGCGAGCGCGTTGACCAAGAGCGGCACGGGTAACCTGACCTTGAGTGCGGCGAACACGTATCGCGGCACGACGACCATCAGTGCGGGCAACGTGTTCCTCAGCGGCGCGGCGACTTTGGGCAATACGACTACGGTCGCGCCCTTGACGGTGAGCGGCGGCACGCTGGATCTCGGCGCCACCAATCAAACCGTGGGCGCCGTGACCCTCAGCGGCGGCAATATCAACAACGGCAATTTAACCACCAACGCCGCCTACGCCGCGCAAAGCGGCAGTGCGAATGCCAATCTTGCGGGCGTCGGCTTGGGCTTGAACAAGACAACGGCGGGCACGCTCATCCTCACGGGCAACAATACTTTCGACGGCCCCACGACCATCAGCGCGGGCGTGCTGGCGGTCGGTACGCTTGGTAATGTCGGCACGGCGGGCAGCGCCTTGGGCGCGCCCGCCACCGTCGGCAACGGCACCATCGCCATTGGCGCGGTGGCCGTCGCCGGCACGCTGCAATATGTCGGCACCAGCGATTCCATTACCAACCGTGTTCTCAATCTGGCGGGCACCACCGGCGGGGCGACGCTCGACGAATCGGGCACGGGCAACGTCACATTCACGGGCAATCTCACCGCCACCGGCAATGGCGCGAAGACGTTGACCTTGACCGGCAGCACCAACGGCATCGGTTCATTACAAGGCGTCATTGTCAACAGCACCGGCGTGACGACCGTGACCAAAACGGGCACGGGCACTTGGATTCTTTCCGGCACCAACACGTATACCGGCATCACCAACGTCAATGGCGGCGTGTTGTCGCTCGGCTCCAATACCACCATCCTCGACACGGCGGGCGTGACCATCAACGGCGGCAATTTCGACCTCGGCGCACATAATGAAACCGTGGGCGCGGTGATTCTCACCACGGGTAATATCACGGGCACCGGCATTTTGACCGGCACTTCTTACGCCGTGGCCAACGGCAACATCAGTGCGATTCTCGCGGGTGCGGGCACGTTTACGCTCAATAGTGCCGTCGGGGTCGTGACCTTGACGGGTGCCAATACTTACTCCGGCGCAACCACCATCACCGCGGGCACGCTCGTTTTTGCCGCGGACAATGTCATGGCTGACGCCAACGCCCTCACGGTGACGGGCCGGCTTGACGTGCACGGGCACACCGAAACCGTCGGCTCGATTGCCGGTGCGGGCACCATCGACTTGGGCACCGGCGGCAATTTCACGGTGGGCGCCAACGGCACCAGCACCGCTTTCAGCGGTGTCATCTCGAACACCGGCGCCAGCGATTTGGTGAAAACGGGCGCGGGCACCCTGACCCTCAGCGGCCCCAACACTTTTACCGGCAATGTCACGCTCAACGCGGGCGGACTGTTAATTAATAATAATTCCGCCTTGGGCACGGGCGGCACGTTGATCATCAACGCGGGCACGCTCGACAGTTCCGTCGCGGGCATCGTGCTCAACAATCGTCCGCAAATCTGGAACAGCGGCTTCACCTTTACCGGCACGCAAAACCTGAACCTCGGGACCGGCGCGGTGACGCTCGCCACCAATGCCACCGTCACCACGACCGCCAACACGCTGACCGTCGCGGGTACCATCGGCGAAACCGGCGGCGCCCGTTCCCTGACCAAGGCCGGCGCGGGCAGCCTGACGCTCGCGGGTAACAACACCTTTTCCGGTGGCACGGTGTTGAGCGCGGGCATCCTCAATCTAAATAGCAACGGCACGGACTCCACGAACTCGGCTCTGGGCACCGGCCCCTTCACCATCACGGCGGGTACGCTCAACAACACCAGTGGCGCGAATGTCACGCTCGCCACGACCAATGCCCAGGCTTGGAACGGCAGCTTCACCTTCACGGGCACCAACAATCTCAACCTCGGCTCCGGCGCGGTGACGCTCGGTGCGAGTCCCACGGTGACGGTGACAGCCAATACGCTGGCCGTCGGCGGTGGCGTGGGCGAAACCGGCGGCGCCCGTTCCCTGACCAAGGCCGGCGCGGGCACCTTGGCCCTCAACGGCAATAATACTTACACCGGCACGACGACGATTTCCGCGGGTGTGCTGACGCTGGCCGGCACCAACACAGGCAACGGCGCTGTCACGCTGACGGCCGGTGGGTTGAACATTAATTCTCCAGGCGCACTCGGCACGGGCCTGCTGACCATCAATGGCGGCGCGCTCGATAACACCAGCGCGGGCAATGTCACACTCACGACGGTCACGCCGCAAACCTGGGGCGCCAACTTTGCTTACACGGGTTCGGTGGTCGGAAATAATCTCGACCTCGGCACCGGGGCGGTGGCGGTCGCCGCCACCCGCACGGTCACGGTCACGGCCAACACCCTTGCCGTGGGCGGCGTGATTAGCGGCGCGGGCGGCCTGACGAAAGCCGGTGCGGGCACACTCAACCTTTACGGAGCGAACACGTTCACCGGCGCGACCAGCATCACGGCGGGGAATCTGGTGCTCGGTAATTCCGCCGCGCTCGCCGGCAGTACGTTTACCACGGGCGGCAATTTAAGTTTCGGCAGCCTGACCGCCGCGACCTTCGGCGGGCTCAGCGGCGCGGCGGCGCTCAATCTGGAAAACGGCAACGCCACACCCGATCCCGTGACACTCACCGTCGGGGTCAATACCGCCACGTTCACCGGTTCGCTGACGGGCAATGGCTCGCTCATCAAGGCCGGTGCAGGCACGCAGACTTTTTCCGGGCCGCTCACTTACAACGGCTCGACCACCATTTCGGCGGGTAGTTTTACTCTTGGCGGAAATAATGTCCTGCCCGATACCGGCGTGGTGAATGTCAATGGCGGCACGCTGAGCATCACGACATTCTCGGATGTGACGGGCAACCTCACGCTCACCTCCGGCACCATTTCCGGCACGACGGGCAATCTCACCGGCAGCGCTTACGCCGTGCAGTCCGGGACCATCAGCGCCATCCTCAATGGCACGGCGGCCCTCACGAAAACCACGGCCGGCACGGTCACGCTTTCGGCAGTGAACACTTACACCGGCGGCACCAACGTCAACGCCGGCACGCTCACGATGGGCGCCAACAACGTGCTCGCATCCATCGGCGCGCTCACGGTCAACGGCGGCAACTTTGATCTCAATACACGCACCAACACCGTGGGCAATGTCTCGCTCGTCAGTGGCATCATCTCCAGCGGCACGGGAATTTTGACCGGCACGGCCTACGATTTGCAGTCGGGCACGGTCACCGCGATTTTGGCGGGTACGGGCAACCTGACCAAATCCACCAATGGAACCGTCACGCTCTCCGGCGTGAATACCTACACCGGAACCACGATTCTCAATGCCGGCACGCTGACGATGGGCGCTAGTAATGTGCTTTCGAGCGGCAATGTCACCGTCAACGGCGGCAACCTCGATGTCAACACGCGCACGGACACGATTGCGACGGTCGTGCTCGCGGGCGGCAATATCACGGGCACCACGGGCATTCTCACCGGCACTGCCTACGATGTGCGCGCCGGAAATGTCAGTGCTATCCTGGCCGGCGCCGTGACATTGACAAAAACAACCACCGACTCCGTCACGCTTTCGGGGGTGAACACCTACACCGGCACGACCGCCGTGAAAAATGGTTCCTTGATTTTGGCAGGCGGCAACAATCGTTTGCCTGTGGCCGCCGTGATGACCCTCGGCGACGGTGTCACCAACGACAATGGCAAACTCGTGTTGGGTGACGCTGCGTCCGCGGTCAGCCAAACCCTGACCAGCCTGACGATCTTGGGTACCGGTACGTCTAATGCCGTCGTGGGCGGCAACTCAGGCAACTCGACCCTCACCATTAATAATGCGGGCGCGGTGGTGTATGCGGGTCTGCTGGGCGGCGCAGGCGCGAATGAAAATAATCTCACGCTGACGAAAACCGGCGCGGGCATTTTAACGCTGTCCGGCAACAGTACGTTTGTCGGCGGCGTAACCTGGAGCACTGGCGGCCTCAATCTCAACAGTGGTGGCACGGGCGGCGCCAGTTCTGCGCTTGGCACCGGGCTTTTTACGATTGCCGCGAGCCCGCTCGATAACACCAGCGGCGCGGCCGTCACCCTGGGCACGAACAATCCCCAGGCGTGGAACGCGAGTTTCACCTTTACCGGTTCCAACAATCTTAATTTGGGCACCGGAGCAGTCACGCTCGGGGCCAGCCCGACCATCACCGTCACGGCCAATACGCTGACTGTCGGCGGAAACCTGGGCGAATCCGGCGGCGCGCGGTCGCTCACGAAAGCCGGGGCCGGCACGCTCATCTTGAATGGAAACAACACCTATACCGGCACGACCACACTTTCGGCGGGTGTGCTGACGCTGGGCGGCAACAACACCGGCAATGGCGCAGTGACGCTGACGGCCGGCACACTCAATTTAAATAATGCGGGCGCGCTCGGCACGGGCCTCTTCACCATCAACGGCGGCGCGCTCGATAACACCAGCGGCGGCAACATCGTCCTCGCGGCGGTTGTCCCGCAAACCTGGGGCGCGAATTTCGCGTACACCGGTTCGGTCCCGGGCAACAATTTGGACCTCGGCCCCGGCAACGTCACGATGGCGGCGACGCGCACCATCACCGTGTCGGCCAACGCGCTGACCGTCGGCGGCAATATCAGCGGCGCGGGCGGATTGACGAAAGCAGGCGCGGGCACGCTCATTCTCACCGGGCCCAGTACCTTTACCGGAGTCACAACGGTCAATGCCGGTGTGCTCAATATTCAAAACGCGACCGCCCTTGGCACGACCGCCGGCACGACTTCGGTTACCGCCGGCGCGGCGCTGCAAATTCAAAACGGCATCACCACCGCTGAACCGCTGACGCTCAACGGCAGCGGCATTTCGTCCGACGGCGCGCTGCGCAATATTTCCGGTACCAACACGGTTTCCGGCACCATCACTTTGGGTTCCGCGACACGCATTAATTCCGATGCCGGCCTGCTCACCTTTTCCAACAATGTCGGCGGCGCGGCGCAAAATCTTACGGTCGGCGGGGTGGGGAACCTCACGATTGCCGGAATCCTCGGCACGACTTCCGGCACGCTGACCAAGGATGGCTCGGGCACATTGACTTTGAACGGTACCAACACTTACACGGGCTCCACCACCATCAGTGCCGGCGTGGTTAACATCCAGAGCGCCGCCGCCCTCGGCACCGCGGCGGGCGCGACGAGCGTCACCGCCGGCGCGGCGCTGCAAATCCAGGGCGGTTTCACCACGGCGGAACCCTTGACGCTCAATGCCAGCGGCCTCGCGAGCGACGGTGCCTTGCGCAATCTCTCCGGCCTCAATACCGCCTCCGGCGCGATTACCCTGGGTTCGGACACGCGCATCAATTCCGATGCAGGCACGCTCACGCTCTCCGGCGCGGTCGGCGGCGCGGCGCAGAATATCACAGTGGGTGGCGCGGGCAATGTCACTTTCTCCAACGCCATTGGCACCACGACCGGCAATTTGACGATGGATGGCACGGGCACGTTGACGCTCGGCGGCGCGAATACCTATGCCGGCAACACCACCGCGCTCAACGGCACCACGCAAATAAACGGCACGCTCGCGAGCGGCGCGCTGGCCGTCAGCGGCGGCACCGTCAATCTCGGCGCGAGCAACCGTCTGGCTGACACCGCCAATGTCACCGTCTCCGCCGGCACTCTGGATATTTCGACGTTCAGCGATACCGTCGGCGCCTTGCAAGTCACGGGCGGAAACGTTAACGGCACCACCGGCACCTTGATCAGTGCGACCGCGTACGATGTGCAAAACGGCGCCGTCAGTGCGAAGTTGGGCGGCAGCGTGGGGCTGAATAAAACGACCGGCGGCACCGTGACGCTTTCGGGCAACAGTACTTTTACCGGCAATACCACCGTCAGCGGCGGCACCTTGACCGTCAGCGGCACGCTGGCCAGCTCGTCCTTTCAAGTGCCGGGCGGCACGCTGGCGCTGGCCGCCAGCAATCCCCTGCCCGCGAGCGCGAACGTCACCGTCTCGGGCGGCACCATGGACGTTTCCTCCTTTTCGCAGTTCCTGGGCAACCTCACCCTGACGAGCGGCAATGTCTCCGGCACGACCGGAGTTATCACCATTAACAGTCCGGGCCTTTATGACCTGCAAACCGGTTTTGTTTCCGCCAGCCTGGCGGGTAGCGCCGGCTTGCATAAAACCATCAGCGCCGCCGTCTTTTTGTCCGGCAACAATACCTACACGGGCAACACCACCATCGACGCCGGTTCACTCGTGGTCACGGGCGCGATTGCGCACGCCAGCACGATCAAACTCAACAGCGGTTTCTTGAGCGGGACGGGTTCGGTGGGCGACATCGTCGTCAATTCCGGCGGCGCCATCGCCGGATCGCTCACCACGGGCAACGTGCAGGTCAACTCCGGCGGAATTATCGGCGGCACGGGCACCTCGGGCAATCTAACCCTCGCGGTGGGCGGCGAAGTCGCGCCGGGCAACAGCCTTGGCACCCTGCACGTGGGCAATTTCACCTGGGGCGGCTCGACGGACGCCTCGGCGACGGCCCTTTTCGAATTGAGCAACAGCGATAACACGGCGGACAAGGTGGCCATCGCCTCCAGCCTCATCAAGGGCACCGGCGACTCCTTTGTTTTCGACTTCGGCGGCACCGGTCGCGGCACGGGCGACCAGCCGACGGTGTACACGCTCATCTCCTTCGGCTCCCTCAGCGACGGTGGTTTCGGCCTGTTCAACGCCCATGACTTCACCTTCATCAACGGCGGCGACTTTTCCCCCTACTCCTATTTTACGCTCGGCAGCAATGCGCTGACCTTTACGGCCATCCCCGAATCGAGCGCGTGCGCGCTCTGCGCCGGAATGCTCGCGCTCCTCGCCAGCCTGCGCCGTCGGTAGTTGCCGCCCCGTCCGCCCGCCCGCCTTCGAGGGAAAGGGGCAACCTGACCTCTTTTTAGCCTCCACTTTTGCACTAATGATCGACGAATCGCTGAACCTCGAAATATGGGATCGCCTGCTTGCGCATAAACCGCTCGACGGGCTTGCCCTCGAAACGAAGGATGGGCGTATCGACATTCGCGGCTTGGAATTGCCGGAGCCGAGCGTGCTACGGCAATTCCAGTTCCATGGGGTTGCGATAGCCGAAGTTGATTCCGGCATTTTCCACGGCGTTAAGTGGCGAAATCTAGATTTTAGCGAAAGCAAGCTTGCTGGGTTGCGCTTGATGCTGGGCCTGGTCGAGAATTGCCGCCTTGACAGCTGCGATCTTCAAGGTGTGCGCTTCTGGGTCACGTCGTTTCGGGATGTGAGCTTCAAAGGCGCGAATTTACGCAGCTCGGTGCTGGGCGGTACTCATGAAGGCGTGCGAAATACATTCTTTGAGGTTGATTTTTCCAAAGCAAATCTCAGCGGCACAACCTACGAGGCCGCAGCGTTCGAGCGATGCACATTCAGCAACGCAAAGCTCACAAAGATCGACTTCCAATCGAGCACATTCAAAGATTGCCGCTTTGAGGGAGAACTCAATGACGTGTTGTTCTACCGTCACGGGTTCAAGGGGAAAAAATATCCGCCAAACGAGATGGTGAATGTGGACTTTACTGGGGCGAAATTACGCGGCGTTGGCTTCAGAAATCTGGTGTTGGACCGTGTTCATTTTCCAAACGATGATGAGCACATTGTGATAAGGGATTTTCCTAGGTCGATGGATCAGGTGATAGAGGTGCTTAATCAGCTGAATGACGCTACAGCCAAGAAGCTGATAGCATTAATACAGATAGACCGTGAATGGCGCCCCCCAAACCAAGCGCAAGGAGTTATTAACCTTAGTGAGATGGCGGAGGTGGTCGGGGCTGAAGGCGTGAAGCGTTTCCTCGCGGCGATCCCCGCGAAATAAATGAACCCACGCACTAACCCTGGCAGCGGAAGTGCCATGTGCAACTTTCCCGGATCCGTGCCATTATTATTGCGTCACTAAGCAGCGCTTCGACTAGCTCAGGGCGGGCCTTCTCGGCATCGGTCCCTTCGCTGGCTCAGGGCTGAACCCCTCCCACTATTGCAGGAGGGAATAACTAACCTCAGGTGGGTAAAAGGGAGCCTAGCCACCGCGCTACGAAAACAACTCCACCGCCAAACTTTCCCGCTACGCGCGGCTGCGGAAGCTTTACTTCGCGGTCGCGTTCAGCGGCTTGCCGGCCAGGAGATTGGCGAGGGGCTCTTTCACGGCCTCGGCCCAGATTTCGTAGCCCTTCTCCGTCGGATGCAGCGGCGTGGCATCGCCCATAATGTCGGGCTGGATGATGCCGTCGGCATCCAGGAATTTTGGCCCGATATCGAGATAAAAAACATTTTTGCCGTCATCCAGTTTGGCGATGAGCGGATTCACGTCCAACACCGTCTTGCGCACGGCGTCGCCGGGTTTGGCGCGCGGGAAAATGCCGAGCAGGAGGATTTTCGCGTTCGGGAAATCCTTGCGCATTTCCAAAACAATCGCGCCGATGCCCTCGGCGATTTCGGCGGAAGTGTTCGTGGCGGCGTTGTTTGTGCCGATCATGAGCATGATGACCTTGGGCTGGAAGCCCTGGCCTTCGCCATTTTGCAGGCGGTAAAGCACGCCCTGCGTCGAATCGCCGGAAATCCCAAAATTCGCGACTTTCATGTTGCCGTAGTATTTGTCGAACACGGCCTTGCCGTTGTGTTTCGTCGCCGGGTCGTCCACGCGCCAGAAATCCGTGATCGAATCGCCCATGAACAGGACGTCGATGTCGCCCTTCTTCGCGATTTCGACATTGGCTTGGTGCTTCGTATTAAAGCCCGGATTGAGATTGGGGATGATGGCAATGTTTCGCGGCACCGGAAACGTGGCGATGTCGGGGTATTGGGCGAAGAGGCTCTGGAGCGAGGGGTCTTCCTTCAGCAACATTTTCTTAAAGGCGGAATTGAGGGTCGCAATGTCCGCGGCCGAGGGCCGGGGGACGGCGAGGACGGGTGGCACCGGCGCGGCGACCGGTGCGGCTACGGGCGCGGCTACGGGCGCGGCGGGTGTGGCGGGAGCCGGAGCCTCGGCGGCGTACAGGAAAGGCGCAACGCAGGCCAGCGCGGCAGTCAAGCCGAGAGCATAAACCGAAGTTTTGGGGAGTGGGGTAGTCATGGTGGGGAAGTGGAATTCCGCGCCCGCCGCGCCTAGAAGTCAAGTCTGCCGTGGTGCGAAAGCACCGGCCGCCGCTCGGACGTCCCGCCGCGCTTTCGGCTTGAGGCAGGGAGCGAACCGGCTAGATTTCCCTCGTCGCGTTACCCCCTCAGAACCCCTTTTGGAGCCGTTTTCCCCACGGGGATAATCCGAACTTTGGCCCATGAATAACAACCCCTCGACCCTTGGCCTGGCCGCCATTTTCGCCGGCGCATTAATTCCCGCCCCCTTTGCTTTCGCCCAGAACGCGGCGCCGTCGTCTGCCCCGTCAACAGCAGTCTCGGCTGCCGCTGCGGTGCCGGCGGTCGCTCCGGCGGCCACCTCCGATGCGGCCGGTACCGCGCCGGCCCTGCGGGGTGCGCGTGGAGGCCGTGGCGCCGCGGCCGGTGCTCCTCGGGGCGCCGGTGCGCCCGCCGCTCCGAATCCGCGCGACGAACAGCCCTTTACTCGCGGCGATTACAAATCGGTGGACCCCAAATTGCCCTCGCTCATCATCGCGGGCGACTCGACGGCGGCGACCGGCGACCCCGCGCATCGCGGCTGGGCCGCGCTGCTGGTGGATTATTTTGACGCCAAGAAAATCAACCTCATCAATCTCGCGCGCGGCGGGCGCTCCTTCCGCACGTTCGTGCACGAGGGCTTGTGGGATCAGTTGCTCACCGGCGTAAAGGCTGGGGACATCGTGATGATTCAGTTCGGCCACAATGACGGCGGCGACATCAACGCTGCCAACGGCCGGCCCGATTTGCCGGGCTTCGGTGATGAAACCAAGGACGTCACCCGTGCCGACGGTACGGTGGAGACGGTGCACACCGTCGGCTGGTATTTGCGGAAATTCATCCAGGACGTGCGGGCCAAGGGCGCGACGCCCATTGTCATGACCGCCACGCCTTACAACCGGCGCTGGACCGACAACAAAATCGCCCGGAATCCGGGCGACCTTTCGGCGCCCCAATTGGAAATTGCCCGCCAGGAAAAAGTGCCGGTCATGGACCACACCTTTATCATTGATGACCATCTCGACCAGGTGGGCCAGACCGCCGCGCTCGCGCTCTTCAATGGCGATGGTCTGCACACGACCACGCTCGGCGCCGATGTCAACGCTGCCGCCTTCGTGGCGGGCGCCAAGGCGCTCGATTTAAAAGTGCTGGTCGCCGCGCTTAACGACAAGGGCCAGGCCATCCCGGCCTACAAGCCCACCACGCCCCCGGCCTCCACGCCTGCGGCGGCGTCGCCCACTCAGGCCGCCACGCCCGCAGCCACTCCTGCGGTTGCCGTCCCGAGCGCCGCCAAAGCGCCAACTTCCGCGCCGTAGAATTGACCGTGCTTGAGTTGTATTCGGGGATTAAAACCGACCTCAGTTGAGCTCGATCGGTCAATTCATTTTTGGCGCGAACTATCCGTTCATGGAAAAATTAGAATCGCCGGCAAAAAAAGCCAACTAAGCCTATCGACATGCGTCCGCTGGCCCGCTAAATAAACGCCACCCCACACCCCTTACCCCGACAACAATGATCGAAAAACGCTGGCTCCGCATCATCCCCATCGCCCTGGTCATGTACACGATCTCATATGTGGATCGGACGAATGTGAGCCTGAGCCTGGATACGAATATTTCATCCATGATGAAGGATTTGTTCATGGACGACAAAATGAAGGGCGAGGCGGCGGGTATCTTTTTCTTCGGTTATGTGTTGTTGCAGATTCCGGGGGGCCATCTGGCCAAGCATTGGAGCGCGCGCAAGGTCGTGAGCCTCTGTCTGCTTATCTGGGGCTTGTTTGCAGTGGGCTGCGGGCTGGTGGAGAATTTCCGGCAATTTGAAATGATGCGCTTCATGCTCGGCGTGGCTGAAAGCGCGGTTTTCCCGGCGACGGCCGTGTTGCTCAGCCAGTGGTTCCCCAAGGCCGAGCGCGCGCGCGCGACTTCCTATTGGCTCCTGTGCCAACCTTTGGCGGTGGCGGGCGCTGCGCCGATTACAGGTTTTCTCTTGGACCGATCCGGCTGGCGCACAACGTTGATCATCGAGGGCGCTTTGCCCTTCATTTGGTTGCCCATCTGGTGGTTTTTCATCCGCGACCATCCGCGCGAAGCCAAATGGATTTCGCCGGAGGAGCGGGATCATCTCGAAGCCACCTTGAAGGCTGAAGCACTCGCGCTGGAGCCCACTAAGTCGGTGGCCTCCTGGAAACGGCTGATTGAGCCCGCGGTGTTCATCATGATTTTGCTGTATTTCCTGCACAATTGCGCGGCGTACGGTTGCATGACTTTCCTGTCCGATACTTTGGGCAAGAAATTTACGGGACTGGAAAAGGGCGTCCTGCTCGCCATCCCCTATATCATTACTGCGATTATCATGGTCATCACCTCGCGCAGTTCCGATCGGAAGGGCGAACGCCACGGCCACGTTGCCGCCGTTTATACCATGAGTGGAGTCTGTCTTATTCTCAGTGTGTTGTTGAGCGACCACTTCTGGATCTCCTATCTGTTTATGTGCTTTGCGATACCTGGACCATTCGCCGCGCTCGCGCCTTTTTGGGCCATTCCGGTTGAAGTGTTGCCGGCCAGCGTCATCGGCTTGGTCATCGGCATGGTCAACGCCTTTGGCAACGTCGGCGGTTTCGCCGGACCGTACTTTGTGGGCTGGTTGAAGAAGTCCTACGGCAATACGGACATCGCCTTTGGCCTGTTGGGCGCCGGGATGCTCATCTGCGCCGGTCTGGTTTTCCTGCTCCCGCGGCCCAAAGTCAAATCCCTGCCGCCGGGCATGACACCCCTCCCCAACCGCGCTTAAACTGTGGGGTGCTCGTATCCAAAATAGCTGGCGAGCTCTTATGAAAATCCTCCGACGTTTTTCCCGGTTGGCCTGGATGCTCTTATTTTTGGCTCCGGCTTGCGTGGTGCTGGCGCAGCCGGCCACCAATGCCACCGGCGCGCGCCAGGTGGTTTCGCCGCAGAATAATCCCGACAGCACCCTCACGTATCGCCTTTATGCGCCGAACGCGCAGCGCGTGACGTTCACCGGCGATTTCTACACGTCGAATCCGGTGATGACCAAGGGCGACGACGGCGTGTGGACGTTTACCTCGGCCGCGATGCCGCCCGGTATTTACGGCTATTATTTTACCGTTGACGGCCTGCGCATCCCCGATCCGAGCAATCTCTATTCGCTGCCCGGCGCCCACTATCTGAAGAGCTATGTCGAGGTGAAGGGCGACGGCCAGCAATTCTGGTCCGACCGCGACGTTCCGCATGGAGAACTGCATGAATTATGGTACCGCAATCCCACGCTCGGAGAGCGCCATGTCGTTGTCTACACTCCGCCGGGCTACGACCCCGCCGCCAGCCGGACCTATCCTGCGGTTTATCTTTATTCCGGCTCCGGTGACAACGAAACGTACTGGAGTAAAATTGGCCGCGCCAATTTCATCATGGATAACCTGATTGCCGCGGGCCAGGCCCAGCCGGCCATTCTGGTAATGCCTTATGGCTCCACGGTGGTGCCGTCGCCGCCAGACGGCCAGGAAGACACCACGGAGGGCGTTTATGCCGTCCATGCGATTGAGCGCGATGTCATCGGCAGCGTGATTCCGCTCATTGAAAAGAATTTCAAGGTCGGCCGGGAGCCCGCGGACCGCGCGATTTTTGGTTTTTCCATGGGTGGTTATCTCGCGCCGACCATCGGCCTGAATCATCCCGAGGTTTTCGGCTGGGTGGCCGGTTCCAGCGCCGACTATCGCGGCAACGGCGCGCCCAATGTGAATTTCAAACTCCTCGAATCAAATCTCGATTTGGGCAAAAAGAATTTTAAGTACATCGGTCTCATGGTGGGCACCGACCAGGCCTCCGGCGAAAACGGTCATACCAACGCCAGCAAGGCCGCGGCTGATTATCTGACCAACCTCGGCTTGAAAGTCGAATGGGCCCAGCCCACCGGCGGCAGCCACACCTGGTATAGTTGGCGCAGTTATTTCCGTGATTTGATGGCGGCGAAATTCTTCCAGCCGAATCCGTACGAAACCCCCAAGGTGGGGGCCACGCCCTTGCCCGTGCCGCCAACGCGCTAATTGCCGCGGGCGCGGGCTACTGGCTCAGCTTCTTCGCAATCGCTTCAAGGTCGTACACGCAGCCACCCCAGGTGCCGCCGCTGGCTTGTTGCAGCAACGCCCACAAGCGCGTGTCCGTGGGTAATTGCGGGTCTGGTGAGAGGCCGGGATGCGGTGCGCGCGCGGCGAGGCGTTTTGCGCCTTCCTCGGGAGAAAAGCTCTCGCCGTTCTCGCCGATGAAATCAATCGAACCGGACAGGTTCACGCGGTCCACCACGAGGCGCACGCGGTCGCCATCGCGCAGCTTGCCCAGCGGTCCGCCCGCCAGCGCCTCGGGCCCGATATGGCCGAAGCACGCTCCGGTGGACACGCCGGAAAAACGCGCATCCGTCAACAGTGCCACCTGCTTGCCGAAAGGCAGATGCTTGAGCGCCGCCGTCAATTGGTACGCTTCCTCCATGCCACTGCCGAGGGGCCCGCGGCCCGCGAGCACCAGAATGTCGCCCGCCACAATTTTTTTCGCCCGCACCGCCGCCGTCGCTTCCGTCTCGCGGATAAAAATTTTCACCGGGCCTTCGCGGCGAAAAACGCCGTCGGCATCCACCACGGACGGATCGATGGCCGTGGCCTTGATGACCGCGCCCTCGGGCGCCACATTGCCGCGCGGAAACACCACCGTGCTCGTGAGCCCGCGCGCTTTCGCGGCGGCGGGCGGGAGAATCACATCGTCGGGGTTGATGCCATCGTGCTGTTTCAGCAATTCGCGGAAACGCTGGCGGCGCTCCGATTTCTCCCAGTCCGCCAGTTCATCGCCCCAAGTGCGGCCCGTGGCGGTGAGCGCATCGAGGTGCAAAACGCCGAGCGCGCGCAAGTGCAGCATGACTTCGGGCACGCCGCCCGCGAGAAACACGCGCACGGTGGGGTGGTCCGTCGGCCCATTGGGCAGCACGTCCACCAGCCGCGAGACGCGACGGTTGACGGCGTTCCAATCCTCGACCGTCGGACGGCGCAAACCGGCGGCGTGCGCGATGGCGGGAATGTGCAGCAAAAGATTCGTCGAACCGCCGAAGGCCGCGTGCACGATCATGGCGTTTTCCAGACTCTTGGTTGTAAGGATGTCGCGCGATTTGAGCCCGCGTTTCTCCAATTCCATGAGGGCGCGGGCGGAGCGGCGGGCGGCGTCGAGCCACACAGCCTGGCCCGAGGGCGCGAGCGCGGTGTGCGGCAGCGCGAGGCCGAGGGCTTCGGCGACAACTTGCGAGGTCGCCGCGGTGCCGAGAAATTGGCAGCCGCCGCCGGGCGTGGCACAGGTGCGGCAGCCGATTTCAGCCGCTTGCTGCAAGGAAATCAATCCGTGCGCGTAACGTGCGCCGAGCGATTGCACCTTGCCGGCATCTTCGCCTTCGATCGGCGGCAGGGTGACGCCGCCGGGCACCAGCACGCTGGGCAAATCGGGCAGGCCCGCGAGGGCCATCATCATGGCCGGCAGGCCCTTGTCGCAGGTGGCGACGCCGATGACGCCGCGGCGCGTGGGCAGCGACCGTGCGAGGCGGCGGAAAATAATCGCGGCGTCATTGCGAAAGGGCAGGCTGTCGTACATGCCTGTGGTGCCTTGGGTGCGCCCATCGCACGGATCGGAGCAATACCCGGCAAACGGCATGGCCCCTTGCGCGCGCAGTTCCTCCGCCGCCGCCTGCACCAGCAGGCCGATTTCCCAATGGCCCGTGTGATAGCCGAGCGCAATCGGCGAGCCGTCGGGCGCGCGCAAGCCGCCTTGCGTGCTCAGGATGAGAAATTGTTTCCGCCCCAATTCCGACGGGGCCCAGCCCATGCCGGCGTTTTGCGAGAGGCCGAACAGCTCGCCACTGGGCCGGTTGCGCAGGAAATCGTCCGTAATCGGCAACTGGCCGGCGGGACCGGAGGCTTTGGTCTGAACCTGATAAATGTCGTCGGGCATGTTTACTTCAAACAACCGTGACCGGATTCGTCAATGCCCCGATGCCGGAAATCGCAATGGCGACCACGTCGCCCTTGGCCAGGGTGAACGCATCCGGCGGCACGATGCCCGTGCCGGTGAGCAGCACCGCGCCGAGGGGAAACGTCTGCGCACGAAACAGGTAATCGCGCAGTTCGCCGAAGGTGCGCTTGATTTGCTTCACCGCCGTCCGGCCCGCAAAAACTTCGCGGCCCCGGCGGCGGATGGAGATTTTGATGGACCAGCGCCGCGCCGCGGCCTCGGTTTCGCCCACGACAATCCACGGCCCCAGCGCGCACGAGCCGTCGTACACTTTGGCCTGGGGCAAATAGAGCAGGTTCTCGCCCTCGATGTCCCGCGAGCTCATGTCATTGCCGATGGTGTAGCCCACCAGCTCACCGCGGCGGTTGAACACCAGCGCCAGTTCGGGCTCGGGCACGTTCCACTTGCCGTCGCGGCGGATGCCCACGGGCTCGCCGGGGCCCGCCACTTTGTATGGCACGGCCTTGAAGAAAATTTCCGGGCGCGCCGCCGAATACACGCGGTCGTACGCCGTCGCGCTGAAATCCGATTCCGTTTCGCGCGCCACTTTGCTGCGCAAATAGGTGACCCCCGCGGCCCACACTTCCTGGCCCTCGACCGGCGCGAGCAGGGAAACCTGGGCGAGCGGATGTGCCGGCAGTTTTTCCGCCGCCAATTGGGTGAGCAGACGCGGCAGTTTTTTCTCGCCGAGCAATTCATCGAGGCGCTCGAGGCCGGCGGCGGAAAGGTCGAGCACGGTCTTGCTGCCGCGCAGCAAACCGACGCGCGGGTAATCATCCTTGAGGCGAAAGCGGCAGAGTTTCATTTATTTTTGGGCGGGACCGGAATTGGAGGGAGAAGTGGAGGCTGTTTTTGAATCGGCCAGAAAACCGCTGTTTTTGAGCCAATTGACCAGGAGGCCGGGCCATTCGCCGAGCAAGGGATCCCCGAGCGAAAGCGCGGTGCCGTGCTCGCCGTAATTATAGAAATGCACTTCCGTGGGCACGCCCGCGGCGCGCAAGGCATTCCAGGCCGGGACTTCCGCGTTCAAGTGGCTGCCGTCCTCGATGGTGTTGAACATAAACGTCGGCGGCGCGCTGGCCGGGTCGCGCGGCGTGCGGCCGCCATAGATGAGCGCGATGAAATTGGGCCGCGTGGAAAAACGGTCGAGCGGGTCGGCGGCGGTGGGATCGCCCGCGACGACACCATTGAAAAACGCGTCGCCCTCGAGTTCCGCGCCCGCCGAGAAGCCGATGGTGCCGACGCGGTCCGGCGAAATCTTGAACTCGGCGGCATGAGCCCGCAGGTAACGCAGGGCGCGGTTTGCGTCCAACACCGAAGTTGCATTTTGATAATTCGGCTTGATGCGGTACCGCAGCACAAAGCCCGCGATGCCGTGGGCATTGAGGAAGCGCGCGACCTGCACGCCTTCGTCATCGCTGGTGCGATTGGTAAACGCGCCCCCGGGAATCACGAGGAATGCGGCGCCCGTATTTTTCTCCGCCGGGGCGGGAAAGGCGTAAATCGCCGGTTTATCCTCATCGGTGAATTGGCCCGAGGCATCGGGCAGGGCACCGGGCGCGCCCTCCGGCCACAACAAAATCGGCGCGGGAATGCCGGGCACTGGCGTGGGCACACGCTTGGCCTGCTCGGCGTAGAGGGCTTGCACTTCGGCGCTGCTTTGGCCGCGCCCGCCGCGGGGCTGGGCAAAGGCCGAGTTGGTGGCAACGAGGAGCAACCCGAGCGCAAATGCGCCCGGCGGGGAAAGAGGGGAGCGAAGAGGCATGGCGTTAGTGGCTGAAAATCTCAAATTTCAAATCCGGGTTGGCCTCGGGTTTGATCTCGACGACGAGGTCGTTCTGGTCGCCCGGATGCGCCTTGGTGAACGAGCGCTGGTCCTCGATGCTCGGCGAAAGATTGCGCGCGTGGCCAAACGCCGGATCGCGCACGAGGTCGGCGCTGAAGGAATTGCTCAGCCAGCGGTTGGCCAGTTGGCGGACTTCCACTTTGTACCGCCCGGGCACGGGCCCTTGATTTGCGGGCACCGCGAAGTCCCCAAGGTTCACACCCGCAGTCGAATTGAGCACGCGCGCGACAATGGGGCCCGCTCCCGCGCCGTCCAGCGGTGTGAGGATGATAAAACCCTTGGGCAATTCGTGGCCGTCCACGGTCACCGAGCCGCGAATGGCGACGCGCTGCTGGTCCGTAAGAAATCCATACGCCCGCACCCAATTATAAAAAAGGTCTGGCCACTCCGCGGCCGGGCTGCCGGGAGTATTGGCCGCACCGGTCAAACGACTCGGGAAAAAATGCGCCTCGACCGGCACACGCACCTGGGGCCCGCGCAAATAATTCCACAAGCCGATCATATCGTCGGAATTGTCCTTGGGGTTGGTCGAGCCGGCCAAAAAAGTCGCCGGCGGCAGCGAGGCGCCGGCGGCGGGCAGCGCGGCGCCATCGATGAGCGCCATAAAATTGGGCCAACTGGGAACGCGCTCGAGCACGCCGGGAGCATCGGCTTTCCCCGCGACCGGCTGGTAGGCGGCGTTCGCGGCGAGGACGGCCCCGGTTCCCAGTCCCATCACCCCGAGGCGGTTCGGAGAAATTTTATAATCGGCGGCGTGCGCCCGCAAGAATTGCAGGGCCCGATTGACGTCGGCGACGGCGGAGTCCGCTCCCTTGCGATAACTCAAAATGAAAGCGGCCAGGCCCTTGGCTTTCAGCGCTTGTGCGATTTGTGCAGCCTCGGCGTCCTCGGCTGCAGGCTTGGCGCTATCAGTTACGAGCAAGACGCCCGTGCCGGTGTTCTGCTCCGTCGCCGGGAGAAAGGGATAAAGGGCGGGGCCGCCGGCGTCACTGGACAGAACGGGAACCGGCGGCGGCAGGCTGGCGGCGGCCGCGGCGGTCACATACGACAACACTAAAAGGAGCAACGTCCAACAAGACACCTTGCGTCTCCAGGGGGTAAGGGGCATGGCCCAAGAGCTTGAAAGAAATTCCTCGCAAGGCAACCCCGGTCTTGCGGCGCGCGTCAAAAAGGCGGAGCGGTCCCGACGTTTACTTGCGCGGGTGCGCGTCGAAGAAATTAAAAATATCGGCGGTCGCCGCACTGGGCGCGCCATCATGGCTGGCTCCCGGATATTCCTTCAACACCACGTCAATGCCATTTTCCTGCAGGGCCTGGGCCATGGCATGGGAGGGATTGATATTCGGCGTGTCTGCCCCGCCGTAGAAAATCATCATGGGCGTGTTCTTCAGCTTGGCGAAAGGATAACCGGCGGCAGGCTGGGCGTTCGAACCGCCGATGGCGATGGCGGCCCAGTTCTCCGCATACTTGGGCCCGATGTAATGCGAGCCCTGTCCGCCGGCGGAATAGCCGAACAGGAAAGTACGCTTCGGATCAATCGGGTACTCCTGTTTGATAAGGTCGTATACGTGCATGGCGTCTTGCTCGCTCCACTCGGAACGCACGAGCTGGGGTGTGACCGAGCCGTTGACGCCGCCGAAGCCGTTGCCGGCCGAGGCCGAGCCAAATTGTTGCGGCGCCGCCATGGCGCCCGCGACGCCGCGCGGCCCGCCCGCGCGCCCATAAGGCACATAGTTGTAGCCGCCATTGGGGGAATAGCCCATCGGCGCGACGAGCATGTAACCATGCTGTTCCGCCGTCTTGGGAATGATGTGTTCGTCGCGGTCGAAATAAAAATCCTGATTGCGGCTGTTGCCGTGCAAAATAAAGACCAGCGGCAGCGGCGATTTGCCGTCCCACGTCGAGGGCACGTAAACGTGGTAAGGCAGAATTTCGTCGGCCTCCGGCATGTAATAATGGCGGACGGTGTCGCCGCCGGCCCGCCACACCGGATCCTGGCCCGCTTCCAGCGCCGCGAGCAGTTTTTCCGACTGCTTCAGGCCCGCCGCAAAATCGTAGAGGATGGGCGCGCCCGCCTCGTTCAGGCCGAATTCGGGATTGCCCGTGCCGGAACCATAGACGCGTTTGCCGAGATTGATGACCCGCGCCAAATCAAACGGATACTCGATGCTCGCCTTGGCGCTATCGTGACCGGAAATTTTCGCCAGGCGGCGCTCAATGTCGGCCTGTTTTTCCTCGAGACCGGCCACCAGTTGAATGTTCTTTTCCAATTTCGCCAGCGACGTGTTGCCGTCCCAGACTTCGGCCACGTAGCGGTAATCGCCGTCCGGCAAGCCCTGCAATTTCGCGGAAAAAGGAAAAGGGTTGTCCGCGAGGTTGCCGCCGAAAACCAGGAATTGGCCCAGGTCGCGGGCCATTTTTTGGTCAGCGGCCCCGGCCGCGGGAAAGAGCGCGAGGCGCAGGCGCAGGGCATTGGACGCGGAGTAGGGGACAGGGTTGGTTTGCGCCAGCCAGCCCATCGCTGGATGCGTGGAATCCGCAATCACCCGGTCCGTGCGCAATGCCAGAGACTGCCCGAAGGCCGCCTGCTCCGCACTGGGTGCGCCGGGTGCGGCGGTTTGGGCGGCCAACGTCAAAGCCGTCAGCCCAAGGGCGAAACAGGTAAATAATCCCAACCGTGAACGCGAGGCCATCAGGGGTAAAATGACCAGGTTAAATTTCCAACGCACCGGTGCTGTCGCCCACCGAGTCAACATGCACGTCCATGCGCTGGAGCATCGCCATGTAAACATTCGTGACCGGAGTATTCGCCGCAACCTCGAGATGGCGGCCGCCATGCAGAGTGCCGCCTCCGCCGCCCACCATCACGATGGGCAGGTTTTCATGGATATGCCGGTCGCTGTCGGAAATGCCCGAGCCGTAGAGAATCATCGAGTCATCCAGCAGATTGCCGCCGACGCCGTTGGGCGTGCTCTTCAGGCGCTGGAGGAAGTTCGCAAACAAATCCATGTGGTGGGTGTTGATGAGCGTGAGCTTTTCGAGGCTCGGCTCATAATTTTTGTGGTGCGAGAGCGGGTGATGCGTCTCCGGCACGCCAATGTGCTCGTAGGTGCGCACGCTGCCTTCGCGGCCAATCACCATGGTGGCGATGCGGGTGATGTCCGCCTGAAAGGCAATCGCCTGCATCTCGTACATCAGCCGGGCATGCTCCACGAAATTCGTCGGGACGCCGCTGGGCTTGGCAAAGCCGGGATCCTTAATGGGCGGCTCATTTTCCGCGCGTTCGATGCGCTGCTCCACATCGCGGATGGTGGTCAGGTACTCATCCATCTTGGATTTGTCCGTCGCACCTAGGCTGCCGACGAGCTGCTTAGTCTCTTCCTGGGCCATGTCCAAAATGCTCTTGCGGTTGGCGATGCGGCGCGCGCGGGTGGCATCGTCAATCGTGTTGTCGTAGTCGCCAAACAGGCGTTCGAACAACTGCCGCGGGTTGGCCTCGGGCGGCATGGGCGTGGACGGGGTCCGCCACGAAATGCTGTTGGTGTACGCGCAACTGTAGCCGGAGTCGCAGTGGCCGACGGTGCGATTGTCATCGAGCCCGATTTCCAGCGACGGCAGCCGGGTGAGGTGGCCCACTTCGCGCGCCGCCACCTGGTCCGCCGAGACGCCGACATAAATATCCGAACCCGCGCTGTGCTTCGGGTGCGCGCCGGTGAGGAAACTCGCGCCCGCGCGGGCGTGGTCGCCGCCGCCGTCGCCCAGGCCGTTCGCAAAATGGTCGGCCGAGCCGGTGATGACCTGCGTCTGGTCGCGAAACGGCGTCAACGGCTGCAAAATGCGGGAAAGTTCAAAATCCGTGCCGAAGGCCGCCGGCGTCCAGTTCTTCATCACGATGCCATTGGGCACGTACACAAACGACATGCGCAGGGGCGACTTGCGCGCCGTGGTCAGCGTCTGCGCGAACGACACCGGCATCATCGATTCGAGCATGGGCAGCGCGATGGCCACGCCGAGACCCTTGAGAAACTTGCGCCGTGCGATATGTTTGCCAGTGATAATCATTGTTGGGCCATTTTAGAGGGTGGGACGGCGCTCGCGCGGAGGCGAAATTCAGGGGTGTCAACTACGCCGAGGACGAGGCTGGAAAACTTGTAATCATGGGCGGCTAGGCGAAGGGCAATGCTGCGGACGGCCGCTTGGTCGGAAGGGGTCAGGCCCCGGCCCAAGGCATAGGTCAGCAGCTTGTCTGCAATACACTCCGCAAAGTCATCTTTGTCAAGCAGTAGGATACTGGCCAGTTCCGCCGCGCCCTTGAATGAACGCCCGTCGGGCAGGGTGCCGGTCGAGTCCACCGGAAAGTTGCCGTCCTTGTCGCGCCAGGCCCCAATGGCGTTGTAATTCTCCAGGCCAAAACCGAGCGGGTCCATGCGCGAATGGCAGGAGGCGCAAGTCGGGTTGGCGCGGTGGGCTTCCAACTGCTCCCGCATGGTCTTGGAAACGCCGAGTTCCTCCTCCTTGAGGGTGCCCACATTCGCGGGCGGCGGCGGCGGCGCGGCGTTGAGGATGTTTTCCAGCACCCACTTGCCGCGGATGACCGGCGAAGTGCGCGTAGCGTAGGAGGTCACCGTGAGCACGCTGGCCTGCGTGACGACCCCGGCGTGGGGGTAATCGGCCGGGAGCAGCACCTTGCGGAACTCCGCGCCCTGGATGCCCGTCAGGCCGTAGAACTCCGCCAGCCGCTGGTTGACGTAGGTGTAATTGGCGCTGATAAAATCCAGCACGCTCAAATTGTCCCGAATAATGTGGTCAAAGAACAGCTCCGTTTCCTTCTGCATGGACATGCGCGTGTAGTCGGTGTACTGCTGGAAATTCTTGCGCTCGAGCTGGTGCGATTCGAGGGCGCGGAATTGCAGCCACTGGCCGCCGAAGTTCTCCACCAATGCAAACGATTTCGGGTCCTGCAACATCCGGCGCACCTGTGCTTCCACTTCCGCCGGCTGGTCCAGCTTGCCCTCGCTCGCCGCGCGCAGCAAGGCGTCGTCCGGCATCGAACTCCAGAGGAAATAGGACAGGCGCGTGGCGAACTCATATTGATTCACCGGACGCGCCGAGCCCGCGGGCGGATCCTGCTCGAGGCGGAACAAAAAGTTCGGTGAAATCAGCATCCGCTCGAGCGCCAGACACAGGCCTTCCTGAAAACTGTCGCCGTCTTTTTGGGCGCGGTTGACGAGCCCAACGAGTTGGTCCAGCTCGGCCGTGGTCACGGGCCGGCGGTAGGCGCGGTAGGCGAGATCGCCGACGATTTGGCGCACCCGCGCGGCATCGGGCGTGCCCTGGGGCGGATTGTCGCCGTAAAGTTTTTTCAGGCTTTCCGCGGTGGGGCCGAGCTTCTGGTCGTAGGGACCGACGATGCCGAGGTTGCTCACCAAAAACTCGGTGGGAGATTTGCCGATGCGTTCCTGGCTTTGGTTGGGATTCGGGCCGCCGTAGGCCGGAGGCAGCCCATCATAAATGTTCATGATCGAGACCGCCAGCCAGTGCTCGCCCGCCGTCATGTGGGCGCGGAATTTGTCCCCCTGGCCGTTCATTTCCCCGTCGTACAAGGTCGGCACGCGGCCGGTGTGGACGAGCTGGCCGTCGACCCAAAAGCCCACTTCGGCCGGGTCGCAACCCGCGGGCCGAAAGCCGCGCAGGACGGAGCTGAAATCATAGTCGGCCTCGACGGGAAAACGGTACGTGGTGTGGAGCGCATAGGGCAGGCTCATCCCCGTTTTGTCGTAATCCGTCTTGGTCGCCTTGGTGGTGTCGTAATCAATGAACCAAGGTTGGATATTATACGACGTCGGCTGCATGGGCTCGACGCCGAACACCGCCGTGCGCGCGACTTTTTCCGCCGCCTTCAGGTATTTTTCCATCAGCATCGGCGACATCGTCAGCACGTCGCCATTGTTATCAAAGCCGTAGCCGCTGTCGTCGGGAGGAAAGTCATCCGCGGGCTGGAAATCCACGCCCAGCAAATCGCGCACGGTGTTGTCGTACTCGGAGCGGTTCAGCCGCCGGGGGGCGACATGCCCGACGAAAGGCGGGGCGGCCTGGTCCTGACGGTCAAATTCTGCCGCCAGCCAGTGCGTGAAGGCCTCTTGCTGGTCGTGGTCCGGGCGGGGCTGGCCGGCCGGCGGCATTTCGCCGTGGCGCACGCGGTTGAACACCAGCTCAAATTCGTCGCGGTTTTTTTCCACCGCGCCGGCGTCCGTGAACGACTGCAAATTCAAATCGCCCTTGTGATGCTCGGCGTCGTGGCACGAAAAGCAATTCTGCGCGAAAAAAGGCTGGATGGTTTTGGCGAAAGCGGCATTCCGGGCCGGGTCCACCGCCGGGCTCGGCGTCGTGGCCGGGGTCTCGGCCGCCAGCACCGCCGCGGAGGCAGACAGGAGCAGCCCTAAAGTTGAAAATACCCGGGCCGACATCAGGGAAACGCGTAGTCGCAAAGACGCCATGAGAAAACAAAGGGTGGGGGGCGTGGAAGGGGGGAATCCAGCGCAGCAGGCATACTAACAGATCGGTTGCACTCGTCAATGATGAGGATGGCCCTCCGCTCTTGAATCCTCGCGCCGCCCTTGACTTCCTTCGCCGCCCGCCCGTAGCGTGGATTCCAATCGTTGGCCAACCCCGGTCCATTACCCCCGATGAAATTACGCTCCGTTCTTCTCTTCCTGAATTGCCTCACGCTCAGCTTGGTTTATGCGCCGTTCCTCCGTGCCGCGGATGCTCCGGCGACGCCCGCCGCCGCAGGCTCTGCCTCTGCCAAGCCTACCCCAGCGACGGTCTCCACACCGCCGCTCATCAACATAAATCCCTTGTTTCCGCACGGCCCGTATTCGGCCGCGGAACTGCCCGGCAAAGGCATCAACCAGCATCCTTTTTTCTACACCGGCCAGTATGATTTCCGCAATCCAGTGCAGCGCATGGTCATTGTCCGCGATGGCAAAGTCACTTGGTCCTACGAAATCCCCACCAACGACGCCTCCAATACTTTGCAGGAATTGAGCGACGCCACCTTGCTCTCGAATGGCAATGTCGTTTTTGCGCGCAAAACTGGCGCGGGGGAAGTCACGCCCGACAAGAAGCTCATCTGGAATTACGACGCCCCCAAGGGCAGCGAGGTCCACGTCATTCAGCCCATCGGCCTGGACAAAGTCATGATCGTGCAGAACGGCTTTCCAGCGAAACTGATGATCATCAACATCGTCACCGGCAAAACCGAAAAGGAATTGGTCCTCCCCACCAACGGCGATCCCAAGGCCGTGCACACCCAGTTCCGCCGCGTGCAGATGACGCCCGCCGGCACGTTTTTGGCCGCGCACCACGACCAGGACAAGGTCGTCGAGTACGACGCCAACGGCAAAGAAATCTGGTCCGTGGCCGTGCCGATTCCCTGGGACGCCGTGCGCTTGAAGAACGGCAACACCCTCATCAGCAGCCATAATTCCTTTGTGCGCGAGGTAAACCCCAAGGGCGAAATTGTCTGGGAGTTCACGCAAAAGGACGCCCCCGGCATCGCGCTCTGGAGCTTGCAGGAGGCGAACCGCCTGGCCAACGGCAACACCATCATCAGCAACTGGTGCCCGAGCGGCGTCGTCGATGAAAAGAACGTAAAGCATCCCGAGGATTGGCCGAGCACGGTGCAGGTGCTCGAAGTCACGCCCGACAAGAAAATCGTCTGGGCCCTGCGCTCGTGGACGGCCCCGGCCGATCTTGGCCCCGCCACGGTCGTGCAGTTGCTCGACGAACCCGGCATCCCGGAAAAACAGGAGCAGCAACGGTAAAGGGCGAGGCTGAGTTTGGCGGGATCGGCCATTCAGCAGCGTGCGGTTCTACCACCTTGTGCCGGGTTGCGTTTAGCGATGGCGGTAGGGTCATTTGCTAAAGAATGGAGCATTTTTTGCGGACTCCCACGGGGCCGGTGCCTGGGGGCAACCCGCAGGCCCCTTAACCCGCCACAAAGGCCTTGCCACCGGGAAAAAGACGGAATCCTCTCGTTTGCTTATTCAGTTCGCATGAATTACTATTGAGCGGCATGAACCAGACAACGAGCCAACAATTGGGAATCCTGTGTGATTTTCTGGCGGAGCGAAGGAAGGCGATTTTAGCGGCATGGCGCAAAGCCGCGGAGGCCGATCCTGAGCAAACGACCGCGCACGGCCTCACGCGCGGGCAATTTAACGATCATATTCCCGAGGTGCTGGATGCCTTCGAGCAACTGCTCCGTTCGCCGCCCGGCGGCGCCAACGCGCAGGACGCCATTGTTGACAAAAAAGCGGAGGAGGTGAAGCATGGCCTGCACCGCTGGCAGCAGGGCTACCGGTTGCAGGAGCTGATGCATGAGTGGGGACACCTCCAGCTCTGCCTGTTCGAAGAGTTGAATGATTTCGCCAAGGCCCATCCCGAGATTGATCGCGAAACGCTGGTGGAAGCGAACCGGCAGATGGTCTCCATGGTCAATGCTGCCATCAGTGGGAGCGCCGCACAATACGAGCGGATGCAGCAGGCGGAAGCGGCCGGGCATCTGGAGGATCTCACCCTCGCACTCACCCGCGTCAATGAGATCGAACGCCGACGCTCCACCCTGATTCACCAAGCCGTTCATGATCTCAAGAGCAATGCCTTCGGGGTCAGCATCGCCGCGGGGCTGCTGGGGAATGCCGAAATTGCGGACGCCCAACGGGTGGAATTCGCGAGCCTGGTCAAGCAGGGCGTCCATGAGGTCACCGCGATGCTCGGCGAGTTGATGGAACTGGCGCGGTTGGAGGCCGGTCAGGAAATTCGGGAAATAAACACGTTCGACGCGGCCGCGCTCATCACGGAACTCTGCAACGTCAACCGGCCATTTTCCCGCGCCCGCGGCCTCTTCTTGAAGATGGACGGCCCGGCGCCGTTTGTGGTCGAGGGTGACTCGGGCAAAGTGCGGCGTTTGCTGCAAAATTTGGTGCTGAACGCACTCAAGTACACCGAGTCCGGCGGCGTCATCCTGAGTTGGGGTGAGGAGAAGAAAAATTGGTGGTTGATGGTCAAGGACACCGGCCCGGGCTTGCTCTCCGGCCCCAGTGCGCCGATGTCCGTCGGGCTCAAGGAAGCCACGGCAAGTGCGCGGGAGTCGGACGAGAAAACCGCCGAAGCCAAAGGCGAAAGTTCCCATGTGCTGGCGCCGACCCTGGGCGAATCCACGGCGATGAGCCCTTCCCATCCCCAGCCCGGCGAAGGCATCGGCCTCTCGATTGTCAAGCGCCTGTGTGAGTTGCTCGACGCGAGTTTAGAAATGGCGAGTTCAGCAAAATCCGGGACAACCTTCCGGGTCGTATTTCCCCGCCGTTATCAACCGTCCCGGGCGGGCCAGCCTGCCGGTTGAAGCCCGCAAGCCTCGTTACCCAGCCAGGCCATTAGCACTTCGTTTTTTTCACTGGGATAACCTTCCCCTCAATCACTCCCGCCGCGAGCGCATAGCGGGTAAGCCCGGCGATTTCATGAATATTCAGCCTTTGCATGAGGCCTTGCCGGTGCTTCTCGACGGTTTTAATGCTGATGCCCAGTTCCACCGCGATTTCTTTGCTGGTCGTGCCCTCGGCCACCAATTGCAGCACCTCCGCTTCGCGCTGACTCAGCGCAGCGAGATTGGGCTTCTTCACTTTCCCCCGGCTCCCGGGCCCCTCGGTGGCCTGGTGCAGTTGCTTCGCCACGACCGCGCTGAAATATTTCCGTCCGTGGGCCACCGCGTAAACAGCCTGGGTTAAAATGTCGGCAGACGACTCTTTGTCAATGTACCCCGCCACTCCGGCCGCGATCATGCGCTCGACATTATCCCGTCCGCTGTAGGCGGAAAGAATGAGCACCTTGACCGTGGGATTCTCGGCCAGAATTTGCCGCGTGGCCTCCACCCCATTGAGGGTGGCCATGCCGAGATCCATCAGGACGACATCGGGTTGCAGCGTCCGCACCAATTGCACCGCTTCCCGGCCATTCTGAGCCTGCCCGGCCACCTTAAATCGGCTGTCTTTGTTCAGAATGGCGCAAAGACCCTGGCGGACAACGGCATGATCATCGACGAGCACCACGGTGATTTGTTGCTTGGGAATCATGGTTGTTCAGGTCGGCTCAAGGTGACATGTTACCGGCTCGCGAGAAATTACCCAAGACAAAACCGTCCCCCTATTCATGCCTGCCGCCAGTAAAGCGGCGGTAAATCTCGCTCCCGGACGGAGAATATAAATTTGAGTGTTGCGGGGTTTGGCGGGTTTGCGCAACGCTGGTCGCCCGTCCCCTAGCCATGGAATTCAACCTCAAGAAAATCCTGCGCGCGCTCCTGCTGAGCACGTCCGAGCCTCTGTCCATCAAGGACATTCAGGCCGTCGTCACGCGCTACCATGACGAGATTGAGCAGCCGGCGCTGGCCCTCGAGGAGCCGGAGGCCGCCGGGGCGATCGATCCCGCCATCGCCACGCCTCCGCCCCCGCCGGTCGTCATCACCACGCCGCCCGCCGAGGGTGTCCTCACCGCGCCGGATCAGAGCGTCATGCAGGAGCTGATGTCCCAAGTGCCGTCGTTGCTGACCGCCACGCAGATTCGCGACGCCATGGAGGCCATTGCTTTGGAAATGGAAACCTCCGGCGAAGTGTGCCGCCTGATTCAGGGCCCCTCCGGCTTCCGCCTCGCGGTAGCGCCGGAATATGGCGATTGGGTGCGCCTGATGCGCGAAGCCCCGAAGCCGCTGCGCCTTTCCCAGGCCGCCCTGGAAACCCTCGCGCTCGTGGCCTACCGCCAGCCGGTCACGCGAGCCGAGATCGAGGCCGTGCGTGGCGTGGCCGGCGACAGCGCGATGATGCGCCTGCTCGAACTGGAACTCGTCTACGTCTCGGGCCGTGCCGAATTGCCGGGCCGCCCCATCCAGTACGCCACCACGGACAAATTTTTGGAATTCTGCGGCATCCGCTCGGTCGAGGAACTGCCGGCGACCGACGTGGTCTCGCCCGGCCAGCTCAACGAATGGATTCGCCGCGCCACCCAACCCGAGGAGCAGGAGGAATTGCTTTCGGACACGGACATGGGCCTCGCGGCCGTCGAAGCCCCCGCCGAAGCAACTCCTGAAGCAGCACCCGCCCAATCCAACTGAGTTTTTGACCGAATTAACAAATGGGATAAGAATACTTCCGGCAATTATTTTCCGTAATTTCGTTAATTCTGTCCAAGAAATCTTCTTCATTTTTTATCTCTTTCCCGTGGACCTCGATACCTTGCGCAAGAAAATCGACGCGGTGGACCTCGAAATCATCGAGCGTCTGAACGCGCGCGTGCGGCTGGCTTCCGAAGTCGGGCGCGTCAAGCACCAGCAGGGCGCGCAGGTCTATGTGCCGAGCCGCGAGGAAGCCGTGTTTGAGCGCCTGGCCGCCGCGAATCCCGGCCCGCTGGCGTCGCCGGCCCTGCGGGCCATTTACCGTGAAATCATTTCGGCCTCGCTCGCCTTGCAGAAGGAAATGGTCATCGCCTACCTCGGGCCCGAGGCGACCTACACTCATCAGGCCGCGTTGAAAAATTTCGGGTCCAGCCTGCCGTGCCGCCCGTGTGCGACCATTCCCGACGTCTTCACCGCCGTCGAGCATGGCGACGCCGACCACGGCGTGGTGCCCATCGAGAATTCCACCGAAGGCGCGGTTTTCCACTCGCTCGACATGCTGGTCGAGACCGACCTCAAAATCGTCGCGCAAGTCTTCCTCCCCATCGAGCACTGCCTGATTTCCAAGGAGCCGCTGGAGAAAATATCCATCGTCTTTTCCAAGGACCAGGCGCTCGGCCAATGCCGGGACTGGCTCCGGCGCAATCTGCCGTCCGCGCAATTGTGCGAGGCGTCAAGCACATCCGCGGCGGTGTGCCAGGCGCGTGAAACGCCCGGCGCGGCTGCCGTGGCGGGCCGGCTGGCGGCGGATTTGTACGGCGTGCCCGTCGTGGCCGCGGGCATTCAGGACCGCCTGGACAACATCACGCGCTTTCTCGTGCTCGGCAAAACCGTCTCCGCGCCCCTCGGGCCCGGGCGCGACAAGACCAGCCTGGTTTTCTCGCTCAACGACGAACCCGGCGCGCTCCTGCGCGCGCTCGAGCCCTTCAGCACGCGCGGCGTGAACCTGTCGAAAATTGAATCGCGCCCCAGCCGCCAGAAGGCTTGGCATTATTACTTTTTCATTGACTGTATCGGCCACTGGCAGGACGCCGTCGTGCAGGAGGCCGTCGAGGCGCTGCGCCGCCACTGCCCGTTTGTCAAATGGCTCGGCAGCTACCCGAATGGCGGGCAGGGGTGAGTTTGAATTCAGGATTCAAAATTGAAAATTCAAAATGCTGCATGCTGCCCGCAGCCTTGCTGGCAGCGGCTCTCTCGGTCTTTTCCAAGCGGCAATGCGGTTGCTAATTTTTCGGTTTTGACGCGCTGAAATATTTGGCGGCGTAATCAAGGAACACCGGCCAGTCCGGGATATCCGTATGCGCGCCGATGTGTTCGCGAAAAGCCACGTCGCCGGCCACCAGCGCGACATCCGGCGCGGGCATTTCCGTCGTGCCGAGATCTTTTTTGCCGAGAAGGCGGTACACCGGGCCGGCGCCCACGGCGGCGAGGAATTCCCCGTGCGGGTCGGACCAGGGGTCTTGGGTGGCGCCGGTGATGAAGGCGGGCCGCGGAGCCACGAGCGCAATCAATTCGTTCGCGTCGACCGGCAAGTCGTTCCAGCGGCCGCCGTAGTTGCGGAAATTTACCGCCATCCAGTAGGAGTTCGCGATGTTGTCGGTGGTTTCGCCGAAGTTGCGGCGGAAAAGTTTGGCGCCGCCTTCGCCGGAGCAACTGGCATAAACGATGGCCCAGCGTTGATCCTGGGCGGCGGCCCACAGAGCAGTCTTGCCCCAGCGCGAATGACCCTCGACGCCGAGGCGTTTGGCGTCCACGTCCTGGTCCGTCTCGAAATAATCGATGGCCCGGCTCAAGCCCCACGTCCAGGCCGTCAGCACACCCCAGGCGTCGGGGCTTTTCCGCGGCTGGCCCTGATTCATGAGGCCGATGATGCCCGAAGTCAGGCCCGCGGCGCTGTCCTGCTGCACGCTGCCGGTGTTAAAAGTTGCGTAACCCCAGCCGCGGGCCAGCGCCTGTTGCAGAGGAGAAAGCTCGGTGCTGCTGCGGCCTGCGCGATTCGCGGGCGGCGCCGCGACCGGCCCGGTCGCAACCGGCGCGCCGCTCGCGGCGGGCGGTGGAGCGCCGCGCCGGGGGCCGCCACCGCCGCCGGCTGAGAGCGCCACCATGACCGGCACGGGTCCGGTCGCCTGGGCGGGCAGCGAAAGCGTGAGCAAAATAGTCGGGGTCGCGGCGGGGTAGGCGGAATTGTCGATGTGCCCGACGATGGTTTTCGTCTTCACCGTGTCCGTCGTCTGGGTCGTCACCTCCCAGGAGATTTTCGGAGTGTTCGCGGGAATCCGTCCATAAACATAAGTGAAAAAGTCCTCCAGAATTTCGGGTCGCCGCAACTTCCACCAGGTGTCGGCATCTTTCACTTTCTCACCGTTTTTCAACACCAGAACTTCGGGGATGGGATACGGATTGGCCTTGGCCTCGTCGTAATTGCTCCAGGTTCCGTAGGAGGAGCGCTTGTATTGATTGAAGATGTTGCCGTTGTCGTCCACGCCCACATCGTCGGTCCAAATGCCGGGCTTGAGCAGGCGCGTGTTTTGCGGCCGCGCCGGATCGTCGGCGTCGGGCGGCAGGTTGGTGCGGCGGGCCACGGCGGCGAGGGCGGCACTTCGATCCACGGCTGTTGCGGGCACCGCGGGAGCATCGACCGCGCGGGCAGAGTGGGCGAGGGCCAGCAGGCTGAGGGCGGCGGCGAATTTGCGACCAGTCGAATTCAGTGTACTCATGGGGGGTGGGGTAAAGGCTGCAATTTCCGAAAAATTTGACGCCCCCGCCGACGCCAACACCTATTTCGCGGGCAACGCCGCCCGCGCGGCTTCGGCCTCGGCGCGGCGCGGGTCGTTCGGCGCACTGCGGAGGAAATTGTCCAGCACGCGCGCCGCGTTGACGTTGTCGCCCCGCGCGCGCAGGGAGTCCGCCACGATGAGCACGATGTCCCCGCTCGCGGGAAATTGATTGTACGCCGCGCTTAATTCCTCGCCGTAAACGGTCGGCGGCTGGCTCGCTTTCACCATTTGCAAATAAACGACCACGTAACTCGGGTCGTCCGGCGCGCGCCGCATGGCCTCGTGCATGACGTTGACGGCGTTGGCGAATTGGTGGTCGTCAAAATAGGACTGGGCCAGGCCGAGCCACACGGACGGATCGGTGTCCTCCTGGCCGAGAATTTTTGAGTACAGGCGGATGGCGTCGGCGGAGCGGCCTTCGGCGCGGGCCCGCTTGGCCTCGTCGAGCGGGCTCGGCGTGGCGGGCGCAGCAGTAGGCAAAGGTGCCATGGCCGCGGGCGTGGCGGCGGCGGCGGATGCGGTGGGTTCCGGTTTAACTCCACCAGTGCGGCCTAGGGCCGGCGTCGGAGAGGGCGGAGACGCTTCCGGTGCATTGGCCGCCAGCACAGTATTAATAGGAGGCGAAGATTCTGGCGCCGCCGCCAAGCCGATTTCTGCCGGCGTCGGCGACGCAGTGGCTGGCGGCGTGGAAGTGGCGGACGGTGCCACCGGATTCGGCGCAGGAACATCCGCGGTGACATTCGTGGGAGCAACGGCAGCAGGCGCCGGAGTCGCGACAGGTGCCGAAGCGGCAACCGGTGTCGACGAAGTGACGGGCGTGGGGGCCGGGGCCAACGCGGGCCCTGGTGCAGTGACCGCAACCGTGGCCGAGGCAGTTGACGCTGCCGCAGGATTTGCTGGCGCAGGAGCCGTCGCGGTCGGAGCAACCGGCGGTTTTTCCGCCGGCGGGCTGGCCGCGGTTGGCGGGGGCGGAGGCGCGAGATTCGCGGCCACCAACGCGGCATGGCCTTCGGGGATCACATCCAATTCCGCCAGCAATTTTCCCGCACTGCCGGCATCGTTGCGCAGTTTCGCAATTTGCAACAAGCCGATTTTAGCCCGCACCAGCGTCGCGAGATCGGGCTGCCGTAAAAGCGCGTTTTTGAACCACGCTTCGGCCTGCACGGAGTCGCGCAAATTCAGAAAAAGTTGTCCGATGTCGGTGGCGACGCGGGCGGTCGGCTGGTGGTCGGATGTTTGTTTCAGCGCCTCGAGGTAGGCGTCCAACGCCGGGCGCGATTGCCCGAGCGCCTGCAATTCCTGCGCGAGATTTTTCCACGCCGCGGCATCTTTGGGGAAATCCTTGAGGTAAGCCTGATAAACCCGCGCGGCGTTGACGTGATCTCCGGCGCTTGCGTCGAGACTGGCCGCATAAACCAGCAGCGAACGCCGTTCGGGGTCGGCTTGGGCCGCCTGTTCGAAGAGGGCCGCGGCCTCGACGCGGTCGCCCGCGTGGCTGCGCGCAAACGCCAGCGCCTCCAGCACGTCGGGCCGGGCGGGGTTGGCCGCGCGCAAAACCTCGAGCGCCGTGATGGCCGCGGGAATCTGGCCGGCCGCCATTTGTTGGTCGGCGGCGGCGAGGGCGGCGGTGATTTGCACGTTGCGATCCGGCACCGTCTCGACCGTCGTCACGGTTTTTGAACAACCCGAAAACAGCAGCGCCCCGGCCGCGAGCGGGCCCAGGAGGAGACGGAAGTGGCTAAACGAAGCTTGCATTCTGGAACAGAGAAGTGAGGATTTGTTAACCGCAACCGGCGCCAAACGCAACAACGTTGGTAACCCCGTTGTCCCCCATGCCCATGCGAGTTCTCTGCTGTCTGTTGGCGCTCGGCTGGAGCGCGGTTCCGGCGTCGGCGCAATCCGCCCCGCCCGTGCGTTACCTCGCCGCCGTTTCGCCCGGCCTGCCCACGGAGCCCGCCCCGCGCGTGCCCGTCTTTGTTCCGCCGGCACCGGCACCTTCACCCTTGCCGGATAAAGCCAACGATAACACCAAACCCGCGTCGCCGCCCGCAGGGGTTGGCGAATTGCCCAAGGCCCGTTCAGATTCCAGCCAAGCCGTGGACCCGAAGGACCCGCGCTCCTGGCTCTGGGAATACCGGCTCGCCGGCTTTGGCGAAAAGGATTACCGCGCCGCCGTCGATGCCTTGTTCACGGATTTTGAAACGCGATTCGGCAAAAAACTCGAGCCGGGCTCGAAGCACCGTGCCGGCCTGAAAGTCTCCACCGGCACGGTCGGCCTCACCACGCCGCCGGCGCTGACGCGGGCCGTCATCGCGGCCTTGGTCGCCCGTGGCTTCAAGCCGGAGGAGCTTTTTCTCGTGGATCAAAGTGAAAGCCGCCTGCGCGCCGCCGGTTATCTGCCAGGCGCGGGGGCCGCTTCGGACGAGCTGTTCGAGGGCGTGCCCGTCCTCGTGCTCGAGCGCGGCAAGTACTATGATCCCACCACCTGGTTTTACGACAGCCCGCTCCCGGCGCCTGACAGCGCGCAACAAAAGTACATCCGCAACGAGTTCGACTGGAAAATCAAAACCAATGACCGCCTGTCACTCCTTCCCGTGCCGCTACTCCTCGACGTGGATTTCTGGATCAACCTGCCCGTCGGCATCGACCAGCCGCAGTTGGGCGTCAGCGGCGCGCTGGTCAACGCCTCGCTGAATTTGTGCAACAACACCGAGCGCTTCATGCAAAACCCCGCGACCGGGGCCGTCGCCGTCGCACAAATGGCCGCGATTCCGGAACTGTCCCGCGGGCTGGTAGTCACCCTGTTGTCGCTGGAGCGATACCAATTTATCGGCGGCCCGCGATTCAACGCCCTTTACACCGAATCCGAGCCCACGCTGCTGATGAGCCAGAACCCGGTGATTCTAGACTCCATTTTATTTGACCGTATCAACCTGGCCCGTTCGCACGCGCGGATGCCCTTGCTCGACCAGCCGGCGTTCCTCGATTACGCCCGCCAGGTGGGTCTCGGCGACTTCAGCAAGAGCCGCATCTTCCTCACGCGCCTGCCGAAATAAACCTTCGGCGCTCGGCCGGGCGCGCCCTGGCGGAATCGATTCCTCCCTTTCTCTTGCCGGATTTACCTTCAGCTTCCGCCGCTTCCGGCATGAACCCCGTGCCCCGCCTCCTGTTCAACCGCACCGAGTGGCGCGTGCTGGGTTTGCTGGCCGTCGCCGCGCTCGTGGCGGTGTGGCTGATTCCGACCGGCCTGCTGCTCACCTCGCCGCGGTCCGACCTCATTAACCAATTTGTCGCCTGGCGCGCTTTCGCTGCCGACAGCCTGCGGGCCGGCCATTTGCCGCGGTGGAATCCGTACACCTACGCGGGCCAGCCGTTTCTCGGCGGTTTTCAATCGGCGCTGTTTTACCCGCCGAATGCGATTTTCTTGATTCTCCCGCTGGACCGCGCGCTCAACTTTTCAATTATACTGCAACTGTTGATCCTGGGCGCGGGCGTCTATGCCTGGGCCGCCCGGCGGGGTTATCACCCGGCTGCGGCAATTCTGTGCGGCGTGGTTTTTCCGCTCAGCGGCGTGGTGCTACCGCATGTTTTTGCGGGACATCTTTCCAACTTGTGCTCCATGGCCTGGGCGCCGTGGATTTTTCTCGGTTTGGAAAATTACGGGCAGACGCGCCGGCCGCGCGGCCTGCTGCTTGCGAGTGCCGCCGGATGCCTGCAAATTCTCGGCGGCCAGCCCCAGTACGTTGTCTACACTGCGGTGGCCGCTGGGGTGCACGCCTTGGTGCATACGCTCGCGCAATCTAGTGTTCGCTACCGCGCGCTGCCGGCGCTGATGTTGGTTTATGTCACGGCGGCGGCGCTGGCGGCGGCGCAACTTTTTCCCGGGTTGTCCGCCGCGGCGGAAAGCATGCGGCAGGACCCGTTGAGTTTTCCTTTTGTCAGCATGTTTTCCTTTCCCCCGGAAAATTTGCTCACCCTGGTCGTGCCGAATTTTTTTGGCGACTTCGGCGACCATGCCTATTGGGGGCGCTGCTATCTTTGGGAGATGGCGCTGTTTCTCGGCGCCTCCGGCGTGGTGCTGATAGCCGTGGGATTGGCGGACCGCGCGCGCCGTTTCCTGGTGCGGACGGATTGCGCCGTCGCCGTTTTGCTTTTTCTGCTCGCACTCGGAGCACATACCCCGCTGCTCGAATTGCTCTACCACCATGTGCCGACTTTTGACCGCTTTCGGGGTCTGTCGAAATTTACTTTCCCGGCGCTGCTGTTTTTGACGCTGGTACTGGGCGCGGGTGCGGACGCCTTGTTGCGTCGCCGTCCCCCTGGTCGCGTGGCGGCGTTGGGCGCGCTCGTGGGCGGGCTGTTTTTTGGGATTGTCGGCTTTTTCTTTTTTTCCGCGCCGTCGAGCCTCGGTCCCTTGCTCGCGTTTGTGGACAACTCCGGCGAAAGCGCCCTGGCGTCGTCGCTGCTCAGCGATCCCGTATTCATCCACCGCGCCGGCCTGCAAGCGGCGACTGCGCTCCTCAGTGCGGGCGGACTGCTGCTGGTGCTCAGCGGGACACTGTTTGGCCTGCCGCGGTGGCCCGTGCTGTGCTGGGTACCGATTATTTTGCTGCCCCTCGAAATGCTCCATTTTGCCGCGACGGGCCTGAAGATGACTCCGCTCGAGGACGCCATGCCCCACGACCAGCAGGCATTCATCGCTGCCCACCCGGGCGATTACCGGACGCTTGATCTGCCACTCCTCAATAACGGATTCCTCCTCGGTGCGCCGGACGTGGGCGGCAACGACCCCGGCGTCCTCAAACGCTACGCCGAATTCATGGCCCTGACGCAGGGAGTCGATCCGGCCAAGGCGACGCAGTACCTCGATATCCACCTTCTGCCCCCTCTTTATGCGATGCTGCGCCTGCGCTATGCGTTTGTTCCTGACCCCCAAGGACTGCAAGTGATTGAGCGGACCGACCCCTTGCCCAGGGTGCAATTGCTGGCCAATTATGATGTTATGCCAAAAAAGGATATGATGTTCGCCCGGCTGATGGATTCGTCTTTTGACCCGCACCAGACCGTTCTGCTCGAATCCGAACCTGCGCCGAAGCCGCAACCCGGCGCGCCCGGCACCGTCCGTTTGCTCGCCACCACCACGGATTCCCTGACCCTCGAGGCCGACACGCTGACGCCCACGCTGCTCTTGCTCACCGACCTTTACAGCCGCGACTGGCACGCCCGCCCGCTGGAGGGCAGCGTCCAGTCCCACTACGAAATCTTACCGGCCAACTACATCCTGCGCGCCATTCCCCTGGCCGCCGGCCGCCATCATCTCGTGGTCGAATACATTCCCAGCGGATTTCATCTCGGCGTGGCGGTTTCAGGGGTGGCTTGGCTGGCCTGGCTGGCCCTGGCCTTTAAGTTTCGCCGGTGATGGGCTCGGCTTTACAAATGCGCCAGCGTGCCAGTCACCATGATGCGATAATTGGCCCTTTGCCCTTTGGCGGAAATGGTGCCGCTGAGCTTGATCTGGACCGTGATGATGCCATTCGACTTCAGCACTCCGGTGAAAGTGCTGCCGGGCGAAATGGTCACCCGCGCCACGACGCCGGACGCTTGCACGTTGAAATTCCCGGACACCGCGGCCGCAAATTGGGTCGGGCTGGCCTTGAGGATCTTGAGGTTCTTTGAGGTTATTTTCACCACCCCAATTCCCTGGCTTTGGAGTTGCTTGATGATTTGTGCCACATAGGCCTGCACCTGCTTCACGTTGCCCGCCGTGGCCGGGCCGCCCAGGCCTTTCGGGCCCACGGTGAAGGTGATGCCGATGGATTGAATCGACGAGTAGGGGACGGACCCCGAGGCCGATTGTCCGGCGGCGCTAATTTGGTAAGTGATGCTCGTGTACGCATAATCGCCTTGCAGGTTGGTCGGCAGGTTGTCGCCCTGCGCCGCCCGGACGAAAGGTTGGGACGCCAGCGCCGCAACCGACAGGATCAGGAATAATCGCCAGAATTTGGGAGAGTGCATGGTAGTTTGAATTGGGTCAGAATGAGGTAACGTCAGGGCGCGCAGCCGAAGGGGCCGGCCGGGGATAATGGTCTGGCCACCTGGGTTTGGATGTATCCTTATCCCGATATTCACCATAATGGATTAAGCGCACATGCATACAATCATAAAATCATGGAGGTGGTGAAGCGGGGATTCGGGTCCCACCCGCCGGCCGGGCTTTTCGACTTGCCTCGCCCGCCGCGAGTTGTTTGCCTGCGGGCATGACGTTGGCGTCCTTTATTCCCGTCCTCATCCAGTTCGTGCTTGCGGCAGCCATCGCCGCGGCGATTTTGATCGGCAACAAACTGTTCGGCCAGCGGGCCGCGCCGCACCCGCGCAAGGACTCCGCCTATGAGTGCGGCATGGACCCCATCGGCGCCCCGCATCCGCAGTTTTCGGTAAAATTTTACCTGACGGCGATGCTCTTCATCCTTTTTGACATCGAAGTCGTATTTCTCGTGCCGGCAGTGTTGGTCTATCGTGATTTCGTGGCCAACCATTTGCCGATGGTGCTGCCGCTGCTGTTTTTCGTCGCCGTGCTCACCCTGGGCCTGTGGTACGAGTTGAAAAAGGGCGCGATTGAATGGGAGAAGTGAGCGGGCCGGCCACGCCCGGCAGGGGAGTCGCGCCGTGGCTTCCCGGATTTGGGCCTTAATAAGATAAGTTGGCCGGGGGCGAACTTGGCTCTTGAAACGGGGCGGTTGAATTTCGAAACTGCGCCATGCGCCTGGACCGGTACTTTTCCAAAGCCCGCATCATCGAATTGCGTAGCAGCGATTTCGGCGCGGCGCTGGACGAGATGCTCGCCGTCCTTCCGGCCTCTGCGTTGCAGAAACGCACTCGCGAGCAATTGCGCCAGGAATTGATGGACCGCGAGCAGACCATCACCTCGCAGCTCGGCAACGGGGTGGCGCTGCCGCACTTGCGCACAGCCATGAAGGCGCCCTACGTCTTTGTCGTCGGCCGCTGCCCGCATGGTTTGAGCTTCCGTGACGCCGACGACTACAAGGACGTGCGCCTGGTTTTCCTAATGCTCGCCGGCGAAGGGGAAAAATCCTACCTCAGTGTGCTGGCTTCGCTGGCCCGCATCTTTCAGGAAGAGGCGACCCTGGATCGGCTCGTCGAGGCGCCCGATCTCGAATCGTTCCGTGAAGCCGTTATGCAGGTCTTCGGCGGGGTTGCGGGCCGCAGCGGCACGCAGGACACCAAGTTCAACCAGCTCATTTTGACCGAAACTGCCAAGGTGGCCAAGGGCGCGCGTTGTTCCGCGGTGGTTATTTTTGGCGACACGTTTTCCGGCGGCCTCGGTCTCGAAGGCTCCTTTCGCGGCCTGAAAAAAGTGCTCGTGACCCAAGGCGCGGCGGACGTCGGCGCGGTCCCCGGCGTGGATGCGCTCATCCCGGTGCGCTCCTTCACCAACAACCGCCTCGGGCAATTGCGCAGCGCTGTCCTCATCGGCCTCACGCGCGGGATTTTCCAGCAAAATGACCGGCTCTGCTGCGTCGGCGGCATTCCCGGCAGCAACCAATTTGACACCCTGGTGGTTGTGGACGTCGAGCGTGAGTTTGCCACCGTCTTCACCCGCCAGGCGGACATGCTGCCCGCCGCGGTGAAACCGGAAGTGCTCGAGCGCGTCCTCGGCATTGCCACCGAACTCGCCATCGAGGGCCGCGAGGGCCGGCCCGTGGGCTGCCTGTTCGTGCTCGGTGAGGCCGGCCGCATCAAGCCGTTCATCAAGCCCCTCGTACTAAATCCCTTTTTTGGATACAAAGAGGAGGATCGCAACATCCTCAACCCCTTTATGGATGAAACCGTGAAGGAATTCTCCTCGCTGGACGGCGCGTTCGTCATCCGGGGCGACGGCGTGCTTGAATCCGCCGGCAGCCTCATCCATGCGCCCGACTATGCGCATGAACTGCCGAGCGGCCTCGGCTCGCGCCACGCGGCGGCCTGCGCGATTTCGCTCGCCGCCGACTGTCTGGCCATCGTGGTCTCGGCCAGCACCGGCCAGGTCACCCTCTTCCGCCGCGGCCAATGGCTGCCGGTGATTGAAAAGGGCATCAATCGGAATTTGTAAACGCCTCGGTGGCATTCAAGCGTCGTCGCTTTCAAAAAAGTCGTCCGTCCTCAAGGGCCTTTCCGCCCGGCGCACATGGAGGATATACACTTTCTCTTCGTTAAGACGGTAATAAATCCAGCACGGTGGGAGCCAGATTTGTCCGTAATTTCGGTGGCGAAACTCCGGTATGGGCCGGCCCAGCCGTTGAAAATGCTCAAGCTGGCTGGTCGTCGCAAAAACCTTGCGCACGACGGCCCGGGCGGCCGCAGGCTTGTCGAGGGCGATATAATTGGCGAGTTCCTCCAACTGCGCCAGGGCGGGATGAGACCAGATTATTTCAGCCATCGGGAGAAACGCTTCTTGGCCTGGGCGTGGGAGGTGACACGGCCTTCACGAATAGCCTGCTCGCCCATGGCCAGGCTCTCCAACACCGTCAGCCGGCGATTCAGCGCGTCAAAGGTCGCGACATCGAGCAGGTAGGCGGCCGGTTTGCCATGTTGCGTAATGAGGATCGGATTTCGATCCTGCTGCAGTCCGGCGATTATCTTGGTGGCCTCCCGCTTCAAGGTCGTGACCAGTTCAGTTTTCATCAAGTGATACTTTAGTGATACATTGGCTTCCGCCAAGGATAATTTAAGCGGATGCACGAAAGGCATTACCTTGGGCGCGAATTTCACGTTGACTCCCCGGCGGGCCTCAATGCCTTATACCGCCGTGCTTTCGCACGCATGCGCCAATTCGCCCACGGGCTTGATGCAGCCTGATCCCGCCTTTTTTGCGGGCGCCTCTGGCATCCACGGGCAAGGCCTTTTCGCGGCCCGGGCGATTGCCCAAGGCGAGAGGATTGTCGAATACACGGGCCAGCGCCTCTCCAAGGCCGAATCCGCTCGCCGGCAAACGGCTCACCTTGAAAACGGTTTCACTTTTCTCATGGAGTTGGACGAGTCCTTTGACCTCGATGGCGGCCACGCCGAGAACCCGGCGCGTTTTATCAACCATAGTTGCGCCCCGAATTGTGAAGCGGTCGCGGAGAACGGAAAGGTCTGGATTCACGCGCTGCGCGCTATGGCGGCGGGCGTGGAATTGACTTTCGATTATGGCTTTCGCCTGGCGGCGTTTCCCGGCCACCCGTGTCATTGCGGCGCGCCCGGATGCGTGGGTTTCATCGTCGGGCAGGCGGAACGCTGGCGCGCGCGGCGTTTGCTCGGGCGGGTGGGGCGGAGCGTGCTACCCCCGCTCGGGGAGGGCCGGGCGAAATGAGTGACGAACCGATGCGCGTGCTCGTGCTCACCTCCAGCACCGGCGGCGGCCACGACACCCGCGCCCGCGCCCTGCGCGACTGGGCCGGCCGCGAGGGCTCCCAGCCGTGGAAGGTGCAACTGCACCAGGCACTGGAGGCCACGCATGCGCTTTACCGCGTCGGCGTCGGCGCCTACAATGTCATCCAGCGCACCTGGCCGGGTTTCCACCATGTCTATTATAATTTATTGGAATTTGTGAGTTTCTGCGGCGGCTCGGCCCAAGCCGTGCTCGGCCCCAAGCCCGCGCGCGCCCCCGGCGCCCCGCCGACCAAGGCCGACATCGGCTTCATGCCCGGACGCGATGGCTTCATGGACTTCGTCCGTTCCGTCCGCCCGCGCCTGATCGTGAGCACGCACGACCACCTCAACCATGGTTTTTTTGCCGCGGCCAAGGCCGCCCTGCCGGAAGCGCCGCCCGTGTGCGCCACTTACTGCGGCGAACTCGAGGGCGGCTACGGTTTCAGCAAACACTGGGTCAACCCGGCGGCGGATTTGTTTATCGGCGCGGTGGAGGAAACCACTGCACAAGCCCACCAACTGGGCATGGCCCCAGAACGCGCCTGGACGGGCGGCTTCCTGCTCGACCCCGCGTTTTGGGTGCCCGCCGAAGCGGCGGCCGACGAGGCCTATTTTCGTAATGAGCTGACGCTCGAGCCCGGCGTTTTCACCCTGCTCCTTTCCACCGGCGCCAATAGCGCCCAGAATCACCTTGCCCTGTTGGAAGCCATCCTGGCGGACGGCCCCTTGCCGGCGCCGCTCCAAGTCGTGGCGCTGTGCGGGAAAAACGAGGCCGCCCAGCGCACCGTCCAGGAGTGGGCTGCCCGTCATCTCGCCTTGCGGGTGCGGGCTCTGCCGCATGTGCGCAACCTGGCCCAATTGATGCGCGTGTCCTCCGCTGTCGTGGCGCGGCCCGGCACGGGCACCACGAGCGAGGCCATTCTGACCGGCCTGCCGCTGCTCTTTAATACCTTGGGCGGCATCATGCCGCAGGAGATGATTACCGTAAAATTCTGCCGTGGGCGCGGTTTTGGACGGGTGTTGAAGCGCCCGGGGGATTTGGGCGCGGCGGTGCGCCAATGGCTCGCGCATCCCGCGGAATTGGCCGCGGAGAAAGCCCGCGTGACCGCGGCGCGCCCGGCCACCCGTCCCACGGACATTCTGGCCCGCCTGCAGGCGCTGGCCAATAAGCGGTCCTGAACCCCCTGCAGATCGGGCCTTTCTTTCTCCAGGCTGGGGGTCTTTACCGGCGACCAGTAATTAGGATTGCCTGCGCTGGCCGACTGTATATCGTGCAGCCCTATGCGCTTGGGCTCGTTTCTTTCTGTCTTTCGTGCCCCGTTCGTGGTTGCGGGCCTTTTTTTAACCGGCGTGGCCGGCCTCACGCCGCTGCGCGCCCAGTACGACTGGCGCGAGATGCAAGGCAACCTCTCCGCCATCGCCATTTCCAACGTTACGCAGGGTGGCAACGCCACGAATCTGTATGTCGCCGTCGGCAACGTCGGCACCATTCTGACTTCGCCGGATGGCGCGTCATGGACGATTCGTTCCAGCGGCACGACCGATTTCCTCCGGGGTGTGGCCTTTGGCAATGTCACCAGCGGCAATGAAACCGGCCCCACCTACATCGCCGTGGGCGACGCCGGCACCATGCTGAAGTCCACCGACGGCGCCAATTGGGTGCCCCAGCCGGCCCAGACAGACCAAAATCTCCGCGGCATCATTTTCGCCCAAAATAAATTCGTCGCCTATGGCGACGGCGGCATCGTCTTGTTATCCGGCGACGGTGTCACCTGGCAGGCAGGGGTGACGGGCACCAGCAATTCGGTGCATGCGATGCAGCTTATCATCGACCCTGCTCGCGGCGGAGAATTGTTCATTGCCGTCGGAGAAAAGGGCACCTTCCTCCGGTCGCCTGACGGCTTGAGTTGGAGCATTGTCGCGACCAGCACAGAGAATAACCTTAACAGCGTGGCCTACGGCGCCGGCCTGTTTGTGGCGGTCGGGGATGGCGGCGAAATTCAAACGTCGCCCTTTGGCATTCATTGGGACCACCAAAGGTCGGGCACGCGCCAAAATATCACCAGCGTGGTTTATGACGGCACCAAGTTTGTCGGTGTGACCTCCAGTTCGACAACGGTCATCTCGAACCAAACCGGAGAAGTCGGCACCCAATGGCATACCGGCTCGACCGGCCATTGGACGGACTTGACCGCCTTGGTCTATGATAGCACCAACTCGCGCTTCGTCACCGTCGGCAACATCGGCATCATTGTCGACATCACTAGCTACATCCTGACCTCTGCCGACGGCAATTCCTGGACCGATTACGCCTCCGGTTCCACCTCGGGGTACACGGACGTGACCAACGACGGCACGCAATTTATCGCCGTGGGCGCGTCGGGCGGCATCACCGATTCCCTGGACGGCGTCATCTGGCAGGTTACCCTGGCGGTTGGCGGCAACCTGACCTTCAACCATATTGCCAGTGATACGGGCACCGGCCACTCGGTCGTCGTTGGTGATGGTCAAACAGACAGCAGCTCGCCGCTGTTTTATTACTCTACCAATGGCCAAAGTTGGAATGGCATCTTTGCAGACACCACCCGCAGCCTAAAAGGCATCGCCTACAATTCGACCGGTAACACTTGGGTTGCCTTGACCGACGCGACCGCCGATACGACCGACCCCGTGGCCTACTCTTTGGCCTTCACTTCTTCGAATGGCGTCGCCTTCACCAAACACACCGCGGTGGACACATCCGCCGCCGACTTGCTCAACGGTTTCATTCAGGTGGCGTATGACCCGAATTCCAACCTGTTTGTGGCGATTCTTTCGCCCTCGACCAATGAAATTGATGATTACCATGTGCGCACCTCGGCAGACGGTTTCACCTGGTCGGCCCCGGTGGCCGGGTTCACCACCCCCGTCGAATTGAAGGACATCAAGCTGGTTAACAATCAGATCATTATCGTCGCCGCGACCGGCCAGATTGCCGTGCTCACGTGGACGGGTGCCACCTACGTTGGCAGTTTCCCCTTTACTGGCACGGTCAACGAATTGCGCGGCGTCACCTATGGCGCGGATTCCAACGGCGTCAATACCTGGGCCTTCGTGGGCGACGACGTTGCCGATAACACCGACACCATGCTCACCAGCACGGATTCGCCGCTCGGCGGCGGCTCCTTGGTGACTTCGCTGTATCCGTCCGCCACCAGCGGCATGAGGGCCCTCGACTTTTTTGACAGTCCCGCCGTGGCCGGGGGCAATGTCTTTGTGGCCGTGGGCGACGGCGGCAAGATTTTCACCTCGCTGCGCTGGGCGCCTTCGCTCGTGGCGCGCGTGAATGATCAAAGCGGCGTCATCGGCGGCAACGCCTCCTTCACCGTCCAGCCCCAGCCGACGATCCCGAACGGTTTCCTCTCTTTTCAATGGCAGAAAGTCACCGCCGGGGTTCCCAGCAACATCACCACCGACGGCATTAAGTATTTTGGCAGCACCACCGCCGTCCTCGGCATCGCGAATCTGACCAACGCGGATGCCAACGTCACCTACCGCGTGGCCGTCACCAACGGCATTGGCGACACCCTTTACAGCAATAACGCGAACCTCACGACCGGCACTTATCCGATTGTCATCACCCAGCCGGTCGACGTGTCCGCCATCGAGGGCGGCAACGCCACCTTCACCGTCGTGGCCACCGGCGTTCCCACCCCCACGTACCATTGGCGCCGGGAAGGCGTGTTGCTCACCGACGATGGCATCACGGTGCAAGGCTCCAGCACGGCCTCGCTGCTACTCTCGAACGTGAGTCTGGCCAACTCCACCACCAACCTGCCCAATTCCGCCGGTAATTTCTCGGTCGATATCACGAACATCATCGGCTCCATTTCCTCGAACACCGTCGTGTTGTTTGTGGGCAGCCCGCCGGTCATTATTGACCAGCCGGTCAACCCGATTACCAGCGCGGGCAACGACACTTTCTTTAGCGTCACGGCCACCGGTTCGCCCGCACCCACTTACCAGTGGTACTTGAACGGCAACGCCCTCACCGATGGCGGCAACATCTCTGGCTCGCAGACTTCGAAACTCAACATTGCCAACGTGAGCAACGCCAATCTGGGCGTTTACACCGTGCTGGTGTCCAACAACCAGGGCAACGTCACCAGCGACCCGGCGATTTTGCAACTGCCGGGCGCCTTGACCATCCTGACCCAGCCCGTCAGCCAGCAGGCCAAGCTGGGCGGCACCGTGACGCTGTCCGTCACTGCGGTGGGCACGCCTCCCGTCACTTACCAGTGGTTCTTCAACGGTGTCAAATTGAACAATGTCACCCATTACAGCAACGTCACTGCCGCCAACATGACCATCTCCGGCATCACCGCTGCGCAGGGCGGGACGTACTATGTCAAGGTCTCGAACGACAGCGGCTTTGTCCTTAGCAACAACGTCACCGTGTCCACGCCGCTGCAAATCACGACCCAGCCGCAAAGCCAGACGGTTGCTTCCTTTGCGCCGGTTAAATTCACGGTCAAGGTCGCCGGCGGCGGCACCATCAAATACCAGTGGTTCTTTAACGCCGCGAAGATCGCCAACGGCGGCTTCGTCAAGGGTGCGACCACCGCGACCCTCACGATCACTCGCGCCGGCTCGCAATTTGGCGGCAAGTATTATGTCACCGCCACCAACGGCACCAATGCCGTGACATCGAACAAGGTCACCCTTAAGATAAAACCGAAGCCTTAACGGCCTCGGCGTGGGCACACGGATATTCCACGTCAAAGACCCGCAGGGTGGGTTACCATCGCACCTGCGTGGATCAGATTCGCATTCGGTTGGTTTTCCAATCTTCCTTCGTGCGCTTCGTGTCCTTCGTGGTAAAAATCAACCTTTCTGTCTCGGTTGCGGAAAGGTAGGAGCGCCTCTCCGCGGCGTCCGCTGGTTTTAAATTCGTCTTTGCCGCCCCCATCACCCTCAAATCGTTCAGGCGCCATTTTCCGGCTTGAGCGCACGCGCGCAGCCGCCAAGCTCGCCGCCTATGCGGCTTTATTTTCTCGGCATCTGCGGCACCGCGATGGGCCACGTCGCGCTCCTGGCGCGCGAAATGGGCCATGAGGTCAGCGGTGCCGACACCGGCATTTATCCGCCCATGTCGGATGTCCTGCGCGCCGCCGGCGTGCAAATGTTTGAGGGCTATGACGCCGCCCGCCTCGAGCAATTGCGCCCGGACTTGGTCGTCGTGGGCAACGTGACCTCCCGCGGCAACCCGGAGATGGAGTGGCTGCTCGACACGCGCGCTCTTCCCTTCACCTCGATGCCCGCGCTGCTCGGCGAGCGCGTGCTGCATGGGCGGCGCAACCTCGTCATCACCGGCACCCACGGCAAAACCACCACCACGACCATGACGGCGCTGCTGTTGCGCGCGGCCGGGGCCCACCCGGGCTGGCTCATCGGCGGGGTGCCGCGCGATTTGCCCGGCGGTGCTTCCCTAGGCCACGCCAGCGGGCCTTTCGTCATCGAGGGGGATGAATATGATTCCGCCTTTTTCGACAAGCGCAGCAAATTCATCCATTACCAGCCCTGGCTCGTCACGCTCAACAACCTCGAATTTGACCACGCCGACATTTTTCGCGACCTCGCCGACGTCCAGCGCACCTTCACGCACTTGCTCCGCATCGTGCCGCGCAGCGGTTACGCCGTGCTCAATGGCGACGACCCGCATCTCGCCGCCCTGCCGCCTGCGCCGTGGACGAACACCGTGCGCGTTGGTGTCGGCGAAAATTGCGAATTACGCATCGTCAAATTTGTGGAGGACGAAAACGGCGCGAGCTTCGAGCTTTTCTGGCGCGGCCAGCCTTGGGAAAATGTCCACTGGACCCTGCCGGGTTTGTTCAATGCCCGCAATGCCGCCGTCGCGGCCCTCGCCGCCGGCCTCGCGCTGCATCCGGCGGACCCGACGCGCCTGTCGCTCGTCGCCCTCGCGGATTTTCAGGGCGTGCGTCGCCGGCAGGAAACGCTGCGCCAGGACCAGCGCCTCGCCGTCGTCGAGGACTTCGGCCACCATCCCACTGCGGTGCGCGAGACTCTGGCCGCCCTTCGGCGCCGCCATCCCGGCCGCATCATACTCGCGTGCTTTGAACCGCGCAGCAACACCGCGCGCACGCGCGCCTTTCAGGCGGAATTGCCGGGCGCGCTCGCGCTCGCCGACGAGGCTTTCATCGGTCCTGTCCACCGCGCGGAGAAAACCCCCGCAGCCGAGCGCCTCGACTTGGCGGCCATTTGCGCGGAAATCAATGCCGCCGCGCCCTCACCCAAGGCGCGGCATTTTTCCACAAATCAGGAAGTGCTGCAGGCCGCCTTGGCGGCGTCGAAAGCCCTCGGCGAAAAACGGCACCTGGCGGTGTTCTTCAGCAATGGCTCCTTCGACGGCATTATCGCCGAATTTGTCCGGCGGGCGTGACACCATCTTCCGCGCTTAACTTCGCGAAAATTTCGATTACACCGCAAAGAACAATTTCCTTTCCTTAACTTGGCCACGTTGCGGATTTTTCGGTTAGTTTCCCTTGCTCCATGGCCATGCCCGGCATTTATCTCACTGCCATTCTGACCACCGCCCTTGCGTTGGCAATTTTTGGGACGTTGATCCACACCTTGCCGTTGCCCGCCAAGGAACGGCTTTTGTGGTTGGCGGCGGGAGTCGTCTTACCCCTCCAACCACTCGTTTTTTACTTCGTCCGCGTCCCGCTGGATCATGGGCTGGTGACACTGCTCGGCTCTACGTCTGCAACTTACCGCTGGCTGACCACCTTCTATGCGCCGCTCACTGAAGAACCAGCCAAGCTGGTTCCCTTGCTCATTCCCGTCATCTACCGGGATATCAGCGCCACCAACTTTGTCCGTTTTGCCTTGGCCATCGGCGTCGGATTCGCGATCGGCGAGATGTGGTTTATCGCTGAACGCGCCGCGCAGGCGCCCGACCTTGGAGCTTTGCCGTTCTATCAGTTCGGCGGCTACGTGGTGGAGCGCCTGATGGTTTGTGTTTTTCACACAGCGTTTGTTTCCGTGACGCTGTGGCGCTTGCGCCGGCGAATGGCCTGGGGCCTCGCTGGAGCCATGGCCCTACACTGGCTCGGCAACTTTCCGATATTTCTGATGAATCGGAACGCCGGAGGTTTGGGGCATGATTTTTGGGCGGTGGCCTATCAGTTTTGGGTGTGGGCCTATTTGTTTGCCGCGGTGGCATTGCTGTTTTACTTCGGCTTGCGCCGGATTGCTCCGCCCAAATTGTTTTATAGTCGCCGGGTCTGTCCGGAATGCGGCAGTGGCTATGACGCCCCGCTTTTTGCCCTCAATTTTGGCCGCACTCGTTACGAACGTTGCCCGCATTGCCGCCGTTGGCATTGGACCCAAGCCCGCAAGGTCTAACCTTTTCCCTGCCCTCGCTCCTTGTGTCTCCCATTCCCCCACAATTACAAATCCAGTTTCATTTCTGTTTTCACCAAAGCATAGCCGATTTTGGCGTAGAGCGGGCGGGCGCCGGGCAAGTGATGCAAGCGGAGGCAACGGCACCCCAGCTTCTTCGCCTTCGCAGCCAGCATTTTCAATAACTTCGTCGCCAGACCGCGCCGTCTATACCCCGGGCTCACATAGACATTGAGCACATAGCCGTATAATCCGGTCGGATCATCGGCCCGGGGTGGACGCCGGTGCAGCACCATTCCGGCAAAACCCACCGGCTCGCCCTTGCTCTCAGCCAGCGCGCCCACGAATTCACCGGTGCGCAGCGATTTAATAAAATACGCCCGTAAAGTCCTGGGCAAAGCGCGAGCCTGGGCCACGTGCTGGCCGGCCTCAGTCAGAAACTCCAAGCGGATTTTAACCACCATCGCCAAGTCGCCCCGCCGGGCGAAACGGTAGGAAATCCGGTCCCGGCTGGCCGGCTTCATACTTCCTTGCTGGCCGGCGCCAGGCGTTTGACCAGAATGCGGGAATTGCGTCCGTTGCTCGAATATTCCTCCCGCCGCCCGGGCGGCAGGTCATCGATGGTGCCTTCCTCGAACGCGCACACATCCCGGAAAAAAGAATACGATTGGGTGGACAGCGCCAACACGCGCGCAAAACCGCGCCGCTGCGCCTCGATGCAGGCATACTCCGCCAGTTTTTTGCCCACGCCCCGCCCCTGGTAAAACGGTGTCACGAACACCGACGCCAGCTCCGCGGAATCCGTGCCTTCCTGTGCGGCCAGGCAGGCGCAGCCAATGATGCTGCCGTCAATTTCGTAAACGAAATACTGCTCGATCTCGCGCTCGATCTGTTCCCGCGTGCGCTGGCGCAACTGCTCGCTTTTGATGCCCGTGCGCGTGATGTTGTAAATCGACTGCGCGTCTTTTTTCCGCGCGTGCCGGATTTGTTGGTACTCGTTGGCGTGAATCATCGTGCCCACGCCCACCTTGTCGAAAATTTCGGTCAGCAGGCCGCCAAAGACGCGCCCATCCAGGATGTGCGCCCGCGGCGTGCCCGATTCCAGCGCCCGCGCGGCGAAGAGTGCCTTGCTGCGCATCCGTTCGTCGATTTTCTCCACGTTTTTCTCCAGCACCCGGGCGAGTTCCTCGAGCGGAATGTTGGCCTCCACCCGCCCGCCCACGAGCAGCCCCTGGTGCGGCGTCAGGAAAATGAGCTTCGAGGCCGACATCCGCAGCGCCACTTCGCACGCGAGATGGTCGGAATTGATGCGCAACGAATGGCCGTCACGGTCGAAGGCAATTGGAGACACCACCGGCACGATTTCGAGGGCCAGCAATTGCCGAAACAATTCGACGTCCACTTTTTCGACCTTGCCGCTGAAATGCTGGTCCACGCCCTTGACGATGCCCACGGGCACCGCCCGCACCGCGTTGCTGAAGGCGCACTTTAATCCGGCCTGCGTCAGGCCCTCAAGTATTTGATGGCCCACCAGTGCGGAAGCCTCGATGGCCAGGCGCAGCGTGGCTGGATCTGTCGGTCCGCTGCCGTAGGCGTCGGAAATCGGAATCTGCCGCTGCTCCGAGAGGCGCTTGATCTGCCGCCCGATGCCGTGCACGAGCACCACGCGGATGTGCAGACTCCGCAGCACCGCGATGTCCGTCAGCACATTCGGAAAATTCTCGTCATCCACAATGCTGCCGTCCAAACCGATCACAAACACATGATCGCGAAACTGCGGCACGTAGCGCAAAATGCCGCGCAAATCGGAGGGCTTGATTGCGCTCGAGTCGGCCGCGGCGGCGCTGGCGCCGTGGGGGGAACCGGCGGCGGCAGGCGGGAGTAAAGGGTCGGGCTCGCTCATGCTGGGCGCATCTCGCAGCTTCACCACTAGCGCACACGCGCATCGACGCAATACGGAAAACGTTGCCCGCGCTGCGCCTTCTTTGTTGGATGCAACCCTCCGCCGGTGAATGGCCATGAAGCAGCGTTCCGCCCAGACCGAACCCACACCCTCCCTGACGGCGGAAAAAGCGCCGCCGGGATTTTTTGAGGACTTGTCCGACTTGCTCGTGCATCTCGAATTGGAGCGCGGGCTCGCCCGCAATTCGATTTTGGCCTACGAGGCGGATTTGGCGCAATGCGCGTGGGATTTGCATCGCCAAGGCGCGAAAGACTGGCGCACGGCCCAGCCGGAAAATATTTCCCACTGGCTCGCCGGCCTCACCCGCGAAAAATACGCTGTCGCGAGCCTGGCGCGCAAACTGACCGCCGTGCGGATGCTCGCGCGCTTCCTCGTGCGCGAAAACCGCCGCGCCGACGATTTTTCGGCGCTCCTGCCGGGACCCAAGCCGGGCCGCAAACTACCCGGCACGTTGAATGAAAATGAAATCACGCGCCTGCTCGAAGCGCCGCCCGCCGACACCCCGCACGGCCTGCGCGATCGCGCGATGCTGGAACTCATGTACAGCAGCGGCCTGCGCGTCTCCGAACTCTGCGGCTTGACGCTGCAAACTGTCGACGCCGAGCAACGTCTTCTGCGCGTGTTGGGCAAGGGCGCGAAGGAACGCATGGTGCCGTTTGGAAAAAAAGCCGCGGAGGCGTTGCAAATTTATTTGTCCTCGGGCCGGCCGGCGCTCGTCAAGGCGCGCACCGGCAGCGAACTTTTTCTCAGCCAGCAGGGCCGGGCGCTTTCGCGCAAAATGTTTTGGGTGCTGGTGAAACAGCACGCCCGCCGCGCGGGCCTGACGCGTCCGGTGAAGCCGCACTTGTTGCGCCACTCCTTTGCCACGCATCTGCTCGCCCACGGGGCGGACTTGCGCGCGATCCAGGAAATGCTCGGCCACGCCGACCTCGCCACCACGCAGATTTATACCGCCGTCGAAGGCCGCCGCCTGGTGGAAGAACACACCCGCCACCACCCGCGCGGTAGAAAATAAAAATAATCTACTGCGCCTTCGGCGCGTGCGCCGCGGCGGGCACCGCCGCCCGGTAGGCCGCCCATTCGCCGTCGATGCGCTTGGTTTCCTCCGGCGTGGCCTTGGCGATTTCGACTTCGTAAGTGTGGATGGGCCCTTCCATGTTCGACCGAAACACGAGCCATTTGTCGTCGGGCGTAAAGGTCGCGTTGGGCTCTACGCGCGAGGACTCGCCGTTGCCGTAATTATGCTTCGAAAGGTCGGCCAGTTTTTCCGCCGTGAGCTTGCCGACTTTCACGTCTTCGCCGTTGACCTTCGTTGTCGTGTATTCGCCGGTGGGCGTGAACAGGTACATCCACTGGCCGTTTTGCGGCGGGTCAAATTTGCGCGCATTCGGCGGCGGGGTGCGATTGGCGACGCTGTTGGGCCCGCCGCCGTCGCCGGAAAACACTTTGCCGTCCCACGACACATTGTAATGCACGGACCATTGCCCGCGTTCCAGCGGGAAGCGGTCATGTTCGCCGGTGGCAACGTTGGCGCGGCCAATCCAAAACTCGCCCGACTCCGGCGTCTGCAAATCGTAATAAACCCATTGCCCGTCGTGGCTGAAAAATTCATGGCCCGCGATTTCGTAAGGCATCGAGCGCACGTGCATCAACTTCGAGCCCGTGCCGTCGTTGTGCAGCGTCCACACGCGGTCGACCTGCGTCCAGTCGCCCTCGTGCGCGTAGAGAAACACATTCGGATCCGTCGGCGAACTTTGCACGTGGTTGAGATTAAACGGGCCGGGTTCGAAAAACCGTTTCACTTCCCCGGTCTTGATATTGACGCTGAAGAACTGCATCAGCGCCGGGCCGGCGCCCGCGCCCCCTCCGGCGCCTGCACCGCCGCGGCGTCCACCCCGTGCCGGTGCTGCCCCGGCCGTTTCGGCGGAAGTCGTGGCCGCTGGGGCCGCAGTGGGCGCAGCAGCGGTGGCGGCGGGTGTTGTGGCCGCCGGTGCTGCTGTCGCGGCCGGAGCCGCGGCTGGCGTCGCTCCCGCGCCCACCCGATACGAACCAATGAGCATGGTCTCGTCCGCGTTGAGACCGCCAAATTCACCCAGGCCCGGCGGCAAGGTCGCCACGACGCGGGTTTCCTTCGTATCCAAATTAGTGGCGAGAATCTGGCTCTGGCCGTTGGCGCGCGAGGTGTAATACACCGTATTGGTCTTGCGGCTGACCTCGATGCCGCCGCTGCGGCTCATCGACAACGCCGGGTAACCCGGCACCACCACGTCGATGGCGTGCATCTTCAAATCAATCGTGGCCATACCCTCGGGCGTGACGACCAGAAGCTTCTTGCCATCCGGCGTGTACGGGTTTTGGTGAAAGTAGAGACTCGCCGTGCCGGGCTCCTTGGACAAGCGCACCACGACATGCCCGGTGGCGGGATCGATCCACTCGCTCGGTGGGGTGGGGGCCTCGGCGGCGTGGAGGCCAAAAGCGGTGAGAATTGCGGTGAGGGGCAGCACGGCCCGGCGGGTGAGGGTATTCATTGGGGGTGCGTTAGGATAGCGCCGCGTCCCTCGTAATTTCAAGGGCGAAAGGCAAGGGCGGCCACGGCTTTCTCCCGCGCTCAATTGCCTTGTCAACGGCGTCGGCTTGCGTAAAAGTCGCGGCGTGAAAGTCACCGTCTTTGTCACTCCCAAGAAAAACGTCCTCGACCCGCAAGGCGACGCGGTCGGCCACGCCATGGGCAGCCTGGGTTTTACGGCCGGGCATGTGCGCATGGGCAAAACTGTCGAGTTCACCGCGGACGGCGCCGATTCTCCGGAATTTCGCGCCCATCTCGACCGCCTCTGCCGCGATTTGCTGAGCAATCCCGTCATTGAGGATTTTCGTTACGAGATAAATGCCTGAGCCGGTTGCTTTGTCCGCCCCCGTCGCGATTTTGCGCGCTCCGTTTTTGTTTTTTGCATGAAAATCATCCGTTATGCACCGTTGGCGGGCGGACCGCCGCAATGGGGTTGGATTAACGCCGCCGGACGCGCCATGCGCCTCGAGGGAGCCTGGCTGGAATGGAAGCGCACGGATGAACCCGCGCCGCCGCACCGCCTCCTCGCCCCGGTGGCTCCGCCGGTCATTTTCGCCATCGGCATGAACTACCGCGATCACCTCGCAGAAACCGGCGCGCCCCTGCCGCAGCATCCCGTGGTGTTCATGAAATCCCCCGAGGCCGTGCAGGACCCGGGCCGGCCCATCGTGCTGCCGCGCGCTTTGCGCAGCGACCAAGTGGACTACGAGGCCGAACTAGCCATCGTCATCGGCCGCGCCTGCAAAAATGTGCGGGCGGCGGACGCCCTCGATTATGTCGCCGGATTTTGCTGTGCGAATGACGTGAGTGCCCGCGACTGGCAGCGCCAGTGGGGCGGCGGCCAGTTTTGCCGCGGCAAAACCTTTGACACTTTTTGCCCGCTGGGCCCCTGGCTCGTCACCCTCGACGAATTGCCCGCCAGCTTGGACCTCAGCATTCGCTCGCGGGTCAACGGCGCCGTCCGCCAGAATGGCCGCACTGCGCAAATGATATTTCCCCTGCGCGATTTGATTGCCTTTCTCAGCGGCAGCACGACGCTTCCCGCCGGGGCGGTTATTCTCACGGGCACGCCCGCCGGTGTCGGCATGGGGCAGAAGCCGCCCGTGTGGCTCCAGCCTGGTGACGAGGTGGAAGTCGAGATTGAGGGCCTCGGTGTGCTGCACAACCCCGTGCTGGAAGAAAGCATCGCCGCCGCCGCGGAATGAGTTATTGTCAGGGCCCATCCGCCCATGCCGCCCGACGACTCCACGCGCTCCCCCTCGCCCGGAACCACTCCTCCGGTGCCGGCGGGTGGCCCGCCGCGCAAAAGCAGTTCGCGCACCGGCTGGCGCTGGCATGACCATCCGGAGGTCTTTCTCATTCTCGGTTTGCTCGGCGGGGTGGTTTTGGCCGGCGGTGGAAATCCGGAATGGGCCCGTGCGTTTGTGCTGCTGATGGCGGGCGCGTGGTTGGTGGTGAATCCGCCGAAAGAAGCTCCCGCGCGTCTGTTTGAAATTGGCTTAATCCTGCTGGTCGTCATCGCCTGTGCGGCATCGTTTGCGCCGGCGTCGTGGGTGGGCCGGGCTTCGTGGAGGTTCGACGCGCAAACCTTTTCCCTCCTGCTTCCGGGCACCAACGCCACCTCGCCGTGGCTGGCGGCTGAGGCCCTCGCGCAACTTTTCGCGGGCGTTGCCTTTTTATATGTGTGGTGGAATCTCCATTTTGATCACGAAACCCGCAAAAACTCCCTGTGGGGCATCGCCGGAGTGGCGGCGGTGTTCTCCATCATCACGCTGGTGGGCCACGTATTTAATGCGAAATATCCCCTCGGCCGGGAAGCCACGATTTTCAGTTTTTTCCCCAACCGCAACCAATCGGCCCTATGGTACTGCCTGGGCGGCGTGACCGCGTTTGGCCTGTTGCTGGAAAGCACCCGCCGCCGCCGCAAGCAGGGCTTCGGCATCGCCGGGTTGCTCGTCATCGCCTGCATGTTGGGCGTGATTTTTTCGCTGTCACGCATGGCCCTCGCGCTGTTTGCGCTCGGCACCGTCGTGGTGGTCGTCATGCGTTTTGGCCGCGACGCCGGCAACTATCTGCTGCGCCTTTTCGTGCCCCTGGCGATTTTAGGCGTGAGCCTCCTGGTGTTTTTCAATCCACAGACGCTCGACCGCCTGCATGTTTCAGGCTCGGCGGGCGTGGAGCGCGATTTTCGCCTGGAATTGTGGCGCGACACCGTGACGATGGCCCGCGCCCAACCCGCCGGCGTCGGGCTGGACCAGTTTGAGGATGTTTTTCCGCAGTATCGGAATTTATCAAAAGTGGACAACGGCGTGCGGCATCCCGACAGCGATTGGTTTTGGCTCTTGGGCGAAACGGGCTGGCTCGGCGTCCTGGCCGGGGCGCTGGTCGTGGCCTCCATCGTCAATGTGCTCGTGGGCCGCCGCTCCCAAGGCAGCGGGCCGTATCGGCATCTGGCGGCGTTGTGCGCCGGCTTGTTTCTGCTGCACAGTTTGGTGGATGTTCCCGCGCATCGTTTTGGCACCTGGCTGCTGTTTGCGTTTTTTATTTCCCTGGCTGCGCCGGACGGAGCGCCCGTGCCCTCGCTGTTTCCCCGCGCGGTTTTTCGTGCCGCCGGGGCGCTGTTGTTTTTGATTGGCTGCGCCTGGCTGGCCGCGGCGGCCGGTCTGCCGCTGAACTCCACGACCATCGAGGCCAAGGCCTACGCCCGCTCCAATGCCGCGACTTTGTCCGGGGATGCCGAGGGGGCCATTGCCGCCGTCGACAAAGTCATCGCCATTCGTCCGCTGCGCTGGTGGCCTTATTTCCAGCGCGCGCGCGCGGAATTGGCCCTGCGCTCCGACCAGCCTGCCGCGTTGCTGGACTTTCAACGCACGCGTTTCCTCGAACCGGTGTGGGCCGAGCCCGCCTTTATGGAGGGTGAACTTTGGGCCGATGTGAATCCCGTGTTTGCCTTTGTCGCCTGGCGCGAGGCCATGCAACGCCACGATGCCCACCTCGAGGGCGATTGGGCGCTCATCCAAGACCGCTTGCGCAGCATGCCCAACGGCGCGGCCTATGAGAGCACGCTATCCAAGAGCCACGCCAGTTTCCGTTACAAATATTTGCTGGTCTCGGGTCCGGATCGCTTCGGCAAAGAATGGGCGGATGAATTGGTGCGCGATCCGCTCTTGCAGCGCTATACGCCCGCCCAACGCCAGGATTTGCTCGAACATTGGGCTTCGCTCGAGGGCGTGGGCGCGTTGAATTTTATTGAAAAGCATCCGATGCTCGTGCCCCAGCCGTGGTTGGTGCAATGGCGCGCGCTGGCCTCCAGCGGCCATCCGCGCGACGCCTTGGACGCCGCGCGCAAGCGCCTCAAGCCTTTGTCGTTGCCGGACGGCACCACGATGGAGGATCGCGACAATGCCACGCTTTCCGCCAGCCTGCACGGCAATCCGCCGGATGTTGAGGCCGGTGGCGTCCTCTTTCAGCGCCAGCTCGTTGCCGGCCAATTGGACGACGCCATGAAGACCCTCGACACCTTGAACCAGATGAAACGCGTCCCGCCCTTTGTCAGTTGGTGGCGGGCGGACCTGCTTTTGCGCGCGGGCAAAGACGCCGAGGCGTGGGCGGCCTTTCAGCCATTTCTGGAGTTTGAACACCAGACCGCCGCCAGCACCAATCCCGCACAAAACACTCCGTTGGACCTACCGGCCACCACCACCGCCGTCCCGGATAATCAAAACCGCGGGCTGTTAAAAACCATGTTCGGCAATTAAGGCCGGAAGTGCCGGACCGCGCCGCTCTTATTCGAAAAGAAATAGAGAGCTTAAACCACGGATGTCACGGATAACACGGATTTCCTACCGGAGCAGGTT
>Ga0265320_10000025_pt1 | contig 168565 bp, 134 predicted proteins | sample 4827metaG_FD_202087 | JGI IMG/M metagenome (GOLD analysis project Ga0265320, IMG submission 202087) | Rhizosphere microbial communities from Carex aquatilis grown in University of Washington, Seatle, WA, United States - 4-8-27 metaG | ecosystem: Host-associated > Plants > Roots > Rhizosphere...
TGCCAAACCTCGACGGGCCCGGGATGTTGATGAAGATGCGCGAGGCGAACAACCGCACCCCGGTGGTGATGCTGACGTCGGAGTCCAAGACCTCGATCGTGACGGCGCTGATGAAGCTGGGCATCGCCGACTACATCCTGAAGCCATTCAAGGCCGACGAGCTGCGCGCCAAGCTGCTGAAGGCGCTGCGGTTGCCCGCGGACTTCGCGGCCGCCCCCAAGGCGCCCCACGCGGCCCCAGAGGGGCCGCCCACCGGCGGGTCCGCGCCGCCGCCCGCGCAAGGGGCTGCCGTCTCGGCGCGCGGCAAGGTGGACATCCTGGTCATCGACGACATGGAGAACGTCCACAAGAAGTTGCGCACCATGATCCCGAGCACCATCGCGGTCGATGGCTGCCTGAACGTCGTCGAGGGTCTGGCGCTGGCGCGCGTGCGCTCGTACAAGCTCATCCTGATCGACGCCGAGATCCCGGAGACCAACGTCGCGTCGCTGGCGAAGCAGCTCCGCCTGTTGCAGCCGGAAGCCCGCTTCCTGGGCCTCGCGCTCCGGAGCGCCAACAACCTGGGGAAGGAGATGCGCGATCTGGGGCTGGATGGCGTCCTCACGAAGCCGTTCGCGGCGGAGGAGGTCGACGAGGTGATCGACCAGCACTTCGCGGGCACGCAGGACCTCATCGTCCGCGAGGAGAACCTGATCCGGATGTCGGCCTACCACGGCAAGAACGACCGCATCGAGCGCCACTACACCCGCCTCGGCGCGGCCATCAAGGACGCGGTCGAGCAGCTCGGGCAGGCCTGCTTCGACGAGGCGATCGTCGACGCGACGCTGCTGCCCGTGATGCAAGGCGCGGGGACGGCGCTGTTCGTGGCGCAGCTGGTGGAGGTGTGCCGCAAGATAGGCGTCGCCGTTCACCTGGTCGCCTCGAACGACGTCGCCGCCGTGCTGCGAAATTTCCAAGAGACGAAGGACCTGCACTGCCACGGCACGCTCGAGGACGCGCGGGCGCTGGCGGCCTGAGCGCACCCGGGAAGCCACGGAGGAATCGAAACCATCATGGCCGTCAGCGACAAGCTCGGGGAACAGCTGGAGCAGATCGTCCTCGGGCGCATCGCGAGCGACAAGCTGATGCTCCCGGCGATGCCGACCATCGCGATGAAGGCCCTCGAGCTGCTGCGCGCCCCCGACTTCAACCTGCGCGACGTCGGCGGCTTGATCGAGAAGGATCCGCTGCTGGTGGCGCAGGTCCTGCGCACGTGCAACAGCGCCGGCCTGGCGGCGCGCGAGCCGTGCAAGAACATCGGGCAGGCGGTGACGCGGCTGGGGGCGCAGAAGCTGCGGGTCGTGCTGGCCGAGGCATCGGCGCGGCGGCTGTTCGACTCGCGGGATCCCAAGATCGGCGCGGCCGCCCGGCGGGTGTGGGAGCACTCCCGCGCGGTCGCCATCCTGGCCCTCGACGTGGCTGTCCTGGCTGCGATCCCCGATCCCGACGCCGCGTACCTGACGGGGCTGTTGCACGACATCGGCAAGCCGGTCATCGCCACGATGCTGCTCGAGGCGGAGAACCAGCTGGCCCAGCGAAACGCCAGGGGGTGGGTCGACTCCGAGGAGTGGATCGCGGTCATCCAGAAGACCCACCGCGCCATCGGCATCTCGATCGCGAAGAAGTGGCAGCTCCCCGAAGAGGTCGCGGTGGCGGTCGAGCAGTGCGGTGACTACGACGTCGCCCACCGCCAGTCGACGGGGAACGCCGTGCGCTTCGCGAACGCGATCGTCAAGCAGCAGGGCATCACGATCGGCGCGGTCGACCCGCAAGAGAACGATGCCCTGATCATGCTTGGACGCTCGCTGCTCGACGTCGACGAGCAAGCGGTCGAACGCCTCACCACGAACCTGAAGGCCCGAACCCTGGAGCTTGCCGCGTGAAATCACTGCCAGACGCAACCACCTTGGCCCAACTGGTCACGAGCGTGACCGAAACCATGTGCGGGATCACCTTCATCCCCGCGGAGTCCAACACGCCGTCGCCCGATTGCTATCGAATGGCGCTGTTACCAATCACGGGCGTTCGACAGCTCGAGGTGGCGCTGTTCTCCGACCGCACCAGCTGCGAGTCGCTCGGCTCGTCGCTGTTCTCGGTGGCGACGGAGGACATCGACACGTCGATGATCGAGGACTCGCTGCGCGAGCTGCTGAACATGGCCGCCGGGCAGATCAAGCAAGCGGTGGCGCCCGACCACACCCTGGGTCTGCCCAAGCTGATCGCCGAGCACGACCTCGGCGAGAACCATCGCCGTGCGCGCGACGCGGGCGTCCTCTTGAAGACAGTGGGGCCGGTACAGCTCTTCATCTGGATCACCGAACAGGATGGCGCCCTGAAGGAGGCGGCGTAGCCGTGCGGGCGCTCATCGTCGACGATTCGCGGGCCATTCGCACCATCGTGCGGGGCATCCTGCGGCCGCTCGGCTTCGAGACCGTCGAGGCCGGGCACGGCCGGGAGGCGCTCGAGCGCCTGCGGGAGGGCGGCCCTGTCGAGCTGGCCCTCATCGACTGGAACATGCCCGAGATGAACGGCTTCGAGCTGGTCAAGGCCCTGCGGGCGGACGCGGCGAACGACGCGACCCGCTTGATGATGATCACCACCGAGACCGATCTCGCCGACGTGGCGCGGGCGCTGGAGGCCGGGGCCAACGAGTATCTGATGAAGCCGTTCACCAGGCAGCTGGTCGAGGAGAAGCTGGCGCTGCTCGGGCTCGGGGTCGGCCCGGGCGGCGAAGGGGAGAGCCGTGGATAGCGTTCAGTTCGAGTTCGTCCGTCGCCTGGTCTACGACCGCACCGCCATCGTGCTCGAGCCGAACAAGGAGTACCTGGTGCAGGCGCGCCTTGGCCCCATCGCCCGCGACGTGGGCATCGCGACGGTCGAGGCCCTCGTCGGCGAGCTCCGCCGCGCCCCCTTCGGGGCGATGCACGCCCGGGTCGTGGAGGCCATGACCACGAACGAGACGTCCTTCTTCCGGGACCTCGGGCCGTTCGAGGCCTTGAAGAAGGTCGTGATTCCCGACCTGCTCCGGCGGCGCGCGGACACCCGCCGGCTGGCGATCTGGTCGGCCGCCTCGTCGAGCGGCCAGGAGATCTTCAGCATCGCGATGACCCTGAGGGAGACGTTCCCGGAGCTGGCGGCCGGCTGGCGGTTGACGCTGCTGGCGACGGACTTCTGTAACGAGATGGTCGAACGGGCGCGAAGCGGGGTGTTCAACCAGCTGGAGGTCAACCGCGGCCTGCCGGCGCCCCTGCTGGTCAAGTACTTCAAACGCCGGGGCGCCGACTGGGAGATTCGCGAGGACCTTCGGCGGATGATCGAGTTTCGGCAGCTCAACCTGAACGACGGCTGGCTGATCCCCGACAAGCTCGACGTCGTGTTCATGCGCAACGTCCTCATCTACTTCGACGTGGAGACGAAGAAGCGGATCCTGGCCCGTCTCCCCCGGGTCATGAAGCCCGACGGGGTGCTGTTCCTCGGCGCCGCGGAGACCACCCTCGGCCTCGATCCCGGCTTTCAGCCTGTCGAGATCGGGAGATCGATCTGCTACCGGCTGCGGGACGCGCGGGCAACGGCCGCGACCTGACGGCCGCGGCCGGCGGACCTCCCGCGACGCGCGGTCCCTGGCGCGCCGGCGACCTCGGGAGACCCGCGTTGTAATAAGCTCTCGCCGAGGGCATGGACGATTCGGGGGACCACAGGCACCAGCTCGACGACCGCGGCCGGGCCGAGGCGGCCCTCCGCGATTCGGAGCGCCTGTTTCGCGCCCTGTTCGAGGGCACGACCACGGCTGTCACCCTGCGCGATCCCGTCACCTTCGAGCTCCTCGACTGCAACCCCGCGGCGGTTCGTCTCTACGGGTGCAAGAGCCGCGAGGAGTTCCTGGGCAAGACGATCCTGGATCTGTCGGCCGCGGTGCAGGCGGATGGAACGCCCGCCCACGAGGGCGCGGCGCGGGTGACCGCGGAGGCGTTGCGGACCGGCTACGTCCGCACCGAGTGGTTGGCTCGACGCGTGACGGGCGAGGAATTTCCCGTCGAGTTTCGCATCACGGTGATTCGCCTCGAGGGCCGCAGCGTCATGCAGACGCTGGTCGACGACATCACCGCACGCAAGGAGTTCGAGTCGTCGCTCGCCAGGGCAAAGGAGGACGCCATCGCCGCCAGCCGGGCGAAGAGCGCCTTTCTCGCGAACATGAGCCACGAGCTGCGCACCCCGCTCAACGGCGTGATCGGCATGGTCGACCTGCTGGCGATGACGGCGCTCGATGACAAGCAGCGCCGCTACGTCAACGTCGCCCGCGCCTCGGCGGGGCTGCTGCTGTCGATCATCAACGACGTGCTCGACTTCTCGAAGATCGAGGCCGGCCGCCTCGAGCTCGAGCGCTTCGACTTCGAGCTCGGCGACCTGATGGAGGAGGTCGTGCAGATCCTGGCGCGGTCGGCCGAGGACAAGGGCCTCGGGCTCTCCCGCGCGCTGTCGCCGGCCGTCCCGCCGACGCTGGTCGGCGATCCCGCGCGCCTGCGGCAGATCCTCGTCAACCTGGTCAGCAACGCCATCAAGTTCACCGTGAAGGGCGAGGTCGCGGTCACGGCCTCCGTGATCGACGAAGGGCCGACCCGCGCCACGGTGAAGGTGGAGGTGCGGGACACCGGGATCGGAATCGCGCCCGAGGCGCAGGCCCGGTTGTTCCGCCCGTTCTCGCAGGCCGACGCGTCGACCACCCGCGAATTCGGCGGCTCTGGCCTCGGCCTGGCGATCTGCAGCGGTCTCATCGCGCAGATGGGGGGGCGCATCGGCATGTCGAGCGCGCCGGGCGCCGGCTCGACCTTCTGGTTCAGCGCGCCGTTCGCGAAATCGACCGCGGCCGTCCGGCGAATGACACCTCCCGCCGGCACGCTGCTGCATCGCCCCCCGTCATCGCCCGCGGCGGCCGCAGCATCCGAGCGCGGCGACGCGGGGCGCGTCCTGCTGGTGGAGGACAACCCCATCAACGCCGAAGTGGCGGGGGAAATTCTGCGGATAGGAGGCTACCCCTTCGACGTTGCCACTGACGGGCGCCAGGCGGTCGCCCTCGTGAAGACCCGGGCCTACGCGCTCGTCCTGATGGATTCTCATTTGCCCGAGATGGACGGGTTCGAGGCCACCAGGGCAATCCGCGCGCTCGAGCGCGCCGGCGCGCTGCCTTCGTCGGCGGTGTCGGGCCTGCTGCCCATCGTGGCCCTCACGGCGAGCGCGCTGCCCGAGGATGTCGACCGGGCGCTGGGCGCTGGCATGAATGCCCACGTGGCGAAGCCTTTCGACGGGCCACGCTTGTTGAGCATGATCGGCGCGTTGATCCGGCCCCCGTGACCCCGGCCGGAACGTCCGGCGCTCGAAACCAGGGCTTGCCTCGCCGACACCTGTTGATAGAGTCGGTCGTTTCTACTCGATTCGCGAAACGCCCTTAGAAACAAGCGAGAAACAAGCAAGGAACACGAGAACATGACACGGAACCACGACGTCCAGGACACCCAAGGTCTCTACGACCCCGCCCACGAGCACGACGCGTGTGGCGTCGGCTTCGTCGTCGACATCAAGGGCCGGAAGTCGAAGCAGATCGTCCAGGACGCGATTCAGGTTCTGTTGAACTTGCAGCACCGCGGCGCGAGCGGCTGCGAGACGAACTCCGGCGACGGCGCCGGGATCTTGATGCAGGTGCCGCACCGGTTCCTGGCCGAGGAGTGCCACAAGTCGAACATCACGCTGCCGGGCGCCGGCCAGTACGGCGTGGGCCTGGTGTTCCTGCCGACCGACGCCGCCAGCCGCGAAGCCTGCGAGCTGATGTTCGAGCAGGCGGCGCGCGCCGAGGGCCAGAAGTTCCTGGGGTGGCGCACGGTTCCCACCGACAACAGCGCGCTCGGCCCGACGGCGCGCTCGTCGCAGCCCGTCCTCAAGCAGGTGTTCATCGGGCGCAGTCCCGACCTCGTCGACGACATGGCGTTCGAGCGCAAGCTTTACGTCATACGGCGCTCCGTGCGCCATCACGTTCGCCAGTCCCCCGTCCCCGGGCGCGGGCAGTTCTACATCTCCGGCCTATCGGCGCGCACCCTGGTCTACAAGGGCATGCTGAACTGCGATCAGCTCCGTGACTTCTACCCGGATCTGCAGGACGACCGGGTCGAGTCGGCGCTCGCGCTGGTGCACTCGCGGTTCTCGACGAACACGTTTCCGAGCTGGCAGCGCGCCCATCCTTACCGGCTGATCGCGCACAACGGCGAGATCAACACGCTGCGCGGCAACGTCAACTGGATGCACGCCCGGGAGAGCATGTTCGCGTCGAAGCTGTTCGGCGACGATCTGAAGAAGTGCTTGCCCGTCATCGACACGACGGGGTCGGACTCGGCCATGTTCGACAACGCGCTCGAGCTGCTCTACCTGGCGGGGCGGTCGTTGCCCCACGCCGTCATGATGATGGTGCCCGAGCCGTGGTCCAACCACGAATCGATGAGCCGCGAGAAGCGGGACTTCTACGAGTTTCACGGGTGCCTGATGGAGCCGTGGGACGGCCCGGCGGCCATCGCCTTCACCGACGGCATCCGCATCGGGGCCGTGCTGGACAGGAACGGCCTCAGGCCCTCGCGCTATTACGTCACGAAGGACGGCCTGGTAGTGCTGGCCTCCGAGGTCGGCGTGCTCGACATCGCGCCCGAGCGCATCGCGGAGAAGGGGCGGCTGCAGCCGGGGCGCATGTTCCTGGTCGACACGGCGGCCGGGCGCATCGTCTCGGACGAGGAGATCAAGAGCGAGATCGCCGGCGCCGCGCCATACGGCCAGTACCTGAAGGACCACCTGGTGAGCATCTCGGATCTTCCGAAGCCACCGACGGTGATCGCGCCCGACCACGAGACGGTGCTGCGCCGGCAGGAGGCGTTCGGGTACACCACCGAGGACCTGAAGATGCTGATCGGCCCGATGGCCGCCGACGGTGTCGAGGCTACCGGCTCGATGGGGAACGACACGCCGCTCGCGGTGCTGTCGAACAAGCCCCAGCTCCTGTTCGGGTACTTCAAGCAGCTGTTCGCGCAGGTCACGAACCCGCCCGTCGACGCCATCCGCGAGGAGATCGTAATGGCGGTCGACACCTCGATCGGTCCCGAGGGCAACCTGCTCGAACCCACGCCGGAGTCGGCCCGGCAGATCACCTTGTCGAGCCCGGTGCTCCGTAACGAGGAGCTGGAGCGGCTGCGGCAGCTCGACGGCAACGGCCATTCGCACGGCTTCCACGCCATCACCATCCCGATGTTGTTCCCGATCGCGAGCGGGGGCCTTGGTCTGCGGGCGTCCGTCGAGGACCTGCGCAAGAGGTGCAGCCAGGCGATCGCCGCCGGGCACGACATCATCATCCTGTCCGACCGCGGCCACGACGCCGAGCAGGCGCCCATCCCGGCGTTGCTGGCGGTGGCCGCCGTGCAGCATCACCTGTTGCGAGAAGGGACGCGCACGCGCGTGGGCCTGGTCCTCGAGACGGGCGAACCGCGCGAGGTGCATCACTTCGCGCTGCTGCTCGGTTACGGCGCCTCGGCCATCAACCCCTACCTCGCGTTCGAGAGCCTCCACGACATGGTTCGCCAGGGCATGCTCACGGGCGACGGCGAGAAGGCAGAGCAGAAGTACATCAAGGCGGTCAGCAAGGGCATCGTCAAGGTCATCTCCAAGATGGGGATCTCGACGATCCAGAGCTACCACGGGGCGCAGGTGTTCGAGGCCATCGGGCTCTCCAAGCCGTTCATCGACGAGTACTTCACCTGGACGGCCTCGCGCATCGGCGGCATCGGCATCGACGAGGTCGCCGAGGAGGTGCGCCAGCGCCACATGCGGGCCTTCCCCGAGCGGCCGCTGCCGCTCGAGACGCTGGATCCCGGCGGCAACTACAAGTATCGCCGTGACGGCGAGTACCACCTGTTCAACCCCGAGAGCATCCACAAGCTCCAGTACGCCTGCCGCACGGGCAACTACAGCGTGTTCAAGGAGTACGCGAAGCTGATCGACGATCAGGCCGAGCATCTGACCACGCTGCGGGGCCTCATGGAGCTGCGGCACGTCCGTCCGCCCGTACCGCTCGAGGAGGTCGAGTCCGTCGAGGACATCGTCCAGCGCTTCAAGACGGGCGCGATGTCCTACGGCTCGATCAGCAAGGAGGCCCACGAGACGCTCGCGATCGGCATGAATCGCATCGGGGGCAAGAGCAACACGGGCGAGGGCGGTGAAGATCCGTCGCGCTACGTCACCGACGCGAACGGAGATTCGCGCAACAGCGCCATCAAGCAGGTGGCGTCGGGACGCTTCGGCGTGACGAGCCTCTACTTGACCAAGGCCAAGGAGCTGCAGATCAAGATGGCGCAGGGGGCCAAGCCCGGCGAGGGCGGTCAGCTCCCCGGGTCGAAGGTCTACCCCTGGGTGGCCAAGGTCCGCCACGCCACGCCGGGCGTGGGCCTCATCTCGCCGCCCCCGCATCACGACATCTATTCGATCGAGGATCTGGCGCAGCTGATCCACGACCTCAAGAACGCGAACACCGAGGCGCGCATCAGCGTGAAGCTGGTGGCCGAGGTGGGCGTGGGCACGATCGCGGCCGGCGTGGCCAAGGCTCACGCGGACGTCGTGCTCATCAGCGGCCACGACGGCGGTACGGGGGCCTCCCCGCTCACCAGCATCAAGCACGCCGGCATCCCGTGGGAGCTGGGCCTCGCCGAGGCGCACCAGGTGTTGGTGCTCAACGATCTGCGCAGCCGGATCCGCGTCGAGACCGACGGCCAGCTGAAGACGGGCCGCGACGTGATCGTGGCGACGCTCCTCGGCGCCGAGGAGTACGGCTTCTCGACCGCGCCGCTCGTGACGGTCGGCTGCATCCTGATGCGCGTGTGCCACCTCAACACCTGTCCGGTCGGCGTGGCCACCCAGGACCCGCGGCTGCGCAAGAAGTTCACGGGCGACCCCCAGTACGTGGTCAATTTCATGCGCTTCGTGGCGCAGGAGGTGCGCGAGTACATGGCTGAGCTCGGCTTCCGCACCATCAACGAGATGGTCGGACACACCGAGTGTCTGGGCATGAACAAGGCCGTCGAGCACTGGAAGACGCGCGGCATCGACCTGACGCGCATCCTCGAGCAGCCGAAGATGCCTGCGACCGTGGGGCGCTACCAGACCGCCGGCCAGGACCACGGGCTCGACCGGGCGCTCGACAGGACCACCCTGCTCGCGCTCGCGAAGCCGGCCCTCGAGCGGGGCGCGAAGGTCACGGCCACCATTCCCATTCGCAACACGAATCGCGTGGTGGGCACCATCACCGGCAGCGAGCTCACGCGGCGCTACGGTCCCGAGGGTTTGCCCGAGGACACCATCAAGTTCAACTTCCAGGGCTCCGCGGGGCAGAGCTTCGGGGCGTTTCTGCCCAAGGGAATGACGCTGACCCTGGAAGGGGACTCGAACGACTACGTCGGCAAGGGGTTGTCGGGCGGGAAGATCGCGGTCTTCCCGTCGCGCGCGGCCAGCTTCGTGTCCGAGGACAACGTCATCATCGGCAACGTGGCGCTCTACGGCGCGACGGCCGGCGAGGGCTACTTCCGGGGCACGGCGGGCGAGCGTTTCTGTGTGCGGAACAGCGGCGCGACCGCCGTCGTGGAGGGGGTGGGAGATCACGGCTGCGAGTACATGACGGGGGGCCGCGTCGTCATCCTCGGGAACACGGGCCGCAACTTCGCCGCCGGCATGTCGGGCGGCGTGGCCTACGTGCTCGACGAAGCCGGCGACTTCGCGCGCCGTTGCAACAAGGAGATGGTGAGCCTCGGGAAGCTGGACGATCCCGCCGAGACCGCGGAGGTCAAGACGCTGATCGCCCGGCACCTGCAGCACACGGGCTCGAAGCGCGCCGAGGAGATCCTGGGCGCGTGGTCCGAGTGGAGCGGCTTCTTCGTGCGGGTCATGCCCAACGACTACAAGCGGATGGTCGACGCGCAACGGGAGATGCGCCAGGCGGGCATGTCGCAGGACGAGGCGGAGATGGCCGCGTTCGAGAAGAACTCACATGACGTCGCGCGCGCGGGCGGCAAATAGGGTGGGGCGCGTCGTGCAACGTCGTCATGCGCCGGACCTGAAACTGGAAGGACGCCTCGGAAACGATCATGGGTAAGACCACCGGATTCTTGGAGTACGAGCGTGTGTTGCCGGTCCTGCGGCAGCCCGCCGAGCGCATCGCCGACTGGAGCGAGTTTCACGAGCACATGCCGGAGACCGCGCTCAAGGAGCAAGGCGCGCGGTGCATGGACTGCGGCGTTCCCTTCTGTCACACCGGCACGATGATGGTGGGGGGCGCCAGCGGCTGTCCCGTCCACAACCTCATCCCCGAATGGAACGACCTCGTCTATCGCGGCCAGTGGCAAGAGGCGCTGGCGCGCCTGCACAAGACGAACAACTTTCCGGAGTTCACGGGGCGCGTCTGCCCGGCCCCCTGCGAGGGCTCGTGCGTGCTCGGCATCAGCGAGCCCGCCGTCACGATCAAGAACATCGAGGCGGCGATCATCGACAAGGGCTTCGAGGAGGGGTGGGTCACCGCGCACCTCCCCGCGCGCCGCACCGGCAAGAAGGTGGCGGTCGTCGGGTCGGGGCCGGCCGGACTGGCCTGCGCCGCGCAGCTCAATCAGGCGGGCCACACGGTCACCGTGTTCGAGCGCGACGACCGCGTCGGTGGGCTGTTGATGTACGGGATCCCGCAGATGAAGCTGGAGAAGCAGCTCGTGGATCGCCGGGTGAAGCTGCTGGCCCAGGAGGGGGTGAACTTCGTCGTCGGCACCTGCGTGGGGAAGGACTTCCCGACCGCGCGCCTGCGCGCCGATTTCGACGCAGTCGTTCTGTGTGGCGGCGCGACCAAGGCGCGCGATCTACCCATCGAGGGGCGGAACCTGAAGGGTATCCACCTGGCGATGGAGTTCTTGCTGCTGAATACGAAGAGCCTGCTCGACAGCAAGCACGCCGACGGGAAGTACATCAGCGCCAAGGGGAGGGAGGTCGTGGTCATCGGGGGCGGCGACACCGGGACCGACTGTGTCGGGACCTCGATGCGCCACGGCTGCAAGAGCCTCGTGCAGTTCGAGATCCTGGCGAGGCCGCCGGACCTGCGCGCGGCGGACAACCCGTGGCCGCAGTGGCCGCGGATCTACCGCATGGACTACGGTCAGGAGGAAGCGGCCGCTGTCTTCGGCGCCGATCCCCGTCGCTACGCCGTGGTCACCAAGCGCTTCATCGACGACGGCGCCGGCAACGTGAAGGCGCTGCAGACGGTCGAGGTGGAATGGAAGACCGAGGCCGGCCGGACCACCATGCGCGAGATGCCCGGCACCGAGAAGATCTGGCCCGCCGATCTGGTCTTGCTGGCGATGGGCTTCGTCGGGCCTGAAAAGCCGGGCCTGCTGACGGAGCTCGGCGTGGCGCTCGACGGCCGCGGCAACGTGATCACGAACGCGGAGAAGCAGACGTCCGTCCCGGCGGTGTTCGCGGCGGGCGACATGGCCCGCGGCCAGTCGCTGATCGTCTGGGCGATCGCCGAGGGCCGCGACGCCGCCCGCGGCGTCGACAAGTTCCTGATGGGCGAAACCCACCTGCCCTAGCAGCCGGCTGGGCCCGCGGCTTGCTTGGCATGTCCGCGGAGGCGGAAGACACGCCTCGCGAAGACTTGCCAAGGAGGAACGAATCATGTTGATGATCATCTTGATCGTGTTGCTCGTGGCGGCGCTGGCGGGTGGTGGCTACGGGCACTCTCGCTTCGGATACGCTGGCTGGTCCCCGGCAGGCATCATCGTTGTCGTCCTGCTCCTCTTGTACTTCACCGGGTACCTGCACCGCTGACGGCCGCTTCGCGGGCTCGGTATCTCCTCACGACGGGAACCGTTGGTCCCGTGTTTGCTTGTTGGGAGCGGAAGGCCGGCGATTCGTTCCGAGTCTGCTGGCCGACCACCACCACCGGGAGAGAAGACAATGCATATTCGAGGGCTCATTCTTGGCACGTCGCTGTCGTTCTTGTTGGTCGCAGGCGCCACGGCGCGCGCTGATCAGAATGCCGTGCAGAAGGAGGGCAACGCCGTCGAGGCGAAAGGGAACGCGCTCGAGAAGAAGGCCGTGAACGAGAAGAAAGCCGCCGAGAAGAGCGCAGGCACCGCCGAGGCCAAGGAGGAGAAGGGCGAGAGGATGCAGAAAGAGGGCAAGGCGATGAAGAAGAAGGACGGCGAAGCCGCCGAAGGGGCGCGGCTGGAAGCGGCGGGTGCCACCGAGAAGGCCGAGGGTGAGAAGATGGAGAAGTCGGCCAAGAGCCGCAAGGCGCACGCCAAGAAGATGCAGAAGGCTTCTGATGAGATGGAGAAGTCCGGCAACAAGATCGAGAAGGCGGGCAGCGACATGGAGAAGAAGTAGCCGCTGTCGTGCCGAACGGTGGATGGTCCGCGGTAGCGCATCGGTAACCCGCGGGCTCCGGGTGTTACTGCTGGGTAGCGACCCGGGGGCTACGGCCCCCAGGTCCGCCCATCCAAGGTCGACCGCTGGTCACGGGCGAGGCCGTGGGCCTCAGGGAATTGCCCTAGTGCCGGTCGTCGTGATGGTCGCGATCGTTGTCGTGATCGCCGTGATGTGGCGCGCGGTCTCCGGGCCTCCTGGAATGATCCTCGCGACGGTCATGCGCGATCGGCTGCTCGTGCCGGCGCTCGCGATAACCGACCCAACATCCGGCCAAGGGCAACGACATCATCGCGATCGCTGTAACGGTGAATGGACGCATGGCCGACCTCCGCGATTGAGCACCGCATGCGCCGTGCCATCGCCTCCTCGGCCGCCCCCTCAGGCCGAAGACACCGTCAGTACCTGATGTCGACCAGGCTGCGCTTGCGAAGGTCGGCGAGGTAGCTCTTGGTTTGCTTCTCCATCTCTTTTTGGCGGAGCTGCATGCGGATGTCGTCTTCGACGTCGGCGAGGGGCTTGGCGCTGGTCGTCTTGCGATCGACGAGCTTGATGACGTGAAACCCTCGGTCGGCGCGGACCGGGCCGGCGACCTCGCCGACCTTCATCGAGAACACCATCTCCTCGATGGCCTTGGGAAGAATGTCCTTTCCGAAATACCCCAGGTCGCCGCCGTCCTTTCGCGTCGCCGCGTCGTCGGAGTACTCGCGCGCCAGGTTGGCGAAGTCCTCGGTCGCGGCGCGCTCCACCAGCTTGCGCCCGAGGGCCTGCTTCTCGGCGACCACGCCCGCGTCGGCCCCCTCGGGGATGGCCAGGAAGATGTGGCTCGCCCGCACCTCCGTGTTGGCGCTGCCGGCCTTGTAGTGGCGGTTGTAGTACGACTTCACGTCCTCGTCGGTGATGGTGACCTTGGACCCCACCGCGATGTTGAGGACGCGAAACCGCAACAGTTGCTTTTTCAGGTCCGAGCGATAGGCCTCCATGCTCATGCCTTGCGCGTGCAAGGCGTCGTCGAGTTGCTTGTCGTCGATGTTGTTCTGGCGCTTGATCTCGGCGATGGACGAGTCCACCTGCTCGGGCGTGACGCTCAGGCGAAGCTCTGCTGCCTGATCGCTGATGAGCTGGTCGTCGATCAGCCGCTCCAGCGTCTCGCGCCGCAGCGCCGTGGCCCGGGCGGCCCGCTTGCCGGGGTCGGTGATCCGCGCCAGATCACCGAGCAGCGGCGCGGCCTTCTCCTCGACCTCGCTGGCGAGGATGATGCTCGCGCCGACGACCGCGGCGACCTTCTCGACGACGCGCGCCTGACCCGCGCGCCCCGCGGCGAGCAGGGCGAGCGCCGCCGCCAGCAGGGCGGGCGAGAGCCGGGATGCCAAGCCAGGTCGCCTCACGGCGTGACCTGCGCGCCTGCAGCCTGCGGGGCCGCCGGGCGGCTTTGCGAGGGCATCACGCCCGCGGTGCCTGGCGGCATCGCGGTACCGGGAGGCAGGCCGGGCCCGCCGTGCGGTCGCACGCCGGGAAGGGGCATCCCGGGCCGGGGCGCGGAGGCGGGCTGGGCGCCACGGGAGTCGCCCTCGACGACGGAGACCTTGGCGAGGTTGGCCTCGTCGATGCTGACGGTGTACTTCTTCCGCAGATCGGCCACGAACGCCTCCAGGGATTTGGTGCGCAGATCCTTGAACAGGCTCTGTTGGATCGTTCGCTTCACCTCCGCGAGCGGTCGGGAGAATCCCGGCCGCTTGCCGGTGAGCTTCAGGATGGCGAAGCCGTTGTCGAGCTTGACCGGCGGCGAGACGTCGCCTACCTCCTTCAACGAGAACCCGGCCTCGACGACGGGCCTGGGGACTGTGGTCGAGCCGCGGTCGAACGACGTCAGGTCGCCCCCACGGGACTTCGAATCCTCGTCTTCGGAGTACTTCGTGACGAGGTCACGGAAGGCCCTGGGATCGGTTCGGCTGGCGGCGTTCGCCTCGCGCGCAACCTTGTCCGCCTTCGCCTTGTCCTTGACGAAGATCTCGCTCACGCGAACCTCGTCCGGGCGGTTGAACGCCTCGGGGTGCTCCTTGTAGTACTTCTCGACGTCGGCGTCGGCCACGTCCTCGACCTTCAGCTTCGACTCGAAGTCCTTCTGCAAGAACCTCGAGATCATCTGCTGCTTCATCACCCGGATGACCTCGGGATCCTTGTCGTAGCCGCGGCGCTCGGCCTCCTTCGCCATCACCTCGATGCGAATCAAGTTGTCGACGAACTCCTTCTTCTTCTCGGGCGCGGCGTAGCGCGCCCGCACGAACGGGGCTTGTTTGTTGATGCTTCCCTGCACGTCGCCCACCGTGATGACGGAATCGTCTATGCGCGCCACCACCTGGGCGAGCTCCCCGGTCTGCGCGGGGACGGACCCCGTCGTGGTGTTCTTGCCATTGCCCTTGCACGCGCCCGGCGCGACGGCGAATGCCGGCAAGAAGACGGCGAGGAGCAGGTTTCGCGGCAACGGCCGATCACGAAGGGGACGCATGGGCGAAGACATTACACAGGAGCCGCCCGCTCGCAACGCAGGCCCGTCCTGGCCGGCGGCGCGGGGACCAACGACGTGTCGCCGTCACGCGCGCGCGAGCGCGTGGGCCCACGCAGCGACCACGGCGCCGAGGGCCGCGATCGCAAGGGCCGCTTGAAACAGGCGCTCCTTCGCGCCGGGCGTCGCCGTGCGGCGAGCCGGGGCGGGGCGGTCGGCGATTCCGGCGCCAATTCCGAGCAATGTTCCGAGCCCGAGACCGAATGCGTGCGCGAAGACGTCCGCCTTCGCGCCCATTCCCAGCATCGCGAGCAGGGCGAACCCCGCCCCCGCGGCCACCCAGGCCCGTCGCCGGATGGGGCCTCCACCACGCCAGCGCCGGACGATCTGCAGGCCGACGACCAGTCCCAGGCCGGCGAACGTGGCCGTGGACGCCCCGACGGACAGGTGGTCCGTGCGCTCGACCCACGCGGTCAGGAGGTTCGCGCCCGTGCCCGCGACCAGGATGCCCACGGCGCCGACGCCGGCGCCCAGCCACCGGCCCGCCGCGCCGATGAAGATCGCCGAGGCGACGACGTTTCCGAGCAGGTGCATCACGTCCGCGTGCAGGGTCATCGCGGTGACGGCCCGCCACCACTCGCCCGCGCGGATCCGGGAAGCGTCGGCGACCCCGGCGCTGAACCAGCGCGACGGCCCCGGCTCGGTCTCCCAGTAGCCGGTGACGAGGACGAACGCCATCAGCGCCAGGCCCACCGAGATCCCCAGCGCGTTGCTCCCGCGATCGGGCGGCGGCGGCGCCAGGCGCGTGGCGACCTGCGCTTCGGCGTCGTAGAGCCGAAGTGCCCGGTCCGCCCGCGCCGCGTCGTCGGCCCCGATCGCGAGGCCATAACTTCCGTCGGGTTGCCGGCTCACGCCATGCAGGACCCCCGTTGCCGCCAGCACCAGCGCCCATTCATCGGCGCGCTCCGCGTTCGGCGCGTGCCGGATCCACACGGGGTCGACCAGATCTCTCGCCGTCGCCACACCGGCTTCGCCGTCGCCCGGCGCGGGGTCCGATTCGCTCACCTCGTCAGCTTAGTCGGCCCCCGCGCGTCGCGCCCGTGTCCAGGTTCGGTGCGGGAGCGGCGCAGGCACTTTTCGGAGCGCGGGCCCGGGGGACGCGGAACGCGAAACCGGTCTTCCCACGCGCGGTTTGTGATTTACTTCCGGCCCATGCGTGTTGCTTATCTTACGATTGTCGTCACCCTCGTCGCGGCGGACGGTGCGCGCGCGCGCGCGGCCACGCTGGCGTTCCCGCACGCACCTGTCATCGCCGGGTTGCTGGGCGGGCCCGTCTTCGCCCCCGCGTTGCCTGCCCTCCCCGCGACCCCGTCTGGGTCGGCGAGCCCGAAGGCGTCGGCCGAGGTTCCGGTGACGTCCGGCGGAGCGGTTCGGGCTGCTGGCGAGCTGCCTTTCGACGTCGGCGCGGCGATGGTGGCAGAGCCTCCGCCCGCCGCGCCGCTCGGGCCCCGCCCTCATCCGCCGCTCGGCCCGATCTCACCCGCCGAGCTTCGTGGACTGGTGGCGCCCGCCGTCGTCGCGCTGGTGGCGGGTGGGGGAACCAAGGCGCCGCCGCAGGTGGCGACCGGGGTGCTGGTGACCGCTTCGGGGCTGATCCTGACCAGCCGGCGCGCGATCAGCGAGGCCATCGACGGTCGCGCCGCCCTCACGATGATTCACGGCGGCCCTCGGGGCAGGCTCGGCGCCCACGAAATCGCCGAGGCCGTGCCCGCACGGATCGTCGGGGTTTCGAGGGACCTGGATCTGGCCTTGGTCGAGGCGCTTCCTCCTGCGTCCGTCTTCTACCCGCACTTGCCGGTCACCCGCCTGCCGGTTCCAGCGGGTGCGAAGGCGCTGGCCGTCGGTCACAGTCCGGCCCTTGGCTTCTGGGCAGCGTCGACGGCGACGATCGCCGACCCCTCGTCTCCGACGAACGGCCGCCGCTGGCTTCGCGATTCCACGGCCGCACCGCCCACGGTCGGTCTCGGCACGCCCCTCGTCGACGGCGTCGGCCGCATCGTGGCGCTGATCACCGAACCCGAGGTCGGCGCGCGCCACGCCGTCGACGCGGAGGCCCTGCTTCGTTTCTTGCTCGCGCTGCGCGCGCCGGCGCTTCGTTTCGCCGGCGTGCCCCCCTACCGGCGAGCCTCCCCGGAGACGAATGCGTCGCTGTCGAGCGCTGGAGCGCCGGCGTCGAAGCCCGGACACCTCGACGCCCGTGTCCCCGTCGACGTCACCGACTCGGCGATGCCGAAGGTCACCGAAAAGGGCAGCCTCGACCGTCGTCGAGCCCACGACGCGACGGCAGCGCGGCCAGCGTCGGCGAGCATGGCCCCGCCAGGACCTTCGGGGCCGGGGCGCGTCTCCTTTGACGGCGAGGCAGGCGTGGCCGCGATCACCATCGCGGAGCTGGCCTCGCGCCCGTGGTCGGACACCGTCAGGCTCGACGCGGAAGACGCGCCTGACCGCGGTCCGCGTGACGCGCCCGTGACGGCGATCGAGCTTGGCGATTACCATGCTCCCCAGACACGCGAGGCCGAGCTGGCCGTGCGAGCGCTGACCGAGGGGGCTGACGCGCGACTCCGGCTGTTCTGGCGAGACGCCGACCGCGGCGACGGTCCGGCCTACCTGCTGGCGGCGCGGGCGGCGCGCGCCGCCCGCGAGCAGGACGAATTCTGGTCCGTGCACGATCGTCTGATGAAGGGCCCGCAGGCGCCCAGCGCCGCCGACCTGCGGCGGATCGCCCGCGCCGTCGGGCTCGACATGAAGGAATTCGACGCTGCGTTCGGCGGCGAAGGCCTGCAACTGGCGCTCGAGAGCGAGGGGGACAGGGCGGTCGGGGTTCCCGTGCTGGCAACGCCCAGCTTCGTGGTCAACGGTCGTCCCGTCGATGGCGGCGCCGTCGCGGGAGCTGCCCTGCGCGCGGCCGTCGACGAAGAGCTGGCGGCGGCCGAGGCGAGGCGCGTCAGGCAGCCGGTCGCCGCGGCGGTCGCGCGCCAGTGCCGGCCCATCGCCGCCGGAGCGCCGATCGCGGGGACGAAGCTCGACGCGGCCGCCACCGCGAGGAGCATCGCGAGCGCGGCGGCGCGAAACGCGGAGCGTGCGCGCCATCTCACCGGGGCCCCTGCGGCACCCTGAGACGCCCCCGCGCCGTTGCTCGATTCGCGCGCGCTGCGTGTGGTGCGCATAGAATCCCGCCGTCATGACGAAACACATCGGGATCGCGGCCGTCGTGGTGGTCGCGCTTGGGGCTTCCTGCGCGACAAACCAGGGAAAGGGAGCAGCGATCGGGGCGGGCAGCGGCGCGGCGCTCGGCGCGGGTATCGGCGCGCTGGCGGGGGGCGGCAAGGGGGCGCTGCTTGGCGCGGCGATCGGCGCGGGCGTCGGCGCGGGCACGGGCGCCCTCGTCGGCCGTTACATGGACAAACAACAGGCCGAGCTGAAGAAGGTGAAGGGCGCGAAGATCGAGCGCCAGGGCGACAAGCTGGTCGTTCGGTTCGACTCCGCCATCCTGTTCGACACCGGAAAACACGTGCTCAAGCCAGGGTCGAAGACGAACCTTGCCGCGTTCGCGCACGTGTTGACGAAGTATCCCGAGACGAACCTGATCATCGAGGGTCACACCGACAACAAGGGCAAGAAGGCCGCGAACCAGAAGCTGTCGGTGGCGCGCGCGCAGTCGGTGATCGCCTTCTTGGTGTCCCAGGGCGTGGCTGCCCAGCGCATGACCGGCCGGGGCTACGCCGACGATCGTCCGGTCGCCGACAACGCCACGGAGCAAGGGCGAAAGCAGAACCGTCGCGTCGAGGTGCAAATCGAGGCGAACGAGCAGCTGAAGCAGCGCTCGGCCCGTTAGGAGAAGGCAGCGCGGGTGCTCGCGGGGTTCAGCGAGCTTCAGTTCGACGTGAAGACCGTGCTGCCGAGACGGGCGGCCAGGGCGCGCGGCGACTCGCCGGCGTTGTTCGCGAGATCGGGGTTCGCGCCCGCCTTCACCAGGATCTGAGCCACGTCGCGCTCGCCCCGCTCGGAGAAGACCGCGCGGCCAAGCGGCGTGGTTCCGTCCTCGTCGCGCGCGTTCGGGTTCGCGCCCTTGCCGAGCAGCAGCCGCACCAGCTCGGGAAGCTGCTCCTCGGCGGCGAAGTGCAGGGCCGTGAACCCCCGGTGGTCGCGCGCGTTCACGTCGGCGCCTGCCTCCAGCAGCAGGCCCGCGAGCCCGATGCTTCCGCCCAGCACCGCCGAGCACAGCGGGGTGCGTCCGTCTTCGTCCGGCGCATTCGGGTCGGCGCCGCTGTCCAGCAGCGCGCGGGCCTTGATCAGATCACACACGAACGCGGCGGCGATCAGCTCGCGGGACGCCTCGGCGTTCGGTTTCCGGGTGGGCATCGGCGCAGCATAGCAAGGCGAGCCCCCGGCTCGTCTTCAGGCGACGCGCCGGCCCCCTCCGCCGCCCGCACCGCCCTCGCGCGGGCTCAGCAGCACCGCCGGCAAGAACGGCACGAACAGCAGCACCGCCAGCGTCGAGCCGGCGTTCGCCAGCACGAGCTTGTCGAAGCCCAGGTGAAGGCGCCCGTACAGCAGCGAGCCCAGCGGATCGGAGATCGCGAACAGCGCGATGTCGCGCACGCTCATCATCAGCGCGAATCCGAAGCTCTCGCTGCCCTTGGGCGTCGCCCTCACCGCCAGATCGTAAAGCGGCAGCGTCGCGACGGCGCCGATCAGCCCGACCGTCACCTGGATGACGAGGGCCGCGGTCGCCGAGCGGTACGCGAGGAACGCCAGCGCCGTCGCCGCGTTGAGGACGATCCCACCTACCAGCGTCCACCACAGCGGCAGCCGGCGGCAGAGCCAGGCATAGACGGCGGCGCCGGCCAGCACGCCCGCGCCGCCCGCGAGCTGCAAGATCCCCATGAAGCGCGCGTCCAGCTTCAACACATCCTGCTGGTAGTAGAGCAGCGGGGTCTGCAGTCCCGGCGACAGGAACACCAGGAAGATCAGCAGCGACGTCATCCACATCGAGCGCGAGCGGACGATGGTGCGCAAGTGCGCGCGCGTGGTCGCCCATACGGCGGCGGCGGTCGCGGGCGCGCGACCGGGCTCCTGGTAAAGCAGCAGCGCGACGATCAGGAACAGCGCCACGATCAGCGCCCCCGAGAGCGCCGTCACGACGAACGCCGTCACCGCGAGCAATCCGCCGAGCGGACCCGCCACCAGTTGCATGATGCCCTCGAGGGCCGTGCGCAGGGCGCTGAGCCGCCCCGTCGCGCCCCGACGCTGGCCCTCCTCGACCAGCGCCCCACCCACCGAGACGCTGACGACGACGAGGCCGAGGTTGAGCAACGTCATGACCGTCATCAGCACGCCGAGGGTTCGCGGCAGCACGCCGAACGCCGCCCATGACACAGCCGCCACCACGGCGCCCCCCAGCATGTAGCCGCCCCGCCGGGTCCCGAAGATCGGCCACGCGTCGCAGAGCAGTCCGACCGCGGGCTTGAGGTACCAGGCGAGGGTGCCGACCGCCCAGAAGGCCGCCACCTGTTCGGGCGCCAGGCGCAGCCCGTTCTTCAGCAGCAACCCGAACGGCAGTCGCCCGATCAGCCCCGGCCAGCCGAGCCCGGTGGCGAGGATCCCGGCGGCGATGACGACCGCGTTCCGGGTCGGCCGCGCTGGCGGCGGCCTCGCGGACCCGATCACTGGCAGGCGGGAAATTGCTTTCCAGTGTCCTGGCTCTGCCCCATGGCGGTGCCCGGAACCTGAATCATCAGCGTGCGGTTGGCGGCGTCGGTGAGGGTCAGCGTATCCCCCGAATTCAGGGCGCCGTTGAAGTGCCAGGCGCCGTACGCTTGCAGGATGGCGGTCTCCCCGCCGCGCGCCACGGTCTTCACGGCGAGGATAGAGTTCTGGATGAAGAACTCGTTGTTGTTGCCGTTCTTGATCTGCAGGACGATGTTCCCGGTCACGGGGCAGGGAACGAACTTCCAGTTCGTGCCCGTCGGATTTCCGACCGAGTAGCCGAGCTGATCGAAGACGGCGGTGCTGAGATCGAGGTGACCGTTCGGGTTGTTCGCGCACACCGTGTTGTTGCCGTCCTTGCCGTAGGGGCACTCGTCGACGATGGTGGCCACGACCATCTTCCCGTTGTTGCCGGTGATCTGGACGCAGGCGCCGCAGTTGGTGCGCGAGTCGAAGCCGTTTTGGCCGGGGATCGCCGCGAAGTAGGTCGCGCTGGCGGGAGACGTCTTCGCGATGTTCTGGACGGTGTCGTTCGGGCCGCTCGCGGACGAGCCGCCCCCCTCGGTGCCGTAGTAGCCGCACGCCGTGCGGTAGCCGCTGCCCTCCCGAAAGGTCCCCATCCCGAAGTAGTAGTGGGTGAACGACCCATTCCCGCTGTGATTCGTCAGGTTGCAGGCGGTTGCGGTCGTGCCCCCGGTTCCCGTGGTCCCGCCCGTGCCCGTGGTCCCGCCGGTGCCCGTGGCGCCTCCGGTGCCGGCCCGGCCCCCCGCGGCGCCGGCGCCGCCCGTGCCGTGCCCGCCGGCTGCCACGCCTCCGCTGCCCGTGGCGCCGCTCCCGCCGTGTCCCGCCGCCGCTCCCTGCCCGCCCGAGCCGAGGCCGCCGCCCGTGCCGGAGACTCCTCCGCTCTCGGTCGCGGCGCCGCTCCCGGACAGACCGCCGCTGCCGCTACCGACGGTTCCGCCGGAGGCGACGTCACCGCCCGAACCAGGATTACCGCTGCCGCCGCTGCCCTTGGCGCCGCTCCCGACTCCCCCGCCGGAGCCCGGACCGCTTCCGCCCGATGCGGTGCCGCCCGAGCCGCTGCCGTTGCCGCCGCTTCCTGTCTCCACCTTCGCCGGCACGGGCGCGCAAGACGTCACGACGCCAAACAAAAGCAGGACTGTTGCGGTGCTCGCCACTCGGTTCAGCATGGGTCTTGGGGCTCCTCGCCCCCGGAGAACGGGGGCAGTCATTAAAGCCAGTCCACAGGCCGTTTGCCAGGAATTTTCGACCGGCGCGGCGCGCCGCAGGGGTTCATGCGTCAATCCCGCAGACGGGCAGCTTGGGGTCGTCTTGATCGGCTGGCGGCGGATGGTATGAGGATGACCCATGCCCGCTGAGCTCACCGTCGGCAAGAAGGCGCCCGCGTTTTCCCTCCCCAACCAGGATGGTGCCCTCGTGAAGCTCGCCGAGCTGAAGGGACGCTGGGTGGTGCTCTACTTCTACCCGAAGGACGACACGCCGGGCTGCACGACCGAGGCCTGCGAGTTCACCGCCGGCATCAAGGGTTTCGAGAAGATCGACGCGACCGTGCTCGGGTGCAGCGCCGACTCGCCCGAGAGTCACAAGAAGTTCATCGCAAAGTACAAGCTCAAGGTGGGGCTGCTCTCCGACGCCGATCACGCGGTGATGACGGCCTACGGCGCCTGGGGCGAGAAGAACCTCTACGGCAAGAAGGTGATCGGCGTGATTCGCTCCACGGTCATCATCGATCCGGAGGGGCGCGTCGCCGCCGTGTTCCCGAAGGTTCGCGCCGCTGGCCACGCGGAGGCCGTGCGCGAGAAGCTCGCCGCGCTTCGCGCCGCCGCCGCATGACCGCGCGCGACGGCGGGCTTCGCGTCGCCCTGCTGCTCGCGCTGTTCGCCACCCTGCTTCGAGTCGCATGGGCGCTGGCGGTGCCCACGATCCCCGTGGGCGATTTCGCCATGTATCGAGAGTCGGCGAACTACCTGGTCGAGCACGGGCGCCTCGATTCCGGCTTCATCTACATGCCGGGCCTGGTGCTGGTCCTGGCGGCGCTCCAGACGCTGGGGGGCGAGATCGTGGCGGCCAAGCTGGCCGGCGCCGCGTTCGGCGGCCTCGCGGCGGCGCCCCTCTACATCCTGACCGCGCACCTCACGCCTGCATTGCCCGCGCCCAGGTTGCCGGCGCCGCCCTCGACGGGGGTGGGGGGCGCCCGCAGCCTCCTCGGTGCGTCCCCCGTCGCGCTCGTCGCCACCGCCCTTTACGCCGTGTGGCCCGCGGGGATCGCCCTCGCCAGCGTGATCGGCACCGACGTCCCGGCGGGCGCGCTGCTGCTGCTGGCGTTCGCGCTGCTCCTTCACTTGGGACCCGCGCGACCGATGCTCGCGGCCGCGGCGTTCGGGGCGGCGATGGGGCTAGCGGCTTATTTTCGCGCGGTCGCCTTGCCGCTCGGCGCGCTGTCCGCCGGCTACTGGCTCGCCCGTCGCGCCGGCGCCCGCGCTGTCGTCGCGCGGACGTCGCTGGCCGTGGGCGTGACGCTGCTGGTCCTCGCGCCGTGGGCGGTGCGGAACCTCCGAACGAGCGGCGAGCTCGCCTTCACCGACAGCCACGGCGGCGTCACCGCGCTGATGGGCAACTACCCGAACAGCGAGGGCACATACGCGCGCTCGCTCGGCCTCATGTTCAAGGAGCTCACGGGCCGCACGTTGCTGTCGGAGCCGCACCGGGAGACCGACCGCATCGCTTACAATCTCGCCAAGACGTGGATCGGCTTCGAGCCAGGCTGGACGGCCGGCATGATCGCGCTGCGCCTCGAACGCCTGTTCGCGCCCGAGCGGGGCCTCCTTTACTGGTCGCTCTATCGCCCGGGAGTCTTGCCTCGGGAGGCCGCCGACTGGTTCGGCGTGAACCGGCCCGCGGTGACGGGGCTGGTGGATGGGTACTACCTGATGTTCGCGGTGGCGGTGGTGGCCGGGATCGCGTTCTCTGTCGCCGAGCGGCGCTGGATCATGTTCCTGCCTGTCGCGAGCGGCGCGGCGCTCGCCGCGACCTACGCGCTGTTCGTGGCCGAGCCGCGCTACCGGTTGACCACGGAGTTTCTGCTGTTTCCCGCGGCGGGGCTTGGCCTCGTCCGGCTCGCCGCCTCGGCGCGCCGGTTGGCCCGCGTCCGCTGGCGACGCTCGGCGCCTGGCTCGTCGGGGCCGTGGGCCGCCACAGAACGGCGAGGTCTGCTCCTGACGCTGGCGCTCGCGGCGGGCCTGGGCTTGGCGGGGGTGCTGGTCGTATACCGCGGTCAGGCGTTGCGCGCTCGCCATCGCTGGGCCGCCACCGTGTGGCGCGTGGACGGACAACCGCGCGCGGCGCTCTGGCGTCGCGGCGCGCCCGGCCTGTCCCCGGTCCGAGGGACGGCAGCCGGCGCTCAGCTGATCCTCGCCGCAGGCTCTGAGGAAGCGGTGGCGGAGGTCATCCTGCCGGGCGTCGTCCTGCCTGAAGGCGACGTGAACTTCGACGCGGCCCTGGCCTGGCCCGAGGGTGTGGCTTCGCGCGCGCGTGTGTCCATCGGAACGAACGTGGTCGCCGCGCCGGCCGCTCGCTTGCGAGGCAGGGTGGCGTGGGCGGGGGGCGGCCCCGCGCGATTCACCGTCCGCCTCGACGCAGAGCCCCCCGAGCCCAACGCCACCAGCGTCACCGTGACCGACGTCTTTCTGACGACCACGAGACTTCCCTGAAATGGATCGCGGACCCGGTCAGTTTGCCATTCCCTATTGCCTCGGACGCGCCGTTTGACGAAACTCGGCTCCGCAGGCGAATAGCGGGCCCTAAACTTCTGGGAGATTAAATGCGAACTATTTCAACGGCGATCCTCGGTTCGGTGGTCCTGATGTTGGGGGCCTGCGGCAGCAGCAGCGGGGGCGGCAACCTCAGCAAGATCAAGGGAACGTGGCAGCCGATCTCCTATTCCTCCAAGGTCGACTGCGGCGCCAACGGCGCGGTCGAGGACACGACGGGCAGCAACATCACCTGGAGCATGGGCGTCTCGTCGGACCTGGTGCAAACGGATCCGTCCACGACGTGCATCATCAACGCCAACCTGGTGGCATCGACGGCGACTGCCGTTCCGGGCCAGACCTGTGTGGTGCAGGACAGTTCGGGCGACACCATCAGCATATCGTTGACCCAGTACGCCTTCTCGCTGAGCGCGGACTTTCAGACCGCCTCCGAGGCTGGGTCCGGCCACGCGCAGGTCACGTTCCCCGACAACACCACGGCCAGCTGCAGCTACTCGATCCAGGCCCAGTACCACAAGATCGGGACCTGACCGGTCCGTACTCAGGCCCCGGTCAGGAACGACGCGCCGAGCTCGGCGAAGCCCGAGATGATCGCGTGGGCGCCGGCGTAGCGCGCGCGATCCATCGCGGGGTCGGGCATGGCGACGACCTGCATGCCAGCGGCGAGCGCGCCCGCCACGCCGTACGGCGAGTCCTCGAACACCACGCAGCTCGCGGGCTCCGCACCGAGCTCGGCCGCCGCCGCCAGGAAGATGTCCGGCGCGGGTTTAGAGCGGGCCACGCGCAGATCGTCGCCGCAGATCACGGCCGCGAAGCGCGCGAACCAATCGCGATGCGCCGCCGCCTTCACCGCGAAGATCGCCGCCTCGCTGCTGGTGGCGATCGCCATGGGCACCTTCCTGGCGGACAGCGCGCGCGTGAACGCCTCGGCGCCGGGGATGGGCGCGGCGTTCGCCAGCAGCCCCAGCAACGTCCGGTCGCGCTCGCGGATCAGCTCGGCCGGTGACAGCGGCAACCCCAGCGCGTCGACGATGATGGTCGCGGCCTCGAGCGTCCCGCGGCCGATGCACTGGCCCTTGATCGACCAGTCGTAGACCTTGCCGAAGCGCGCGGCCACGCGGGCGATCGCCTGCGTGTACAGCGGCTCCGTGTCGAGCAGGACGCCGTCGAGATCGAAGATGACGTTCCGGATCGGGCGGGGCAGGTTCACGGCGGCGTTCTATCGCGGCAGACCGAACGCGGCCAGCATCGCTTCGGCGTCGCAGGGGCCTTCCGGAGTGGAGAAGGTGCGGCCCGCAGCGAGGGCGTCGTACGCCGAGGCGCCGAGGCAGATGAAGGTCTGCTCGAGGGGATTGTGGTCGTGCACGCGGCTGTGATGGCGTGCCGTGAACAGCGAGATCAGCGCGCTCGCCGACTGCGCGACGATGTGCAGCGGCAGATACAGCGGCCCGAGCCAGTCGTGCTGGCGCGTGTGCGCGAGCTCGTGCGCCAGGATCAGCTGTCCGCGGCGTCCGTCGAACATCCGGGGCCTGTGCAGGATGGCGTGCCCCAGCGTGACGGCGCCGACCCAGTCGAGACCGAGCCCCGGTCGGATCGCGTAGAGCCACGCGCTGGCCGCCGGGCCCTTCACGCGTACGGGCGGGCCGCCCGAGGCGAGGAGGCCCGCCAGGTGCCCGAGCAGGTTCGTCGGCAGCGTCCACAGCAGCCCGCACCAGCGGCGAGGACCACGCCTCACGCGCCGTGGGGCCGGCAGTCGGACATTGGGTCGCAGCACGTCGCGCCCCGCGTCGTCACGGCTGCGCGCCGCAGGTCGCGCCGGCGGGCATGCACGCGCTGAACCCGCAGGTCGGGTTGATGTCCACGCCGCCGACGTTGCCGCTCGCGAACACGCCGAGGCCGGTGACGCCCACCGAGCACGTGATGCCGACCTGCATGTTGTTCTGAACGGTCACGTACTGGAGCTGCTTCGGTCCGGCCGCGGGCGGGTTGTTCACCAGGATGCCACCCCACGAGACCGCTCCCGACGTCCCCGGTCCGTTGTTGGTGACGGTGGTGTTCTGGATGTCGAAGGCGGCCCCGTCGAGCAAGATGCCGCCGCCCGAGTTGCCGCTCACCGCGAGGTGCTGGAGCCGCAGCGTCGAGCCGGGATCCGCCTGGCACCCGATCGAGCCGGCCGTCGTCAGCCGGAGATCGCGGACGAAGGCGTCGCCAGCCGCGAGACGAATGGCAGGGTTCGCGCCCGCCAGCACCGCCGCCGCCGCTTGCCCCACGATCGAGACCTGCTTGGCGACGCCGGAGAAGGCCGCCGTGGCGCCGTTGACGGAGCCGCGCACCACGATGAGATCGCGGCTCGCGCCGAAGGCCGTCACGGCGGGCTGCATGGAGCAGAACGGCGCCGCCGCCGTGCCGCCGGCATTGCCGGCGTCCGAGCAGCTCGCCGTGTTCTGGACGTAGATCGTCTCGGCGTCGGTGGCGCAGCGGCCCCCCTGATGTGACATGCAGACGACGGGGCTTCCCCGAGCCGCGCAGTCGGTGTCGGAGGCACACGCCCCGCACGCGTTCACGACCGAGCAGACCGGGGCGGTGCTAGGGCAGTCGCCGTTCACGACGCACTGAACGCAGGCCCCGCTCGGCGCGCAGACGGGCGCCGCGGGGTTCAGGTCCGCGCAATGGGCGGCCGCAGGCGCCATCTCGCAGCCGACACACGCCCCCGCGGCGGAGCAGAACGGCCGCTTCGGATCGCCGACGCAATCCTTGTTCGCCGCGCACTCGACGCACGCGCCGGCCGGGCCGCAGAACGGACGGCCGTCGGCATTCTTGGCGCACGCGTCGGTCGCCGCCATCGCGCACGGGACGCAGACGTCATCGGGGGAGCAGAACGGCTTCGTCGCGTCCGTGCACTGCGCGTCCTTCTCGCACGCGACGCACGCGCCGGTCGCGGCACAGACGGGCGTCAGGGCCGAGCGCTGCGCGCAGGTGGCGGCCGCGGGCGCCATCGCGCACCCGACACAGGCTCCGTCAGCGGAACAGAAAGACCTCGTCGGGTCGCCAGCGCAGTCCTTGTCGGCGGCGCACGCGACGCAGGCGCCGGCGGGTCCGCAGAACGGGTGGGCGGCGTCGGCGGCGGCGCAGGCGTCCTTGGGCGCGAGCTGGCAAGCGACGCAGGTCTTCGCGGTCGAGCAGAAGGGTGTTCCGCCGTGGCAATCGGCGTCGGCCATGCACCCGACGCAGGTCTTCGTCGCGAGGTCGCAAATTGGCATGGTCGGACTGTTCGCCAGGCAAATATCGTTGCCGGTGCAGGCGGCGCTGACATCGGCGCCTGCGTCCGGGCCGGAGCCGCCGGCTCCCGCCCCGTGGCCTCCGGCGCCGCCAATCGCGCCGGCTCCAGCAGCCCCCGCCCGCCCCGCGCTCCCGCCCGTCCCCACGGCGGTCCCGCCCAGCCCACCCGAGCCCGCCTGGCACAGGTGCGCCACGCAGGACCTTGAAGCGCCGCAGTCGACGTCGGTCATGCAAACATTGGGGTTATTGCGGGTGAGGGGCTGGCAACCGCGAGCCGCCACGACCACGGTCGCGAGCAGGGCCAACGTCGAGGCGGCGCGGCCCGCGCGGCGGTGGGCTCGATACATGGACAGCGAAGATATCACCGCGGGCCGCTTCTACCTCGGATCGATGACGGGGAGCACGGGCGCGAAATGTTACCGAGTTTCCGCGAACAAGACACATCATCTTCGCAGACCAGCGGCTACGCTCCCGTTGCATGATTGTGAGTCGGCAGCGCGAAGGGGCCCAGGAAGGGTCGAAGGCAGGAGGGCGGGACGAAGGCACGGTCGAGGCCCGGAAATCCGTGCCGGGAACGAGCATTCCGGGCGCGATTCCCACCGCCAGGGTGCCGCTCGACTCCGATATCACGCGGGTCTTTGCGGCGCCGCGGCCGGCGGACCGGTCGAACACGAAGCGGCCGGTCCCGGCCAACGCGACGTTGCCGGCGCGTCGGGGCCCGTATCTGGAAAGGTCGAGCCTGCTCGAGATCGCCGAGCGGCCGCTCATCATCGTCACGGGCGCGCGGTCTTCGGCGAGCGAGCAGACTCAGGTGATCCGGCGGCCGGTGTCCCGACGGAGTTTGAACAGTAGCTTGAAGATTAGCTTGAAGAGTGCCTTGAAGAAGACCTGGAAGAGGGATGTACGGCGGAGAGTGGTGGTGGGGGCGGTCGCGACGGCGATGTTGCTGGTCGGGTGGCTGGGCTTCTCGCAATTGACGGGAAGTCGAAGGGGGCCGGCCGCCGCGACGGGGACAGAGCGGCCGGGGAAACCGGACCAGCACGCATCGCCGTCGCGACCCATTGTGTTGCCGGTTTCGCTCGGCGCCGCCCGGCCATCGGCAGTGGGGGACGAAGGCTACGATGCCCCGTCCGTCACCGGACAGCAGGGGCGCCCAGGCCAGATGACCCGAGCGGAACAACGGCACGTCGCCGCCACACGGAGGGCCCACAGGCGCGCGCGCGCGTCGAGCTCTTCGGCGGCCACCCTGGCCTGGGTCGATCCTTTCGCGAATTGACTGACCGAGCCCGCGCGCGGGTGAACCGTCGACGCTTCGGCTCACTTGACCGGGAAGTAGCCGACCTTCTCCACCACCGCCTGACCCGTGGGCGAGAGGACCCAGTCGATGAACCCCTTCGCCTCGGCGGGTAGGTCGAAGCGCGTGTAGAAGAACAGCGGGCGCGACAGCGGGTAGCTCCCGTCATGCACCGTCGCCTGCGAGGGCGCGATGCCGGGACTCGTGTCGTCCTTCTTGACCTTGAGGATCTTCAGGCCCTTCGCAAAGGCTGCCCCCCCGTAGCCGATCGCGTTCTTGTCCTTCACGACCGCGTTCACCACCGCGGCGGTGCCCGGTAGCGTCTGCGCGCGCGCCGTGTAGTCGGCGTTCGCGAGCACATGCTCCTTGAAGAACACATAGGTCCCCGAGCTGTTCTCACGCGAGTACACGATGATCTTCGCGTCGGCGCCGCCGACCTCCTTCCAGTTCGTCACCTTGCCCGTGAAGATCGCCTTCAGCTGGGGCATCGACAACTCCGTCACCGCGTTGCTGCCGTTCACGTAGACCGACAGCCCGTCCCGCGCGACGACGACCTCCGTCACCGGCTTGCCCGACTTCTCGAGGATCTGACCCTTCTCGGCGTCCTTCATCGCGCGCGACGCCTCGCAGATGTCGGTCGTGCCGTTGATGAGCGCGCTGATCCCCGTGCCCGAGCCACCCCCCTGCACCTGAATGGTCGTGTCCTTGTGACCCTTCATGTAGTCCTCGGCCCACCGCTGTCCGAGCACGACCATCGTGTCCGACCCCTTCAGGGCGACGCTCCCCGCGAACGCAAGCGAGGGCGCGAGGGACACCGCAAGGGCGATGAACGCAGTCCTGAGTCTCATGAGTCTCTCCTGTGGAAGATGGACAATTCGCTATTTCGACGCGCGCACCCTACCGCCCGCCCGTGACGGTCAGGTGACGGTTCGTTGACGTTTCCCCGGGCCTCTTGTGAGCCTGGCCGGTTGGACCGCGTCCGTCCGCCCTGGTATCCTCATTTGGTCGTACGTGCCACGACGGTGGTCCTGCGCGGACCTTGGGAGAGGGGAACGAAATGCAAGCCACGGAATTCCGATGGATGGCGACGTTCGTGGGGTTCGTATTGCTGACGGGCGTTGCCGGCCCAGCCTGTTCGCTATTCGATGACATCGGCGGAACAGTCGGCGCCGGCGGCCAAGGAGGCGCCGGGGGTGGGGGTGGGGGTGGCGGTGGTAGAGCAGACGGCGGAGCCGGCGGGAGCATCAGCGTCGGTACCTGCATCGGCTGCGATCCATTCCCCACGTGCCTGCAAGGCTACGCCTACGACAAGAAGACCGGCTGCAACCTCTGCGAATGCCTCGACTCATCCCCATGCGCGCCGTCCGACTGTGGCCTTGCGCCGGATAGTCCGACGACGACCTGTCCCGATGGCTCGACCGCAGGGATCCTCTGTCATCGGTCTTACGACAACATTTGTTATCTAGTAAACATCTCCTGCCCTCCCCCGTGTAGGGGCAAGAACATCACGGACTGCGCGGAGGATGCGAGATGCGCGTGGATCAAACCGGCTTGTGTCCAGCCGACGCTTGATACCGCCGGCTGCTATGACCAGGCGGACCTGGGGTGCACGTCGGACGCAAAATGTGGGACGGGACGCCATTGTGTCGCTTTGAAGGTCAATCCTTGCATCGTTGGGGACTGTCCTGTCTGCAGTTTTTCACTAGAGTCAATCTGCATGTGAGGGAAGCCGTCCGCATCAAATGGGGGCATCCCCTTCGCAACGTCAAGCTGTGCAGAACAGACTCTCTTTCCGACGATGTCCGGGACGGCCCAGCCCGCGTCGACGACCCCGACGATTTCAACGATTGCCTGAGAGGAGAACTGAGCTCCTCGGCCCGTGAAGGCGGCGGATCTTGAATGGTGGACTGGTCGGCGTCACCAATCGGAGGCGGCGCCTTCGCCCTTGCGCCGACGCCGAAAAGCACTTGGCAGCTGGGTTGCTTACTGATGGGACTGCATCAGAAGGAGTCTCGCCGATGAAATCTCGCACGACTTCGAATCCCTTGGATTTTGGGGCTCCCTATCCACCCGACGCCACCCGGGCGGGACATCGGTTTTCCGCAGTCCTCGACGAAATTTCACGTCACGCGCCGCCAATTCTCCTCGCCGTCCTGTATGCAACCGCGGGGGGCGGCTGTGGAGCCCACTCCGAGACCAAGACGCCGGCAATCGACGGGGGATCGGGCGGCGTTCAAGGAGCGGGAGGCCTCCCCGGACCAGGCGGCGGCGCAGGAGGGGGTGGCCTACACGGATCAGGCGGCGCTCCAGTCGGTTCGGGCGGCAATGCCTCGGCCGATGGCGGGCCGAGCTGCGACAATGTCGGGTGCGGCGTCGCGCCCATGTGCGGCAAGGCTTGCGGGAGCCCGTGTGGCTGCTGCCCGTGCAGGGACGGTCAGCTCATGAGAAACCTGGTCTGCATGGGCGGGTGCTTCGCCCCGGTTCCGAACGACGCATCCGCCGACCAATCCGCCGATGGCTCGACTCCCGATGTCACCGCCGACGCCGCCGTTTGCGATAGCATCCGGTCCGACTACGCCACCGCGCTTGCCAGCGCCCAGGAATGCACCGTGGGTGCCCCGAATCAGTGCACCGTGCAGGTCCGCGCCGGCTTCTTTTGCGGCTGCACGACCTACGCGAACGGCTCTGCCGACACCCTCGCAGCCATTGCCGCGAACTTTCAGGCCGATGGTTGTGCCACGCCATGCATAGGAACCTGCGTGGCGTTGCAGGCATTGTCCTGCGTGGCGGACAAGACCAGCTCGACCGGGGGGCGGTGCAAACTGCCCGGCGTCATGAACCTCACGGCGGCAAGCAATGGCGGCACGTTCTCGGTCCCGGTCGGCGAAGAGATAGACATCCTGCTCGAGAGCAGCGCCCCCGGCAGTTACAGCACCGACGTGACGTTGTCGTCCAGCCTGGCGACCGTCCTGGAGATAACGATCCCTGCGGGACCGCCGACACCGAATGGCGTCACCCATCTATACAGGTTGCGGGCCTTGTCCGCTGGCCAGTTTTTCATCCAGATCCCATTCGAGCCAGCAGCGTCCGGTGCGCCCCAGCCGACCTACGCGGTGACCGTCATCGCCCGGTGACGATTGCCCCGAGGGTCGCGCTCGTTGCTCGAGGGTGCCGCTTTTCGAACGATTCCGCGTAGTGCCGGAGAGGAGACTTGAACTCCTAAGCCCGTGAAGGCGGCGGATTTTGAGTCCGCTGCGTATACCGTTTCGCCACTCCGGCGGCCAAATGGGTTTCGAGGGGCGTGATTTTGCTCGGCGGGCGGCGCAAGTCAACAGCGCCCCCGCCTCGCCTCGCCTCGCCTCGATGGCCTCAGTCGTTCGTGACCTTGCAGTCCCTCGGCTCGGCCACCCACGCGCCGTCGGAGGGGCCGAAGGTGCTGCCCGCGAGCCAGCGGGTCTGCAGACCGTCGACCTTCTCGATGAGATGCAGCTTGCAGCGGGCGACGAACCGGCGCAGGTGGTCGCGCGGCAGGCCGCGCGGCGGCTCGGTGCGGTAGCGGTCCGCGAGGGCGGGCTGCTCGAACAGGCCGGGCAGCAGGTACAGCTGCCGGTCTGTGGTGAAGTAGGGGGCCAGCCGCTCCTTCGCGGCGGGGGCGTCCGGCCACACCTGACCGGGGCCGCGGAACTCGCAGCGGTACTTCCCGACGGCGCGATTGAGCGCGCAGGCGAGATCCTCGCGGTCGGAGGTGATGAGCGTGATCGGCGCGTCGACGTCCTTGGGACCGGTCACGTTGCCGCGCCAGCTCCACAGCGAGGCCGCGACGACCGCGGCGATGCCGATGACGATCCAGCGCACGAACTTGGGACGCGGAAGCGGCAGCGGCGCCGGACCGGAGGCGCTGGGGCCGGGACCCGACGCGATCGGGTCGGGCGCGGGCGGCCCCGCTCCCGGCGTCGTCGCCGCGGACGAAGATAGGTTCTCACCGCCAGAATTTGAAGAAGAGTCGGGCATTCAGGGCCTCCTCGCTGATTGGTAACTCACCCCACAGGGGCGCGAAAAAGATCGATATCTCGGCGACCAGCACGATGGCAACGAACGTGGCGAGTTGACGGCGTGTGTAAAACCGATCCACGAATCCGGCAAGCAAGATTAACGCAAACGTGTAGGAGGGGAGGTAGTGGTAGACGTAAGCGTCGCGCAGGTTAGGCACCCAGAACGCGAGCGGCGCGACCCACGCTACCAGCAGGGCGAACAACATACCGGCCCGGTCCTCGACCGCCAAGCCGTATTCGAGGTCGTTCCCCGTGACCGCCGTCGCGTCCGGGTCGTTCGCCGTCGGTTCGGCGCGCGTCCCGGCTAGCTGCCGCCACAGACGCTGGGGGCCCGTGCGCACGACCACGGCGACGGCCGCGACGACCGCGAGCGTGCTCGCCCACCACAGCGCGGGATTGCCGAGCGTGATCAGCGCGCGCACCGAGCCGTCGACGGGATCGGCGTCGCGGCGCAGGAAGATGGGCCGGAGCGGGAGAAACCAAGTGTACCAGTGCGAGCTGAGCGGGTGCACGAGCGTGTACGAAAGATGGTGTCGTACCTGCTTGGCGTTCTCGGCTATGACCGAGGCGACGCTGCCTGATCGCTCGGCCAGCACCAGGGCCAGCGCGGCCTGCGCGTAGAACACCAGCGCCGCGACGCCCACGAGCAGCGGCGTGAACCATCGCGTCCGCCGTGACGCGAGACAGATGACGCTCGCAACCGCGACGAACGTCACGCCGTTCAGCTTGAACGAGGCGGCGCAGCCGACGAGGAAGCCCGCCAGCAGCACCTGCCACAGGCGCTGCGCGCAGAGGATCGTCGTCACGCCCGCCATGGCGAAGGCGACGATCAGCCCGTCGAGCAACGCGGCCCGCGAATACACGATGAAGAAGCCATCCGCGGCCACGAAGGCCCCGGCGATGAACGCCGCACGCCAGCTCTTGAAGGCGACCCGCGTCGCCCACGCGGCGAGCCCGATGTTGAGGACGCCGAACACGAGCGCCGCCAGCCGCCAGCCGACGGGGGTGTCGCCGAACAGCTTCATCACCCCCGCGATGATCAGCTTTCCGAACGGGGGATGGTCGTCGTAGACGTACTGGTGCGCGACCAGGCCGCGCGCGACGCCCACGAAGTGAACCTCGTCCCACTTCAGCGCCTGGGGCGCGTCGAGCTGGCGCACCCGCAGGAACACGCCCACGACCACCATGAACAGGAGGACGACCGCCAGCGGCGCGTCCCTCCGCACGGAGCTCATCGCGCAGCGCAGGCGATTCGCTGATCGGTTCGGTTGTCGTGGTGAGCCGAGCACTGGTGGTCCGGGAGACAAACCCGGGCCTATGGTGGACGAGAGGTCCGCTCTTGTCGAGGCCGGCCAAAGGCGGCCTGCCGGGCGCCCGGCCGAACCCGCCGCGGGTTACGGTTTTGCGCCGCTTCCGCCGATACCGATCGAGCGGAAAAAAGCATGAGGGCCAGCAACGTCGTCGGCATGGTTTTCCTGGGCGTGGTAGCGCCCCTGCTCGCGGGTGGTGGGCGCGCCGCCGAGGCGCAGTCCTTGCGCCCGAACATCCTCTTCCTCTTCGATACGTCCGGCTCGATGGCCCAGAGCGCCACCGGCGCCAACGTGGGCGAGGACACGAACATCTGCCCGAGCGGTACCGGCAGCAAGATCTACGGCCTCAAGAGCGCCCTGCGGGCCGCGCTGGCGCAGGTCGGCGCCGACGAGGCGAACTTCGGCCTGATGTCGTTCCCCCAGGTCGACGTCGTGAATCCCAACCCTGCCAGGTGGTGCGGCACGTCGTCGTGGGGGCACTACAACAACACGCCCGCGGTGAACGGCGTGACGATCACGAACCGGGTCGCCAGTGGAAACCACTCTGCGACGTCGTATCCCAGCGGCTGCCTCATGACGTCGAACACAACGCAGGCGACCTACGGCCCCTGGTTCAACACCGGCGTCCCGCAGGTGCTCCGCGTGGGCGTGACCACGGCGGCCCCCGGCGTCACGCCGACCGCCGCCAACTACGATCCCGTCGACGGGAATATCCCCGAGATCTACCGGTGGATCGACAACGTCGAGCTGCCGACGACGGGTGCGGCGGTCACCGATCCGGAGCTTCACGCCAGCGGCTCGACCCCGCTCGGCCGATCGCTGTTTTACGGCCGCCTCTATTACGACAACGACGTGAAGCCCGCCGATCCGCGGACCGCGTGCCGGCAGAACGTGATCATCCTGGTGACCGACGGTGGCGAGACCTGCGACGAGGTGACGGCGCCCGACGCGAGCTTCAGCCTCACCAGTTGCTCGGGCGGCGCGGCCTACAACCCGTTCCATCCGGTCGCACAGGCGTGTCAGCTGCTTCGCACGTCGAACATCAAGACCTACGTCGTAACCGACAGCGGCGTGTCCGCCGCCGAGCTGGCGGCGAACAACCGCATCGCCGCCGCCGGTGGCACCACGGCTGCCATCACGGTCTCGCTGGCGGATCCCGCCGCCGCGAAGGCCGCCATCGTCGGCATCATCGCGCAGACGGTGCCGCCCGCCGAGACCTGCAACGGCAAGGACGACAACTGCAACGGGGTCATCGACGAGGGCGTGGCCAACATGTGCGCCTACGACAAGTCGAACCCGAACGATCCCGACAACCTGCTCGGCGCGGCCGCCAAGCACTGCGCCGTCGAGACCGCGAACTGCCTGGATGACAACTGCAACGGCATGATCGACGAGGGGTTCCCCCTCAACGCCTGCGGTCAGGGCGCCGGCTGTCCAATCCCCGTCGAGGTCTGCGACGGCATCGACAACAACTGCAACGGCGACGTGGACGAAGGGTTCGACGTCGGCAACGCCTGTGACAACGGCCTCCTCGGGACGTGCCGCCGCATCGGGATCACCACGTGCGCGCCCGACAAGAAGAGCGTGGTCTGCAACCTCGGCAACGCGCCCGTGACTCCCGAAGTGTGCAACGGCCTCGACGACGACTGCAACGGCCTCATCGACGACGGGCTCGGAGCCGCGCAGGGTGTGGGGGTCGATTGCGGGATCCAGGGGCAGGGCTGCCAGAAGGGCCTCACCGCCTGCGTTGACGGCAAGCTCGTCTGCAATTCGACGTCGAATCCCCAGACCGAGGTGTGCAACGGCCTCGACGATGACTGCAACGGCCTCATCGACGACGGTGTCTTCCCCGGGGTCGGCACCTCCTGCGTGTGCGACGGGCTGGATCCGGCGAAGGTGGGCGTGGGCATATGTCGGGCCGGTCGCCTGGTGTGCAAGGGGGTGGAGGGGATCAAGTGCGACGGCTGCATCTTGCCGCAGGAGGAGATCTGCGACGGCAAGGACAACGATTGTGACGGCACGAACGACGCGAACGCGAAGTGCCCGGGTGGCTTCGGTTGCCGTGGCGGAAGCTGCGACCTGCTGTGTCGCGCCGGCGAGTTTCCCTGTCCGCCCGGCTACGACTGCGTCGACACGTATTGCGTGCCCAACCGCTGCAAGAACGTGGTCTGCGGCGGCACCCAGCGCTGCGATCTCGACACGGGAAGCTGCGTCGACCTCTGCTACAAGGTCACCTGCCTCGCCGAGCAGATGTGCGTCGCGGGCAAGTGCCTCGACTGCTCGACCGGTCCGCAGCTCGCGTGCGCGTCCGGCCAGATCTGCGACGAGCGCCAGTGCATCAAGGACACCTGCGCCGGCGTGAGCTGCGCGAGCGACCAGTATTGCTCGAACGGGACGTGCGTGTCCCTGACCTGCGGCCGCTGCGGCGCCAACCAGAAGTGTGTCGCCGGACAGTGCGTCGCCTTCAAGTGCGACAGCGCCTCGTGCCCGTCGGACAAGTACTGCGACTACGTCTCCGGGACGTGCCTGCCCAACATGTGCGCCGCCAAGACCTGTCCCAACTGCGCGCCGGCCACCGGCGAGTGCCTGTCCCATCCGTGCGCGAACGTGCGCTGCCCCGATTGCTACGCCTGCGATCTAACCCCGGACGGCGTGGCCTTCTGCCAGGCGAAGCCGAACTGCGCGCAGACGGTCGCGCTCGAGAGCGGCAACACGGGCGGCGGCTGTAACTGCGAGGTCGGCGCCGGACGGTCCTCGCCCGCTTCCTTCGTCTGGCTGGGGGTCGGGGTGCTGGCGCTGCTGTTCACGCGGCGCACCCGGCGCTGACGCGCGCCCGGCGCTGGCTAACGATCGCGCGGCAGGCTCTTTCGAAGTGGGGAGCGGCCGTTTACAATGCGCTCGTGACTTCGATCTTGCTTAAGAAGCTTCGCGGTGCCGGAATCCTGGCCCTCGCGTTCCTGCTCGTGTGCGTCGGCGTGCGTCCCGCCCTGGCGGGGGATTCCGATTCGACCCCCGCCGACGACAAGACGCCCGCGGCGGGCGGTTCGGGCGACGACAGCGCGGACAAGACAGCCGGTCAGCCGGCGGCGGTCCCCCAGCTGCAGCTCGACGACGAGGGGCCGTCCGCCCGCGCCGCCAAGAAGACGCACCACGGGCTGCGGCTGGCGCCGGTCACCGTCGATGACGCCAGCGACAGGCCGTTCTGGAAGAGCTGGGTCTTCTGGGCGGTGACGGGCGTGATCGTCGCCGGGGCCGTGGGGGCTGTACTTTATTCCACCTCGGGGAGCCGCGGCTCCCTCGATCCCTGCCCCGCCAGCGTCACGCTCTCGCTCGGTTGCTACGGTGCGGGGCGATGATGAACCTGTCCGCCAAGCTGCGTTCCCTGCTTCGCCTCGCGCTCATTGCCACCGTCGCCGCCACACTGCCGGTTGCGGGCTGTGCCAAGACGACGACCTATCGCTACGTCGACGTCGCGGTGACGGTGGACCGAAGCACCGTCACCATCGCTGACCTGGCCTCGATGGTCGTCAGCTGCGAGATGTACGTGACGGGCTCCGAGACGTCGAGCCCCGTGGTCCTTCAGTCTTGCATGCCGACGAAGGGATTCGACCTTGGAACCTTCGAATGGACCACGACGCTCGACAAGGGCTCGCTCCAGTTCGTCGTCACCCTCTTCGCGCTCAATCGCCAGCCATTCGCCATGGGCACGAGCGCGCCGGTCGCGATCGTTCCCGGACAGAAGCTTACAGGGTCGGTCTTGGTCGTCGGCATCCAGAACATGACCGGGACTGGCGGCGCCGGGGGCGGAGGCGCGACCGGCGGTCAGGGCGGTGCCGGTCTGGCCGGTGCCGGTGGTGGAAGCGGCGCCGGTGGCGGGCCGGGCGCGGGTGGCGGGGGCGCCGGCGGGACGGCCGGCTCGGCGGGAAAGGGCGGTGGCGCCGGGGGTCGCTCGGGTCAGGGCGGCGGCGGCAACGGCGGCGGCGGCGGCGGCGGTGGTGCTTCCGGGGGCGGCGGTGGTGCCGGGGGCATCACGGGTGCGGCCGGCGGTGGCGGTGAGGGCGGCGCTGGCGGAGATGGCGGCGCTGGCGGAGCCGCAAACGGCGGCGCCTCGGGCGCCGATGGCGCGGCTGACGTTGGCGGCGGCGGCGCGGGCGGCGCCTGAATCGAGCGGCTAGCCCCGGCTAGCCGGGGAGAGCAGCCAGGGCCCCCTCGAGCTCGCCGCGCGCGTGAGCGTCACCGCGGCGCAGGGACGCCGCGATTCCTGTCTGGTACGTCGCGCGCGCTTCGTCGCGCAGGCCCAACGCCACCAGCACGTTCCCCGCGTGCAGGTAGGTGGCCGTATAGTCTGGATCCATCGCCATCAGCTCGGCGAAGATCTGCCGCGCCTCTTCCAGCTGGTTGGCGTTCTTGTGCTCCAGGGCCAGGGCGTAGCGGGGGAACGGATCACGCGGCTTCTGGGCGATGAACGCCCGCAGCATCTCCATGCGCGATGTCGCCAAGGGCTTGGTGGCCTTCGCTTTGGTCAGACCGTCTTCAGCGCGACCCGTTGCGGGCCGGGAATCTCTTCCGCGGGCCCGGAGGCGAGCCGATTGTGCTCGTCGACGCGGACGACGATCGGCTTCCAGCCCCTGGCCTCGGCCTCGTCCACCTCGGCGAAAGTAGCGATGATCACCCGGTCGCCGGGCTGGGCCAGCCGCGCGGCCGCCCCATTGATACAGATCACGCCGGAGCCTGCCGCACCCGGTAAGGCGTAGGTCTCGAGGCGGGCCCCGTTCGTCACGTTCCAGATGTGGACGCGCTCGTGCGGAAGGATGTCCGCGGCTCGCATCAGCTGCTCGTCCACCGTGACCGAACCTTCGTAATCGAGGTCCGCGTCCGTGACGGTGGCGCGGTGAATCTTCGACTTGAACAGTGACCTTCGCATGATCGCCTTTCGTCCCGGCCGGAAATATCCGGTCCAGGCGTTGCAGTCTTGCCCTTCGAGTATACGGTCGCGCGGGGGCCTGTCAAAGCGGACAGCTGACAGGCCGCGGCCGGCGTGGCGGAGTCGCTGCTGTCCGCTCGGCAGTTGTTGACGCTTGCCCAAGTTTCCCTCACGCTTTTGCGACGACCTTGAAGAAGCGCAGTTTTCTCCACATTCTGGGAGTCGACCTGGGTGGCGGCAAAGGCAAGAAGACCGCCGCCGCCACGCTGCGCGTGGATCCGCGCAGCGGTGCGACGGTCGTGGACATCGCGCCGCGCGCCGGGGGAGCACCCCTTTACGACCAGGGGCTGCTCGCGTTGCTGCGTGGCTATGGTGACGGAACCCTCGTCGCGATCGACGCTCCCCTGACGCTGCCCCCTTGCCTGCGCTGTCAGGTGGTGGTTTGTCCCGGCCAGGCGGACTGTGTCGACGCCGCGGTCGTGCGCATGCGCCTCGCGGTCGCCGCCCATGGGCCGGAGGACGACCGCAACAGCCGGCGGGGTAAGCCTCAGATCACGCCGTACACCCAGCGGGCCACCGAGCTGCATCTGCTCCTCGAGCGGGGCATCGTCCCGCGCGAGGCGCTGGGGCAGGGGACCGGGCCCCTGGCGGCGCGGGCCGCGCACCTGACCCGGGCCCTCGCCGACCGGTTCCGACTGAACGAGAATCTCATCGAGGTCTCGCCGAAGGCCACGCTGGCGGCGCTCGGATTCACGAGGCCCACGCGAAAGCATCTTCACGAGCGGGAAGCTCGGGCCGAGGCGCTCGAGTCGCTGGCTCCCGACCTCCGCTTCGGGCCCGGCGTGTGGCGCGAGCACTGCGTGCAGAACGACCACCTCTTCGACGCCGTGATCGCCGCGTACACGGGCTATCTGTGGGCCCGCGACGGCTGGCAGGACCGCGAGGCGCTGGACGACGGGCGCACCGGGGAGGGCTGGATCTGGGTGCCTCCGGCCATCGAGGCCGCCGCGCTGCGGGAGCCCGGGGTCGGCTGACAGGAGCCGCGCAGGACCGCCCCTGTCAGTGTCCGGCGACGCGCTCCTTTTCGTCGCGCACGTCCGCCACGTCCTCCGGGGTTGTCGGGTCTGCATCTTCGCCGCGCAGCGACTCCTTCACCGATCGCAAGATTGGTGCGGTGCCGCGATCGCGAAGGAACTCGAGGAAGGCGATGGCCGAGGGCAGCTCGGCCGCCGTGATTACGTCGAGGAGCTCTCGGGCTTGCCGGCGCAGCGTCTCGCCGGGTGGCTCGGCCGCCGCCGACACCGCCCGGGGAATTTCGATGGGCTCGAGAGGCTCGAGCAGGCGACCCCACGGCGGCGGGCTCGCCACCTCGATCTTCATGTGATCGATCCACGTTTGAATGTGGAAGTGCAGGACCTCGGACCGGTACGCGAACCATCGCTCGCGCTCGCCCGGGAAGGCCAACAAGACGTCCTTGAAACGACGAAAGGCACCCTTGCCGTCGATTGACACGAGTAGACGCTCCCGCAACGCCGGCTCGGTAACAGAGGACACGAATCGCTCCATCCAGCGATATTGTTCCCGAGAGGATGCCGGGTCGATCCGCAGGTACCGCTCCGGATTTGCAGCCACCTTGGCGCGCCTGGACGCCGCGTCAGGCTCGCCCTCGACGATGGCCAGCAGGTCCCCGTTATCGAGATCCAGGAAACTCTCCTGATCGGGAGAGTTTCTCTCGAACGCGATTTCGAGATCGCTCCAGTTCAAGTGAATCGGCGGCATAATGTGTCCCAGGCCACCCCTCCCCCGCGAATCCGACAGCGCACCACCCGACAGGCAACCTCGATCCAGTCTAGGCGGCTGGGAATCCCATTGCAACCCGTCGATGGTCTGTTGGCGTGTCCGGACGGAGACGAATCGGGTCAGGAAATCGACGCGAGGGCGAGACTACAGACAAGACCCTATCTCGGTTCTGACGGTTCAGCCGCGGTCTCATGCGCTTCGCTCGGGGTTGAAACACGGCACCCGATCGGTAAAATCCTCGTCGTTTTTTTCGTCATTCTTGCGTTTTCCATTCGCCGGGAGGAATTCGTGGCTCGCGTAACCGTTGAAGATTGTCTGGAGAAGGTGGACAACCGTTTCGCTCTCGTGGTGCTCGCGGCCGAGCGAGCCAGGCAAGTGGCAAGCGGTGCCACGCCCATCGTCCGCTGCACCAACAAGCCGGCGGTGACGGCGTTGCGAGAGATCGCGCAGGGGGGAGTTCGCTTCAACGAGGGCGTCGAGCCGACGATCCGGGCGTACCTCGCCGAGGTCAAGGGCCGCGCCCAAACCCGCTTCGACCGCCGGTGAGCGTCCTGGCGTCTGGCGGCCAGGCGCGAATGGAGATTTTTGCGATTTATGAATCGCGACCCGGGCGATGGGCGCCGCTCGGTCACACCTTTATGGCGATGTTGAACTTCAGGTAGTTCCCCTCGGGGAAACCTGGGGCGACGGGGTAATCGGGCGGCAGCCCCACCCGTTCGATGATGCGCAGGTCGGCGTGCCGTTCGGCTGCCCCTTCCGCCATGGCCCGATCGAGCTCGAGCCCCGAGATCTTCGCCGAATTCGTGGCGAACGCGAGCAGGCCGCCAGCCTCCAGCACCCCGGCTGCCGCGTGGGCCAGCCGCGCCAGATCCTTGCCAGCCGAGAAGCTACCCGCCGGTCCCTGCGAGAAGGAGGGGGGATCGCAGATCACCATGTCGAACCGGCGGCCGCGCTCGATGAAGCGCTCCACCGTCTTCACGGCGTCCGAGGTCACCGCCTCCATCTTCGCGGGGTCCAGCCCGGACAGCTCGTAGTTCCGGCGTGCCCGCGCATGCGCCTTCGAGGCAAGATCGACGGCGACCACCTCGCTGGCACCTGCCTTCGCCGCGTAGACCGAGAAAGCCCCCGTGTAGGAGAAGAGGTTGAGCACGCGCCGGTTCGCCGCCCGGGCCGCGACGGCCAGTCGACCGAGGCGCAGGTCGGGAAACAGCCCCACGCCGAGCGGGGCTGTGACATCGATCCCAAAGCGACAGCCGGCCTCCTCCACCACGAGCTCGATCGGCGCTTCCTCGCCGCGCGCACGCACGGCGGGGTCGGCGGGCGCCTGGCCGCCGAGGGGTCGAAAGCGGCGCTGTTCGTAGATACCGAGCGGGGCCAGCGCGGCCTCGATGGCGTCGAGCAGCTCGTCTCGCCAGGGCAGGGCCCCGGCCGACAACCACTGCACCACCACGAAGTTACCGTGACGATCCACGTTCACGCCCGGCAGCCCCTCGCTGTCGCCGGCGAACATGCGAATCGAATCCGGGCGGTCCGCGCCGAGCAGCAACCAGCGGAGCTGCGCCGCACGCGCGAAGCGGGCCGCGACGACCCCCGCGCCGGCGGTGACCCGCTCGTCGGGATCGCGGCTCAGAACGCGCACCGCCACGGGGTGGTCCCGATCCACGAATCCGCGCGCGATGAAGTCACGGTTCCCCGAAAACAGCTCGACGATCGTCCCGGTGGGCTCCACGAGATCGCGGCTGCCGAGGGCGTCGCGAAAGATCCAGGGATGCCCGGCGCGCACCCGCGAGGCGACGTCGGGTGAGATCCGGTAGCTACCAACGCGCCGGGTCATCCCGGCGCCGTGTGGACGTCCGATTCCCTCCGTGCGGGATCGGGCTCGCTTTGCGGGAAACGTCGCCATCTGAAGCCGGCGGACCATGGCACCCGCACTCGTGATTTGTCAACGGGGCCTGTCCTGTGCCAGCCTGGGCCGAGCTCACCCAGACCTCGAACCGCGCCGCCGGATCGGTCCCGCCCCCTCTCGATGGGGCTTCGACTATCCAAGTGGCTGAAATTACTAACTAGCGACTCGTTTTCCGCGCTTCGAAAAGCAAGCGTGGCTATCCTTTTCAGTCTAGAATCGCCAAAGTTTTCTGCGGCGACACCCGATTCGCGAGGAGCACGTTGGATATGACCGCAAGACCCCCCGTGGAGACTTTGGAAGCCTCTTCCGAGCCGTCGTCCGGGCCGTCATCCGAGGCGTCCTCCGAGGCGTCATCCGACGCCTCTAACGCGGCCTCTTCCGCGGCCTCTTCCGAGCCGTCATCGGAGTCGACGTCGGAGTCGTCGGTGTTCTCGTCCGGGTCTGCGACCGAAAGCGAGACGGCCCACCTGGTCCCGCACGAGGATTCTTCGGAGCCCTCCATGTCGAAGACAATCGAGGAGATCCTCGCGAGAGGTGACCTCGACGATGCAGGGCCCGTCTCGTCGTCCTCCGGGATCGGCACGAAGACCCTGCTGGGGATCGGGGTGTCGGGGCTGCCCCTCCCCAGCCGAGCGCCAAAGCTCGCAGAGCCCGACCCTGACGGGGAGTTGATCTCCGTCGAGGACATGTTCGCCGAAGGCGACGAAGACGACCAGGAGGTCGAGGAGAAGACCACCGTCACGGGTGAAGACCAGGTAGGGGATCTCCTGGGCGAGGTCGCCGAGGCGTTGAACGTTCAGGCTTCGGAGTCACGCGAGCGGGCCATCGGACAGCCACCGAGCAGGCCGTCCGCCGGCGCCCGACTGGATCGCTCGGTCCATGAATCGGCGGCCGAGCAGACCGGCGAGTTGGAGTTCGAGGATCCGGACGATGGACCCACCACCTTGAACGCCGGTGGCGAGAGCATTCGTGCCGCCGCCGACGAGGATGAAGAGGCGGTGGTCCTGGGGCCCGCGAAGCTGCCGGGCTATCCTGCCACTCCGTCGTCGACGGCCCGGTTTCCTGGCGCCGCGCCTCCGGGAGCCCCCGGCGCTTCCGCGAGGAGGGCGACACCGTTCGCGGGTTCGCCCACGGCCACCCTGCAAGGGTTTTCGGTGCCCACGACAGGAAAGGGCCGGCTGCCCACGCCGGCCGGGGGGCACGCGCTCCCGATTCCGGCGCCGAGCGGAGGACGCGGATGGGCTCCGTCAGGGACGCCCGTCAACGGGGTGCCGGAGGCGGCGGCCCCGGAGCAGTCGTCGCGGCGCTCGGCCGCCGGTCGGGTGGCGGCGGAGTTGTCGGAGAGATCGAGCGCGGCAAGCGCGGTCGTGCGGAAGACGATGACGCACGCGATGGAATCCGCGTCGGTGACGCTCAAGCGAGACTTGCACTTTCGGGTTGGCAGCTTCGGCGCGGCCCTCATCGTCACCTTCGTGGGTGGCCTGCTGCTCGGACGGGTCTTCACGGGCAGCGGCAAAGCCACGGCCACCGTGGTGTCGACCGCAATCGCGACCGCGCCCCCGGCGGCGCAGTTGGTGAAGGTGGAGCCGGTCGGCGCGCCGGTGCCGCCCGCGAGCGGGACCGCCTTGGCGCCTCCGGGCGGTCTGGCGTCGGCGCCAGGCACGGCGCCCACGACCGGCGCTCCATCCGCCGGGGCGGCGGCCGCAGCCGTCGCACCTGGCGTGGCCGTCGGGCCGGCTGGCTCGGGCGCGCCCGCCATCGAGGGCCTCCCGCCGCCGGCTGGCGAGGCCGCAGGAACGGTGAACCCCGCGATGGCGTTCGATCCCCAACCGATTCACCGGCGGCGCGCGCGGCGGCCCACCCCCGTCGTGAAGGACGACCTCTTCCCTGCTCCGGCGGCGCCCGGCAAGCCCGCCACCCCCACCCGCGGGGCCGCGAGCGGGGCGCCCGCCGTCAAGGCGACGAAGGCGCCCGCGCCCGCGCCCGCGAAGTCCGCGGGCAAGGCGACGAAATCGACGTGGCACGACCCCTTCGCGGACTGACCTGAGCCCCCGCGGGCGGGCGTTCAGCTTAAAGCTTCGGACCCAAAAGCCCGATTCTTTCGGGGTTATGACTCGCATCGGCGACCTTCTGGTTCGCGAGCGACTGATTACGAGCGCCGCCCTCGAGAAGGCCGAGGAGGTCAGCCGGAAGTCAGGCGAGCGGCTGAGCCTCGCCCTCGTGCGCCAGGGCGCGCTGACCGAGTCGGAGCTCACCCACTTCCTGTCGCGCCAGTACGGCGTCCCCGCGGTCAACCTGGGCGAATTCGACGTCGATCCCGACGTCATCGCCCTGGTCCCACGCGAGATGGCGCGCAAGCACCAGGTCATCCCCATGAGCCGGGCCGACAACGTGCTCATCGTCGCCATGAGCGATCCTTCGAACATCGTGGCGCTCGACGATCTGAAGTTCCTGACCAACTACAACATCGACGTCGTCGTCGCCTCGGAGGCGGCGATCGCCGAGGCGATGGCCAGGTACTACGAGCTCGGCAACGACCTGACCAACTACAACCTCGACGATGTCATGGGCGAGCTCGACGAGGACGTCGAGTTCACGAGCGACGCCGAGGAGGACGAGAACCTGATGGACCTGGAGCGCGCGTCGGCAGACGCTCCGGTGGTCAAGCTGTGCAACATGATCTTGCTGAACGCCGCCAAGAAGGGCGCGAGCGACGTCCACATCGAGCCCTACGAGAAGAGCTACCGCGTGCGCTACCGGGTCGACGGCGTGCTGCAGGAGGAGATGACGCCGCCTCTGAAGTTGAAGGCGGCGCTGACCAGCCGGATCAAGATCATGGCCCACCTCGACATCGCGGAGCGCCGGCTGCCCCAGGACGGCCGCATCAAGATGAAGATGGGGCGGGGCAAGGAGATGGACTTTCGCGTGTCGGTGCTGCCGACGCTGTTCGGGGAGAAGATCGTCCTGCGTCTGCTCGACAAGGGCAACCTGCAGCTCGACATGACGAAGCTGGGCCTCGAGGCGGCGCAGCTCGCGGAGTTCAAGCGCGCCATCGAGGCCCCGTACGGGATGGTGCTGGTGACAGGGCCCACCGGGTCGGGAAAGACGACGACGCTGTATTCGGCGCTGCAGGAGCTGAACCAGATCTCGGACAACATCAGCACGGCCGAGGATCCCGTCGAGTTCAACCTCGCGGGCATCAACCAGGTTCAGGTGCGCGAGGACATCGGCCTCAGCTTCGCGGCGGCGCTGCGCTCGTTTCTTCGCCAGGACCCCGACACGATCATGATCGGCGAAATCCGTGACTTCGAGACGGCGGAGATCGCCATCAAGGCCGCGCTGACGGGCCACATGGTGCTGTCGACGCTGCACACGAACGACGCGGCCTCGACCATCACGCGGCTGCTGAACATGGGCGTCGAGCCCTTTCTGGTCACGGCCGCGGTGAACCTGGTGGAGGCGCAGCGGCTGATTCGCAAGATCTGCGCGGCGTGCAAGCAACCCATCCCGACGCCCAAAGACGAGCTGAGGACGCTGGGCGCGACCGACGAGGAGATCGCCACCGCCCAGTGCGCCCGGGGCGTCGGGTGCAGCGTGTGCAACGGCACCGGCTACAAGGGCCGCATCGCGATGTACGAGGTGATGACGCTCGGCGAGCGCTCGAAGGAGCTGATCCTGCAGGGCGTCTCGGCGGCGGAGCTGAAGGCGGACGCGATCCGGGGGGGCATGCGCACCCTGCGCATGTCCGGGATCGCCAAGGTGTGCCTGGGCGTGACGTCGTTCGACGAGGTCGCCCGCATCACGGCGGCGGACTAGGCGGAGCGCGAAGGCATGGCAACCTCACCGGCGCCCCAGTCGATCACGCTGCCCCAGTTGTTGAAGGCGATGGTCGACAAGGGCGCGTCCGATCTGCACGTGACGACGGGCTCGCCTCCCCAGCTGCGCATCGACGGCGAGCTGGTGCCCTTCCGGGTGCCGCCGTTCGGTCCGCTCGAGACCAAGCAGCTCTGCTATTCGATCTTGACGGACGAGCAGAAGGCGAGGTTCGAGGAGGACCAGGAGCTGGATCTGTCGTTCGGGCTGAAGAACCTGGCGCGCTTTCGCGCCAACGTGTTCCTGCAGAAGGGCGCGGTGGCGGGGGTGTTCCGCACCATCCCGTTCAAGATCCGCTCGTTCGGCGAGCTGGGGCTGCCGCCCGTCATCGAGGAGCTCTGCAACAAGCCGCGCGGGCTGGTGCTGATCACGGGGCCCACGGGCTCGGGCAAGTCGACGACGCTGGCGGCGATGATCGACAAGATCAACACCGAGCGCCACGAGCACATCGTCACCATGGAGGACCCGATCGAGTTCATTCACGCGCACAAGAATTGCGTGGTGAACCAGCGTGAGGTGGGCAGCGACACGAAGTCGTTCAAGCGGGCGCTGCGGTCCGTGCTGCGGCAGGACCCCGACATCGTGCTGGTGGGCGAGATGCGGGACCTCGAGACCATCGAGGCGGCGCTGACCACGGCCGAGACGGGGCACCTCTGCTTCGGGACCCTGCACACGAACTCGGCGGTGCAGACCATCAACCGCGTCATCGACGTGTTTCCGCCGCACCAGCAATCGCAGATCCGGGCCCAGCTGTCCTTCGTCCTAGAGGGCGTGGTCTGCCAGTCGCTGTTGCCGCGGGCCTCGGGCTCGGGGCGCGTGGCGGCGCTGGAGATCATGATCCCGAACGCGGCCATCCGAAACCTGATCCGCGAGGACAAGACGCACCAGATCTATTCGCAGATGCAGATCGGTCAGGGCACGACCGGGATGCAGACGCTGAATCAGCACCTGGCGCTGCTCTATCACGCGCGCACCATCACCCTGGAGGAGGCGATCGGGACCAGCTCGGATCCGAACGAGCTGCAGCAGATCATCGCCGGCGGCGGCGCGGCGGCGAAGGAGCGGCGTCCGTGACCGCGTTCGTGTGGGAGGCGCGGGGGCGGGCCGGCGAGCTGAAGACCGGCGTGATGGAGGCGGACGACGCCGCGGCGGTCGAGGCGCGCTTGAAGCAACAGCTGCTCGCGCCGACGGCGGTCCACAAGCAGCCGCGCGATCTGACCCTGCCGTTCGGGACCGGCGTCAAGACCACGGACGTCGTGGTGTTCACGCGCATGTTCGCGACCATGATCGACTCCGGGCTGCCCATCGTTCAGTGCCTCGAGATCCTGTCGAGCCAGGCCGACAACAAGCGCTTCGGGAAGATCCTGCGGCAGGTCAAGGAATCGGTGGAGGCGGGGCTGACCCTGTCCGACGCGCTGGCGAAGCACCCGAAGATCTTCGACGACCTGTTCGTGAACCTGGTGGCGGCGGGCGAGGCGGGCGGGATCCTGGACGGCATCCTGCAGCGGCTGTCGCAGTACATGGAGAAGGCCATGAAGCTGAAGCGCCGGGTGAAGGGCGCGATGGTGTACCCGATCTCGATCGTGGGGATCGCCGCGCTGGTGGTGACGATCCTGCTCACGAAGGTCATTCCGGTCTTCGAGAAGATGTTCAAGGACTTCGGTGGGGGGCAGCTGCCGATGCCCACGCAGATCGTCATCAAGGTCTCCCACGCGCTGGCGCACTATCTGCCGTTCATCGTCGCGGGCCTGATCGCGGCCGGCTTCGCGCTGCGGATGGTGTTGCGCACGACGAAGGGCCGGTTGGCCTTCGACGGGATGCTGTTGAAGCTGCCAGTGCTCGGGCCCGTGCTGCGCAAGGTGGTCGTGGCCCGCTTCACGCGCACGATGGGCACGCTGCTCGCCTCGGGCGTCCCCATCCTCGACGCGCTGGAGATCTGCGCCAAGACGGCGGGAAACGCCGTGGTTCAAGCCGGCATCATGTTCGCCCGGGCGCAGATCTCCGAGGGCAAGGACATGGCCACGCCGCTGGCGCAGACGGCGCTGATGCCGCCCATGGTGGTGCAGATGATCGGCGTCGGCGAGCAGACGGGCGCGCTCGACACGATGCTGTCGAAGATCGCGGATTTCTACGAAGAGGAAGTGGACGTCGCGGTCGCCGCGATGACGAGCCTGATCGAGCCGATGATGATGGTGTTCCTCGGGGCGGTCATCGGGGGGATGGTGGTGGCCATGTACCTGCCCATCTTCGAGATGGCCGGGAACATGAAGTCGGCGTAGTTGCAGACGCGGCTGGGGTAACCTTCGCGGATGGTTGACGTTCCGGCCCGGCCGCTCGGGATCAGGGAAGCCGTGCCGCTGGCCCCGATGACCACGCTGGAGCTGGGAGGGCCCGCGCGGTTCTTCGTCGAGGGCGCGGGCGAGGACGCCGTGCTGGCCGCGGTGGCGTGGGCGCGCGGGGAGGGGTTGCCGCTGATTGTGCTCGGGGGGTGCTCGAACGTGGTCATCGCGGACGAGGGCTTCGACGGGGTCGTGCTGCGGATGGGGACGCGGGGCGTGCGGTTCCACGACGACGGTGTCGTGGACGCCGCCGCCGGAGAGCCGTGGGACGCCTTCGTGGACGCGACGGCCGCGCGCGGCTGGGCGGGCCTCGAGTGTCTGGCAGGGATCCCGGGGCTGGTCGGCGCCACGCCCATCCAGAACGTCGGCGCCTACGGCCAAGAGGTCGCCGACACCATTCGCGCGGTGCGCGCGCTCGATCGCGCGTCGGGACAGGTGGTGACGCTGTCGCGCGAGGCGTGCGCGTTCGGCTACCGCGACAGCTTGTTTCGGCGCAACCCGAACGCCTATGTCGTCCTCGGCGTCACGTTCGCGCTCGGCCGCGGCGCCGCCCCGGCGGCGACTGGCTATCGCGAGCTGGAAGAGGCGCTCGCCGGGAAAGCGACGAAGCCGACGCTCGTCGAGGTCGCCGCGACGGTTCGAGCGCTGCGCCGCAAGAAATCGATGGTCATCGATCCCGCGGATCCGAACCGGCGCAGCGTGGGGTCTTTCTTCACGAATCCCGTCCTCGACGCCGCCGCGTTCGCGGCCCTGGTAGGCCGCGCCGTCGCGGTCGGCGCGGCGCGCGCCGAGGCCGACGTCCCCCGGTTCGCGGCCGGCGACGGCCGCGTCAAGGTCCCCGCCGCCTGGTTGATCGAGCGCGCCGGCTTTCCCAAGGGCCTACGGCGGGGCGCGGTCGGGATCTCCAGCGCGCACGCGCTCGCGCTCGTCCACCACGGCGGCGGCACCACCGCCGAATTGCTGACCCTGGCCGCCGCGATCCGCGACGGCGTGCAGGACCGATTCGCGATTCGCCTGGTCCCCGAGCCGATCGTCGTCGGCACCCCGGGCTGAACGCAAACCCCAGCGCGGCTACTTCGCCGCACGTAGCCCCACGACGTCGGTCAAACGGGCGCGCGCGTGGCCGAGGCGGTCTCGCTTCTCGACCTCGTCGAAGGCGTACGACAGCCGCATGTCAGGGGACAGCTTCCAGCGACTGTGCTTCGCCTGCACCATGCGGAGGACCCGCGTCGCGTCGAGCGGCGAGTCGGGGCCGAGTGACAGCACGAACCGCGCCGGCCCGAGCTCGTACCCGATCGCGCCGATCTCTCGCACCAGCAACTTTTGCCCCATCACCTCGCCCAAGAGGCGGCCCTCGTCGGGCAGCGGACCATAGCGATCCTCGAGCTCGATGAGCGTCGCGCGAATGTCGTCCTCGCTGTCGGCGCGCGCCAGACGCCGGTAGAAGTCCAGACGCTGCCCGGCGTCCGGGACGTAGTCGTCGGGCAAGAAGGCCGGCACGTCGACGGAGATCTCCGGGTCGCGCTCATGGCGGATGGGCTCCCCCTTCAGCTCGGCCACCGCCTCCTCCAGGATGCGCGCGTAGGTCTCGAACCCCACCGCCGCCACCGCGCCCGACTGCTTGTCCCCGAGCAGCTCGCCCGCGCCGCGAATCTCGAGGTCGTGCGTCGCGACCTGAAACCCCGCGCCGAGCTCGGTGAAGCGCTGCAACACCGTCAGCCGTTGCTTCGCGTCCGGGGTGATGCGGGTCTCGTCCGGGACCACCAGGTAGCAGAACGCGCGCTCGGCCGAGCGGCCGATGCGGCCGCGCATCTGGTAGAGCTGCGCCAGCCCGAACCGATCGGCGTGGTTCACGATCATCGTGTTGGCGCGCGGAATGTCGAGCCCCGACTCGATGATGGTCGTCGACACCAGGATGTCCACCCGCGCGTCGACGAAGTCCACCATCACGCGCTCCAGCTCGCCCTCCGCCATGCGGCCGTGCGCCATCGCGAGGCGCGTCCCCGGCGGGGACAGCTCGCGCAGCTTCCCGGCCCACTCCGCCAGATCCTCGATGCGGTTGTGGACGAAGAAGATCTGGCCCCCGCGCGCCAGCTCCTTCGCCACCGCCTCGCGCAGCAGCGCCGGATCCCATCGACACACGAACGTGCGGATGGCGAGCCGATCCGCGGGCGGGGTGGCGATGATCGAGATCTCGCGCAGGCCGCCGATCGCCATCTGCAGCGTGCGCGGGATCGGCGTCGCGGTCAGCGTCAGCACGTCGACCTGCGTGCGCAGCTCCTTGAGGCGCTCCTTGTGGACGACGCCGAAGCGCTGCTCCTCGTCGATGACGACCAGCCCCAGATCGCGGAAGCGCACGTCGCGCGACAGCATGCGGTGGGTGCCGACCACCAGATCCACCTTCCCCGTCGCCAGATCGGCGATCGTCTTTTGTTGCTCGAGCCGCGAGCGGAAACGCGACAGCGCCGCCACGCGCACCGGCAGGCCCGCGTAGCGCTCCGAGAACGTCACGAAGTGCTGCTCGGCGAGCACCGTGGTCGGCGCCAGCACCGCGACCTGCTTTCGCCCCAACACGGCAAGCAGCGCCGCTCGCAGCGCCACCTCCGTCTTGCCGTACCCCACGTCGCCGCACACCAATCGATCCATCGGTCGGCCGGCCTGCATGTCATCCAGCACGGCGTCGATCGCCTTCGCCTGGTCCGGCGTCTCGTCGAAGGGAAACGTCTCCTCCAGCTCGCGAAACACGGCGTCGGGCGCGGGGAAGGCGTGCCCGGACAGGGCGGCCCGCTGCGCGTAGAGCTGCAGCAGCTCCTCGGCGATCTTGCGCGCCTCCGCCGAGACCCGCCGCCGCTTCTCCGCCCAGGTCTTCCCGCCGAGCTTGTCCAGGCGAATCGCCTGTCCCTCGACGGCGCCGTACCGGTGCAAGAGCCCGATGCGGTACACGGGGACGTAGACCAGGCCGCCGTCGTACTCCAGGTGCAGGAAGTCCTGGGTGACGCCGCGGACCTGCAGCTTCTTCAGGCCACGATAGCGGCCGATTCCGTGATCGTCGTGGACGACCGCGTCGCCCTCGGCGATCTCCCCGAGATCGCCCAGCGCCGGGGTCTTGATCGTCCGCGCCTCACGGGCCTGGTGTCGTCCGAAGATCTCGTCCTCGGCGATGAGCACCAGGCCATCGCCGGGCAGGCGAAAGCCGTGGGTCAACGAGCCGACGAGCACGAAGAGCGACGCCTTCGGGCGCTGGCCTCCGCCCGCGTGACCGAAGAGCTCGGGCAGATCGGCGGCGAGGTTCTTCGAAGGTCGCGGCGTCAGACCCCACGAAGCCAGCAGCGCCGACAGGCGATCCGCGTGTGTGCGGTTCGACGCCACGATGCCGACGCGCGCGCCGTCGCCGGTCCAGCCGGCGATCCGTTCGCGCAGCGGACGGCCGAGATCGTGCTCCTCGCCGTCGTGCGGGGTGCGGGCCTGCTGCAGCTCCATGCGCAAGGTCGCGTTCGATTCGGCGTGCAGGCGCAGCCGCGCCGGGCCGTCCTCCCCGGCGGCGCGCTCCAGCTCGACGCTGCGCAGCTCCACGCGCCGCCGCGCCGCGATGGTGGCGTGGGCCTCGTCCTCGGACAGCGCGAAGTCGATCGGATCGAGGGCCAGGCGGTGCTCGCCGTGGCGGGTGCCCGCGGCCTCGCGCAGCTTCGCGACCACGCGGCGTGCCTGGGCGAGGATCGCGTCGGGGTCCTCCACCACGAACAAGGCGCCGTCAGGCAGGTACGCAGTGATGGAGTCGAGCGCCTGGTGAAAGATGGGCGCGAGCGCCTCCATGCCGAAGAACGACTCGCCGGACTCGACCTGCTCGAGCAGCAGGCGCGTCCGCGACGACGGCAGCCCCGCGCGATCGGCCGCCGCCAGCAGGCGTCCGCGCGGATCGGCGCCCTCGGTGCGCACCGTCTCGCGCACCGGATGGATGTGCACGGCATCGATCTGGCGGAGCGTGCGCTGCGTGGCCGCGTCGAATAACCGGATGGACTCGACCTCGTCCCCGAACAGCTCGAGGCGCACGGGATGGTGGTACACCGACGGGAACAGGTCGATGACCGCGCCCCGCACCGCGAACGTCCCCGGATCCTCCACCACCGAGGCCCGGCCGTAGCCTGCCGCGACCAGCGAACGCACGGTCTCGTCGCGGTTGATCGTCGCCCCGGCCGTCACGACGCCGCACCGTCGATCGAACGCGGCCCGCGGGAAGACCCGGCGCACCAGCCCGCCGATCGACGTCACCAGCACGGAGGGCGCCGGCCCGTGCGACAGCCGAAACAGCACCGCCAGGCGCGCCAGCAGGTTTCGCCTGTCGGGCTGGACCTCGGCGTAGGGGGAGCTCTCGGGCGCGGGCAAGTGCATGACGGTCGGCGCCGCCAGAGGATCCTCGGTGGCCGGCTCCGCGGGGAGAAAGAACCGCAGGTCACCGACGCGCGCCTCGGACAGCTCGTCGTCGGCGACGACATACACGACGGTGGGACGGGCCGCGCGCGCCGGGGCGCCCGCGTGGGCCAGCCGCGCGGCGAGGGCCGGCCCGAGCGCCCCCACGGCTCCATAGACCTCGACGAGACGCGCTGACTCCGCGCCGCCCCCGGTGTCCCCGAGGCGTGCCGCGATGACCGCCAGCGCCTCGGCGATGGGGGTCGGCTGGGGAGGCGTGGCGCGCGAGCGGTCGTCGGAGGTCATGCGTCTGGGGCGGGCGACGAAATTGAAGCCAGCCGGTATTTACCGCAAACTGACCGTGATGGCGTCGTCGCTGCTGGGGATCGTCGCCGCTGTCATGTGCGGCCAGGCATGGTCGGGTCCCGTGCTCCCCGCGTCCGACGTCGAAGCGATCGTGGCGCGCGCCGTGAACGACGATGCGGCTCGGCTGGCGTCGGCCCGCGGGCTCCGACCCGGGCGCCCGTTCACGGTTCGGGTGCTGGATCGCGCCCACATGGCGGCCGAGCGCGAGGCGGCGGAGCGCGGCGCGCGCGCGCCCGCGGTGATCGCGGCCGAGGCGCGCATGCTGGCGCTCATGGGCCTCGAAGCGGGAGACTCCCCTGGCCCGGGCGAACCGGTGCCGGGCGCCGCCGTGGTCGACCTGACCGGGTTCTACGATCCGGCGTCGAAGCGGATCTACGTCGGCAACTGGGTGGCCCTCACGTCCGATCGCGCCGCGCGGTTGAAGGACGCCGCGGAGGCGGTGCTCGATCGGCGGTTCGGGCTGGCGGAGCGCCAGACCAGTCGTCACGGGCCCGAGCAGGACGCGAGCGAGGGGGAAGGGGACGCGCTGTGGGCGCGGATAGCCCTGTTCGAGGGGGACGCGACGGTCCAGACGCTCGAGCGGTTGTCACCCGACGGCGCCATGCCGCCGACGCGCAGGCTCGCCGGCGAGATGTACGAGGTGCGGAAGACCTTCGAGAGCGAAGGCGAAGCCGACAATCACGGTGGCGCCGCGCTGGACCTGGCGCGACGAGCCTTCGTGATCCTCGATGGGACGTCGTTCGTCGCGCGCGTGCGGGCCCGCGCGCCGTGGAGCGCGGTGAACCAGCTGTGGGAGCGGCTGCCGGTCTCGACTGAACAGCTCCTGCACCCCGACAAGTACGAGCGCCGCGAGGTGCCCGACGACGTGGCTGCCCGCTGGCCGATCCGGAAGGGCCAGGGGGCGCCGCGCGGCGAGGTCGTCTACAGCGACACGCTCGGCGAGCTGGGCGCGCGCGCATTTCTCGAGCGCACCGTAGGTCCCTACCGCGCCGAGCGCGCCGCCACCGGCTGGGGCGGCGATCGCGTGCGGCTGATTCGGGGTCCGGAAGGCGAGGACGGCGTCGCCCCCGAATTCGTTGCCTGGCTGACGACGTGGGACGGCGTTTCGGATGCACAAGACTTCGCCGAGCAGGCCGGCCTCGCGCTGGCATCGCTCGCACGCGCGCCGCTGGCGGAGGTCGCCGACGCCCGGCGGCGGCGCCCGCGCGGCGGCGCGCGCGAGCCGAGGCGCTGGCGGGGCGTCGACGCCGCCGGCCGGGCCTTCGACGTCGAGTGGCGAGAGGCGGCGGTCGTGATCCTGGTCGGTGCGCCGCCGGCCGCCGAGCGCGCGCTGCCGGCGCTGGTGGCCGCCGCCACGGCGCGGCGACCAGGCCGTTCGCGATCACGATGACGGGTGAGCGCGCGCTGGCACCATTGGCGGGCGCCCGGGCCCTCACCCGGCGCCTTCGGCGCCGGCCTCTCCCGCGAGCGGGAGAGGCTCAGAAGGGGGGCCCGACCGACACTGAGTACAGCGCCCCGGAAGTTCGTGCCCATCCCCAAAGATCCTTGCGGTAGGGCCACGCCGAGCCACGCGCCCGCCGAGCGCCGCCAAGCGGCGGGACGATTGCCCAGTTTCGCGCAGGCTCGAACGTCGCCGCTCGCTCGGGTTCACGCCCGCGCGATTGCGCTCGGCGGGCGCGTGGCTCGGCGTGGCCCTCACACGGCGAGCTCTTCGGTGGTCACTTACGTCCGGGGCGCTGTACTTACCCGCAGCTACCGACCGACGTCCAGGTACTCGCCGACGCGGCCGAGCGTCGCCAGCGTCGCCACGTCCTCGTCGAACAGCGGCACCCGCAAGAGGACGGTCGCCGGCCAGGCGCGCGTGAGGCGCTCGATCTCGCGATCCTCGGCGTCGCAGAGCTGCAGCACCTCGAGCGCCGTGCGCGCGAGCGGTGCCGCGACCCGCTCGATGTCCGCGTCCGAGAGGTCGGCGAGCTCGGGACGCGCGCGCAGGTGCGCCGCCACCTCGTCGGCGTCGGTCAGGCCGGGGCGGGCGTGCAGCCGGTTGACCACGAACGCCGCCAGCTTTATCCCGGCCTCGCGCAGCCGCCGTTCGAAGTACAAAGCCTCGTCGACGGCGGGGGCCTCGGGGGCGAGCACGAGCAGCCACGCTACGTCGGCGCGGCGCAGGCGCTCGCCGACGCTCTCGGCGCGCTCCAGGAAGCCGCCCAGCACGGTCTGGAAGTCGGTGAGGAACGCGGCGACGTCCTCGAGGAACTGGCTGCCCACGAACTTGGCGAGCCGCTTCAGCACCAGCGCGCTGCCCGAGCGCAGCCGCCGGAGCGAGAACCGGCCGGGGTCCTCGGCGGGGCGCGCGAACCACTGGATCGCGGGGCTGGAGATGGCCTCCGCCAGGCGGCGCGGGGCCTCGAGGAAATCCAGCGCGTTCGCGGTCGGCGGGGTGTCGAGGACCACCAGATCGAACTCGTTCCGCCGAACGATGTCGAACAGCGCCAGCGTCGCCGCGTACTCCTGCGAGCCCGTCAGCGTGGTGGTGATCTGGCGATAGATGGGGTTGTCGAAGATGCGGCGGCGCATCGCCGGATCGGCCACCTGTTCCTGCACCAGCGCGGCGAACGCCCGCTCCGTGTCGAGGCGCGCGACATGGAGCATCCCCGGCGCGAGCCCCAGCGCCCCCGCGACCGCCGGCGGGACGGCGGCCGGCTCGGCGGTCAGCGCCACCCCCAGCGCGTCCGCCAGCCGCGGGGCGGGATCGATGGTGGTCACCAGCGTCTTGCGGCCCTCGCGTGCCGCCCGCGTCGCGACGGCGGCGGCGGTGGTGGTCTTGCCGACGCCGCCGGGGCCCACGCACACCACGATCCGTCGGTCGGCGAGGAGGTCGCTCATCTTCGTGGGCGGCCCGACGGAGAGCGCGCCATCACCCCACGCGGGCGAGGAGGACGGTGATGTTGTCGGGCCCGCCCGCGTCGTTCGCGGCGTCGACGAGCAGGTGACAGGCGGCTTCGAGGTCGGTCATGGGATGAAGTACTTCGGCGATGACGTGGTCTTTCACGGAGCCCCACAGGCCATCGGAGCACAGAAGGAATAGATCGTCTTTCTGAAAACGCCCGACGTAAAGCGTCGGATCCACGTCGGGCTTGCTGCCGAGCGCCTTGGTCACGACGTTGCGGTGGGAGAACGCCGCGATCTCGGCGTCGGTCATGTCGGGCCGGGCGGCCAGCATCTCCTCCAGGATGGAGTGGTCCCGCGTGAGGCGCTTGATGCGGCCGCCGCGCAGCCGGTAGGCGCGCGCGTCCCCCGCGTGGACCACGGACACCTGGTTGTCGCCCACCGCGAGCGCCACGGCGGTGCACGCCATCTTCGTGCGCGAGCGCTCGGCCGCGGCGGCATCGCGGATCTTCTGGTTCGCCACCCTCATTCCCACCGTCAACAGGTTGGCGCCGAGCGAGCGGTCGCGATCCACGGGGTAGGGCCATTGCTGGCGGGGATCACCGTGGAAGCTGCGGAAGAACGCCGAGACCTCGTCGACGGCGATCTGGGCCGCGATCTCGCCTGCGTTGTGGCCGCCCATCCCGTCGGCGACGACGAACAGCCGATCGTCCGGGAACGAGCCGAAGGCGTCCTCGTTCTGGTCGCGCACGTGTCCCGCGTGGGTCACGGCGAAGGCGGTGAGCGGAGGCGGCGGGTTCGTGAGCGGCGGTGCCGGCATGGCGGGGACGTGTCCCTCCCCAAAGTTCGCGCAGATGCCGTCGCGGAAGCAACAGAAAACGCACACCCCGTGAACCACCCTCCGGATCGCCGCACGGCGCGCCTTCAGCGTCGGGCCAGTCAGTCAATATCATTCTTCGATTCCGCCCGTTCGGGACCGCCCACCGCTCACATCACGCCCTGGCGACGGCCGCGCGCCAGCGCTCGAGCAGGGCCTTGCGGGTCGGCTCGTCGAGGGCGGGCTGAAAGATCCCCATGCGGGCGGTCGTGGTGGTCTCGGCGTCGACCTCGAACCCGACCCCGCGCGCCGCCAGCTTGGCCGCGCCCAGCGCCGTCGCCTCGACCATGTCCGGCCGGTACAGCGTCACGCCCAGGTAGTCCGCCTGCAACTGCATCAGCAAGTCGTTCGCCGCCGCGCCGCCATCCACCCGAAGCTGCGTGATCTCGCGCCCCGCGTCCGCCTGCATGGCGAGGGCGATGTCCACGTTCTGCAGCGCGATGGCCTCGAGCGCGGCCCGGCAAAGGTGCGCCCTGGTGGTGCCGCGGGTGATCCCGCTGATCATGCCGCGCGCGTCGGGCCGCCAGTGGGGCGCGCCGAGCCCCACCAGGGCCGGCACGATGATCACGCCGCCCGAATCGGGCACCGAGCGCGCGAGCGCCTCGACCTCGGCCGCGGTGGCGATGATGCCCAGGCCGTCACGCAGCCACTGGACCAGCGCGCCGGCGATGAAGGCGCTGCCCTCCAGGGCGTAGGTCGTCTTCCCATCGATACGCCACGCGACGGTCCCGAGCAGGCCCGCCCGCGAGCGGATCGGGCTCTCCCCGACGTTCATCAGGAGAAACGCGCCCGTCCCGAACGTGCACTTCGCGTCGCCAGCGTCGAGGCAGCTCTGGCCGTAGAGGGCCGCCTGCTGGTCACCGGCAACGCCGGCGATGGGGATCCCGTCGGGCAGCCCGTCGACGCCGGCCGTTGACGCGAGGACCTCGGCGGAGCCGCGCACCGCCGGCAGCACCTGCATCGGGACGTCGAACAGGTCGCACAGCTCCTCGGTGAAGCGGCCGGCCTCCAGATCGAACAGCAGCGTTCGCGAGGCGTTGGACGCGTCGGTGACGTGGGCGGCGCCCCGCGACAGCCGCCACACCAGGAAGCTGTCGACGGTCCCGAACGCCACCTCCCCGCGCGCCGCGCGCGCGCGCAGGCCGGGCGTCGCGTCCAGCATGAACCGCACCTTCGTGGCCGAGAAGTAGGGGTCGAGCACCAGCCCCGTTCGCTCGCGGATCCTTGGCTCGAGGCCCGCCGCCTTCATCGCCGCGCACGCGGGGGCCGTGCGCCGGTCCTGCCAGACGATGGCGTTGCCGAGCGGCTTGCCGGTCGCGCGATCCCACAGGATCGTGGTCTCGCGCTGGTTCGTGATGCCGATCGCCGCCAGCGCGGACGCGGGGACGGCGGCCCGGGCGAGCGCGGCCGTCATCGCGGCCGTCACCGATCGCCAGATGGCCTCTGGATCGTGCTCCACCTCGCCGGGGTGGGGATAGATCTGCGGGAGCTCGGCGTAGCCCCGCCCCACGACCGTCAGCGCGCGATCGAGCACCAGCACCGTCGTGCCCGTCGTGCCTTGATCGATCGACAGCAGGTGGTCGCCGTGGGTCGCCATCGCCGCATCTTACCAGCGCGCGTGCGCAGCGAAAAAGCGCGTGATGCCGTCGATCAAGAGCTGCTTGTCGATGTCGACGCCCACCAGGTGAAAGGAGCTCTCCAGCCACAGGCGCTCGACGGTGGCCGACCCCAGGCTCGCGGCCAGCTCCACCGAATCCGCGATGGGGACGGTGTGGTCGTGCCGGCCGTGCGCGACCAGCGTCGGCGCGGTGACGCGCTTCAGATCCGCGCGCGCGGTGGCCATGAGGTCGAGCAAGCTCTGCAGCGCGCGCAACGGCATGGCGGGCAGGCCCAGGATCTTCCCGCGCAGGTCGGGGTGCGCCACGTCCGAGCCGAAGGACTTCGGGATGGCCCGAAACCGCCCCCGGCGCAGCCGCGGCGGGATCAACCCCAGCAGCCGGATCCCCCCGACCTGCGCCCGCCGCAGGCGCAGCGGCGCCGCCAGCACCGCCAGCGCGGCCACGCGCTCGGGCGCGGCCGCGGCCATCTCCAGCGCCAGCAGGCCCCCCATCGAGAACCCCACGATGGCGGTGCGGCCTGTCGTCCGCGCGGCGAGCTCGTCGAACGCCGCCTGGGCCGACGCGAGCCAGTCCGTCCACCCCGTCGCCTCCAGCGCGAGCGGATCCTGCCCGTGACCGGACAGCATCGGGACGCCCACCGTGTACCCCCTGGCGGCGAGCGCGTCCGCGATCTCCTGCACCTCGAACGGCGTGCCGGTGAACCCGTGCAAGCACAGGACCCCCCGTTCCTTCATCGCGCCTGGCATCGGTCAACGAGGAGGGTGCGCGGGGCCGCAGGTTTCCGCCCACGAAAGCGCGAGGAAACGCGAAGACCTGGTGGCGCCATCATTTCGTGACCACCTCGCCCCGCTTGCGAGGAGAGGTCGGCGCCGAAGGCGCCGGGAGAGGGGCCGTCGCAGCAATCAGCGAGAAACCCCTCTCGACACCGAGGCCGTGCATCTGCCGCTGCAATCGGCCACATACGGTTTCAGACCAACTCCGAAGAGCGCGGCGCCGCGCCCCTCTCCCGGCGGCTACGCCGCCGATCTCTCCCCGCAGGCGGGGAGAGGTGAATCGGGAGGGGCCGGGGCCATGTGATCGATGCTCTTCTCCGCCGCGTTACTGCACGGCGCAGGCGATGGAGGCGTCCTTCATGTCGCTGGAGTTGTTCGCCGCCATGCAGGCCGCGTCGTTGCACGTCTGGAACAGCGTCTTCGCGTTCGGGTCGAGGCATGAGCCGCTGTTGAATGTCAGCTTGAAGCACGGGAACGTGGTTCCGTCGCACTCGAGGATCTTCGCGCTCGTCACCTTGCCCGTGGTCATGTCGGTGGTCTTCTGGGTGACCTGGCAGTTGCGCGGGCCCGTGGGATTGTTGGGGTCGAGGGGGGCGATGTTCGTGCTCACGCACGAGGCGCCGAGCCGCTGGTTGATCTTGTCCGCGATCCCCTTCACGGCCATGGTGAAGTCGTTCGCGCAGATCGGGTAGAAGATTCCGTTCGCGCCGAAGCTGTCCACCCACGCCTTCACGCGAACGGCGGGATCGGCGTACTCCGGAGGAGCGCCGCCGGCCGTGGCCTGGACGCAGGAGTGATCCACCACGGGGTCGAGCTCGCCATTCGCCGCGGGGTTCGCCTGCGCGAACACGCGGTACAGCGAGTTGTTGCCGTCGGCCACGGGACCAGCGATGGCAGCGACCAAGACGTCTTCGGGGTTGTTCTTCAGGCTGATGACGTAGTCGTGAAGCTGCTGGACGGTCGGAAACAGGTGACCATGGGTGCTGTCATGATTCCCGTTCGGGTCAGTCAGCGTATCATCCGTCTTCCCCATCATCTCCTCGGAGACACAGTTGTTCAACTGCACGCCGCCGGTGCCTGGGCCGGTGGGCGTCCGGAAGGTCCCCGGGGCCAGATCGAACATCATGCTCTGGAAGTTGTATCCGTGTGGGGGGGGCACGCCGTCACAGAGGTGGCCGAACTCGTTGCACCTGTAGGACTGAAGGGCGCCCAGACCGCTCTTGTCGGTTGCGGTATTGATACCGGGATCGAGCAGAAGGGAGGCGGGATTCACCGAGCAATCGTCCTCGTTGGTCAGCATGACCACCGCCAGAACGGCGTCGTCCCGCAAGAAGCCGCCGTTGTCGGGATCATCAGTTGAATTCTTACTCGCCTTGTCGAGCGCGATATAGGTCGACTCGAACTGACTCTCGAAGCCGCAGCCGCCGTCGCCGAGGAGCGCTATGCACTGGAAGGCCGCGCCGATGTCGCCGTCGAAGTTCGCCGGGTTCGCTGCCGTGCCGTCGCCGTTCTTCAGGTACTTCTCGCCACCATGTAGCATCGCGCAAGAGCCGCTGCCGGCCCCGCCGAGACCCTGCTGGAACTTGCCGCCGTCGTCGCCTGGGTGCACGCCCGAGGCGCACTGGTTGACGTTGCCCCAGGCCCCGCCGCCGAGGGACGAGGAGATGACGCCGACGTGCAGGTCGGGGTACTGCTGCGTCGTCTTGTCCCGCAATGCCATGAGGAAGTTCGGCAACTGCGCGGTCAGCTTCGTCTGCAACGGCGCCATCGACTGCGAGTCGTCGACCATGACCAGCAGGTCCAGCTTGTGGTTGACCGACTGCTTGAACGTGCGCGCGTCGACCACGCCGGGTTTCGGATCGGGCGTGGCCAGGCGACGGGCGTTACAGGCCCACAGGGCGGGAACGACTGCGGCGCAGGCGACCCAGCGCAAATGGCGCCAGCGCGGCATCCAGCGCGGCATTCGGGGCACCTGGGAGAGCAGACGGTTCATGGGGGTCCTCCTCGTCAACGGGCGGAAACGGGAACGATGCGGGGCGGCCAAAAACCGGCCGATTATAGGGAGCCGCCTGTCCCCTCGCAACCGGTTCGGGTTTCTGAGACAGGGCGGTCGAATCGAATCACCGCAAGATGGGGGCCAGTGCGGCCCCAAGAAGGCTCAAGGGCTCGCGGCGAAAATAGCCAACCGAGTTGGCGGGGCAGGTTCAATTTGGTTGCGGAAACGACCTTCGAGCATTCTTGGGTGCCTTCACCCGTCTAGTGTCGCAGAGCGCCCTCTGGTTGGTCGAAATTCTTCCGGCCAACACCAGGCGGGCACCCCTCGCGCCCCTTCGGGCGGCATCAACCGACCGGGCGAACCACCGCGCACAGCATCTCGCCGGCCAAGAGGGGGGTCGCCAGGGGATCGGTCGGGCGGGCGGGGCGCAGGAAGCTGTTGCGCACCTGCCCGGCGTCGTCCCGCCTCAGCCGCGGGTGCTGCGGGTCCAGGAAGCGGACCAGCGTCCGCCCGTTCCTCGACTCGACGAAGCCGATCCGTCCCGTCCCGTCGACCTCGGAGACGATGCCCGCCCCGTCGGGCGCGTCACATGCGCCGCCGGCGCTGGTGACGGGCGCGATCCGGAACAGGAGGACGTCGCCCGGCTGCACCGCCGCCGGCGGGACCGACGGGTGCGACGTTCGCAGGTACTCCCACAGCGCGCGGACCGTGCCGTCGGTGCCGAAGCGCAGCCCCGCGCCTTGAAGCGCCGCCACCACGAAATCCGACGATTCGCTGCGCCCCCGAATGCCTTCCTTGGGTCGGGGACGCTCCGTTGGGCTCGCCTCGAACACCCATCCAGGCAGCCGGCTCGCCACGGGCTGGCGGTGCCCGCACCCCACCATCGCGAGGCTCGAGACGGCCATGCACAGGACCACCGATATGCGAGAAGACGACATGTAGGACAAGGTAATCCTCCTGGCCAAGACGTCCAAGAAAACGTCCAAAAAGTCGTCCATTGCAGCCCGCCCCCGCCGTGCTGCCCGGCCCGACGCTGCGTTCCGATGTCAAGGCGCGCTACAATGGGCAAGATGAGGAATGTCGTCATCGCCGCGACCGCCCGGACACCCATCGGCTCGTTTCAAGGCGAGCTGGCGTCGCTGCCGGCGCCGCAGCTCGGGAGCCTGGCCATCCGCGGCGCCCTCGCCCGCGCCGCGATCCCAGGCGAGCTCGTGGGTGAGGTCTACATGGGGTGCGTGCTTCCGGCTGGTCAAGGACAAGCGCCCGCTCGCCAGGCCTCGATCCGCGCCGGCGTGCCGTCGTCGGTCGGCGCGGTCACGATCAACAAGGTCTGCGGCTCCGGCCTCAAGGCCGTGGTGTTCGGCGCGAACGCGGTGGCGGTGGGCGACCACGACGTCGTCGTCGCGGGTGGCATGGAATCGATGAGCAACGCCCCCTACCTGCTCCCGAAGGCGCGTGAGGGCTATCGCCTGGGACACGCCCAGGTGCTCGATTCCCTGATCCACGACGGGCTGTGGGACGCATACGGCGACGTCCACATGGGCGACTGCGCGGAGCTGTGCGCGCGCGAGAAGAAGATCTCCCGCGAGGAGCAGGACGCGTTCGCCGCGGAGTCGTACCGGCGCGCGCTCGCCGCGCAGGTCGAGGGCCACTTCAAGGGCGAGATCGTGCCAGTGGAGATCCCGCAGCGGAAGGGTCCGCCCAAGCTCGTCAGCGACGACGAGGAGCCGCGGCGCGGGGACGTCGCGAAGCTGGCGTCGCTGCGCCCCGCGTTCCAGAAGGACGGGACCATCACGGCCGGAAACGCCTCGTCGATCAACGACGGGGCGGCGGCGCTGGTGCTGTGCGCCGAGGACGTGGCGCGCGCGCGCGGGCTGGCGCCGCTCGCGCGCATCGTCGGCTCGGCCACGTTCGCGCAAGCGCCCGAGTGGTTCACGACCGCGCCCGCCGGGGCCATCGAGCGGCTGCTCGCGCGGATCGGCTGGCGGACGAGCGACGTGGACCTGTGGGAGATCAACGAGGCCTTCGCGGTCGTGTCGCTCGCCAACAACCGCGCGCTCGGCCTCGATCCCGCGAAGGTCAACGTGTGGGGCGGGGCGGTGGCGCTCGGCCATCCCATCGGCGCCAGCGGGGCGCGCGTGCTCGTCACCTTGTTGGCGGCGCTCGCGGCCGGCGGCGGCAAGCGCGGCGTGGCCTCGCTGTGCATCGGGGGCGGCGAGGGCATCGCGCTCGCCGTGGAACGACCGTGACGAAGGTCGAACGCCTCGGGGTGATCGGCGCCGGGCAGATGGGCCGCGGGATCGCGCAGCTCGCGGCGACGCACGGGCTGGAGGTCGTGCTGGCCGACGCCGGCCGCGACCTTGCGGATCGGGGCAAGGCCGTGGTCGCGGCGACGCTGGCCGCCCTGGTCGAGAAGGGCAAGCTCGGCGGCGCCGCGCGCGAGCAGATCCTCGGCCGCATCCGGCCCGCCGATCTCTACGGCGATCTCGAGTCCGTCGACTTCGTGGTCGAGGCCGCCACCGAGGACTTCGAGGTCAAGCGCGAGGTCTTCCGCGCGCTCGATCGCGACTGCCGGCCCGACATCGTGCTGGCGACGAACACGTCGTCGATCAGCATCACCGCGATCGCCGGGGCGGTGACGCGGCCGGGGCGCGTGATCGGCATGCACTTCATGAACCCGCCGCCGCTGATGAAGCTGGTCGAGATCACGCGCGGCCTGCCGACGGCGGACGACACCTACGAGGTCACGCGGGCGCTGGCCGAGCGGCTCGGGAAGACGACGGTGGTGTCGCGCGACGTGCCGGGCTTCATCGTGAACCGCATCCTGATGCCCATGCTGAACGAGGCGTGCTTCGCGCTGTTCGAGGGCATCGGCACCGTCGAGGACATCGACGTCGCGGTGACGCTAGGCCTGAATCATCCGATGGGGCCGCTGGCGCTGATGGATCTCATCGGGCTGGACACGACGCTGTCGATCCTCGAGGTCTTGCACCGCGAGCTCGGCGATCCGAAGTACCGCCCCTGCCCGCTGCTCCGGCAGTACGTGGCGGCCGGGTGGCTCGGCCGCAAGGCGGGGCGCGGCTTCCGTATCTACACCACCGGGGGCGCGTCGTCGGCGGCGGCGGGACCGAACGCCACCGGCGGCGCGAAGCCGGGGACGGGCGCGCGGTCGTGAGCACGCCCGCGACTGCCGGCGCCGCCGTTCGCGTGCAAGACGAGCCGGGGCCCGACGGACGCGCCGGCGCGATTCGCGTCGTCACCATCGATCGCCCGCACGCCCTGAACGCGATTGACGTCGCGACGATGCAGGCCCTGCTGTCGGCCTTCGAGGCCTGCGCCGCCACGCCCGGGCTGCGCGCCGTGATCGTCACGGGCGCCGGCGAGCGGGCGTTCGTCGCCGGCGCCGACGTCGCGGAGCTGGCTGCCATGTCGGCGACCGACGCGTACGCGTTCTCGCGGCTCGGCCACCGGGTGGGCACCGCCATCGAGTCGCTCTCGGTCCCGGTGATGGCGGCGGTCAACGGGTACGCGCTCGGCGGCGGGTGCGAGCTGGCGCTGGCGTGTGACTTCGTCTACGCGGCCTCGACGGCGCGGTTCGGCCTGACGGAGGGACGCCTGGGCGCGATCCCCGGGTTCGGCGGGACGGTGCGCCTGGCGCGTCGGGTGGGCATCGCGCGGGCGCGCGAGATGTTGTTCACCGCCGAGACCGTCGACGCGGCCGAGGCGCTGCGGCTCGGCCTGTGCAACCGCGTGGTGGAGCCGGCGGCGCTGATGACCGAGGCGCGGCGCGTGGCGGCCACGATCTGCACGCGGGCTCCCCTGGCCGTGGCCAGCGCGAAGCGCGCGCTGCGGGACGGCGCCGACGTCCCCGAGGGCGAGGCGCTCGCCGTCGAGGCGGAGCTGTTCGCGGCGCTGTTCGCGACCGCCGATCTGCGGGCTGGAATGCGGGCGTTCCTGGACAAGGCCGCCGGCCCGCCTGTATGGCAAGGCCAATGAGCAAAGCGAGGCCCCGATGGATCTAGACCTGTCCCCCGAGCAGAAGATGATTCGCCAGACGGCGCGCGACTTCGCGACGCGCGAGATCTTGCCCCAGGCGGCGGCCATCGATCGCGAGCACCGCTTTCCCGCGGAGATCATCGGCAAGCTCGGGAGCCTGGGGCTGATGGGCGTGATGGTTCCGCAGGCGTGGGGCGGGGCGGGCCTGGACGCCGTCAGCTACGCCCTTGCATTGGAGGAGATCTCGCGGGCCTGCGCCTCGACGGGCGTCATCATGTCGGTGAACAACTCGCTCGTGTGCGCGCCCATCGCGTCGCACGGGACAGAGGCGCAAAAGCGGACCTGGCTGCCCGACGTGGCGTCGGGGCGAAAGCTGGGGTGCTTCGCGCTGTCCGAGCCCGACGCGGGCTCCGACGCGCGCGCCCTGCGCACGACGGCGCGCTGTGACGGCCGCGGGTGGATCTTGAACGGCACAAAGAACTTCATCACGAACGGCCCCGTGGCGGACCTCGCCGTCGTGCTCGCGTCGACGGAGCCGGCCGCGGGGGCGAAGGGAATCTCGGCGTTCCTCGTCGCGGCGGGCACGCCCGGGCTGACGTTTGGGCCCCCGGATCGGAAGCTCGGAATTCGCGGCGCCCCGTCGTCGCAGATGTTCATGTCGGACTGCGCGGTGCCGGACGACGCCCTGCTCGGCGCCCCCGGCGGGGGTTACAAGATCGCGCTCGCCGCGCTCGACGGCGGGCGCATCGGGATCGCGGCGCAGGCGCTGGGCATCGCGCGGGCGGCGTTCGAGGAGGCCACCCGCTATGCGTTACAGCGGGAGACGTTCGGGCAGGTCATCGCGCACCACCAGGCGATCCAGTTCAAGCTGGCCGACATGTGCACGGAGATCGACGCCGCCCGGCTGATGCTGTGGCGGGCAGCGGCGAAGAAGGACGGCGGCGGTCGCTACACCAGCGAGGCGGCGATGGCGAAGCTGCTCGCCTCCGAGGTGGCGAACCGCGTGGCCAAGGAAGCGGTGCAGGTCTTCGGCGGCTACGGGTACCTGGCGGACTTCCCGGTCGAGCGGCATTTCCGCGACGCCAAGATCACGGAGATCTACGAGGGGACGAGCGAGATTCAGCGCATGCTGATCGCGCGGCATGTCGTGGAAGCGTAGGGGGCCTGACATTTTCTTGCCCCTCACTTGGCCGTTGGCACTTGCCGGCCCGGTGCCGGAACTATAAGGTTGGCCGCCAGGAGGATCGCCCCCATGACAGTGAAACGACGGCAGGGACTCGTTCGGGCATGGGCGCTGGCCATCAGCGTTCCGGCGCTGTTCGCCGGCCTCGGTTGCGCGACCACCGGTGAGCAGCAAGAGGAGCGCATCCGGGTCGTTCATCCTCCGGAGAAGGCCGCGGAGCAGGGCGGCATTCCGCCGGACAAGCAGGCCGAGATCCAGCTGCTCTTGCAGCAGCGCGAGCCGTCCACGCTGAAGTGCTACAACGACGTCCTGAACGAGAAACACGATCGCGCGTTCAAGGGCTCGGTGGCGGTGCTCGTGACCCTTGAGCCTTCGGGCAAAGCGTCCGATGTCAGGATCGTCAATTCGACCCTGAACGACAAGGACGTGCACGATTGCCTGATCGAGAAGCTGAAAGACTTCGAGTATCCCACCCTGGAGCACGGGGGCTCGATGCAATACGTCTACCACTTCGAACCCGCTTACTAGCGCGGCCTGGCCGCGGCGAGGGGCCTCTCGAGGCCTCGTCCGGCAGCTTTCATTCGACCGGGTCCGGATCCAGATCCAGGGAGGGGCGGGGGGCGGCCTCCATTCAGCTCGCATGGAATGACGCATGAAGCACGCTCTACTCGTAAGCACCTTGCTGAGTGTCGCGGTCGCACCGCTCGGCGGGTGCGCGTCGCGGCCGGCGAGCATGGCGGAGGATCACCCGGGCAAGCACCGCAGGGGGAAGGCCAGGCAAGGGACGTTCGAGAGCTCGGCGGGTGCGGGGCAGATGGGCCTGCAGAACGAGGTGGGCGTCTATGAGGTGTCCGACATCGAGGACACGATGGCGGGGCACATGGACGACGTGCGCGCTTGCTACCGGCGGGCAGGCCACGCCCAGCGGTACGCCGAAGGCAAGGTGACGTTGCGGTTCTCCGTCAGCGGTGACGGTGCCCCGACCGACGTGCTGGTCGTCGCCACGGATCTCGGCAACTACGACGTCGAGCGCTGCCTGGTCGAGGTCGGTCGCCGCATCAAGTTTCCGCCGCCGGACGGGAAGAAGGCGACGACGTTCGAGTACCCGGTGGAGTTTCGCTCCACGCACGGGATGCAGGTGCAGGATCTCGACGACAGCCTGAAGCTGGACCACGACCTCGCGACCTTCATCCACCTGCTGGCGCCTTGCGGCGCGGTGACGGAGACCGGCGCCTCGGCTCGGTTCTACATCGAGCCCAACGGGAACGTCGGCTCGGTCGGGCTGGCCGCCGACTCCGCGCTCGACGAGCAGGCGGGCGCCTGCATGGTCAAGGAGATGCGCCACTGGCGGATGTCGGCGACGCTGCCCGGGCGCATGCTGCGATGTCGGGTCAACATCCCCGCGATCATCGCCGCCGCCGAGCCTCCCGCGAAATCTCCGCTCAGTCGACGACGCCGACGGTGATAGAGTCCGCCTCTCCCTCGAGCGGGAAGGTGGTCAACGAATGCCGGGCGGACTCTTCGCGACGAAATCCATCGAGCACCTCCGGGCCGAGGCTGACCACGCGACGGGCCTGAAGCGCACGCTGGGGGCCTTCGACCTCATCACCCTCGGCATAGGGGCCATCATCGGCGCGGGTCTGTTCGTGCGCACCGCCGCCGCCGCCGCGAACAACGCCGGCCCGTCCGTGACGCTGGGGTTCGTGGTGGCGGCCGTGGGCTGCGCGTTTGCGGGCCTGTGTTACGCCGAGTTCGCGTCGATGATCCCCATCGCCGGCAGCGCCTACACCTATTCCTACGCCACCATGGGGGAGCTCGTCGCATGGATCATCGGGTGGGACCTGGTGCTCGAGTACGCCATCGGCGCCGCGACGGTCGGCATCGCGTGGAGCGAATACCTGAACAAGCTCCTCGAGTCCTTCGGGGTCCAGATCCCGTACGGGTGGTGCCACTCGCCGTTCGAGGCGCTGCGCGACGGGGGCGGCGCGGTGATCGCGCACGGTCTGATGAATGTGCCGGCGCTGTTCATCGTCCTGATGCTCAGCCTGCTGCTCGTGCGCGGCATTCGCGAGTCGGCGTTCGTGAACGGCGTCATCGTGATCGCCAAGGTGTCGATCGTGGTGCTGTTCATCGTGTTCGGCTGGGGCTTCATCGACCCCGCGAACCACTCACCCTACGTGCCGGCGCCCTCGACGTTCGTCGACAGCCAGGGCGTGTCGCACGCCTTCGGGGGCCTGATGGGGATCCTGGGGGCCGGGGGCGTGGTGTTCTTTGCGTTCGTGGGCTTCGACGCCGTGTCGACCGCCGCCCAGGAGTCGCGTAACCCGAAGCGCGACATGCCGCTCGGGATCCTCGGGTCGCTGGTGATCTGCACCGTGCTCTACATTCTCTTCGCGCACGTGCTGACGGGCGTGGCCTCGGTCCACGATTTCCGCACGCAGGGCCGGGAGGCGTCGGTGGCCTACGCGATCACCAAGTACATGCACGGCTACGGGTGGCTCGCGAAGCTGGTGACGGTGGCCATCCTCGCCGGGTTCTCGTCGGTGATCCTGGTCATGCTGCTCGGGCAGTCGCGGGTGTTCTTCACGATGAGCCGCGACGGGCTGCTTCCCAAGGTGTTCTCGGACGTGCATCCGCGCTTTGGCACGCCCTACAAATCGAACCTGATCCTGTTCTTCTTCGTGGGCGCGTTCGCGGCCTTCGTTCCGGGCGACGTGGTGGGCGACATGACCAGCATCGGAACCCTGTTCGCGTTCATCCTGGTGTGCGCGGGCGTGTGGATCCTGCGCGTGCGCAGCCCCGAGCAGCCGCGCGCGTTCCGGGCGCCGCTCGTGCCGCTGGTGCCCATCCTCGGGATCATCGTGTGCGGCGCGATGATCGTCGGCCTCGGGTGGACGAACTGGGCGAGGCTCGGTGTCTGGCTGGTGGTGGGGCTGGTCCTCTACGCCGGGTACGGGCGAAGGAAGTCGAAGCTGAACCATCCCGCAGCGCGCGAGGGCGTGGGCTGACGCACGAACGACCCTTACGCGCGCACGAATGCCTCGGGTGGGATAGTGTCCCGCGTCAGGAATCGCTTTGCCCGGCGCTGAAATGAGAGCCATGCCGCGCCCGCATCGCTACTGGAATGGGTTAGGATGACCCCGGTGAGCGAGAACAACGCGCGAGAACGAGTGGCCGAAAAAATCGGTGCGAGCGCCCGCTTGGTCCTCTGCCGGTCGCTCGCGATGGCCGTGCTGCTGTCGTCCTGTGGCTCGAGCGGCTCCACCGCCGGCTCCGGCGGGGAGTCGGGAACGGGCGGGGCATCCGCGAATGGCAGCGGGGGCGCCAATGCCAGTGGCACCGGCGGTGCGACCACAGGTAGCGGCGGAGCGGCGACGGGCAGCGGCGGCGTGGCCAGCAGCAGCGGCGGCACCACGGGCACAGGCGGTGCGGTCGCCAGCGGCGGCACGCCGGGCAGCGGGAGCGGCGGCGCCACGGGGATCGGCACCGGCGGCGTAGCCGGCACGGGCGGTGCGACGGGCACGGGCGGCGCGGCCGGCGGCGCCGCGTCCGGGACCGGTGGTGGATTGGGTGGCGGCGCGGCCGGCGCCCTCGGCGGCGCTGGCGTGGGCAACAGCGGCGGGTCGTCGAGCGTGGGTGGCAAGGGCGGCGACACGGGTGCGCCTGGCGTGCGCATCGTCGGGCGAACCGCCCCCGGGTCGATGGGGGGCACGCGCTTCGAGTGGTCGGGCTCGAGCGTCTCGGCCCGCTTCATGGGCACGCAGGTGTCGGCTCAGCTCAACGACGGCAACAACGGAAACAGCTTCGAGGTCGTCATCGACGGCGCGAATCCGAAGAAGATCTTTTCGACGAGCGCGCAGACGCTGGTGCTCGCGACCGGCCTCGCGCCGGGCATCCACCAGTTGCTCTTCTGGCGGGACACGGAGGCCAACGTCGGTCCGACGGAGTTCATCGGCCTCACGAACTTCGGCATGGGCGGCGCGCTGCTGTCGCCGCCGCCGGCACCCGATCGGCGCATCGAGATCGTGGGCGATTCGTTCTCCGTGGGCGCGGGCATAGAGGGTGGAGGCGCCGTCCCATGCTCGGGGAACAAGGTCGAGAACGACTACCTGTCGTACGGCGCGATCGCCGCCCGCAGCGTCGGCGCGGACCTGGTGACCATCGCCTGGTCCGGCATCGGCGTCTGGCGCAACTATGGCACCGCGACGCCCACACCGACGACGGTGATGCCGGCCCGATACGACTACGCGATCCCGACCGACACCACGACGACCTGGGATTTTTCCAAGTACCAGCCGCACGTCGTGGTCATGAACCTCACCAACAACGACTTCTCGGTGGGCGATCCCGGTCAGCCGTACGTCGACGCGTACCTGAAGCTGGTGAAGCACATCCGGTCGAACTACCCGAACGCCTACATCATGAACACGATTCAGTGGGCGACGGCCGACACCGTCATCAACTCGATGGTGGCGACGTTGAAGGCGGGCGGTGACACGAACGTCGGCGTCTTCGACCTGCGCCCGTTCGCCAACCGCAAGGCGTGCGACCATCCGGACATGCCGGCGTCGCAGGCCATGGGCGATTCCCTCGCCGCCGAGCTGCGCCGCGTCCTCGGCTGGTGACGGCGCCCCCCGCTCAGCGCCGGGTGGCGTGCGTCGTGCCGAAGCGTTGCTGGGCGTCGGCGAACCGTTCGATGTAGCCGTGGGTCTTGGGAACCTTCCCGTCGGCGTACTTCTGCCCGTAGCGGCGGCGGTACTCCGCGAACGCGTACGCGTTCCGGTCCAGAAACACGATGTCGTGCAGCGCCATGGGGCGGATGGTCACGATGGGGAATGGCGATTGGTACAGGTGAAACTCGGGGTTGTGCACGCCCGGGCGGGTGTAGCCCGGGTAGAACACCGAGGTCATCAGACCACGCCGCATCAGCGCGGTCTTGCTGAGCGTGTGGGCCTCGTGAAACGACGGAAAGTCGGCGGCGCGACACCGAGGAAACAGCAGGTTGACGTTGGTCAGCTCCATCTCGTCCTCGGCGTGGTCGAGCCGCGCGAGCAGCCGCAGCCCTTCGTCGACCATCACGTCTCGTAGCCGCTTCCCGGTGATCGACTCGACGCCCCCATAGACGTGAAAGCTCATGCGCTGCTTGCCCAGCGCGGTGCCGACGAAGGGACAGATGTCGCCCTTGCGGCCCAGGCGCGCGTCGGGCTTCGCGATGTACCCGCGCAGCCACTCGACGCACGTCCGGGCGGCCTCCGACTCCTCGGGCGTGACCTGCTCGGCACGCAGCTGGGCCGAGAACGCCCTGCGCACCCGGTGCGCCAGCGTCTGGGCGGCGATCTTGGCGGCGTGCTTGAGCATGATGCGGTCGTTCGCTCCCCGCGCCGTCTCGTCACGCCGCCTTCGCGGCGCGCGGCTCCAGGAGGCGCTTGTTTAGCTCGCGCGCGACCTGGGCGACGGCGGGCTCGTCCATGATGAACTGGTGCGCGCAATCGACGCCGATGACGACGCAGGACTTCGCCCACCGCGACCAGCCGCTCGTCGGATCGGAGAAGTCGACGCCGATCCAGGACGGCGTCTGGTTGGCCCGAAAGATCGTGACGGTGCCCGGGTAACGCTTGAAACGATAGCGGCGCGACGCCCGCTCGTTCGCCTCGATGACTCGCCGGATCGAATCGTTGAGGGAGCCTGTCCGCACGCCCGCTCCCTCGAGGGCGCGGTAGTGCGCGTAGCCGAACTTGTCGCGGCGAAGGAGTCTTCCCACTGTTTCGCGGACTGATCCTCGGCGCAGGCGCTGAACGTACTCGGGGATCTTGTCCATCAGCCAGCGATCCAGGCGGGTGCGGCGGGGGTATCCGGGTGGCCAGGCGTCGAAGATCGCCAGCACGCGGACGTCGTCGCCTGCCGCCATCAGCTGCTGAGCGACCTCGTACGCGATGCGCCCGCCAAAAGAGGGTCCCCCCACGTGGTACGGGCCGGTCGGCTGGTGCTGCTTGATCTGGCGGACGTAGAGCGCGGCCATCGCCTCCAGCTCGTCGAGGGGCGCCCTGACGCCGTCGAGGCCCTGCGCCTGGATGCCGAATACAGGCTGGTCCGGGCCCACGTGGGCTCCAAATCTGCGGATGAAGAGGACGTGCCCCCCGATGGGGTGCATCATCCAAAACGGCGGGCGACACCCGCCTTCGTTCACCTTGATCACGAGATCTTCCTCGCGCCGCGCGGCGTGCGCGTGCATGGCCTCCACGAGCTTCGCGACGGTGGCGTTGCGCATCAGGGTCTCGAGCGAAAGCGCGCACCCCGATACGTCGCGGAGGCGCGAGACCATCTGCACCGACTGCAGGGAGCTCGCCCCCAGCTCGAAGACGTCCTCGTCGAGCCCGATGTTGGTGACGCCCAGGATCTCCTCCCAGATCCGGGTGATGGCATCCTCCGTCTGGGTGCGTGCCTCGCGTTTCGGGTTGGGGTTACGCGCGGGACGATGAGCCTCGGCCAGGAGCTGGCGGTCGTCGAGCTTGCCGTTGGGTGTGAGCGGCATTCGCGGGACGATGAAGATCTGCTGCGGAACCGCGGCGCTCGACAAGCGCCCGGCGAGCGACGCGCGCAGCGCCTCGCCGGTGCAGTGCTGGGCGCCTCCAGGCACCACGAAGGCGCACAGACTCGCTTCGCCGGTCCGCTCGGTCACGAGGACGCGCGCCTGCGCGACGCCGGGTGACGCGGCGATGACGGCCTCCACGCCGGCGAGGTCCACGCGATACCCGCGGATCTTGACCTGACTGTCGGCGCGTCGCGCGTGGTGTAGCAGTCCACGCGCGTCCATGCGGCCGAGGTCCCCGGTGCGAAATACCCCGTCTCGGGTGAGCTCCCGGAGGCGGCCACCCGCCTCGACGTAGCCGCGGGCGAGGTGGCGGCTCCGGATCACGATCTCGCCCAGCTCGCCGACGGCGCACGGGGTGCCCGATGGGCTCTCGACGCGGACGTCGACCCCGGGCAGCCCGCGTCCGATGGGAACGCTCGCGATCGGAAGGGACTCGGTGACCTCGTGCCAGGTCATCAGCTGGGGCGTCTCGGACAAACCGTAGCCATTCACGATCCGCGCGTGGGGCGCGTACCGGCGAACGGAACGCACGTGGGACCACGTCAGCCTGTCGCCACCAAAGAACACCGCCCGGAGGCGCTCGAGGACAGGGGGGGCGCCCGCGGCCAGCACCTGCTCGAGCGGCGGGGTGAGGTGCATGGCCGTCACGCCTTCCCGGTCGAGCCATGATGCGAGCGCGTGCGGATCCCGCCGTGCCCCCGGCGGCGGGACGCAGAGCGTGGCGCCGAGCGACAACGGCGCGAAGATATCGCGAAGCAGGGGATCGTGGCCGATGCCAGACAGCATCGCGAAGCGGTCATCGCCCGTGAGCGCGAAGGTGTGCGCCTGCCAGGCCAGGAAATGCACGACCGGGCGATGTCCGCCCAGGATCCCCCTCGGGACGCCGGTCGTCCCCGAGGTGTAGACGGCGTAGGCCAGGGTGTCCTCGCGCGCAGGCGGAAGCTGTGGCACGAGGGACGAATCGCCCCCCGCGAGCTCGGCGTCGCGCAGGACCGGCGTGCCCGGGGGCACCGGGCAGGTCCCGCGAAGATCGAGGATGGCGCGCGGGGCGAAGCCCTCCAGGATCGCCGACGTGTGCGCGGGAGGTTGCTCCGGATCGAGGAGCACGAACACGCAGCCGAGGCGGAGGGCTCCGGCGACCGCCGCCACCAGCATCGCGCCGCGCTCGCCGAAGATGGCGACCCGATCGCCGGCCTGGAGGCCGCGGCTGTGCAAGGCCCCGGCGATGGCGCCGGAGCGCGCCGCCAGCTCGCCATAAGTCCACGCCCGCTGCGCCTCGGAGATGGCGGTCCGCGACGGGTCGAGCGAGGCCTGGCGAAGGAAACCGTCCTGGATCCGGGCGCCATCCAGCGCGACGGGCGGGTCCGGCGCCTCCGCCACCGCGGTGCGAGGTGGGGCGCCGAGCGCGTAGGCGCGCACGTCGCGGGACGCGTCCGCGATCGCCGAGGTCAGGAGCGCGTCGAGGTCAAGGGCCAGGCCTTGCACTTCCGGCTGATCGTAGACGGCCGTGTCGTAGAGGAGCTGCAGCTCCAGGCGGTCGCCCCAGTCATGGACGTAGACCGTCAGGTCGAACTTCGCCGCGGGATGTTCTTCTGGCAACGGTTCGACGAGCAGGTCGCCGACCCGGTGCACGAAGCCGCGGCGGTCGATGTAGTTGAAGAAGAGCGAAAACGGCGGCACCGGGCGGCCGCCGCGCGTCGAGCTCAATCCGCCGAGCACGTCCGTGTAGGGGAGCTCGCCGTGCGACACCGCGCCCTTCACGGTCTCCTCCACGGCGGCCACCAGCTGGTCGAAGGTGCACGACGGCGGGATCTGCGTGCGCAGGATGACGGTGTTGATCAAGCAGCCAATCGAGGCCTGGAAGTCACCTTCGCTGCGGACCGACACCGGCGTGCCGAGGACCACGTCGTGCGTCCCCGTGCGCCGCGCCAGGACGAGCTTCAAGGCCGTCAGCATCACCACGAATGGCGTGACGCGCCTCGAGCGCGAGAAGGCGCGGACGGCGCTGATCAGCGACGGCTTCAAGCTGAGCAGGAGCTGGGCCGACCCGCGGCTCGGCGTCTCGTCGGGAGGGAACGCGAAGGTGGCTGGGAGGCGTGTGGGCTCGGGCAGATCCGAGAGTCGCGCGTTCCAATACTCCGTGAGGACACGGCGGCGATCCGTGCCGAGCCTGCGTCTCGTCACGTCCGCGAACGAGGCGTACGGGGGCGGATGGTCCGCCTGTGGCCGTCCAGCGTACCTCTCCCAGAGCGCGTTCAAGAACAGTCCGACGGACAGCCCATCGAAGATCACGTGGTGGGCCGCGAGCGTCAGCAGGTGCTCGTCGGGTCCGACCTCGATGAGCTGAAAGCGGATGAGCGGCGCGCGGTGAAGGTCGAAGGCCCTGCGCAGGAAGCTCCGCTGAAGGGCGGTGGCGTCGTCGAGCGAGGTCGCCTTCTCGACGGACCAGTCGAACGCGCACGCCGCCGCGCTCCGGGGTTCGATGGTGATGAACGGGCGGCCCTCGGTGACCTGGATCCGACCGCGCAAGACATCGTTCACCGCGACGACTTGCCAGGCCGCCTCGCGGAGCCGTTGCGGGTCGAGCGGGCCCACCACGCGGACGCCAGCGCCGACGGTGTACGCGTCCGATCGCGCGTCGAGCTGCGCGATCGTGTGGAAGATCTCCTGGATGGGTGCCAGCGGGAAGCTTGCGGGCGAGTCGATGGGCGCTCCCGGGTATTGCGGAGCCGGGGCCCCATTCTTCGCCTCGTCCTCGACCCCTGGGTCCTCCACCGCTTCGCCGATCGCCGTCGCGAGCGCCGAGAGCGTGGTGTGAGAGAAGAGTACCTCGAGGGGGAGGAGGCGCCGCAGCTCACGCAGGATGCGGCTCCTGACCTTCATGATCAGCAACGAATGGCCGCCGAGGGCGAAGAAGTCGTCCGACCGCGAGATGACCCCACCGGGCAGCCCCAGCGCCTCGGCCCAGGTCGACGCGAGCGCCTCCTCGATCGCCGTGCGCGGCGGATCCGCCGCGTGGTCGCGCGCGGCGTAGGTGCCCGGGTGGGCCGCGAGCGCGGCGCGGTCTGCCTTCCCCGACGCGTTCAGCGGCAGCTCGTCGAGGCGTTCGAAATGGGAGGGAATCATGTGCGCCGGCAAGCGCGCCGTGAGGGCGCGCCGGATGGTCTCGGCGTCAACCTCGCCGTTCGCGACGACGAACGCGACGAGGGAGGGGTCGGCTTCGGTCCGCGCTTGCAGCACCACCACGGCCGCGGCGACCCCCGGCACCCGGCAGATCGCCGCTTCGATCTCCTCGGGCTCGATGCGGTTGCCGCGCAGCTTGAGCTGGAAATCCGTTCGCCCGAGGAACTCGAGCTGTCCGGCGTCGTTCCACCGCACGCGATCGCCGGTCCGGAACATCCGCGCGCCCGGAGCCGCGGCGAACGGATCCGGGACGAAGTTGCGTGCGGTGAGCTCGGGGCGCCCGAGGTATCCCCGCGCGACGCCGGAGCCCCCGATGTAGAGCTCGCCCGCGACGCCTGGCGCGCACGGCGCGCCCTCGGGATCGAGGACATGGCAGGTGGCGCCGGGAACCGCGACGCCGATGGGAATCGGATCGGGCGGTGCGGCGGGAACCTCATACACCGTGGCCAAGACGGTGCACTCCGTCGGGCCGTATTCGTTGAAGAGCCGCGCGTGCGGCGCGACCGCGTGGTGCCGGCGCGCGGTGGCGACGCCCAGCACCTCGCCGCCCACCAGGCACGCCTGGAGGGAAGCGAAGGCGCCCGGCGCTGCTTCGTCGACGAGGTAGCGGTAGACGCTGGCGGCGGCGCTCAGGTGCGTGGGGCGCTGGGCCTCGATCGTCCGCGCGCCGAGGCGCGGATCGAGCAGCGCCTCCGGGCCGAGGAGGAGCAGGGCGCCGCCCGTCGCCAGGGCCCACGCCACGGCGCCCTGGAAGGGATCGAACGACGGGGGATGAACCGGCGACATCAGGGCCGCATGGCCATAGACGACATTGCGCGCCTCGACGAAGCTCATCAGGTTCGCGTGGGTGATCTCCACCCCTTTCGGGAACCCCGTGGAGCCCGAGGTGTAGATCGCGTAAGCGACGTCATCCGGGGCAGGGAAGCGGAGGTCGGGGGCGCTGCGGTCTCGTCGCGCGGACGGCCCGACGACGGCGGGGCCAAGCACCGCGACGCCAGCCGGGACGACCATCCCCTGCATCAGGGACGCCTCGGCGACGAGCGCGCGGGCACCGCTGTCATGCAGGATGAAGGTCACCCGGTCGCCCGGCGTTCGACTGTCGAGCGGGATGAACGAGGCGCCCGCGCGCATGGCCGCGAGGGCGCCCACGACGGCGTCCGTCGGCTCGCGCGTCCAGACGACGACGAAGTCGCCGCGGCCGAGGCCGCGTCCCGCGAGCGACGCCGCGAGGTCATTCGCCGCTCTCGACAGCGCGCCGTAGGTCAACCGCCGGGCGCCCGCGATCGCGAGCTGGTCCGGATTGGCGAAGGCGTGCCGCTCGAAGGCCTCGACCACCGTGGCGGCGTCGAACGACATCGAGCCGGACGGCCCGTGCGGCGCGAGGTCACGCTCGGACGGCTGGGGATTCTCGCGCGACACTCCACCTCTCACGTCGACGGTTCAATCATTGAGTGTACCGCGTCCCCGCCGAAGTCGGTTGGTAATTGCGTATCTCAAATTACAGGAACCACGGGATTCGTCGATGTTTCGAGGGGGGTGAGCCACGCTCTCGACGGGACGGAGGCTCGGTTCGTCCTGCCCGCCGTCACCGCTCGACCGTGACCGTCGGCACCCCCTCCTCCGCCGGCGTCTCCTCCGCCTTCAGCAGCAGGCGCAGCAGCACCGGGAGCACCGTCAAGCCGAGCAGCGTCGAGGAGAGGATGCCGCCGATGACCACGGTCGCGAGGGGACGTTGAATCTCGGCGCCCGCGCTGGTCGAGATCGCCATGGGGATGAACCCGACGGCCGCCACCAGCGCCGTGGTCAGCACCGGCCGCAACACCGTGAGGGCGCTGAGCCGGATCGGCGCGGGGCCCGATTCACCTCGTTGCAGGTGAATGTGCAGCTCGCTGGTCATCACCACGCCGTTCAACACCGCCACGCCCGCCACGGCGATGAAGCCGACGGCCGCCGGGATCGAGAAGGGCAGCCCCCGCCACGCGAGCGCCACGATGCCTCCCACGATCGCGAACGGCGCGCCCGCGAAGACGGCGATCGCCGAGCGCAGGTCGCCGAACATCAGGAACAACATCGTGAAGATCAGCCCCAGCGCGATCGGCACCACCACCGCCAGGCGCGCGCTCGCGCGCGTGAAGTTCTCGAATTGCCCACCCCACTCCAGGGTCACGCCGTCGGGCAGCTTGACCTCGGCGGCCACCCGCCGTTGCGCCTCGCCCACGAAGCTGACGAGATCCCGTCCGCGCACGTTGGCCTCGACCACGACGCGGCGTTGCAGCGATTCGCGGTTGATCACCGCGGGCCCTTCGGTCTCGCGAATGGTGGCGACTGACGCCATCGGGACCAGCGTCCCGTTCGACGCTCCGACCAGCAGCTCGCCGAACGCCTCCGGTGTCAGCTTCGCGGGAGGCAGCAGCAACATCAGGTCGAAGCGCCGGGAACCCTCGAAGATCTTGCCGGCGAAGCGCCCCACCCGCGACGCCTCGACGACCTCGAGCACGTGATCGGCGCTGATCCCGTAGCGGGCCAGCCGCGCCCTATCGGGCAGGACCTCGAGCAAGGGGAGCCCCAGCACCCGCTGCACGCGCAGGTCGCCGCGCCCGGGGACCTCGTTCACGACCGCGCCGATCTTGTCGGCCGTGTCCTTGAGCACCGCGAGATCCTCCCCGAACACCTTGATCACGACGTCCGCGCGCGAGCCCGCGAGCAGCTGGTTCACCCGGTCCTCGATCGGCTGTGACACCGACACGAACGTCGCCGGCACCTCGGCCTCCACCGCGGTCTTGATGCGCTCGCCCAGCTCGTCGAGATCGTGCGCCGTCGTCCACTCCTGCTTCGGCCGCAGCTTCACCATGACCTCGGTCTCGTCGGGGCCGACGGGATCGGTGGCCACCTCGGCGCGTCCGGTGCGCGTGACGATCGACGTGACCTCCGGGAAGCGCGCCAGCACGTCCTCGACCTGCACCCCCAGACGCTGCGCCTCGGTGATCGACACCGAAGGCAGCCGCTTCACGTCGAGCGACAGCTCGCCCTCGTCGAGCCGGGGGACGAACTCCGCGCCCAGGGTCCGGCCGACCGCGATCGCGCCCACCAGGGTCAGCGCCGCCAGGCCCAGCGTCGTCTTCGGCCGCGCCAGCGAGCGGCCGAGGATGCGATCATAGCCGCGGCGCGCGACCGCGAAGGCGCCCCGCTCGGGGTCGTGCGCGTGGGCGGGCGCCGCCAGCAGGTAGGCCGCCATCGCCGGAAAGGCCGTCAGCGTGAACAGCATCGCCGCGCCGAGCGCCAGCGCCACCGTTATGGCCATGGGCTGGAACATGCGCCCCTCGACGCCTTCCAGCGCCATGAGCGGCAGGTAGACGAGCAGGATGATCGCCAGCGCGAAGGTCACCGGGCGCGCCACCTTGCGCATCGCCTCCGCGATGACGGTGGCGGTGTCGAGCCGATCGACCGGGCGTCGCGCCGCCAGCTGCACCAGCGCGGCCTCGAGCATGACGATGGCACCGTCGACGAGCAGGCCGAAGTCGATCGCGCCCAGCGACATCAGGTTGGCGGTCACGTGCAGTCGAACCATCCCGATGACGGCGATCCCCATCGCCAGCGGGATCGCCAGCGCGGCGATCAGCGCGCCGCGGATGTTCCCCAGCGTCAGGAACAGCACCACCACCACCAGGCCGGCGCCCTCGGCCAGGTTCACGAATACCGTCTTCAACATGCGCCCGATGAACTCGGCGCGGTCATAGTACGAACGGATCTCGATGCCGGCGGGCAGCTCGGCCTGGATCTCGGCCAGCCGGCGCTTCACGGCGTGAACGACGTCGCGCGAGTTCGCGCCGGTCAACATCATCACGGTGCCGGCGACGATCTCGCCCTCCCCGTGCTTGGTGACGGCGCCGAAGCGCAGCGCCGGCCCGATCTGCACCCGCCCGAGGTGCTTCAGCAGCACGGGCGTCCCGTCGTGATCGGACGTCACCACGGTGTTCTCGATGTCCTCGACGCCGCGAAACTGGGCCGCGCCGCGGATGACGAAGGACTCGCCGTTCTTCTCGATGTAGCCGCCCCCCACGGCGGCGTTGTTGCGCTCGAGGATGTCGTGAATCTGCCCGAGCGACAGCCGGTAGGCGGCCAGGCGCTTCGGCTCGATGACGACCTGATACTGCTTCGCCTCGCCGCCCATCCCGTTCACCTCGATGACGCCGGGGACCGCGCGCAGCTTGTAGGCGACGACCCAGTCGAGGATCGTGCGCAGCTCCATGGGCGTGTGGTTCTTCGAGACCAGGTAGAACTCGTAGATCTCGCCCAGGCCCGTGGACACGGGACCGAGCTCGGGCCGGCCGTAGCCCGGGGGAATGTCGCTCTCCGCCAGCTTGAGGCGCTCGCTCGCCAGTTGGCGGGCGAACCAGGGATCCGTCCCGTCCTTGAAGACGACGGTCACGGCCGAGACCGCCGTGCGGCTGATGGACCGGATCTCGGAGACGTTGGGGACGCCGTTCATGGCCGTCTCGATGGGGAACGTCAGGTACTGCTCGACCTCGAGCGGCGACAGCCCGGGCGCGCTGGTCAGCACGGACACCTGCACGTTCGTCACGTCGGGCACGGCGTCGACGGACAGGCTGCTGATCGAGGCGAGCGCCACCGCGAGGATCGCAGCCCAGCCGACCAGCACCAGGCCTCGACGCTGAACCGACAGCTCGACGATCTTGCCGAGCATCAGCGGAGCAGCTCGCTCTTCAGGAGAAAGGCGCCCTTGGCGGCGACCGCGTCGCCGTCGGCGAGGCCTGCGCGCACCTCGACGAGCTCGCCGCCCGAGACGCCGAGCTCGACAATGCGACGTTCGAAGACGGCACCGCGCTGCACGAACACGACCGGTTTGCCGTCGATGCGCTGAACCGCCGCCACGGGGATCGCCAGCACCGGGGTGGTCTCGCTCCCGGCGTCTCCGATCAGCTTGGCCGTGACCAGCTGTCCGATGCGCAGCTTCCCGGACGGGTTGGCGATCTCGATCCGCACCTTGGCGGCGCGTGTCGCCTCGTCGATCACCGGGACCACGTAGGCGACCCGACCCGGGAACACCTCGCCAGGCAGCGTGTCGGTGCGCAGCTCGACCGCCTGTCCGACGTGGACCCGCGCCAGATCCTTTTCATAAAGATCCAGCAGCACCCAGACCTGGGCCAGATCAGCGATCTTGAAGGCATCGGTGGCGCGCTCCACGGCCTGCCCGAGGGTGACCAGGCGCTCGATGACGGTGCCCGCGATCGGGGCCCGCATGGGGACGCGTCCCCCGTCGTCGCGCACCTCGACGGCCTGAATCTCCGCCGGTGACAGCCCGATGGCGCGCAGGCGTTGTTGCGCCGCGCGCATCGCCGCGCGCTCTCCGACCCATTGCGCTTCGGCCACCTCGCGCTCGCGCACCGACGAGATTTGCTTGTCGGCCAGCTCTCGCTCCCGGTGCAGGTTCGCCTCGGCCGCGGACAGGCGCGCCGTGGCGGCGATCAGCGCCGCCCGGGCCTCGCCGACGTCGACGCTCTCGATCTCGGCGATGATCTGGCCGCGCTCGACGTGGTTGCCGATCCCGGCCGCCAGCCGCGCCACGCGGCCCGAGACGAGGGGTCCCACCATCGCGACGTGGTCCGCGCTGTATGACACGTTGCCGATCATGTGGATTTCCCCGGCCAGGCGTGTTCGCCGGACGGGAACCACGTCGATGGCGTTCTTCGCCGCGGCGCCCGCGGGCAAGGCCACCATGCCTGGCTGCCCGGCGGACGGCGCCGTCGCGGCTTCCGCGGAGGGTGCGACGGCTCGCGAGGCGCCGGCCCGGGTGAGGAAGAGGACGCCGGCCACCGCCGCGATGACCAGCGCGATCACAACGACCGCAGCGGCGCCTCGCCACCGCCACCGCGGCGCGGGTGGGTTGGCCGTCTCGATGGCCCTGCGCGGAGGCGGCGGGGCCGCTGCGCTCGCCGCCGCTGGGTTGCTGGTGGCTGTCGCGGTCGCGCTCGTTGATGGCGTCGTGGTCATGGTGTCCCCGTTGCCCGATCGACCGCGATGGCGGCCTGCCACAGCGCGCCCAGGCTCTCCAGCTGGTTCCGGCGCGCCTCGCTGGCCTCGCGGGAGGCTTGAATGACGCGAAACAGGTCGAATTTTCCCGCGCGCCATCCTTGCGTGATCAGCTCGACGGCGGACTCCGCCGCCGGCAGGACGTCGCGCTCGACGGCCGCGACGATCTGCGCGTTCGCGGCCAGGCCGTGGTACGCGCGTTCGACCTCGGCGTCGATCTCGCGTTCGGTGACGCTGGTGTCGGCGTCCAGGCGCTCCCGCTCGGCGCGCGCCACGGCCAGCTCGCCTTGGTTTCGCCGCCAGACCGGCAGCGGCAGGGCGAGCCCGCCGCCGAGGTACAGCTGCCCGGGGAGATCGCGCTGGAGGTCCAAGAAGAACGTCGGGCTCGGAACCACTTCGCGTCGCAGCCGGACGATCGTGGCGTCGACCTCATCGTGGCTCGCCGCCAGGACCCTCAGCTCGTTGCGCCGGAGCCGCGCCTGCGTGATGAGCCCCCCGAGCGGTGGCGCGGCCGGCGGTTGTCCGATCTCGGGCGTCAGCGCGATGCCGTCGCCCGCCGGCAACCCGATCAACGCGCGCAGCTCGGAGAGCCCAAGCGCCAGCGACAGCTCCGCCGCCACGCGCTCCCGGACGGCGCGGCCCTTCTCGATCCGCGCGAGCTGGAGGTCGACGTTCGATGCTGCCCCCGCGTCGACCCGTGTCCGAACGCTGTCGACGAGCTGTTCGACGAGCTCCAGCCGGCGCCGCGCCGCCCGCACTTGCGCGTCCGACAGCTGGGCGCCCACGTACGTCGCCCGGACGCGCGCCCGGACCTCGGCCAGCGCGGCGGCCTCGCGCCAGGCGGCGACGTCGACCATCCGCGCGACCTCGGCGCGCCGGGTCGAACGCTGGCCCGCGATCTCGACGGCCTGCTCGAGGTGCAGCGCATAGGCGGTCCCTTCCGAGCGGCCGCCCGTCGGGTTGTCCTCCCGCCGTGGACCGGCGCTGACCGCAAGCAAGGGATTGCCGGGCAGGGGGACGTCCGCCCCGACACTGCGCGCTGCCACCACGCGACGGTCGGCCCTCGCCCGACGGACCAAGCCGCTGGCGGCTTCCGCCCGTGCCATGGCTTCGTCGAGCGTCAGCACCCGCGTCGGCGCGAGCGGTGTTTGTATCGGCTGGTCTGAGCGCCCTTCGGTCAGGGTGCCCGCGGCAGCGCTTGCCCGCAACGATGGAAGTGCAAGCAGCGCAGCGGCTGGGAAGACGAACGCCAAGAATCCAATGGCAAAACGATGGCGATGACGAAGACGGTGACAGCGGTGACGGAGTCGAGCTGCGCGCCCGAAACCCTCGGCGACGTTAATCATTTTCCTCTTCCCCCAGCGCGCGAGCCCGCCGCGTGCTCCTCCCGATGAGGTGCCGCCGCGCCACGCGCGCCATTGCGACGTCCACCGGAGCGGCGGACGGATCTTGATTGAGGTCTCGGACTACGTTCGGATCGGAGGCCTGAACAGGTCTGCGATCACCATGCGTCCGAACCCGGTCTCGATGGGCAGGGGAAGTGCCCGATAAGAAACGTGAGGGGGAAACAGCAGCGGGTGTCGTCCGGCCAGGATGCTGTCATCGCCGACGCTGGACGAGATGTCACCCGACCCGCCCGGGCTCGCCACCTCGGCGGCGCGAACCGGCCCTCCGAGCGCGATCAACGCGACGAGGAGCAAGAAGAACGCGAGGAAAAGGCGGGGTAACTTCAATACCTGGCCAATGTAGCACGGCATTCCGTGATCGCGAGCACGCCCGCGGAAAAATCGAACGGCATCGTCGACGCACGCTCGAAAACAAACGCGCGGCCCGAGCCGCTCGGCCGCGCGCTGTCGGGATGCCGCGCTCAGACGCCGGCCGAAAAGTTCTGGGCGGCGAAGTCCCAGTTCGCCAGATGGCCGAGGAACGTCTCGATGTACTTCGGGCGTTGATTGCGGAAATCGATGTAGTAGGCGTGCTCCCAGACGTCGATCGTCAAGAGGGCCGTCTTGCCGTGCTTCATGGGCAGGTCCGCGTTCGGCGTCCCCGTCACGGCCAGCTTGCCCTTGTCCAGCACCAGCCAGGCCCAGCCGCTACCGAACTGGCCCGCGGCGGCCTCCGAGAATGCCGTCGCGAACGCCTCGTAAGAGCCGAAGTCGCGCTTGATGGCGTCGCCGATCGGACCCGTCGGCTGCCCGCCGCCGTGGGGCTTCATGCAGCTCCAGTAGAACGTGTGGTTCCAGATCTGGGCGGCGTTGTTGAACACCTTGCCGTCGGACGACATGACGAGCTCTTCGAGCGACTTGTTCGCCTCGGGCTTTCCGTCGACCAGCTTGTTCAGGTTGTCGACGTAGGCCTTGTGGTGCTTCCCATGGTGGTACTCCAGCGTCTCGGCGCTGAGATGGGGGGCCAGGGCATCCTTCGAATAGGGCAGCTGTGGAAGTGTGAATGGCACGGTTGTTTCCTCGCTTTTGATGGGTCGGTCGGTGCGACTACATGCGCACCCGGGTCATCCGGTGCGACAAATAAGCTTGACGCTCAGCCGTGGGCTCTGAGAACGAATCACACGGACATCTTGGCTATTCTCCGCCCGAATGGAAAGGCCCTCCAGGCCTCGGGCCGGGGGCGCGGGGCGGGTATTCGTTCCGGCCGCGCCGCGCGCCCGCCTGAGCCTTGCCGGCCTCCCCGGAACACTGACCTCACGTTGTCTCCCACCACCCCGAACAGGAAGCGCAATGGTTAGCCCGGCTCAGGCGATGCTGGTGGCCGGAGTCGCGTCCTGCTCACGGCCAGATGCAGACCTCGGCTGGAGCCGGGGGCCGAAACGTCGATTTCAGCGCCGACGCCCGCCCGGCAGCGAGGAGATTCATCCGGGGGGTGGCAAAGTGATCCATAATCCGCCGGCGATGAGCCCTTCCGCGAAAGCGAGCTCGGGCCGCCTCCCCGTCGAGCCGCATGGCCTGCGCGACGACGGGGCGCCGGCGGGGGCGGCGTCCGCCGACGGTCACCGCGAAGCCCAGCTCGTGGAAGCGCTTCGTCGCGGGGAGCCCTGGGCTCGTACGGCGCTCGTCGAGAAATTTCACACGAAGGTGGAACGTCTGGTGGCGGGCGCGCTGGGGATCGACGTCGACCTGATGGACGTCGTCCAGGACGTCTTCGTGAAGGTGCTGAAGAACATCCATCAACTGAAGGATCCCGCGGCGCTGCCAGGATGGATCGCGTCCTTGGCGGTGTTCACCGCGCGCGGCCACATCCGGCATCGGCGGCGCTGGCGCTGGATCCGGTTTCTTGCCCCGGAGGATGTGCCGGATCTGCCGACCGCCGGCCACGACGTCGAGGGAACTGCGACCATGCGGGCGGTGTACAAGGCCATCGACGCGCTGCCCACGGACGAGCGTCTCGCGTTCTCGCTCCGGTTCGTGGCCGAGATGGAGTTGACGGAGGTGGCGGCCGCCTGCCAGGTCTCGTTGGCCACGATCAAGCGCCGCTTGGCCCGCGCGCAGGCGCGGTTCGTCGAGGCGGCCGGAGCGTCGCCGCTGTTGCGCGAGCGGCTGGCGCGCAGCGATCGCTTTGGCGTGCTCCCGGGCACGGATGAGGACACGCGATGAGCGGCTTCGAGGAGCTGATGGCGGAGGTCGCCGAGAGGCAGCGTTTCGAGCTGCGACGGCTCGGCATGCGGGCCGAGATCGAACGGCGCCTGGCGGCCGGGCCCGCGCCCGCGGCGCGTCTCGGGCTCGTGAGACCGATGGCGCTGGCAGGCGCCCTAGCGGCCGCAGCGGTGGTGTTGTTCGCGGTGGGCGCGCATCGCGAAAGGACCGCTTCCCTGTCGTTCGACGTGGGCGATCCCGGTCACCCGGGGCGCGCCGGCGACGTCATCGAGCCGGCCGCCGCCGGGACGAGCCTGGTGTTCTCGGACGGTTCGCGGGTGGAGGTGGCCGCGGGCGCCAGGGCACGCGTGGATGCCCTGACGGACGACGGGGCCACGGTGACCCTGGTGGATGGCGCGGTCGACGTCAGCGTCGTTCACCGGGCGCTGACCCGCTGGCAGATCCGGGCTGGCGACTACCGCGTGCAGGTCACCGGCACGCGCTTCGCCGTCGCATGGCAGGCGCGCGCCGGGGCGCTCGACGTCCGGTTGTTCGAGGGCGCCGTCGTCGTCACGGGACCCGGGGTCGCGGGGGGCTCCTCGCGGGTCGTGGCCGGTCAGCGGCTCCACGTGACCTCCGGCGGTGGCAGCGAGCTGCGCGACGAACCCGCGGCCCCGATCGGGAGCCACGCGCAGGCGCCACCGCCTCCAGCTGCTCCCGCTTCTCCTCGTGGCGCGGCACCCCGCGCGCAGGGTGCGCGCGAGTCGGCCTTGCGTGACGTCGCCTCGCGCGGACCGCGCGGGAAGCGCGCTCAATCGGGCCGCGTCAGCCTCGCGTTGAATGCGCCGGCGGTCTCGGGTGGCGAGGCTGGAGCAGCGTCGCGTGAGATGGCGGCGAATCGGGCGGCTGAGCCTCTCGCGTCCGCAACTCCGATCGCACCGACTGCTCCGTCGTTTGCGTCGCCCGCGCCGCCGCGCGCTTCCGGCTCGGCTAACGCCGGGACGTCGTCCGCGCGGGCGCCAGCCGACTGGCGCGTGCTCGCGGCGCGCGGTCGCTATCACGACGCCTTGCGGGCGGCGGTCGCCGCGAACTTCGATGACCAGTGCAAGCGCTTGCCCTCCGACGAGCTGCTGCTGCTCGGTGACGTCGCCCGGCTGGACGGCGATGCGGCGCGCGCCAGTCACGCCTACGACGTGGCGCTGACACGGTTTCCCGACGCCGATCGCACCACGTTCGCCCTCGGCGTCGTCGCCTTCGAGTCACGGCACGACTATGCGGACGCCGCCCGCTGGTTCGACCGCTACCTGCACGAACATCCGCGCGGTCCCCTGGCGACCGCAGCCGCCGGCCGCCTCATGGAATCCTATTCGCGCGGCGGCGACGCGGCCCGCGCGCGAACCGCGGCGCGCGCTTACCTGCGCGAACATCCGCAGGGACCGCACGCAGCCCTGGCCCGCCGGATCGCCTCCGGCTCTTGACGGCGCGCGCGAGCAACGCTCGCACCGCGCCAACGCGACTAGATCTTTCCGACGCCGGCGCACGTGTCGACCACGTTCGGGACGCTCTCCACCAGGTCCAGCGCGGAGGCGTAGTCGTAGGGGGGAATCCAGGTCGTATCGGCGAGCGGCTCCAGCGCGCCGGAGCCGGAGTAGGTGTTGTCGACCGCGTGGATCGTGCCGTCGATCGGATCGTCATAGTGGGTGTACATCGGGGCCACGACGTTCTCGAACACGTTGCGCTCGACCAGCAGCGCCGCGCCCATCTGGGAGGCGATCGCGTAGATGTCGATGTTTCGGTAGTGGTTGTTGAACACATGGTCCGTGCCGAAGCGAACCCGCGGCATCTCGGAGCTGGTTTGCTCGAACAGATTGTGATGGTACGTGACCCTCAGGAACCCCGTATCCTCGGCGCCGTTGTCCGCCGAATGCCCGACCAGGCTGCAGTGAAAGTGGTCGTGAAACCGCGTCCACGAGATCGTGACGTAGTCGCTGGCGTGCGAGATGTCGACCAGTCCGTCGTAGTATGATTTGCCGTTGTCGCGATCACTCGACAGGTCGCAGTGATCGATCCAAACGTGCACGGCGGTAAGCAACTGGATGGCGTCGGTGCCCACCGCCTTCGAGATGACCAGGTTCTGGAAGATGACGTTGTGCCCTTGCTTCACTCGAAAGCCGCCCCCGGTGAGCCCGGACGACTTGCCGATCCCCAGGATGGTCTTGTCCGAGGCGACGTCGACCTGCCCGTCGGTCGCGATGGACGTGTCGACGACGATCGACCCCCTGATCTGAATGGTCAGGGGAGCCGACATGCCCGCGTACATGATCAGGTCGTTGAGGTTGTCGACGGTGACGGTCGCTCCGAGGACGCCTCCGGTGGTCACGCCCCCCACGGTCGCGAAACCGACCTGGGCCCGTGGCGCGCAGGTCGTGCTGACGGAGCCGTCGCTGCCGGCGTCGCCGCCGGCCGGCAAGAACGGGTACACATGAACGTCTCCACAGCCGGCGCTGGCGGCGAACAGCGCAATCCAAGCGAGCGCGCCGATGATGGCGCCCGGGCCTCTGCTCACCGGCCGCGCTGGTCTTCGAGGCCGCACGTCGAAATACTATCCGCCGAGCCGCTCCGTTGCACGCGCGGGCGGCGGGACAGATCGCGCGCCATCGCGGCCTGCGCGTTCGGCGTGCTGCTCGGGTGGTTCGCCTCAGGGCGACCGGCCGCTGCGGCGGGAGCGACGGACGACGCGGCGCCGACGGGGGCTCCCCCGGTGGTCGTGCTCTTCGGTGCTCCGGAGGACGCGGCCCTGACGACACGCATCGCCGCCGAGCTGCGCGCCCTCGGATTCTCGCTACACATCCGCGCGCGGGCCGAGGAGCCCGCGCGGGCGGCGAGCGAGGTCACGGCCGCGCTCGGCGACGGGGCGCGCGCGGCGGTCGAGATCGACGGCGGCGCCGGCCGCACCGCGGTGTCGGTGGCCGATACCGCCACGGGCCGGGTGGCGATGAAGCAGGTGCTCGAGGCGCCCCCGGCCGCCACGCTGGACACGCTGCTGGCCGTTCGCACGGTGGAGTTCGTTCGCGCGACGTTGCTCGGTCCTGTCGCGGGGGAGCCCCTCGTGGCGGCGCGGCGCGGGACGACGGGTCCGTCGAACCGCTCGGCGGGACGGTTCGAGTCTTCGTTCAGCGGGGGCGCCGTCTCGGCGCGCGGCGGCCTGGGCACGGAGCTCGTCGTGGGGCTGCAACTGGGTCTGCGACTCGGCGGCCATGTCCACGCGGAGGCGTTTGGTCTCGCGCCGCTCTCGGACAAGACCATCCCCGTGCCCGCCGGCGCCAGTCGGTCGGTGACGTGGCTCGCGGCCGCCGGCCTCTTCGCGCGCTGGCCGCTGCGGGCGCGCGGCGCGCTCGAGCTCGGCGCCGGGGGTCTCGCCGTTTGCCTGCGCGCCACCGGAACCCCGGGCCGGACGGACACCGGCTGGGGCGGGGCGGCCTACGCGCGGCTGGGAGGCGAGGTGGCCATCTCGGGACCCATCAGCCTGCGGGCCGACGTCATCGCCGGGGACGCGATCGCGCGACCCGTATTGACGCTGGCGGACTCGAGCAATCTCGCGGCGTGGGGCCGCGCCTTCGTCGCCGGACTGGCAGGCCTGAAGCTGCGCTGGTGGTGACGTAGCCAGGGCCCCTCCAGCTCTCAAGATCCGTCAAACCTCTGACGATGCCTCCCGTTGAAAACATGAAAATTCCGGGCAAGGAAGACTCCGCCAAGCGCTTCATCACGATAGGCGGAGGGAAGGGCGGCGTGGGCAAGAGTCTGGTCGCGTCGAACCTGGCGATGGCCATGGCGCAGGCCGGCTCTCGTGTGGTGCTGGTCGACTGCGATCTCGGGGCGGCGAATCAGCACGTGCTGTTCGGGATCGATCGCCCTAAACCCGGGCTTCAGGGTCTCCTCGATCACAAGATCACCTCGCTGGACGATGGGCTGACGCCCACGCAGCACCCCAACCTGCACCTCGTCGCCGGCACCGGGGCGTCGGTGGGGGCGGCCAACATCAATCACGGCGAGAAGCAGCGGATCATCCGCCGCATCCGGGCGATCGACGCGAACGTCGTCATCGTGGACGTGGGCGCTGGCGTCAGCTTCAACGTGCTCGACTTCTTCGAGATCGGCAGCCAGCGGCTGCTGGTCATCACGCCCCAGGTCACCTCGATCCAGACGGCCTATTCCTTCCTGAAGGGCGCCGTCATGCGCAGCCTCCAGCACCTGTGCGAGAAGGCGTCCGAGCTGGCGTTGCTCGCGCCCGCGGCCAAGAGCGGCGAAAACGAGAAGGTGAGCCAGATCCTGGGACGCATTCGCGAGCGCTCCCCCGAGCTCGGCGCGTCGATCGACAAAGCCCTCGCTCACTTCGGCGCGCAGATCGTCGGCAATCAGGTCTTCGACGCGAACCAGACCGGGATCTTCCACGCGATCACCCGCATGATCCAGGACTTCCTGGGCATCACGGTGCCGATCCTGGGCACGGTCCGCGCCAGCCGCCGCATCCGCGAGTCGGTCAACCTGCGCAAGCCCATGATGTTGGGGCCGCGTGACGACGACAGCCGCGCCTTCGAGCAGATGGCCGAGGCGCTGATGGCCGAGGACGTCGCCATCGACGACCTGTTGACCGATGAGTCGGCTCCCCACGTCGTGGCGCCGCCGGCGCTCGGCGAGCTGGTGTCCGAGGATGCCTTCGACGAGACGCCGGTGACGGCGCCCCAGGCCCGCCCGCGCGTCGCCCCGGAGGTCTCGCCCGTCGCGGCTGCTCCCGGCGGCGAGGCGGTCGCCCTGCCCGCACGTCCACCGGCTCCGCCGCTCATCGATCCCTACATGCGGCGATCACCTCGGTTCGAGGTGGACTGGGTCGGCAGCCTGCGCGGGTCCGACGGAATTCGGCCCGTGCGCATCTTCGAGGTCTCGGAAGGGGGCGCGGTCGTGCAGACGCCGCAAACTCTGGAGCTGGGGCAGGAGCTGACGCTGGTCTTCGAGCAGATCGCGATGCAGCCGCAAGTTCTGGTCACGGTCTCCCGTCGCGCCACCCTGGGTTTCGTGGTGGAAGGCGAGATTCCCCCTTCGGTGATGAATGCGGCCGCGCCGCCCGCGAGCAGCGTGCGCCGCATGGCCGGGTGACGTCGTTCACGTCGCGTCCCCGGCCATCCCCAAGCGTCGACCTCGTGACATGAGCTCGGTGACGAGACCACGGGCTGCTCGCCTTGTCGCTGTCGTGTGGGGGGTGGCGGTGCTCTGCGAGCTTGGCTGTGGCGTTTTGAAGGGCGTGACCGGCAGCGGGGGCGCTGGCGGCACGGGCATCGCGAACGGCGGCTCCGGCACGGCAGGCGCGTCGCCGGGGCAAGCAGGCCAATCCGGCCAAGGTGGCGAAGGCGGGTCGCCCGCGAGCGATCCCTTCGCGGCGTGCACCTGGGATCTCGGTTCGACCGCTACGAACGCGGGGCCCGCGCCGACGGGGAACAACTCGGCTGACCTCGCGGGCGCGGTGCTCGGGGACATTGCCTTCGACCCGGTCACGATGCGGCGGCTGGTGCCGGTCACCTTGGAAGCACAGCTCCCGGGCTTTCGGGCAGGTCCAACCGCATTCGTCACACGCACCGACGCCACGACCGAGGTCGCGTATCTCACGCTTCCTGTGACGAACCTTGGCGCCGACACGCGCTGCTTCGTGCAAGCGACGAGCTTCCGCTGGCTGAACGCCTCGGCGCAGGATCTGACCGATCCCACGCTCAGCGATTACCTCGGTGGGTCCGTCGCGGTGACCACCGCTGGAACGTACACCGACACCTGCCTCGCTCCCAACGAGACCGGGTACTTCACCGATGTTCAGGTGCCGACCGCCACCGGCGCGATTTACTCGTCCGTCACGTCCATCTCGCTTGCCTTGACATCGTCGACGGCGGGGGCGGCGGCGGCCGGTCACCTCGTGCCGTTCCAGTTCGACGTCGGTCACTGCGGCGATCCGGCGGTGCGCTCCGTCCGCGTGGTGGCCCGCAATGACGGCGCCGAGGCGGTGACGGTCGCCTCGGATGGCGGCCTGGGACTGGGACCCGCCGTGTTGCTCGACCACGGAGGCGTGCCGGTGGGGTGGATGTACGTCGCGCGGAACCAGCTGACGGTCGTGGCGCCCGGGCAGACGACGGACCTCGTGGCCAGTCTTCCCATGGGATTCTCGGTCGAGCGGGCGGCCTTCTATCTCTCGTTCGACGGTCCACCTGCCGTGGCCGCGAACCTGCTCCGGGTCGCGCTTCCTCTCGGCGCCAGCATCGACACTCTCATGGACCCGATGACGTCCGTACGGGCGGCGCGGTCCGCCCGCTGGGCACGCTGGCGCGCGGCAGTGCGCGCCGGGGCGTTCCCCGCGCCATAATCGGGGGCGTCATGGCTCGGGCCCCAGGCGAAGACGACGAGGCGCGCGCCTTCCGTGAGGCCATGAGAGACGCGCGCAAGCTTCAGGGACCGAAGCGCATTGCCGCGCTCGCGGCGCCGAGACCACCGCCAGCCGCACCTCGACGGCCCGCGCTGCCCGCGGCGGCCACGACGGAGGCGGCGCAGCGGGGGCTGGCGGTCGAGGCGGCCGGGGAGACCTGGGCGGCGCGCGCGAACGGCATCGATCGCGGGTTTCTGCGCAAGCTGGCAAGCGGAAAGATCCCCGTCGAGGCGCGGCTCGACCTGCACGGGCGGTCGCGGAAGGAAGCCATCAAGGCGCTGGACGGCTTTCTGGCCGCGGCCGTGGCGTCGGGGCGGCGGTGCGTGCTGGTGATTCACGGGCGGGGTCTGCACTCGGGCGACGACGGGCCGACGCTGCGCGACGCCGTGCGCGTCGAGATGGTCGCGGGAGCGAGCGCGGCGAAGATCCTCGCCTGTGCGTCGGCCCCACCGGCCCTCGGCAGCGCTGGAGCGATGGTCGTGTGGCTGCGGCGCTGACAGCGCTGTTTCGGCGCAAATTTCCGCATTCCGGCTGACACTCTGGCGCTTCGATGGGCTGGCGAGCGTCGTCAGTCCCCCTGGCGACGCTTGCCGACATATTCGCGGGGGGTATAGATTCACGGGCCAATCGAGGATCAAAGGGAGAACACTGCAATGACCCGCATCGCCATCAACGGTTTCGGTCGCATCGGACGGCTCGTGTTTCGGGCCCTCTACACGCAAGGCCTGTTCGGCAAAGAGGTCGAGGTGGTCGCCGTGGGCGACATCGTCCCGGCCGACAACCTGGCCTACCTGCTGAAGTACGACTCCATCCAGGGCAAGTTCGAGGGCACCGTGACCTCGAAGAAGTCATCGCCCGACAAGACCGAGGACGACGTCCTGGTGGTCGACGGCAAAGACGTGAAGGTGGTCAGCGCGAAGACCCCGGCCGAGCTTCCGTGGAAGGCGCTGGGCGTCGACTACGTGATCGAATCGACGGGGTTGTTCACCGAGGCCGAGAAGGCCAAGGGGCACATCACCGCCGGGGCCAAGAAGGTCATGATCTCCGCGCCCGCGAAGAACGAGGACATCACGATCGTCATGGGCGTCAATCACGAGAACTACGACCCCGCGAAGCACAACATCGTGTCGAACGCGAGCTGTACCACGAACTGCCTCGCCCCCGTCGTGCACGTGGTGTTGAAGGAAGGATTCGGCCTGGCCGAGGGCCTGATGACGACCGTCCACAGCTACACGGCGACGCAGAAGACCGTCGACGGCCCGTCCAAGAAGGACTGGAAGGGTGGTCGCAGCGCGGCCATCAACATCATCCCGTCCACCACGGGCGCGGCCAAGGCCGTGGCGCTCGTGCTGCCGCAGGTGAAGGGCAAGCTGTCCGGGATGGCGTTCCGCGTGCCGACGCCGACCGTCTCCGTCGTCGACCTGACCTTCAAGACCGAGAAGGAGACCAGCATCGCCGAGATCAACGCCGCGATGAAGCGGGCGAGCGAGACGTACATGAAGGGCATCCTCGGCTATACCACCGACGAGGTCGTCTCGAGCGACTTCATCCACGACGCCCGCTCGAGCATCTACGACTCGGGGAGCTCGGTCGAGCTGAACAAGACCTTCTTCAAGCTGGTGAGCTGGTACGACAACGAGTGGGGTTACTCGAACCGCTGCGTCGACTTGCTGCAGTACATGGTGAAAAAGGACAAGTAGGCGCGGGCCGCGGCCGGGCCGCGGGCTTCAGGCCTCGGGGCTTCGGGCCTGAAGCCTGACGTCCGAGGTCCGAGGTCTCTCAGCCGACCGCCACAGCTCCCCGGACCGGGCTCTTTCAAGCTCGGTCACGATGCAGCCGAGATCCCCCGTGTGATCGGCAAGCTCATCGGTGGCTATCGTGTCGTGACCGAGCTCGGCGGGGGACCTACGGGCATGGTCTACTACGCGGAGCACCCGGTCATCGGCCGTCGCGCCGCCATCAAGGTGCTGGCCGCCGATCTCGCCGAGGGCCCGCGCCTGGACCGATTTCTGACCCACCTGCGGATCGCGAGCGGCATCCGCCACCCCAACATCGTCGACGTGCTGGACGTGGGCAAGATGCCCGACCCGGCGTCCGACGACGGTTCGCGGGAGGTGACGTTCGTGGTCATGGAGATGCTCGAAGGCGAGTCCCTCGGCGAGCGCCTCGAGCGCGTCGAGACGCTCGACGAGGCGGTGGCGGTGCGACTGCTGTTGCAGGTCGCGTCCGCCCTCGGCGCCGCCCACGATCGGGGGCTGTCGCACGATTCCTTGAAGCCCGAGAACGTGTTCATCACCAACAGCGCCGACTACCCGAACTTCGTGAAGGTGCTGGACTTCGGCGCGACGATGCTGCGGCCGCCTGCCACCGCCTCGCCCTCTCTGTCTCCGTCGCTGTCTCCCTATCTGGCACCCGAGCTCGCCCGCGGCGAATCCCCAGGCCCCGCGGCCGACATGTACGCCCTCGGCGTGCTCGGGTACCACATGCTGGTCGGCAGCCCGCCCTGGATGCGCGCCCACGAGCGAATTCGGGAGGAGGAGCGGCCGTTGCCGCCTATGCCTCCCCACGAGCGGCGTCAGGGCGTCTCCACGGCGATCTCGAACGTCATCATGCGCGCCCTCGACCACGCTCCGGACGCGCGCTGGCCGGGCATGCGCGAGCTGCGCCGCGCGCTGGAGCGGGCGTACGCGCCGGCGGCCGAGGTCGTCGCCACGGCGACCTCGCTCCCGCAGCCCGCCACGGGCGCGCTGTCCGTCGAGGCGCAACGCACCGAGCGGGTGCAGGCGAAGAAGGTCGGCAAGGCGCTGTCGACGATCATCCTCCGCCGCATCAACGAGAATCGCCTGCAGCTCCCCTCGATGCCGCTCGTCGCGCTGAAGGCGCTGGACGTGTTGCGCGATCCGAACGCGACCTTCTCGGACATCGCCCGCATCATCGAACCCGACCCCGTGATCGCGGCCCGCATCCTGCGCATCGTGAACAGCGCGGCGTATTCGCGGCGTGATCCCGTGACGACCCTGGAGAAGGCCGTGAGCCAGATCGGGGTGAAGCCGATGCGCATCCTGCTGGTCGAGCTGGCCGCCTGTCAGGTGTTCACCTCGCGCAGCGCCGGGATTCGCCAGACCTTCAAGCAGATCTGGGAACACTGCCTCGCGGTCGCGCTGCTGGCGCGCGATCTCGCCTCCGCGCTCGTGACCAGGGTCGATCCAGACCTCGCGTACCTCGCCGGCCTCCTGCACGACATCGGCAAGCCGATCGTCGCGGGCCTGTTGCTCGAGGCCGAGCGCAAGCTGATCGAGGAGCTGGATGTCCCCTGGATGACGGAGACGCTCTGGCAAAAGACCGTGGCCGAATCCCACCGCGGCGTGGGGGCGATGGTGGCCGCGACCTGGAAGCTCCCCGCCGCGATCGGGGACGCGATCCTCGGCTGCGAGGCCTACGACCAGGCCCAAGGTCCCCACTCGTGCGCCAACCTCGTCCGTTTCGCGAACGCCCTGGCGAAGCGTGAGGGGATCTATGCCGGGACGGTGAGCGGCGACGAGCTGATCGCCGCGATCCTGCAAGGACGCTCCGTGCTGGGTGTCGACGAGGCCACGGAGGCGCGCCTCATCGCGACGATCCGCGACCGCGCCGGCAACGCCGCCGAGGAGCGCACCCACCGCGATCGGTCCTCCGAACGAAGCCGCCGCGCCCGCTTCGCGTGACATCCACCATAGAGCGGGCGGCAGTGGGTCAGTCCAAATCGGCCGCCGATCGGCGACAGCCACAGCTCGTTCCGTGCATCGACGAATGCCTCTGTCACGCGGGTGCAAAGGCGATCGGGTTCGTGGTGGCTCCAGATCCAGATGTGGGTATCGAGGAGGAGCCTCACTTCATGACTTCCCATTCGACGAGGGCGCCGGTGGGCCCGGTGATATCTCCCTTGATGTCGAGTGTTCCCTTCATCCCGCCGATCACGTCCGTCAAGTCGACGTGGCCCTTGAAGGGGCCCCCGGCTGGCTCCTGATCCCCACGTTCGATGGACAGGCCGAGGCGCACGGCCGGGTCTTTCGCCATCATCTTCTGGTGGCGCCACACGTGGGGATAGGCGCCGGGGACGTCGACGATCTTGTTGGCCCAGCGGTCCATTGCGTGCAGGTAGGCGTCCACGACCGAACGCTCGGCGCCGAGGGCGAACTCGCGTTCGGCGAGGTGCGCGTTCACGAGGCGCAGCGCGTTTTCAATCAACTCGACCGCCGCCTGCTTCACGGAGGCGTGCATGGCCTCGTCCTTCACATAGCGCTGCGGGGTGAAGTAAGGCCAGAACGCCGGGTGAAATCCACTGCCCAGGTAGGCCATCCACTGGTTCGCGACATCGCGCTCCCAGGTGCCGTTCGGCGGCAACAACCTCAGGGGCGGCTGCCGGTCGGCGACGTGGGTCAAGATGGCGTTCGCCTCCAGCAGGGTGCGACCGTCGACCCGCAGCGCCGGGACCTGACCGCGGGGGTGCACGCGCCGGTAGACCTCCCCCGCGCGGACGTCCTTCTCGACGCGGCAAAGGCGATAGGGCTCACCCAGCCACTCGAGCGCGATCATGCATGACAGGGAGCAAGCGCCAGGCGTGTAAAAGAGGAGTGTGTCCACGGGCCTTGACTCTGTCACACGCCCGCCCTGGCGGGCGGCCAAAACACACGGCGCCTTCCGAGGCCCCTTGCGCTCGCATCACCCCAACTCGCGACCCTTCGTCTCGACGACGAAGGGCGCGAACGCCGCGAGCAGCGCGCCCACCGCGGGGATGATCGCCACGGCGGTCAGCAGCATCAAGGCGGCGCCGAGCGCGTCGCCGCCCCGCATGGCGACGTTGCCCACGAGGAACGGCCCCCCGGCGGTGATGAAGCGGCCGATGTTGTAGCAAAACCCCGCGCCGGTGCCGCGCAGGCGGGTCGGGAACAGCTCGGGAAGATAATAGGTGAACGCGCCGAAGACGCCGAAGACCGTGAGGCCCAGCGAGAAGTAGAGCGCCTGCCGGGTCTCCGGCGACAGGTGCAGCCCGAAGGTCGCATAGGTCGCCACCGCGGACAGGCCGTAGTAGACGGCGAACATCTTTCGTCGGCCGAGGACCTTCGCCGCGGGGATGGTCAGCAGCGTCCCCAGCAGCCCGCCCAGGTTGAAGAAGCTGGTGGTGCGCGCCTTCCAGCTCTCGACGAGCGCCATCGTCGCGGCCTGACCCAGCCCGCGGTCCCGCGCCGCGGCCTGCGCCAGGCCGCTGGCCACGATCGCGAGGAACGCCGCGCAGGTCCACCAGGTGATGAGCGCGACCAACGCCATCACGAACCCGCTCAGCGTCAGGCGGCGCACGCCCGGCGCGAACAGCTCCCTGATGCGCGGGGGAGGCGCGCCCGCCGCCGCCTGTTTCCACGGCTCGGGCTCGCGCACGAAGCTGCGGATCGCGAAGGCCACCGCCGCCGGGATGAGCCCGCAAAGAAACACGTAGCGCCACGACGTCGCGGGCGAGGCCTTCATGAACACGCCGGCGATCTGAAAGTTCACGAACGTGGCCAGGAACAGGCCGACGGGCGCCGAGGTGTAGAGCAGGGCGCCCGCCTCGACGCGGCGGCGCTCCGGAACCACCTCGGCCACCATGGCGGCGCCGGCGGCCCACTCGCCGCCGATGCCCAGGCTGGCGATCACGCGAAACAGGATCAGCACGGGGAGGTTGGGCGCCGCCGCGCACGCCGCCGTCCCGAGCGCGTAGAAGAGCATCGTCAACAGCAGCGTGCGGGTGCGTCCGATGCGATCGGCGATCGTGCCGAACAAGATGCCGCCAACGGCCCAGCCGAGGAGCAGCACCGACGTGAGCGTGCCACCCCAGAACAAGGTGGCCTTCTTCGCGGCCGCCGAGCCGAGCGGCAGCCCGAGCAGCGTCGGAATGCAGTTGGGGGCCACGTAGTTGAACAGCAGCCCATCGAAGACGTCGAATCCCCATCCGAGCCACGCGGCGAACAGCACGGTCCACTGATAGCGGGTCATCCCCCACGCGAAGGGGCGCTCGTCTGCCGCGTTCATTTGTCGAGCATGCCCGGCGGATGGTTCTCGGCGGCGGCCGTGCAGAAGCTCACCTTGCGGATCATGGGCGGCGGGTTCGCCCGCTCGCGCTTGACGGTGGCGCGGCGGGCGGTGAACGCCTTGGCCACGCGGTCCCCGGCCTTGTCGATCGCGGCCGTCATCGCCTTCCACGCGTTCACGCTGTCGGTGGCGCGGCGGGCTTGCTGCGGGTCGGCGTCATTGGCGGAAGCGGGCTGTGGCTGCGGCTCGGGCGCGAGCGCGACCAGCCCCAGCAGATCGTCGAGGATCCCGCGCTCGAGCCCCGTCGCTGCCAGGGCGGTCGTCACCGCGGGAACGAGGACGTGGTCGCGAAACTCCTCCAGATCGTCGGCGTCCACCTGGCACCAGAGCAGCCGCGCGTGCAACTGCGCCGTCGCGGGTCCTGCCTCGGCGCGCGACAGCAACAGCAGCTTCCGCAGCGCCTCGTCGTAGTCGCCCTGCGCCTCCCCGTAGGTGGACACCATCAGGTCCACCAGCTTGCCCCGGCATTCCGGATCGCAGCTGCGCCCGTACATGTACGACGCGAGCCACTTGCGCCGCTCGGTGTGAAAACGGACCAGCTCGGCCTGCTCGGCGCTGGGCACGAGCTCGCCCGTGCGGGCCGTCGCCAGGACCAGGGCGGCGATCAGGCGCGCGCCCACGCTGGTCTCCTCGAAGGCGCCGATCTCCTTCCACTGCCTCCGCTCGTAGAGATCCTGAAGGTAGGGCTCGAACAGCCACATGAGGGTCGCGGGGTGGGCTTGCACTTCGCGCTCCTCGCGCAGCAGCACGATCGGGCCCGCGGCCCCGGGTGAAGCCGCCGGTCCGGCGCCCGAGGGGCGCGAGCCCGCTGGCGCCGCAGTGTTCGCAGGCGCCAAGGCGTTCGCGGCCTCGAGCTCATCCTCCACCAATTGCGCGATCGCGTCCGAACGCTCGGCCAGGCGATCGTCCTTGCAAATCGCCGCCGCGCGCTCGACCCCGAACCGCTGCAGGCAGGTCAGCGCGAACGCGTGCTCGAGCTGCAGGTAGTTCTTCTCCGCCGTGCTCGCCAGCACGCTGCGCATGTAGTCCGGGTTCACCTTGCCGAGCTCCAGCGCGTACGACACGGCCAGCTCCGGGTCGAGGATGCTCCCGCGCGTCAGCGACAGCAGCACGCCGAAGCGCTGATCGGCGGTGTCGGGCGCCTGCGACGACAGCACGGCCAGGTTCTTGGCCAGGATCTCCGCCCGGGCGATGCGCCAGTCATTCTCCGCCTTGGTCTTCGCGATGGCCTGTTCGGAGAAGGCCTGGCGCTCCGCCGTTTGCGACTGCCGGTACTGCCAGATCGACGTCGCCACCAGGCCCGCGACGCCGATGACGAAGCTCGATAGAAAGCCGGAGTACGTCTGGATGAAATGTCCCAGGCGCGACGGTTGCGGTGGCGCGGCCGGCGCGGCCGGTTTCGGCGAGGATGGTTCCAAGGGAGCGGTGGCGGCCATGGGAACGCGAACATAGCGCCGAACGGCCGCGGTCTGGTATGTCTCGTGCCCCGTGCTCAGCTGGCTGGAGATTCCGGTCGTCAAGTGGTTCTTCCCCGTGCCAATGCTGCTGGCGATCGCCCCGCTGGCGTACTGGTTCTTCCGGGGGGCCTGGGCCACGCTCGAGGCCGAGGCGGCCGGCCTGCGGCGCGACCTCACGGCGGCGGGCCGGATCGACTATCGCCCCGTGCTCACGCTGACCCTGGGGGTGCTGATCCTGACCATGCACGAGTATTACGGCCAGCAGCGCTTCTTCGACGAGACAGTCTCCCCGTTCATCGCGAGGCGCCTGCACGCCGAGCGCCACCCCGCGTTGCTCACGCACCTCGAGCTGTTCGCCGAGACGTACGGGCGCATGTGGTGGGGGCTGACGCGGATCGCGGGCTACCTGACGCCGTACCTCGTGTGGCGGCTCGTCTTCCCGAAGGACAGCCTGCTCGACATGGGGCTGCGCGTGGCCGGCCTACGCGCCCACGCGTGGCTGTACGCGCTGTTCATCGTGGTGATGGTCCCCATCTTGCTGATCGTCTCCCGCCAGCCCGACTTCGGCACGTACTACCCGATCTGCAAGAACGCCGGCCGGTCGTGGCTCGAGTTCGTCGGGTGGGAGATCGTCTACGTCGGCCAGTTCATCGGCCTCGAGATGTTCTTTCGCGGGTGGTGGATCCGAACCACGCGCATCTTCGGGGTGGGCGCGATCTTCGGCATGGCCGTGCCCTACTCGATGATCCACTACGGCAAGCCCTACCTAGAGACCTGTTCGGCCGTGATCGCAGGCGTGGTGCTCGGCTCGCTCGCCATTCAGACCCGAAGCATCTGGGCGGGCGTGCTCGTCCACGTGACGGTCGCGATCTTGAATGATGTCCTGGCCCTCGATCGCCGGGGCCGCCTGCCCAGCCTGTTGACGCCGGGCTCGGCTCACCGCTTCGATTTTCTGTACTGGCGCGCCGCGATCTGGACGGTGTGGGGGGCAGCGTGCCTGGTCGTGTGCGTGAAGGTCGTCCGCGTGTTTCCGCGCGTGCGCCGGCAGTGGCGCGAACGCCGCGCGCGCTCGTAGAGGAGCAGCGTCGCGTCGGCCGACGAGGCCTCGGACCTCGGGCTACCTCGGGCCTCGGACCTTCGGGGGAACGCGCGCGGGGGGACCGACGGGGTCCCCCTGCGCGCGCCAACAACCAAGAAAAGGACCTTGAGAGGGTCCTTTAGATCCCCCGCGGGACGGCGCGAGCGAGCAAAGCTCGCGCGCGCCAACGCGGCTACGGAGGGGGCGGGCCGGAGTCGTGGTCCTGCGGCGCGGGTTTTGGTGTCGCCTGCGTGCCCTCGTCGCCCATCAGCAGGCGGAACTCCGTGCGGCGGTTCTTCGACCGGCCGGACTCGGTGCCGTTGTCGGCGATGGGACGATCCAGACCGTAGCCGACCGTCGTCAAGCGGGAGGCCTCGATGCCCTTGGCGATGAAGTACACCTTCACCGCGTCCGCGCGTCGCTGCGACAGATCCCGGTTGTAGTCCGCCTTGCCCTTCGAGTCCGTGTGGCCCGAGATCTCGATGCGAATGTCGGGGTAGTCCTTCAGCACGGCCACTGCCCGATCGAGGATCGAGTAGGAGCCGGGCAGGATGGTCGCTTGGCCGGTCTTGAAGTTGATGCCCTCGATGACCCCCGTGAACTTCTTCACGGCCTGCGGGACCTCGTCGGGGCAGCCGTCATCGTCCTTGTAGCCGTTCACGGTCTCCGGCTCGTCGGGGCACTTGTCGCGCGAGCCGAGGATCCCGTCGCCGTCGGTGTCGATCTCGGGGCAGCCGTCCTCGTCGTCGATCCCGTTGACGGTCTCGGCCTGGTTCGGGCACTTGTCCTGCGCGTCGGGGATCCCGTCCTTGTCGTTGTCGGGATCGGGGCAGCCGTCGTCGTCCTCGAACCCGTCCTTGTCCTCGGCGACGTCGGGGCACTTGTCGGCCTTTCCTGCGATTCCGTCGCCGTCGGGATCCGGATTCTCCGGCGGCGCCTGTACGATGACCTCCTTCTTGATCACGGTGCGGCTGACCCGCTCGATCTCGCCGAAGTTCGCGTAGAGGCTGCCGAGCGCCTCCCAGTCCGGACCCTCGTACCCGGTCTCGTGCCCGACCGGCACCTGCTTCCCGAAGACCGCCGGCGGCACCAGGATTCGCCCGTCGAAGCGCAGACCGAGGTGCTGGCCGATGGCGATCTTGAGACCCACACCGGCGTGCAGCTCGCTGTCGTCGTCGCTCGCGACCTTGCTGGTGTCGTTGGAGATCGACGACATGCCGCCGTAGCCGACCAAAAGGAACGGCCGAACCGGGCCCGTCGGCACCAGGTGCACCAGCAAGCTGCCGCGATATCCGAAGACCGTCAGCTTGGTGCCGTTGTCCGCGTCGGAGAACCGCGAATGAGTGGGCATCATCAAGGCCTCGCCTTCGATGGAAACCCAGTGGTTGAAGTTGAGCGTGAGGTGGCCCCCGAACGCCACCGAGGTCTTCGGCGACAGTCCCTCGGGATCGCCCACGGCGCGCCCGAGCCCGCTCTTCTTGTTGAAGAAGTGGGCACCCGCCTCCAGACCGAACTCGAACCGGTACTCCGTCGGCTCGTCCGCCCCGCCGCCGTCTCCGCCGCTGTCATCCGACCTGTGATTGGGGGCCGCCCAGGCGGCCACGGGAAACGCCAATACACCGATCAGAACCGCGTTCGAAAATCGACTCGGTCGTGGGGCAACTCTCATGGGCACTCCTCACATCGCAGGAAGGATGGGGAACCGACAGCGTGCGGGCGAACCGCCACTGCCGATTTGTTGGCGCGAGGATAATTGATCCCGCGTCCGACACCAAACCTTCCCCAGAAGAATGTCCCGACCGGAACGCGCGTACTACGGCGCCGGTCGCCGCGAGGCCGAAAACGGCCTCGCAGCGACCAGCTTTCCGAGCGTCATCGGAGTTACTTCGCTTCGGGCGTGGGGGCCGGCGCTGACTCGCCGCCCGCGGCCTTGTCCTTCGCCTTGTGCGACTTCTTGGCCTTCTTGGGCTCGGCGGGCTTCGCCGCGTCGCCGCCGGCAGCGGCAGCGCCCTCCGCCGGAGCGGTGACCGCAGCCTTCACCTGGTGATGGCTGGCCTTCGTGGCCGCCATCGCCGAGACACCCGAAAGAGCCAGAAAACCAACCGCGAGCACCGTCATCTTCGTGCGGATCATGTGAGACCTCCCGTTGTTTGGCCCGGCTGATTTGCCCGGCGTTGCGGAGGGAGACTGCACCCGCGATGCCAACCGCGAGGGTGCGCGATCGACGAGCAAGCGCGCCGTTTTCACCTCGGGGCGGCTGGGTCTGGGCGGGCGGGTGAGGCGATCCGGTGTGCGATGCGAACAAGACCGCCGCGCGTTTCAGTGCCGCCGCCGTCATGCTCCGCGCGTCAGCCCCACCAGTAGGACGCCTTCAGCATGATGACGTCGGTCGAGCCGTGATTGCCACGCAAGGGGTCGAGCTCCAGCCTCGGCGTCGCGGGCGCGGTGAGGGGAATGGTGGGACTCTGCGAACGCGTGTAGACCAGGAAGATCACCGAGCCGAGCCGGTACTCCCACCGCAGGACGGCGTTCACGTTCAGCACTGTCTGCTGCGTGTCGGCGTCAGCGGGCGTGGGCATCGTGGGATCGAGCGGCGCGAGCTGCGCGAGGTGCAGCTCGCTGCGGGGCTTCGTGTCCGCGGGGGCGAAGCTCGGGGACGAAAAGTGCTTCGTGGCCAGAAACAGCTGACCGTAGAGCTGAAACGTCAGCGTCGGCAGCAGCCCGATGGTCGAACGCACGGTGATGCCGGCGTTGGTCGCGCGCAGCTTCCCGAAGTGATAGACGCCGGTCGCGTCCTTGTCGATGAACCGTGGCTCGCCGCTCGTGAACAGCGCGGTGGGATCGAATTCGAGCTCGAGGCGGGCGATCGGACGCACCACGATGCTGGCGTTGCCCTGATACTGGACCCCGTCGGCGATGTTCTGCGCCTGAACCCAGGCCGAGCCGCTGAACAGCCGTCGCGAATCGGTCCCGACCCACCACTCCGCCCCCAGCAGCGCCGCGCGCTCGAGCGCGACGCCATCGCCCGTCTCGCGATCGTCGAAGTAGGCCGAGTGATAGTAGACCGAGACGCTGGTGGCCCAGAAGTTCGTGAGCGTTCCACCCGCCGTCAACCGAACGTTGTCGCCTAGCGCTATGCCGTCGAGCGTCTGGCGGTGCGAGATCGCCGCGGTGACGGAGGTGTCCGTGGTCTTCCACCACGGCGCCACCGTGCGATAGGTCAGATCGGCATAGCCGTAGTAGTCATTCTTGCGGTCGAGGTACCCGAGGTCCGTGTAGTCGAGCTCGCGGCCCGAGACGGATTGCGAGGTGCTGGCGAGCCAGTGCTCGCCGCCTTGCTTCGCCGCGGTCAGCGTTCCCCCGACGGACAGATGTCCCGGCACGGTGGCGATGCCGTCGACCTGGGAGCGAGCCGGCCCCTCCGCCAACATCGCGGCGACCAGCTGTCCGGTCACCAGGTAGTTCGCGGCCGGGGAATGCCAGTGCCCGTCCGCCGCGGCGACGTAGGCGTCGTTCTTGAGGCGCGGCGTACCCCCGCGTTCGAACCGGTTGACCGCCGTCGCAAGCAGCCCCACGTCGCCGCCCTGTCCCCACAGCCGGCGCACGCGGAACGCGTTCCACAAGGTGAGGGGATCGGTCACGCGCGACACCCGCGCCGTGACCGGCATCGGCTCCGCGACCTCTGCCGTATTTTCGCCCGTCAGGGCCGTCAGCACGCCTACGTTGGTGCTGGTTCCCGCGGCGCCGACCAGCTTGGCGGCGGCCCAGATCCGGGAGGGATCGACGTGATCCACCAGCGTCTCCCCCGGCGCGAGCGTCGGATCCGCGGGCTGCGCTCCGATCCGTCGCGTGTAGAGGATCGACCGCGGCGTCGAGAACGTGTCGACGCCCTCGAGAAAGAACGGCCGCTTCTCCGGGTACTGAACCTCGAACGTGGAGAGGTTGAGGATGACCTGATCGGCCTCGACCTGTCCGAAGTCGGGGTCGATGGTCAGGTCGAGCGTCGTCCCCTGCGTGGGGTGGCCCTTGCCGTTGATCTCGAGAGACCAGCCCCAGTCGTCGGAGCCGCCGAGTGTTCCCGCCAGCACCTGCGCGTCGCGGTGGCGAAGCTTCAGCAGCGCGCCGAAGCGCAGCTCGAACGGGCGTGACGGGCGGATGCCTTCCAGCCCCTCGAGGGTCCCGAACGTGGACACCATCCCGGCGGAGGCGCGGGGCCGGAACGCCCACAGGTCGACCTCGTGCCGGCTCTCGGTGTAACGCTGCACCTCGAAGCCCCAGCGCTGCACCGGAGCCGAATCGAAGCGCAGGATGCGGAACGGAATGCGAATCTCCGCGCTCCAGCCGGCGGGCCCGACGGACGTGCTGCCCTCCCAGTTCTCGTCCCAGTCCGCCGAGAAGTTCGTGTCGTCGAAGTAGATCCCGTCGTCGAGGACGCCGGCGGCGTTGACGCCGAAGTGAAACGCCGACAGACGGTCAGCGCGGCTGCTGATGTCGACGGTCACGCGATCCCCGGCCACGACACGGTCGCGCCGGGTCAGCCGGGCCAGCACGGGGGCGGTCTTCTGAAAACACACGATGCCGATGTAGAGCGCGCGGTCGTCATAGAGCACCCGCAGCTCCGTGCGCTCGGCGGGCAGCGCACCCTCGGCCGGGTACTGCTGCGTGAAAGCGTCGGTGACTCGCGCCAGGGCCCAGGCCGCCTCGTCGAGGCGACCGTCGACCACGATCGAGGCGCGGGTCCGAACCGCGGCCAGCGAAGCGGGCGGCTTGTCGCCGGTAGGCTTCTCCGTCGGCGGCGGTCCCGGCACGCCGGCTTGCGCCAGCACGCCTGCTGACAGCACGGCGGAGGAAGCGACCAGAAGGGACAAGCTCATGAACGCGACGATCGAAGCGGGGCAGTTTAACCGGGAAATGCCCGCGGTTGACCGGTTTCGATCAATTCGCAGCGGTTATGCTAAAGCCCGACGTCAGATGTCACTCACGGCGCGGCTCTCCGAACTCGTCTCCTTCGACACCCAGAACCCGTCCGGTGACGAGCGTCCCATGGTCGCGGCGCTGGGCCGGCAGCTCGGCGCGCTCGGCGCGCACGCCGTCGACGTCATCGAGGTCGGGGCGCACGCGATGGTGTACGCGCGCTTCGGTGCCGCGCGCCCGCGCGTGCTGGTGAACGCGCACGTCGACACGGTGCCGGCGAACACGGGCTACTCCCTGTCGCCGCTGGCGGTCACCGAGAGGAACGGCCGCCTCCATGGCCTCGGGACCTCCGACACCAAGGGCGCGATCGCCGCGATCCTCGAGGCGCTGGCGCTGGCGCGGGGGGCGGCGGCGGGGGCCGGGCCGCGCGGCGTGGGGATCCTGTTTTCGGGCGACGAGGAGCGCGCGGGCACGTGCATGCGGCGGTTCCTGGCTGATCCTTCCTTGTCGGGTGGGCTCGAGCGCGCGATCGTGTGCGAGCCAACCGGGTGCGCGGTCGGCTGGCGCCATCGCGGCATCGGCGCGGCGGAGGCCACCGCGGTCTCGCCGGGGGGGCACTCCTCGCGCGTCGATCGCTTGCCGAACCCGATCGCCATCCTGGCGCGCGCGGCCGTCGCGCTCGACGACATGGGGAGGCGTCACCGTGACCACGGGCCCGCCGGCTTCGAGGGGATCTGCATGAACGTGGCCTCGCTCGACGGTGGCCTGGCGTTCAACGTGATCCCGACGCGGGCGACGCTGAAGCTGTCGTTGCGGCCAGCTCCTGGGATCGACCTCGCGGGGCTGCTGCGCGAGGCCGAGCAGGTCGCCCGCGCCGCGGCGGCGCCGGCGCCGATCGACTGGTCGGTGGTGAACGAGAACCCGTCGTTTCAAACCCGGGATCCGGGGGCGTTCGAGCCGCTGCTGGGGCCCGCCGCCGCCGCGCCGGTGGACCTCGCGTTCTGGACCGAAGCGGCGCTGCTGTCGGCGGCCGGGATCGACGCGGTCGTGTACGGACCGGGGCGCATCGAGCAGGCGCACGCCGCCGACGAGTACGTCGCCCTGGCGGAGCTGGAGGCGGCGCGCGACACCTTCCGCGGGCTGTTCTCGACGGAGGAGGCGCGGGCCTGATGATGGAGACCGGAATCATCACCCGCTTCCTCGAGAGCGTCGGTCAGAAGGCCGACGTCGACCTCTACCTCAAGCTGTTTCGCGCCCAGAAGAAGGAGAGCTTCGCGCTCATCTGCGCGAGCGCCCGCATCGTCAAGACCGCGCTCGACCCGTTTCACTTCGATCTCCGCATCCTGGCGGGGTTGGGCCTGACGCCGGTCGTGACGGTGGGCCTGTTCGAGCCACGCGACGCCGATCGGCAGGCGGCGCGCGTGCACGAGTGGCTGCTGGAGGACGACGTGCGCGCCCAGATCGTGCCGCTCGCCCAGACGCTGTCCCCCGCGATGATCGAGGTCGTGCGCGAGACGGTGCACATGAACACCATCCCGCTGCTGTCGCTGGAGCCGGCGCGCGAGGCGTCGCTGGAGGCGCGCTTCGCGCTGCTGCGCGACCTCGTGACGGGGCTCGAGACGAGGAAGGTGGTGTTCCTGTCGACGAGCGCAGGCCTCGAGCGCGTCGGCGCGCCGCCCATCTCGGTCGTGAACCTGGCGACGGACTACGAGCGCCTGCTGGCGGCGAACGTGCTGACGCGCCAGCACGGCTCGCTCCTGCGCCACGGCAAGCACCTGCTCGATCAGACGCCCCACCGCATGACCGCGACCGTAGTCAATCCCTTGCAGCTGCTGCGCGAGCTGTTCACGGTGAGCGGCGCGGGGACCCTGATTCGCAAGGGCTCCAAGATCGAGAAGCACGATGGCCTCGCCAGCCTGGACCGCGGGCGCTTGCAGGCCCTGATCGAGTCGGCGTTCGGCCGTCGGCTCGCCGCGGGCGCGCTCGAGCAGGAGTTCGAGCGCATCTACGTCGAGGAGAGCTACCTTGGCGCGGCGATGCTGTCGCAGACGCCGGTGGGGGTGTATCTGCGGAAGTTCGCGGTGGATCGCCAGGCCCAGGGCGAGGGCATCGGCGGCGACCTGTGGGCGGTGATGACGCGCGACTACCCGAGCTTCTTCTGGCGCGCGCGCCCCACCAACCCGATCGTGTCCTGGTACCTCAAGAACTGCGACGGCGTCGCCCGCTTCCCGGACTGGCAGGTGTTCTGGCGCGGCTTTCCCGTCGAGCGCATCGAGCCCGCCATCCGCTACGCGCTGTCCTTGCCCGTGGACTTCGTGACCTGACGCCGCGCCGCTGGCTCAGAGCGGCTCGTTGCACTCGGTGCGGACGATGTCTTCCAGCGTCTCGCGCCGCGAGATCATGGTGGCGCGCCCGTCGTCCCAGAACAATTCTGGCGCGCGCCCGAGCGAGACGTAGTTCGATCGCATGGCGGCGCCGTAGGCCCCGGCGTCGTGAAGGATCAGCAGATCGCCGATGTCCGGCCGGCCGAACGCGCGCGGAACCAGCAGCTCGTGATCGTCGCGCGTGAACACGTCGCCGCTCTCGCACAGCGGCCCGGCCACCACGAACGGCTCGGGGGGGCGCGCCGCGCCGACGCCGACGATCGAGATGTGATGATACGAGCCGTACATCGCCGGCCGAACCAGATCCGCGAAGCCCGCGTCCACCATCACGAACTCGTGCCCGGCGCCGCGTTCGTTGGCCCGCGTTCGCTTCAGATCCTTCACCCGCGCCACCAGGATGGCCATGCCCGCCACGCCGAAGCGGCCGGGCTCGATCTCGACCCGCACGCGCCTGCCCGCGACGGCGGCGAAGCGCTTCGCCGCGTCGAGCAGCACCGGGCGATACCAGGCGAGATCGTACGCCTCCGCCTCGGGGCGGTAAGGGTGGGGGATGCCGCCGCCGAGGTTGACGGCCACCACCTCGGGGAAGCGCGGCAGCAGCTCGGCGAACGCGTCGACCAGCTTGCGCATGTTCGCGTCGAACTCGCGAATCTGGGGCCCGGTGCCCACGTGGGCGTGCAGCGAGACGATGGACAGGCGCGCCGCCGCCGCGCGCCGCGAGACCTCGTCCAGGTCGTCGGCCCAGATGCCGTGCTTCGACGACGGACCGCCCGTGTCGCACGACTGCACGTGGCCGTGGCCAAAGCCCGGGTTGATGCGAACGGCGATCGGGCCGCGGTAGCCGGCGCCCTGCAGCTCGTCGATCATGCCGGGCGAGCCGATGTTCGGCAGCACCCGGTGCTCGAGCAGGGTGGTCAAGGCGTTGTCCCGGAAGACGTCGGCGGTCAGCATGACGACCGGCGGGGACGCGCCGACGGCGAACCCGGCGCGGCGCGCGCGCAGCACCTCGTTGCCGCTGACCGCGTCGATCCAGAAACCCGCCTCGCGCACCGCCTCGAGCACCTTCCAGGACGAGTTGGCCTTCATCGCGTAGCGCGCCTGCAGGTCCGGGCCCTCGGTGAGCGCCTTCAGCGCGCCGAGGCGCGCGCGCAGGATCTGGCCGTCGTAGAGATAGAAAGGCGTCCCGACCTGATCGGCCAGACGGGCGAGCGGATACTGAGCAAGCGATTGCTTGGAAAAGTCCATGGGAGGGGAAAACATACCAAACGCGACCCGAGCCTCGAAGGAGCGCGGAATTTCGCGGTGATTTTCGACCAATCGAGCGCCCTTCGCGGCCACTTCCAATTGGGTCGCTTCGGTGCGCCGGTAGCCTGGTGTAGACTGCGACCCTACACAGGAAACTTAGCCAGGAGATGGTCATGCGAAGCGCGATGCGGGTGTTGCCGTTCTTGTGTCTGACCGCGGTGTTTGCTTTCGAGCTCGGCGCGTCGCGCGAGGGGGGCTGGGTCGCAATCGGGATCGCGCCGCGGGCCGAGGCGGCCGCGCCGGCGCTGAACGCCTGCGGCTGTTACCGCGACTCGGCGGGCGCCTGTTTTTGCGGAAAGAAAGGCGGCAAGTGCGTGTGCGCGGGCGACTGCGAGCCGCAAGGCTGCGAAGCCAAGCGCGCCAAGGAGATGCAGAAGGAGGTCGACGCCGAGGCCAAGCGCGCGCGCGAGGCCGAGAAGAAGCAGCAAGACGAGCAGGCCCAGAAGGCCGAGGCGGCACGCAAGGCCGAGGCGCCGCCGGAGGACCAGCAGGTCGAATCGGGCGACGACAAGGCCCAGGAGCCGGACAAGAAGTCGGCCGACTCGACGTCGCGCAAGAGCGATGACGACGACGCGGGTGAAGCCAAGGGCGCGAAGAAGAAGAGCCGCAAGTCAGCCAAGGGCGGCAAGCCCAAGCCCGGCAAGGACGACACCGGCGACAAGAACGAGAAGGGCGGCGGGATGGAGGGGTGAGCCCGCCCTGGAGGTACTGAACAGCCTCCAAGTCCGATAAAGTGCTCGTGTTCACCGCCTGAAACTGGTTTGCCCCAGAGAGATGACAGCTGCAAAGCTAGTTCCGGCGTTCTTCCTGTTCACGGGAACGGCCCTCGAATGTCTCGCTCGGCGGTCAGCGCGGCAACAGCGAACTCGCGTATCCGTATTTCGCTCGGCAGGTGTGTCAGCGGTTGCGTTAGCGATCATCGGAGCATTCACCGTCGACCGTACCGGTCCCATCTGGGACAGTGAGACTTACGTCAGAATGGCGACCAAGGGAGGCCTATTGAACGGTGGCCTGGCACCCTTCTGTTTTCGGATCCTGGCGCCGGCGCTCGCGCGGCTCATCCCGATGCGATTGGCCGTCAGCTTCGAGCTCATCAATCAGGTGTCGTTGTGGGCAGCAGGCACCCTCGTGTATTGGCTGCTCAGAGCACGCGGCCTCCGCCATGAGACGGCGCTCATCGGACCCTGTGTGTTAATCCTCTCCAGCTTTTCGAAATTCGTGCTCTGGTATCGATTTGGCGTTGACCAGCTGGCGCTCCTGGCTGTTGTGGCCGTCGCATGGGCCCTGGCGGAACGCCGAGTCGTGGTCGCGGCGCTCCTAGCGACAGTTGCGGTGCTCGGCAAGGAGTCAATTCTCCTCGTCGCCCCGTTCGCCTACGGCGAGCTACGGACCGCACCGCGCGTCCGCTGCAATCTTGCTCATCCCCTGCTTGCGACGATGGCTTTCTGGGCCACCGCGATCGTGGGATTCGTAGTTTTGAGGGTGACAATCCCGCACTCGGCAGGGGAAGGCATCGCCAAGACAATCAGTGACTGGGCACGGGCACGGCTGGGATCACCGAAAGCGTACTGCGAGCTCACATTGGCCTTGCCGAAGACGTTCGGGGTGATGCCACTGCTGTTGGTCCTGAGCTGGCGGCGAACGTTGGCAATCGTCCGGAGGGAACCGTACGCCGCTGCCACGGTCGTCGCCTTCTTGCTCGCCGGCATCTTTGGGGCCTCCGACTACGAACGCGTCTACTTCCTGGCCATCCCATTCGTACTGATGATCTGCCTTCCATTGCTCGAGAAGTCGCAACTTTCGCCGAAAGAGGTTGTGGCGATGGTTGCAGCGCACGTCAGTCTCCTGGACGTGTTCTCGCCACCAACCTTCCTGGATTTGCCACGCTGGTTCATGACCAACGCTCAATGGCCGGACCTGGCTGACTACACCGCGAAAGTGGTACTGTGGACGGTCGTCCTGAAACTAGTCGGAATTGGGAATACTTTGACACCAGAGGGCGACCGCGGTCGGAGCGAGTCGCCTTTCCGCGAGATGCATCTTACAAAGCAATAGCGGCTCCTCCACCATGCCCGCCGCCGATCTCGACCTCGGTCGACATCGAATCGCTTCACGGGTTGCGGCAGGCGGTGCCGGCCGGCGTAACCGTACCGAACCCACTGACCCCGCAGACCTGGTCCGCGGGACACGAAACGACGGACGTCGCCCTCAGGCACGCCCCCACGATCCGGCAGGTGACGAAGGTCGAGGCACCAAAGATTGGGCACGCGTCTCCCTCGACCATCGGGGACAAGCACTGCGGGTCGGGGGGACACTGGCAGTTCCCGGTCGCCGCATCGCAAGTGGCACCGTCCTGGCACATGTCCAGCGGCTGTGGCGTGCCCCAGAAGGGACAGCCTGTCCCTTGATTGAGCCGGCAGACCTGTCGCTCGCCTGCCGAACAGCGGAACTCGCCGACCACGCAGACGAAGCACTCCGTAGGTGGGCCGCTGCCGCCCGTGCCCGCCACGCCGGAGCCGCCCGCCCCGGCATGGTCACCAGTACCCGTCGTGGCGGGCGTTCCAGCCGAGCCCGCAGCGCCAGAACCCGCCCCACCCCCGGCAACGGTCATGTCGGGAAGGCCGCCTGCACCCGCGGAACCTCCGAAGCCAGCGGCGCCACCGTCATTCGATTCGCCGCCGATTCCACCCGTCGCGATCCCATCACTGACATTCCGCATCTTACCCTGCAAGGCGCGCCGCGGGGAAAGGCGTACTGAGATACACTGCGTTCGTGACGGCCAAGGCTGTTCTGTTCGCGTCGCTGGTGTTGCTTTGTCTCTACTTCGCGGTGCGCTGGTTGATGCTCGAAAGGCGGCGCCCGGATGCCGGGGGAGCGTCCGACGCGACCGGCCTCGCGGGCTGGATGCCGACGAGGGCTCACGTCGCGGTCGGGTTCGTCACCAACTTCTTCGACATGCTCGGCATCGGCTCGTTCGCGACGACGACGTCGCTGTTCAAGCTCTCGCGCGTGGTCGACGACGATGACATCCCGGGCACGCTCAATGTCGGTGACACCTTCCCCACGCTGGCCGAGGCGCTGATCTCGATCGCGCTCGTCACCGTCGAGATGAAGACGCTGGTGTCGATGATCGCGGCGTCCGTCGCCGGCGCGTATCTCGGCGCCGGCGTGGTGGCGCGGTGGCCGAAGCGCAAGATCCAGATCGGGATGGGCGTGCTGCTGTTCGCCGCGGCCGTCATCATCGCCGTCCGCCAGCTCGCGCTCGTCCCGGGCGGGACCGCCATCGGCGTCGACGGGATCGCGCTCGCGGCCGCCGTCGCCGGGAACTTCGTGCTCGGCGCGCTGATGACGCTCGGCATCGGGCTGTTCGCGCCCTGCATGATCCTCATCAGCGTGCTGGGGATGGACCCGAAGACCGCGTTCCCCGTCATGATGGGCTCGTGCGCGTTTCTCATGCCCGTCGCCAGCCTGCGCTTCATCGGCTCGCGGCGCTACGACCTGCGCGCCTCGCTGGGCCTCACGCTCGGTGGCGTGCCCGCCGTGTTGATCGCCGCCTACATCGTGAAGTCCTTGCCACTCCAGGCCGTGCAGTGGCTGGTCGTCGTGGTCGTGATCTACACCGCTGTCGCCATGCTGCGCTCGGCGGTCAGGGCCCGCTCGGCGAAGGCGTGATCGGCGGCGCGAGGCGCTCCGTTTTCACGACGGCCGGCGCAGGGCCGCGAGGCCTGCGTCGAGCACTTCGATGATGCGCTCGACGTCGTAGACGCAGCCGCCCCAGGTGCCGCCGCTCGCCTGTTGCAGCGCCGCCCACAGGCGCGTGTCGTCGGGCAAGCGCGGGTGGGGCGCGAGCCCCGGGTGCATGGGCCGCTCGGCGAGCAGTCGCGCGGCCGCCGCCGCGTCCAGGTCCCCGTCCGCCGTCGCGACCAGGTTCAGCTGCCCTTGCATGGCGCCGCGGTCGATGACGATCTCGATCGTGTCGCCGTCCATCAGCTTGCCGATGGGCCCGCCCGCCAGCGCTTCGGGGCCGACGTGGCCGATGCACGCGCCCGTGGACACGCCCGAGAAGCGCGCGTCGGTCAAGATGGCGACGGTCTTTCCCCAGGGGACGTAGCGCAAGGCGGAGGTGAGCTGATACGTCTCCTCCATCCCGGTCCCGAGCGGCCCGGCGCCGATCAGGACGACCACGTCGTTCGGTTTGATCGGCGCGCCGACCTCGCCCCCCCCGGGCTGGCCTTTGATCGCGGCGATGGCGTCCGTCTCGGAAGTGAAGACGCGGGCCGGCCCCCGGTGCCGGTAGGCGCCGTCGTCGCCGACGACGGAAGGATCGATCGCGGTCGCCTTCACCACCGACCCCTCGGGCGCTATGTTTCCCGCGGGAAACACCACCGTCCCGGTGAGCCCGGCGCGCCGGGCCCGCGCGGCGCTCATGATCACGTTGTCGGGATCGACGCCGTCGGACGCCTTCAACGCCGCGCGCGCCTGTCGGCGCCGCTCGCTCGCCTCCCACCAATCGAGCACCGTCGACAGCTTCTCGCCGGTCACTGTCAACACGTCGAGGTTGAGGAGGCCGAGCTCGCGCAGGTGCAGCATCACCTCGGGCACCCCGCCGGCCATGAAGACCTGCACGGTGGGATGGCCGACCGGCCCGTTCGGCAGCGCGTCCACCAGGCGCGGCGTGGCGCGGTTGACGCGGACCCAGTCCTCTACAGTCGGGCGCGCCAGCCCCGCGGCGTGCGCGAGCGCCGGGATGTGCAGCAGCAGGTTCGTCGACCCGCCGAACGCCGCGTGCACCAGCATCGCGTTCTCGAGCGCCGCTGGCGTCAGGATCGCCGACAGCGCGAGCCCCCTGGCCGACAGGCCCACGAGCGCGCGCGCCGAACGCCTGGCCATGTCGAGCCACACCGGCTCTCCCGACGGCGCCAGCGCGCTGTGCGGCAGCGTGAGGCCGAAGGCCTCGGCGACGACCTGCGACGTGGCCGCCGTCCCGAGGAACTGGCATCCGCCGCCCGGCGTCCCGCACGCGCGGCAGCCCATGCTGGCGGCGTCCTCGAGCGTGATCAGGCCGTGCGCGAAGCGGGCCCCGATCGATTGCACCTTGCCCGCGTCCTCGGCGTCGATGGCGGGCAGGGTCACGCCGCCGGGCACGATGATCCCCGGGAGATCGCGGCAACCCGCCAGCGCCAGCATCGTCGCCGGCAGGCCCTTGTCGCAGGTGGCGATGCCCATGACGCCCGAGCGCCGCGGCAGCGAGCGAATCAACCGGCGCATGGTGACCGCGGCGTCGTTTCGATACGGCAGGCTGTCGAACATCCCGACCGTGCCCTGCGTCCGCCCGTCGCACGGATCGCTCACGTAGGCGGAGAACGGGATCACGCCGGCGTCGCGCAGGGTCTCCGCCGCCGCCTTGACGAGCAGCCCGATCTCCCAGTGCCCCGTGTGGTAGCCGAGCGCGATGGGATGGCCGTCGGCGTCGCGCAGGCCGCCCTGGGTGCTGATGATCAAGTACTGCGCCCGCCCGACCTCGCCCGGCGCCCAGCCCATGCCCGCGTCCTGGGTCATTCCGAACAGGTTGCCGCTCGGCTCCTCGAGCAACATCTTCGGCGTGATGGGCAGCTGCCCGGCGGGGCCCGAGGCCTTGGTGCGCGTGGCCGCGAGCAGGTCACCTCCGCCGAGGAGCTCCTCCAGCGACGGCATCGCGCTCCGGGACGGCATTTTATTCTCCGGCCGTTGTGGAGTGAGTGGTGGGTGAGGGGCGGGACGAGCCGGTCACGCGGCCACGTCGCCCTGCGACCACTCGCCGTCGAGCAGGCGCCACATCTTTCCGGTGGGATTGCGGTCGGCGAGCTCGGGCGGCAGGCGGTGCTTGCGAACGTTGTCGTAGGAGTGCAGCGCCGCGAAGCGCAGCATGGACGCGGGCAGCCCGACGGCGGTGAACCCGGGATGACCCGTCGCCGGGTAGGGGCCGCCGTGGTTCATCGCCGGTGACACGGCCACGCCCGTCGGCATCTTGTCGTTCAACAGCCGGCCGACCTTCCCGCGCAGCACGGACGCGAGTCGCGTGTAGGACGCGTCGTCCTTGCCGGTGGTGTCGCTGTAGATCGCCCCCGTCAGGTTCCCTTCCAGGGCAGCCGCGATCTGGGACATCTGCTCGACGTCCTTCGCCAGCACCACCGTGTTGACGGTGCCGAACGCCTCGGCCTGAAGCGCGATCGGGCGGGCCAGGAACGTCTCTCCGGTGACACGCAGCAGCGTGTTCGCGAAGCAGTAGCGAGGGCCGTCGACGGGATGGCCGCCCACCACCACCTCCGCGCCCGCGCCGCGCAGCTCGTCGAGCCCCGCCGCGATCCCGGCCAGGCCGGACGCCCCGAGCAGCGTGCCCGGTGTCCCTTGCGCGAACGCCGAGCGCAGCGCCTCGACGAAGGCGTCACCCGCGGCGTCCCGCTGCACGATGACCAGCCCGGGACGCGTGCAGAACTGCCCGGCGCCGAGCGCGCACGAGTCGTAGAGCTCCTTGGCGAGGGCGGGTCCGCGCTCGGCGAGCGCGCCCGGCAGCATGAAGACGGGGTTCACGCTCGACATCTCGAGATAGATGGGCTTGCCTGCCCGATCCGCCGCCTCTTTCAACCTCAGCCCCGCGCTCTTGCTGCCGGTGAAGCCGGTCGCCGCCACCGCCGGGTGCGAGACCAGCGTGAAGCCGACGGCCGGCTCGGTGCGGTAGATGAGCTGGACCATCGCCGGGGGCAACCCGCTCGCGCGCACCGCGCCCAGGGCCAGCTCGGCGAGCAGGCGGGTCGTTCCGGGGTGGCCCGTGTTGGCCTTCCCGATGACGGGATTCCCGGCGGCGATGGCAGCGACGAAGTCCCCGCCCGCGATGGAATTGAAGGCGAAGGGAAAGTTGTTCGGCCCGAACACGACGACGGGGCCGCCAAGCGGGCCATACTTCGACCGCAGGTTCGCCTTCGTGTCGATGGTGGCGTGGCACCAGGAGCGAGCGCGCACGGCGGCCGCTGCTTGCCGCAGCTGGTTCGTGGTGCGCGGAAGCTCGACGGCGCGCAGGCGCGGCGTCACCGGGTACGCGGTCTCGCGCGCGGCCCGCTCGCACAGGGCATCCGCCGCCCCCTCGATGCGCGCGGCGTAGTCGTCCAGGAAAACCGCCACGGCCTCGACGCCGCCGTCGGCCATCGCGCGCAGGGCCGTCGCGGCGTCGAGCCCGGCCTGGCAGGCGGCGGTCACGTCGGCGGCGCTCGACACGGGGAAGCTCTCGGGCAGCGGCGACTTGGTGGCGGGATCGATCGCGCTGAATGTGCCGGCCGGAGCCTGCGCGGCCCGCCATTCGCCGGCGATGAGGACCGGCATGACCGGGTTTGAATGGCTCGACGGTGTAGTCACGGTGGGGTCCTCGTTCACGTGGTGGTGGTGATGTTGTTTTGTTGGGACGCGTGTCAGGCGCGCGCCGCGCGGGCGGAGGCGACCTGATTCTCCAGCGTGAGCTGGCCGATGGAGATGCGCACGGTATCGCCGCGGCTCATCGAGAAATCGTGGGGCGGGACGATGCCCGTCCCGGTCATCAGGAAGGTGCCGCGCGGAAACTCGAGCTCCAGGAAAAGAAAGCCGGCCAGCTCCTCGAGCGGTCGCTTGATCTGCGACGTGCGCGTGCTGCCCTCGAACACCGGGCGGCCCTCGCGGGTCATGGTGATCTGGACCGAGAGGTCCTTGAGGTTCTCCGTGTCGCCGAGCAGGATGCCCGGTCCGAGCGCGCACGACCCCTCGTACACCTTGGCTTGCGGCAGATAGAGGGGGTTCTCGCCCTCTATGTCGCGCGACGAGACGTCGTTGCCGACGCAGTAACCGACGATCTCGCCCCGCGCGTTGAGCACCAGCGTCAGCTCGGGCTCGGGGACGTTCCACGCGCTGTCGTCGCGCACCCGGATGGGCGCCTGGTGGCCGACGACGCGCCAGCCGCTGGCCTTGAAGAACAGCTCCGGTCGCTTCGCGTCGTAGACCCGCGCGTAGACGTCCTTCACCGTCGACTCGGCCTCGCGCGCCTCGCGGCTGCGCAGATACGTCACGCCCGCCGCCCACACCTCCTGGGTCGGCTCGACCGGCGACAGCAGCGGCCCGCTCGCCGGCTCTCCGACGGGGATGGCCCGCAGGAACGGCCCGAGCGCCGCCTTCGGGAGCTGCAACAGGAGGCCGAGGTCCAGCTGCGAGGGCAAGAAACGGTGGTCGAGCGCCCAGCGAGGTCCGCCTGCCGTTTGGTGTCTGGTGAGATACATGCGCCTGCCTTTCGTCTCGTTCGGCCGGTTGTGACGACGAGGGACTATAATTCGCCGTTCCGCGCGCCCGTCAAGCTGTTTCCCGGTGGCGCGCCTCGGCGGCCGAGCGGCGCCGGAGCGACGATTCGGTCTTCGCGTCCGCCGCGATTCGTGTGAGAGTCGCGCGCGTGAGCCCCGCCGACTTCAAGCTGGTGATCATCGCGTTCGCCGCCATCGCCGCGCTGGTCTTGATGGTCACGCGGTGGAAGGTCAACGCCTTCATCGCCCTCCTGCTGGCGTCGCTGCTCGTCGGCGCGGGCGCCGTGCTGCTGGGGGCGACGTCGAAGGACGCCGCCGGGCGGCTGGCGGCCTACACGATGGCGGGCGTCGTGAAGTCCTTCTCCGACGGGCTCGGGGCCACGCTCGGGGGCATCGCCGCCGTCATCGGCCTCGGCACGATGCTCGGCAAGTTGCTGGCGGAGTCGGGCGGCGCCGAGGTCCTGGCCAAGCGCTTCGCCCGCATCTTCGGGGCGGCGCACATCCAGTGGTGCATCATGGCGCTCGCGCTGGTCGTGGGGCTGACCACCTGGTTCGCGGTCGGGTTCGTGCTGCTCGTCCCCATCCTGCTGACCTTGACGGCCGAGACCAAGCAGCCGTTCTTGCGGCTCGCCATCCCGCTGTTGTCGTGCATGTCGGTCATGCACGGCGTGATGCCGCCGCATCCCGGCCCGGTGGTCGCCGTCGCCGCCCTCAACGCCAAGATGGGCCTGGTGCTGTTCTGGGGCTTCGTCATCGGCATCCCCACCGCCGCCATCGCCGGCCCCGTGTTCGCAAGGTTCGCGGTGAGACGCGTCGCCGCGAATCCGCCGCCGCTTGCCGTGCACGCGAAGGTCCGTCCTGCCGGCTTCACGCCCCCCGGATTCGCGTTGACGCTGGCGTCCATCCTGCTGCCGGTGGGGCTCATGCTGCTGGCGACGCTGGGCGAGCTGACGCTCGCGCCCGGCCATCGCCTTCGGGTCGTCACGACGTTCGTCGGCAACCCAACCATCGCGCTGTTGGTGGCGGTGCTGTTCGCGAGCTGGGGCTTCGGGACGCGTTGCGGGTACCGGCGCGCCGACGTGCTGAAGTTCACCGAGGAGTGTATCTCGGCGATGGGCATGACGTTGTTGATCGTCGGCGGCGGCGGCGGCTTCGCGCGGGTGCTGCGGGACGCCGGCGTCGCCGAGGCGATCGGGCGCGGGGGCGAGGCCATGCACCTGCCGCCGCTGCTCTACGGCTGGCTGCTGTCGGCGTTCATTCGAGTGGCCACCGGCTCGGCGACGGTGGCGATCACGACGGCGTCCGGGCTGCTGGTTCCCGTGCTCGCGCTCCACCCGGAGCTGACGGCGAATCAGATCGCGCTCGTGGTCGTCGCCATCGGTTGCGGCTCCTTGTTCCTGTCACACCTCAACGACGCCGGCTTCTGGATCGTGAAGGACTTCCTGGGGCTGAGCGTGTCGCAGACGCTGCGCACGTGGACGGTGTGCGAGACCATCGTCGGCATCGCCGGGGCGCTGCTCTCGCTCGGGGCCTTCTACGCCGTCGCGCCGCATTGATTGACGGCGCCCGCGTTGCGCGAGCCATGGAGAGCGGTCACGGATGATCGTTGCGCGCGCCGGGAGCAAGTCGTAGAAATCGCCAATGGGCGCGCGCTCCCCGGACGACGCGGCGCTGCTCGACGCGCTCGAGCTCTTGCGCCGCCGCCGCGAGCCCTATGCGGACTTGCTCGGGCAGATCGTCGCGGACGCGCTGCGGAGGTCGCCACCGTTGCCGGGGCTGCCCATCGTCGAGATCGGCGCCGGGACCGGCCAGCTCCGCGAGCTGCTGGTATCGCCGTTGCGCGAGCGCGCGATCCACACCGATCCGTCCGCGCCGGCCCTGCGGGCGCTGCGCGAGCGGTCCCCTGACGCAAAGACCCGTGTCGCGCCGGCCGAGCGGCTGCCCTTCGACACGGGGACCGTCGGCCAGGTCCTGGCCCTGTGCGTCTTCGATGCGCTGGACAATCCGGCCGCGGTCGTCGCGGAGCTCGGCCGGGTGATCGCCCCGGGAGGCAGCTTCGTCCACGTCATGGACATGGCGACGCTGCTCGAAGCGCCGTTCGGGAAGCTCGCCGCCGCTGGATTGGTTCCCTTGCCCAACGTCTTCGGAGATCCGGGCGACCATGACTGGCCGCTCGACATCGTGCTCGTGAAGCGCGGCTGGGTGACGGGGCTCCTCGGGTTCGCGACCGCCCGGGGGCAACAGCTCGCCGCGGCGTTTGGCGGGTATTTCAAGGCTTTTCTCTCCGAGCCCTTCGACGCGATCGCCGCGACGAACGGGTTCAAGGCGCTCGCGTCGAGCGGGCCGTCACGGGCCTCGCTGCGTGCGCTGCTCGAGTCGGCGGCGCGCCTGGCCTTCGCCGAAGGCCATCCCCCGATCGAGCCGCTGCCGTTTCACTCGGCGCGGTACCTGCAGAGCGTGCTGCAAACCTGCTTCCGGGAGAGTCCGGATTTCAGGATCGAGATTGACGAGATCGTGACCCGGGCCGCGTGGCGGACGGGGGCTGGTGCCGCGCGCTACCGAAGCCTCTGCCTCGGGCACCAGCGCGTGCTGGATGAGCTCCCGCGCCGCCTCCTCGCCTCGTCGCTTCCCCCGCGCCCGGCCGACGCCTCGGGCGGGGTCCACGATCCGGGCCTGACCGAGGTGGGCGCGTTCGTGTTCGCGGCCCGCCGGACGGGCTGAGGGGGCCGAGGACACCGTGCCCACCGTCCCGGTGGCGCGCGTCACCATGAGTGCCCGCATCGGCCGTTGGGCAGTGGGGGCTCGATCATGCTGGCGCCCGGGGAGGCCCAAGATAACCTTGGGGCGCTACTGACTCGTCGCATTCCGGTTTTGGGTACGTTTCATTCCGGTTCTTTCCGGTTCTTTCCGGTTCTTTGGGTGCGTTTCATGTTAAATGGTGGATTCTTACTCACACGCGCCGGACAGGCGCGGGCCTGGGCGCGTCCCCGTGGTGGTGACGAGAAACCGGAGAAGGGGTTTCCATGAAGTCAGCGAAGACACTTTTGCTCGGCGGGACCATCGTGGCGGGGCTGGCCCTCGGGGCGGCGGGATGCGCCCCGAGTGGAGGCAGCTCCGGGTCCGGAACCGGCGGGTCCGCCAACTCCGGGAGCGGCGGCTCGAACAATTCCGGGAGCGGCGGCTCGAAGAATTCGGGCAGCGGCGGCTCGGGCTCGGGTGGGTCCGCCAACTCGGGGAGCGGCGGCTCGAACAACTCTGGCTCGGGCGGGTCCAACAGCAACGGCTCGGGGGGCTCGAACGGCTCCGGCACGGGAGGCACGGGCGGCGCCGTGACGTACCCCGCCGGGGGGCCCGCGCCCGCGGCGCTCCCCATCCGGCGCCTCACGAACACCGAGTACGCGGCGGCGACGTCCGACCTGTTCCCCGGCTTCACCATCCCGCCGCCGACCTTCGTCAACGACACGAAGACGCTCAACTTCCTCAACATCTCCAGCTCGCAGAACGCGACGCAGGTCAGGATGGAGCAGTACCAGGCCGCGGCCGAGATGATCACGCTCGGCGACGGCCAGACCCCCCAGGTGTGGACGGGCGTCTTGGCCAACCCCACCACGCTCACGGGATGCGACGTCACGGCCAAGAGCGAGATGGCCTGCGCGCAGCCCTACCTCTATGACCTCGCCAAGCGGGCCTACCGCCGGCCGCTGACGGACGCCGAGAAGACCGCGCTTTGGGCCCTGTTCTCCAACACCATGGCGGGCGACTACAAGACGCGACTCTCGATGGCGATCGAGGGCATCCTGATCTCCCCGAACTTCCTGTTCCGACCCGAGCTCGGCGACTCGTCGCAGACGGTGGCGTCGGGGATCCTGGGCCTCACGCCTTACGAAATCGCCACGCGGCTGTCGTTCTTCATCAACGGCTCCACTCCGGACGCAACGTTGATGGCGTCCGCCGATTCAGGGAAGCTGCTGCAACCTGACGAGGTGAAGACGCAGCTCACGCGCCTGCTGGCCATGCCCCGCTCGCAGACGAACCTGGTGAGGATGCATGAGCTGTGGCTCGGCATCGACACGATCAGCGCGCTGACCAAGGACCCCGTGGCGTTTCCGAAGTTCACCTCGCTGCTGGCGGTCGAGATGGGGCAGGAGACGCGCGGGTTCATCCAGAACGTGATGTTCACGCAGAACGGAACGTTCAACGACCTGCTTCAGTCCTCGTTCACGTGGGGCAACTCCGACATCGCGAGCTTCTACGGCGTGAACCCTCCCTCGGGCGTCACGGCGACGACCTGGGGACGGATCGATCTGCCGGCGGCCCAGCGTATGGGCCTGCTGACCCAGCCGTCGCTGCTGGCGACGCTGGCCAAGGACGGGACGGGAAACGCGCCGCAGGACATGGGCACCGCGATCCGCCGCGGGAAGTTCGTCCTGCAGCAGCTGCTCTGCCGGCCGGTGCCGGAGCCGAGCCCGGCGATCGTGGCCATGTTTCATCCGCTCGACATCACGAAGACGGCCCGGGATCAGGCGACGGGTCACGAGTTCAACGCCGCGTGCGCGGCCTGTCACGCGGCGATCGATCCGCTCGGCCTTCCCTTCGAACACTACGACATGATCGGTGGCTGGCGGGACACCGACCGCGGGATGGCCCTCGATGTCTCCGGTCAGATCACGGACGCCGACGGCACCAACGCGGTCAAGTTCAACGGCGTTCCAGAGCTCGCCCAGCTCGTGGCGCAGCGGTCGGAGACGCGCGCCTGCTATCTGCAGGGATGGTTCCAGTACGCGACCGGCAAGCTGGTGACGCCCGACGATCAGGACTATCTGAACTGGCTGACGTCGGGGTTCACCTCCGACAAGAAGCTGGTGGATCTGGTGGCGGACCTCGTCACCAGTAACAGCTTCCGCCAACTCAAAATCGTTCCGTAGCCGGAGAGCACAACGCCATGAAACGCGAGCAGAACATAGTACGCAGCATTCCTCACCGGCTCTCGCGGCGCACCATGCTTCGGGGCGCCCTCGGCGCGGGCATCTCGTTGCCCTTCCTCGACGCCATGATGCCGAAGTCGAGCCGCGCGCAGGCGGCCGCCATCCCCAAGCGCTTCGGCGTCATGTTCAGCGCCTGTGGTACGGAGCCCGAGTTCTGGACGCCGACGGGGACGAACCCGACCACGGCGAGCCCGAGCAAGACGAACCCGGCCATCTCCACCAACTTCACGCTGTCGCCCGTCCTGCAGCCGCTGGCGGCCGTCCAGCAGAACATCGTCGTCCTCCGCGGCGTCGGCATGGAGTCGACGCAGGGCAAGTACGGCCCCATCGCGAACGTTCACGATCAGGGGATGACCCACGGCTTGACGGCGATCCCGCTGATCAAGGGTCCGTCGGGCGCGGGCCGCGCCAACCACTTCGTCGACGGTTCGGCGGGTGGCCCGTCGATCGACCAGCACATCGCCATGGCCATCGGCACGACGACGCCCCTGCGCTCGCTCGAGCTCGGCGTCGAATCGACGGACACGTTCCTCGAGCTGCTGGTCACCCAGATGTGCTACGGCAACGTCAACCAGAACGACACCAACCCGAACGGCAAGCGCGCGCTGTCCGTGCCGCCGGTCGACGACCCCGTACAGATCTACACCCGGCTCTTCGGCACCTCGACGCAGGGGACCGCGGCGCAGGTGGTGGCGGCCCTCAAGAACAAGAAGTCGGTGCTCGACTACGCGCAAGGCGACTACACCACCCTGATGGGCAAGGTCGGCGCGGACGACCGATCGAAGCTGCAGCAGCACCTCGACTTCGTGCGGATGATCGAGACCAACCTGACCACGCTGATCAACAACCCGATCGCTTGCCCTGGCCAGCTGAACATCACGCCGGCCGCGCCCGCGCGACAGCAGTGCCTGCGAGATCAGGATCTGCGCACGCCCACGGAGCTGGCGATGCAGACGCCGAATTTCTGCGTCACCAACTACCCGCTCGTCGGCAAGACCCAGCTCGATCTCATGGTGCTCGCCTACTCTTGCGACATCACCCGGGTGGCCAGCATGCAGTGGTCCACGGCGGAGAGCACGGTCATACACACGTGGCTGGACACCCCCGCCTTCAGCTATCTCAGCGTGTTGCCCGCCATCGCGTACACCGGCACCAAAGAGCACCACATGATGACCCACAACGAGACCGTCGCGGTCTCGCAGATGAACCCTCCGCCGTCGGGCGTGGTGAACATGGACCAGGTCACCACGATCCGGAAGGACCTGAGCCACATCGGGACGTGGTACGCGATGCAGTACGCGTATCTGCTCGGTCAGCTCAAGGCGATCGCGATGCCGAACGGCACCACGCTGCTCGACAACACCCTGATGCTGTGGACGACCGAGGTCGGTCTCGGGGGCGTGCATAGCTACACGAACATCCCCTACGTGGTGGGCGGCGGGTCGGGCGTCGGCCTCAAGGGCGGGCGCTTCATCGACTACCTCGGGTCCACGGCTTACCCGCCCGGTCCGAACGCGATTCCTTATGGCGTCGGCCCCGCTCACAACAAGCTGTTCGTCAGCTTCCTGAACATGATGGGCATCAACGAGAACACCTTCGGGATGACCGGCGCGGCCACGAGCGAGCAGTCCACCTTCACCGGACCGCTGGCGGGGTTCTGAGCAAACGGGTCTCTCGGATCCGGGGGACAGCGGGTACATCGGACGGCGACCGTCTTTTCAGCCGCGCGTTCGAATTCGAATCCGGCGGAGGCGCCGGTGCGGTAATGATCGTTTTCAGGAGGATCGACATAATGCGATTACCGGTAGTTGTTCTCGTCGCCTTCGGCCTGGGGGCCTGTTCGTCGTCAAATCCGGGCTCGGGGGGGTTCGTTCACACGGGCGGAACGACCGGCTCCAGCTCTGGCGGTGCCACCGGCTCGGGGGGGACGACGAGCACTGGCGGCGCGACTGGGACAGGCGGCGGCAGCAGCACGGGCGGCACGACGAGCACTGGCGGCGCGACCGGGACGGGGGGGGCCACATCGACGGGCGGCATGACCGGCGACACCGGCAGCGGCGGCGCGGCGTCCGGCGGAAACAACTCGGTCGGCGGTAACAGCCCCGGCACTGGCGGCGCCGGTGGGGCGCAGACGGGATCGGGCGGGACGACGCCTCAAGGGGGCTCGTCGGGCGCGACCGGAGGCGCCGGCGGTGGGTCCACGTCGACGACGATGAGCGCGGGGTGCGGCATGACGCCGCCCACGGCCACCGGCATGATCGGGACCACCCAGTTCGGCAAATTCTCGATCACCATCAAAGCCCAGTCGTTCAGCAACTACAGCCAGGCCGCGGCCAACATCGATCGCACCTACTACGTCCGGCTTCCGAACAACTACGACAAGACCAAGCCGTACAAGGTCGTCTACCTCGGCCCGGGCTGCGGGAAGGCTCAATCGACGATGACGACGCCCAAGGGCCTCCCCATCGACACTGACCCCATGACGCAGGGAGCGACGGGTCCCGCCAGCAACGCCATCATCGTCCAGCTGGAGCCGGGCACCTACAACCCGGCGGAGTACAACCCCATGAACTGCCAGGTGGGAAACACGTCGGGATGCACGGCGGACTCCGCGTATTGCTTCGACGACTGGGCCTATGTTCCCGCGAACACCATCCCGGACGGCCCCACGTCCGCCGCCATGGAACGGGCCTACTTCGATGCCCTGCACAAGGCCATCGAAGGCAGCTACTGCGTGGACAAGGGCCATCAATTCTACGCGGGCTATTCCAGCGGAGGGTGGCTCGCCCAGCAGCTAGGCTGTTGGTTCCCGGACGTGATTCGGGCGCAAGCGAACGTCACGGGCGGGCTGCCCCCGAACATCAAGACGAATTCGACCGGCGCCAATGACTATTGCGTCAAGCACCCCCTCGCGGCGTTCCTGATTCACGACGCCCTTGACGCCAGCAATCCCTTCCTCGGCTCGGTCGACGCGGCCACGCGGTTATTTGCGGCGAACGGTTGCACGGGAGCATTTCCCACGCCTCCTCGGCCCGACGCCACCACAGCCCTCCCCGCGGGCTTGGCGCCGTACACGATCACCGGCGTTCCCAACGGGAACAACCTTCGCTGCTATCAGTTCATGACCTGCCCAGCCGCCAACCCCATGGTGTTTTGCGTGACGCTCGGCCAGATGCACAACGACCAGCACACCACCGCCGACCCCGCGTTCTGGGAGTTCTTCTCCAAGCTCTGAGCGCAGGCAAGTTGCCCAAGTTTTCCCCGATCGGTTGCCAGATTCGCTGGATTGGTCGAAACTCCCCGCCCGCATGAACCTCAACCGTTCGGCGCCCGCGGCGGCCGCCACGATAGTCGGGCTGCTTGTCGCCGCGGCGCTCGGCCCTGGCTGCGGCAACCTGGCGCAGGTCTGTGGCGCCCCCGGCGCGGCCTGCGGAGGTGACGCGACCGGAACCTGGAACGTCGTCGGTGGATGCCGAGACCCCATTTTCACGCCCCCCGTGCAAATGACGTATGTGGGACAGCCCGCGCAGGTCGCGCGCCAGCCGGTTCCCAGCGCCACCAGCAGTGACTGGTGCGCCTCCATCATCTTCGGCACACGGGGTTCCATCAGCAACTTCGTGTTCCCCCACGATGCCCTCAGCGTGTCCGGCGGCAGCTTCGCCCACAACGGCGATGGGACGTACCAGATCGAGCTGGACACGACCGGCCCGGGAAGCGTGGACCTGTCCGCGAACTGCCTGACCAGATCCGGCCTGGCGCTCACCTGCGACATGGTGGCGGCGTCGCTCACCACGTTCGCGTCCGCCGCGCCTGTCAGCCCTGGGGTGCCGTGTTCGGACAGCCTGGCTGAGCCCTCGAGCTGCCGGTTCTACAACGCGTATCGCGACATTCACTGCGACGGCAACGACCTCGGCGGGTGCTCCTGCTCCTACACCGTCGCGTACGCGGGCACGTTCAAGGGTCACTGGCTTGCCCAAGGGAGCACCGTGACCTATTTCGACGCCTCCAGCCTGCTGCCGTCGCAGGCCGACTATTGCGTCCAGGGTTCCGGGAGCCGAATGAACCTCTGGGGACACGATGGGACATCCATCCTGGGAGAGCCTGGGGTCATGTCCCTGAGCTTGGAGAAGGCGCCCTGATGACCCGCCCACGATCCGCGATCCTCGTCGAGACGTTGTTGCTCGTGTTTGCCACCTCGGTGCCGGCGAAGGCCGAGGAAGCGACTGTTGCGCACGCGCCGCCAGAAGCCACGTCGGACGCGCAGGCGGCGCCGCCAGAAGCGCCCCAGGACGGCGGCGGCGTGGCACAGGTCGCCGCTCCAGGAATGGCGGCCGACTCGCCGACCCCTGCGGCAGCGTCGCTCGAAAGCCATGCCCTCGAGACGCGGTGGCGAACGTCGCTTTATGGCATCGCCGAGCTCGACGGCATGCACGACACGACGCAGAGCTATGGCCCCGCGTCGAACAACACGGTTCTGGCCCGACCCGGGCGACCTGACAACTACGCCTGGCGCCACGGCCGCACGCAATTTACCGTCAACAACTCGCTGTTCGGTCTCCGCGTCGCCGCGCCTGAAGCACACCACATCAAGACAACGGGGCAGGTGGAGGTCGACTTCTTCGGCGTTCAGCCCACGGACGCGACCGAGGCCACGGCCTTCACGACGCCTTCCATCCGGCTGCGCTTGTTCTATCTGAAGCTCGAGACCCCGGTGGTCGACGTCCTGGCCGGCCAGTATCACGATCTGTTCGGATGGGGAGGCGCGGGTTTCTACCAGAACAGCGTCGCCTTCCTGGGCGTGGGCGGCGAGATCTACCACCGGAATCCCCAGATCCGCTTCTCCAGAACCTTCACGGGAGCGGCCGTGTCGGTGGACATTGCCGCGGCCGCCGTTCGGCCTGTCCAGCGGGATTCGGAGATGCCGGACGTCGAGGCCGGTATCAAGCTCAGCGCCGGCGCCTGGAGAGGCGCCAGCGCACAAGGCTTCGGGCAACCGGGCATCCAACCTCTCGCGATTGGCATCTCGGGCGTGGGGCGCCGCTTCGCAGTCGCCGAATTCCTCACGGCGCCCGGCGCTCCGCGCGTCGCCTACGGATGGGGTCTCGCCGCGAACGTGTTTCTCCCCGTGATTCCGGCGCGGGAGCTAGCCGACAAGAGTAATGCCCTGTCCATCACGGGCGAGGCCTCGATGGGGACCGGGATCTCGGATCTTTATACCGGGCTCACGGGGGGCGCGCTGTTCCCGATCCTGCCCGATCCGAGCGGCGTGATCACGCCGCCGCCGATCTATCGCCCCAACATCGACAGCGGTATCGTCACCTACGACGCCAACTCGAACCTGAAGACCATTGATTGGCGGTCGCTGGTCGTCGGTCTGCAGTACTACCTGCCGATCGACGGCGGCCGGATCTGGGTCTCGGCGACCGCCTCACGTGTGGAGTCGAAGAATATCTTACAGCTTACGCCGGAGGGCGGCCGCGGGGGAATCTTCACCCGCCAGGACTACCTCGACGGCAACCTGTTCATCATGCTGACGCCGGCCGCCGAGGTGGGGCTGTCCTATCAAGTCACCCAACAGACCTTTGGCGACCTCCCCTTCGCAACGAGCTCTCCGTCCGCGGCCGAGCACCCCAAGCAGCGCAACCAGCGCGCCGAGCTCGGCCTGCGAATGTTCTTCTAGGGTCACCCCTACGCGACCCGAGCGAAAGCGACCCGAGCTTCGAGCGGCGCCAAGCGTCGCGACTCCTCCTGGTCGCACCCGATCCACGTTACGCGCGAATCGGGCCCTGTCTCTGCAAGTGGCGCCGTGGTCGCGCGTGCCTTTTTGCGGTGCGTAGCCTGCAGTCGACATCAACGCAGGCTACGTGCCGCAAAAAGGTTCAAGCGGCCTGCGGCGTCCGCACGAGAGGCGACGCCTGGCGCCGCGCGAAGGTCGGGTCGCTTTCGCTCGATCGCGTCAAGGTGCGCGTCAAGGTGCGGCCTTGATCGTGCGACAGTTGGCGTCGCAGGTCTGGGTGTTCGGAGGATCGCACTCTTCTCCTCGCTCCACCACGTTGTTGCCACAGACGATTCGACCGAGATACATGGTCGCAACCCCGCTGAGATCCATGATGTCGGTTCCATCGTGCCCCCAGAGCGTCAGGCGGTCACCGTTGGTGCAAAAGTCAGCCTGCGAGGGGAGCACCATGCTGCCCGCGAAGTGGGTCAGCAGGTTACCGTTCGTGCTCCACGTACCATTCAAGTTGGACCCCGCTGCATCGCTCTCGACCGTGTAACTGCACAGGCAGCCGTTGGCGCTGTCATGGCATTCCGTGTCCTTCACGCCGCCGAGGCCCGCGCCGTAGATCGCGAAAGCCACTCCGAAGTCTGCGCATCCCGTGAACGTGCCGAAGCGCGACAAGCACGCGAATGAGAACTCGATGTCGGTGTGCGCGGACTGGGTGACGAAGGCGCTGTACGTGTGGTCCTCGCCGTAGACGACGTAGGCGCCGATGATGCGAGAGGTGTCGTGCGGTAAGTTCAGCGCTCCGATGCCGCTAGGCGTGTACTGGAGGTCGGCGCACCAATCGCTGGTCGCGGGCTCGGGTGGGTGTGCGCCCGCGGTCTCGATGGGTTGCCCGAGATAGGTCCTCGGCAGCGTCGTGCGAACCGTCGGATCCTGGCAGGAATCGGACAGCGTCCACTGCCCGACGGGGCTGCCGCCACAGGCGACGCCGGTCTGGGCGCATGGATCACTGGCCTGACAACCCGTCGCGCACGTCCAAAGCAGGAAGACGAATGTCGCCCCCGCACTGCAGCGACGGGCGGCGCTCCGCTGGCAGGGCCTCTGGCGATGACGCTCGACCTTCGGCATGGCGCCCATGGGCCGTGCGGTTATCGCGCAGAATACAGCGCCGGTCAAAGCCGCGCCTGGCGGTTCTGACCTGGGCCCCGACGCGGTCGAGGGGCTACCGATGTTGGTTGGGCTCGCCCTCGTGGGCCGGATCCGTCGCCCCGATCCCGACCTTGTCGGTGCAACGCCGGATGCGATCGTGGAAGACGGCGACCTCCGGCGGCGTCAATTGCTCGCCGTAACGACGCAGGATCGTGCGGCAGATCTCCTGACACTCGCGCCACTCGCCGCGCTCGAAGTGGTTCGCCGAGAATCCGTCCCAGACGCGGATCTGCTCGCGCGCCGCCACCCAGACTGAATCGATCCTGACCGCGGCCTCTCGGGGCCGGTTCCGCTTCAGCACCGCCTCGATTCGCAGCATCAGCTCGCGCATGCTGAACGGCTTTTGAACGTAGTCGTCCGCGCCGTGCTCGAGGCCCGCGATCCGGTCGTCCTCGCCGGCTCGCGCCGTCACCATGATGACGGGGACGGACCGCGTCGTGGCGCTGGCGCGTAGGGCGCGGCACACCTCGGTCCCGGGACGGTCCGGAAGCATCAAATCCAGCAGCACGAGGTCGGGCCGCCACGACTCGGCCAAACGGAGCGCGTCGCTCGCGGTGCCGGCCGAGCAGACCACGTACCCTGCGTCACCCAGGTTCTGCTCGAGCGTCAGGCGGATGTCAGGGTCGTCTTCAACAACGAGAATCTGCATCCTGTCTGGACCTTACTCGACGGTCCGCGCCGGGGACCGTTACAATCTGGCGACAGGCCTGTCGGCTCGATCACGCACGGTTCACGGTGAAACGACGAGATCGAAGGCCGCGAAGTCGACGCCGCCCCGCTCGTCCCGGAGGACCACCCAGAAGTACACGACGGTGTCCACCGCGACCTCGGGGGCGGTCCAAACGTTGTCGCTTGGGGACATACGTCAGGTTGTACGTGCGAGCCACGTGCCCGGGGGCGTTCGCCGGTTGCACTGATGAGGGACCAAGTGAACTTCGAACCCACTATCCGAACCGCGCGCAAGCTGGCAATCGAAAGAGTTGCGCCCTGCAAGCGTTTCTGCTGTGTCACGGAACCGTCACTGAGAGGTCGCGTGGGCGTTGCGCGCGGGGAGGGGCGCGGAGTCGCGCCGCTGCTCGTGCCGCGACGAGCCCGAATTCGCGCTGAATCGCTTCGCCAAGCAAGCCCCCGCTGCGTTTTCCAGGAAGTTTCTTTCGCGTCACCGGAGCGTCACGCACATCCTCTAAGGTGCCCGGCGATGATGGCTCAAGGCGGATCGAGTGACCGAGCGAGCGACGGGTCGAGCGACCGTTCGGCGGAGCGACAGGGCGAGCGCGCCCACGGCCGCTCCGACGATGGCGCCGACGATCGCGCGTCCGAGCGGGCGTCCGAGCGGCGCGTCCTGGTGATCGAGGACGAGCCCGACATTCGCGACCTGCTGAGCTACAACCTGCAGACCGGCGGTTTTCAGGTAAAGACGGCCGACACCGCCCAGCGCGGTCTCGTCCTGTTCGAGAGCTTCGCGCCAGACGTCATCCTCCTCGACCTGATGCTGCCGGACCTGCCGGGCACCGAGGTCTGCCGTCGTATTCGCGCGCGAACGACCGGAACGCAGCCCGCCATCATCATCCTGACGGCCAAGGGGGAAGAGATCGACCGCGTCGTCGGCTTCGAGGTGGGGGCGGACGACTACGTCGTGAAGCCGTTCAGCGTTCGCGAGCTCCTGTTGCGCGTCAATGCGGTCTTGCGAGGACGGAGCCTCGCGGGCGCGGGGCCGCAGGCGCGACAGCTGGCGGGAGCGGCGGCTCTGGTGCCGGCGGAGCCGAGCCGGAAGAAGTTCACCGTCGGGCCGCTGCGCGTTGACGTCGACGGTCACTACGTGTTCGTCAAGCAGAATGAAATCCACGTGAGCGCGATCGAGATGCGACTGCTCGTCTACTTGATCTCCCATCGCGGTCGCGTCCGGTCGCGGGAGGATCTGCTGGAGGACGTGTGGGGCTACAAGCCGGGGGTCTCCACGCGCACCGTCGACACCCACGTCAAGCGCCTGCGCGACAAGCTAGGGTCCGCCGGCAGCCTCATAGAAACCGTGCGCGGCACGGGTTACCGGCTCGCCGACTCCTATCCCGTCATCGTGGAAGGGGAAGGTTAGCTCGAATTTGGTTGGGCCCGCATTCCCGCCCGCCCCTATTCGTCTCGCGACCCACCCTGCACCAGGCCCGGCAGCCTGGCGTCCCACGACGCCGTCCGGGCTGCCAGCCGATCGCAGAGCCAGGCCACGACGTCGTGGAGGTCGAGTAAACCGCGCAGCGCGCCCGAGGCGTGGATGACCGGCAGGGCCCGCGTTCCCAGGTTGCGCAGGCGGCGGAGGGCGTACCCGACGGCGTCGCTCTCCAGCAGCGTGTCCTGGCCCTTGGTCATGGCCATCCATACGGGTGAGCCGCCGGTGAGCGGCGGTGTGGCCAGCAGCCGCGCCAGGAGGTCACGCTCGGTCAGTACGCCCAGCAGCACGCCATGCGAAGCGACCAGCGCCGCGCCCGTCTTGCGATCCGCCATGAACTGCGAAGCCTCTTGCACCGTCCGTTGCGGCGCGAGAATCAACGCCGGCCGACGCGGAATTTCGTCGACGGGAGTCCGCAGGTCGTCCTCTAGCGCGGGAATACGGGCCAGGCTCTCGAGCAGCTCCGACTCGGTGAGGGGGGTGGTGGCGCGCACGTCAAAGTCAAACATGGTCGAATCCTTTCCTGGTCTACGTCAGCTCGTTGTTTGTAGAGCCAGATCGTGAACAGCCCAGGTGGCGCCCGCTTGATCGTTTGGTGACCTTTTTGAAACAAGCGACGCGAGGACAGGGTCGGGCGTCGGGCATCCCTTAGAGGAATACGATCTTGTGGCCGAACCGCTGGCGAAGCGCCTGGGTCGCGCCGCGCGCATCGACGACCAGGGCCGCCTGCTCCACGAGGCGGGCGTAGTCGACAGCGGTGTGGTCGGCCGCGATGACGACGCAGTCGTACCCGGCGATGTCGTCGAGGGGCACCCTCGTGAGCGTGTCGGCGCCCAGCCGCAGCAGGGGGACGAAGGGGTCGGCGTAGGCAACCTCGGCGCCCGCGCGTCGCAGGATGTGGATGATCTCGAGCGCGGGTGATTCGCGGATATCCTCGACGTCGCGCTTGTAGGTGACGCCGCAAACCAGCACCCGCGAGCCGCGCACCGACTGCTTCCGGTCGTTGAGGGCGCTGACGATCATCGTCGCCACGAACTCGGGCATCGAGCCGTTGATCTCGTCGGCGAGGGCGACGAACCGCGCCGTGTAAGCTAGGGTCCGCAGCTTCCACGACAGGTAGTGCGGATCGATGGGCAAGCAGTGCCCGCCGAGCCCCGGCCCCGGATGAAAGGGCATGAACCCGAACGGCTTCGTCGCCGCCGCGGCGATCACCTCGTTCGTGTCGAGGCCCAGGCGCGCGCACATCATGGCCACCTCGTTGACGAGGCCGATGTTCACAGCGCGGAAGGTGTTCTCCAGCAGCTTCACCATCTCGGCCGCATCGGTCGACGTCACCGGCACCAGCCGGTCGATGAACGTGCCGTAAAGGGCGGACGCCAGCGCCAGGCTGGCCGGCGAGATGCCGCCCAGGACCTTCGGCGTGTTTCGGGTCTGGAACTCCCGGTTCCCTGGATCCACGCGCTCGGGAGAGAACGCCAGAAAGAAGTCTTCGTCGTGCCGCAGCCCGCCCCGCGCCAGTCGCGGGAGCAAAGCCTCGCGCGTGAACCCGGGGAAGGTGGTGCTCTCGAGCACGATGAGCTGCCGGGGCCGCATGCGGGGCGCCAGCACCTCCGCCACGCTCATGATGAAGGAGTTGTCGGGATCCTTCGTCTTGTTGAGAGGCGTCGGGACGCAGATGACGATCACGTCGGCGGCACCCAGCGCGTCGGCGTCGCTGGTGGCGTCGAGCCGGCCCGCCTTCACAAGCGCCGCGACCTGGTCGGACGAGACGTCACCGAGGTAGGAATGGCCGCGCCGGAGGGCGTCGATCCTTTCGCGGGCCGTGTCGTAGGCGGTCGTCGGAAAGCCGGCGCGCGCGAGCTCGACGGCGAGCGGCAGGCCGACATAACCGGCGCCCACGACGACGACGCGCGCGCGCCGCGAGACGATGGCGTCCATGAGCGCGCCGCCCGCCCGCGGCGCCGCGATCGCGGGTTCGTCCTCGGCCATCGGGCGGCGATGGTTTCACGGGTCGCCGCCCCGGTCAAAGGCCCCGCCGACGCAACGGCGCCGCGAACGCGCGGATATAGTACGCGACGTGGCCGGTGCAGCCCCCGAGATGGTTCCGATGCCTCCCGACGAGCCGGAGGACCTGCTGGCGTGGGCGGCCGCCCACGGGATCGCCGATCGGCTCGACGACGTGATCATCGGCCCGAGCGCGCTGCCGGGCTCGTCGCTTCCCGGGCGAAATGGGGAATCGCTCACCTACCGGCAGATCCTGCTGGATCCGGCCCGATCCGCGGCGCTCCGCCGGTACTTCGACCCCGCCGAGACCGCTCGGGCGTTCTTGCACCGGCTGGCGAACCTCGCCACCGCGCAGCGCGCGGCGCGCGCGTTTCTGGAGGCCAACGGCCGCGATCCCGAGGATGAGGCGCTGGCGGCGTTCCTGACCCGTCTGCAAGGCGCGCGGGCGGAGCTGCTCGGGTCGCGCGAGGCCGCGCCCCGGCCAGTCGGGACCTACGAGGTGGTGGCCGTGTGGGTGGCGCGCGAGCCGGCGCCGATGTTGCTCTACGATGAGCTGCCGCTGACCCAGACGCGCAGCCGCGACGTGGGTGGCCACTTGTACAGCCACGAAGCCGTGGCGCTCTTGCTGCTGGGCTGGCGGGAAGAGGCCCTGCGCTTCGTACACCGCGGGGTCCGGTCCTCGCCGCGCGGCGAAGTGTCAGCGCTCGAACGACTGGGCGCGCTGGACGCGATGATCGACTTCGTGCGCGACCCCCGCCACGAGGCGGCCCACGAAACCCTCGCCGAGCTGTTGCGCTTGCCGGCGTGGCAGTTCGCCCTCGGCACGCTGGACGAGAGGCTCGCGCGCCTCGAGGCGGCCGGGCGGAGCGCGCGGCCGGGGGTGGAGGAGCGGATCGCGTTTCGCCTGACGATGCTCGGGATGGGGGCGCTCAACGTCGAGCCCGTGATCCAGAAGCGCAGCGGCGGGCGTCCGTTCTCGAAGGGCACGAAGTTGCCGTGGTTCGCGCTGCCGGACAGGCGCGACCTCACCGCGATCGACCGGCTCGCCTACCAGGCCTACGAAGATCGGTTCGCGCGCCGCTCGAACGCGTGGGGTGGCCCGCTGGCGCCGGGGCAGGTCTTCGGCGTGCTGCGCGCGCTGATGGACCACCCCGCGGTGTTTCTCGAGGGCGATCGTGCGGGCGCGCGCGTGGAGATCCGGCAGGGGCGACTGCGCCTGCGCTTCGTGACCGAGCCTGACGGCAGCTTGTTGGCGCGCTTCGATCTCCTCGATCGGACGATGCTGCCATCCGAGGTGGCGGCCGCCCTGGTCGATGACCACCACCTCATCCACGTGCATCGGCCGGAGGCCGTCGACGGCGGGAGGCAGGTGTTGCTGGCGCAGGTGAGCCCGCAGGCTGCGGCGCTGGTGCAGGCGCTCGCCGTGGCGCCTGCGCGCTTTCCAGCCGACGCGCATGATGCGCTCGCCGCGCGCCTCGAGTCCCTGCAGGAGACCGTCGACATCGAGTTTCCGTCGCAGTGGACGCGGTCCATCGGGCCCGCCGATGATCGCCTGGTGGCGCGCCTCGACCTGCTGGCGTCGGGGGCGCTGCAGGTTCGCCTGGCGGTGCGCCCGGTAAAATTCGGGCCGCTGTTCCCGCCCGGGGAGGGCCCGGGGCTGGTGCTGGAGGGCCAGGGGCGCGATCGCCACGGTGCGCGCCGCGACCGTCAGAACGAGCGGAAGGCAGGCCACGCGCTCGTCGAGCGGCTGGGTCTCGGAGGCGACGAGGAGCAGGAGACGTGGGGCTGGCGGGTGGGCGAGGGGGACCGCGCGCTCGAGGTCGTGGCCACGCTGAAGGACCTCGGCGACGAGGTGGTCGTGGAGTGGGCCGACCACGCGCGCTTGCTCTCGCTCGGCAGCGTGGGGCGGTCCGACATGCGCATGAAGGTGGCCGACCGCCGCGACTGGTTCGCCGTCGAGGGTGGCGTCGAGACCAACACCGGCGAGGTGGCGCCGCTGTCGGACCTGCTGGCCGCGATCCGCGAGGATCGCCGCTACGTCCGCGTGGGCGCGAACGGCTTCGTGCGCATCGAGGATGGCCTGCGCGAGGCGCTGGCGCGCGCGGACGCGGCCCTGTTCGAGGTGCGGGGCGTCGTCGAGGTGCCACAGGTTTCGAGCGACGCGCTGCTGGGCCTCGTCGAGCGAGAATCGCAGCTCGACGCGTCGGCGGCGTTTCTCGGCCTTCGGCGGCGCATGCAGGAGGGTGCCGCCGAGACGCCTCGCCTGCCCCCCGCCCTCGAGGCGAGGCTGAGGCCCTACCAGCTCGCGGGCGTGACCTGGCTCGCGCGGCTCGCGCACTGGCAGGCCGGCGCGATCCTCGCCGACGAGATGGGCCTGGGCAAGACGATCCAGACGCTGGCCGTGCTGACGGTGCGGGCCGGGCGGGGGCCGGCGCTGGTCATCGCGCCCACCTCCGTGGTCGCGAACTGGGTCGACGAGGCCGCCCGCTTCGCTCCGGAGCTGAAGGTGCGTGTCCACCGGGGCGCCACCCGCGCGACCGGGCTGCGCGCGCTCGGCCCCGGCGACCTGGTGATCACCAGCTACGCCATCGCCGTCCTCGACGCCGAGGCCCTGGCCGGCGTCCGATTCGCCACGCTGGTCATCGACGAGGCGCAGGCGGTGAAGAACGCCACGACCGAGCGCGCGAAGGCCCTGCGCGGGCTCGACGTCGAATGGCGCCTGGGCTTGACCGGCACCCCCATCGAGAACCACATCGGCGAGCTGTGGAGCCTGATGCGCGTGATCTCGCCCGGGCTGCTGGGGAGCTGGGAGCAGTTCCGCGCGCGCTACGCCGTCCCCATCGAGAAGTTCGGCGATGATCGCCGCCGGAAGGATCTGGCCCTGCTGCTGCGGCCGTTCGTGCTGCGACGAACGAAGTCCGAGGTGGCGCGCGAGCTGCCGGCGCGCACCGAGATCGTGAAGGTGCTGCGGCTGTCGGCGGAGGAGCAGGCGCTGTACGAGGAGCTGCGCCGCGCGACGATCGCCGAGATGGCGGCGGCGAAGAAGGACAAGGATCGCGACGCCGGCGAGCTGCGGTTCGTGCTGCTGGCCGCCCTCACCCGGCTGCGTCAGCTCTGCTGTCATCCGCGGCTCGTGTACCCGAAGACGCTCGCGGGCTCGTCGAAGGCCGCCTACCTGCTGGATCTGCTGGCGGAGCTCCGCACCGAGGGACACAAGGCGCTGGTGTTCAGCCAGTTCCGCAGCTTCCTCGACCTCCTGGCGCCGCGCCTGCGGATGCAGGGCTTTCGCACGCTGGTGCTGGACGGCACCACGCCCGTCGAGGCGCGCGAGCAGCGTATCGCCGCGTTTCAGGCGGGCGAGGCGGACGTCTTCCTGATCTCGTTGAAGGCGGGAGGGTTCGGCCTGAACCTGACCGCCGCCGATACCGTCATTCACCTCGACCCGTGGTGGAACCCGGCCGTCGAGGATCAAGCCACCGCGCGCGCCCACCGCATCGGACAGACCCGGCCCGTGACGGCGGTGCGCCTGGTGGCGCGCGGCACGATCGAGGAGGCCGTGCTCGGCCTGCACGCCGCCAAGCGCGATCTGGCGGCGGGAGTGCTCGAGGGCACCGACGCCGCCGCCTCGCTCGGGACCGACGACTTGATGGAGCTCATCCGACGCGCCCCGGATCCCGGCGCCGGCCGCGACGACGACGTGTGAGCCGAGGGTCCTTTCTAGTAGGGAATGTAAGGGGGGCGCGGGCGCTCGACGAACGCGCGCACGCTGGGGCGCTGCCATTGCGCCGCCACGAACGCCGTCAGCTTGGGCGGCAGCTCGTACCCGCTCGCGAGCAGGCGCTGCAGCATCATCGCGAGATCGGCGTCGGCGACGGTGAGCTCGTCGAACAGGGACGTGCGCCCGTCCGGGATGAACGCGGATGCGGCGGCGACGAGCTTTCGCGCGGCCGCCTGGCCCGCGTCCGACAGCGGCGCACGTGCCGGCTCATAGAAGATGCTGGAGGTGGGCCGCTCCTCGCGGATCGGCATGAGGTCGCTGCGCAGCCACGCCATGATCTGGCGTGCGCGGGCGCGGGCCTCGCGCGTCGTCGGCAACACGGCCCGGTATGCGGGAGGCGCGAACGTCTCCTCCAGGTACTCGACGATCGCGCTCGACTCCGAAAGCTGAAACGCCCCGTGCTCGAGCACCGGAACTCGCCCGGTCACCGACAGCGCCTGAAACGACGGCGCGGCCTGGGCGCGCTCGTGCAGGTTCACCTCGCGCGCCGTGAAGGGCAGCCCCTTCTCCGTGAGCGCCACGAACACCGAGAAGACGTACGGGCTGTTCCAGAAGCCGTCGACGTAGAGGGTCAGCGTGTCCATCGCCGTAGAATAGCCCACGGCGGCCGCGCGCGGAGTCAGCCTCGTTGTCTCCGCTCGAGGTGCACAGTCGACCCGTGACCCTGCCGTGCGGTCGCGCCCGAACGGATCCCCCGCGAGCGCTTCCGTGTGGACGGCGCACACCCACTCGCCTTCGCGCCGCACCCACGTCGACGAGTCAGCCGCCTCGAACTTGATGGCCTTCCCGTCGACCGTCAGCTCCTCGTGGACCTTGTAGGCGATCACAGCGACGTCGTCCGTGAGGGCGCGCGCGACCGGCTCCGAGAGCGTGAACGCGTCCAGCTTCCACTTGGCGCCGTCGAGCAGCTTGCCCATCGTCTTGCGATCCACCTGGCCCACGCCCTGTGCGCCGGTGACGATGCAGGGATCGGCGCTGAGCCGCATCGCCGTCTTGGAATCACCATCCTGCATGGCGCGCCAGTACAGATTCTCCAGCTCGAGAAGCTCGTTCACGAGCGATCCAGATGATGTGGTGGTCATGGCCTTCCTCCTTCCGAGAATCTGGGTTCCGACGGCGCCATGGCAAGACGTGACGTCTACGTCCGCCCATCGCGACCCCAGTCCTTGAACTATTCCGGCTCAGCGCCTTAGACTCCAAACCATGCCCCCGCAAATCAATGTTCCGGGGAATGGACACATCGGTCCAGCCTACGTTCCGGGAGTCTCCCTCCACTACCTCCCGTATACAGACGCGCGGTTCTTCACACGCTCAGGAGTGCGGTGGCGCTGATAGGCAATCGGATCATCGCTCACGCACCATGCAACCAAGCGTTCGCCGCGCTTCCAGGTCGACGAACTCTAATGGTTATCTGGAGGGATCCGCGAATCTGGATCAACTTCGACACCAGTCGGTCAGGCCAGGATTTCGGTGAGACAACAGGCTTTGACATTACAATTACCCAGTATGCGCTGACCCTCGGCCTCTGGACGACGGCCGCCACTCTGGTCCACGAACTAGCCCATGTAGATGGGGCTCCGGGTACGGACCGTCAGGCGGAGGACACGCTCCTCAAGTGCATGCTCCCTGGCCCCCACGATCCTACGATTCTTGGTCGCATCACATCTGCCACCAGCCGTCGTCTTGTATGACCGCCCACGGCTGTGCGTTCCTCGTAGGGGTCTTGTGCTTCGTGGCGTCGTCGCCGCCGGCGGAGGCGTGTCGGTGCGTCGAGCCGTCCGCCGCCAAAGCCTATGCTCTCGGAGACGTAGTTGTCGTCGGAAGAGTCGAATCGGTCGAGAAACACGGCGACCTGTTCGTCGCGACACTCGCTGTCGAGCGCGCGTGGAAGGGAGACGTAGCCAATCGAATCAGGATCGTTTTCGGCGGCACCTGCTCATTTGTACTCGAGACGCTGGAACGGTACCTTCTTTACCCGACACGCGCTGGGGACGGATCATACGGAATCCGGCGATGCCGGGGAGACCAGCTGTACGGGAGGGCCGCTCGGCCCCTCGCATGGCTGGGCAAGCATGGCAAGGCCTCCCTCGTCCGATGAGCCGTAGAAGACGGGTCGGTCTCTGCCCTGCGTTCGCGGGAGCGCCGCCACTGAGCGTTACGGCCCGTTACGAATTAGGCACTTGGACAACCCGAGGCGTGCCTGGACGTTCACTTCGTGACGGGCCGTTACGGTTCAGGAGTATGCATCGGCGTATGCACCCCGCTGGCCTTCTTGGCCAGGTGAGCTCACGGAGCGCCCTGCCCGGATAGCAGCGTGAGTCTGTAGGTCGGACGGATCCTCCGGGCCACTCCGTTGAACGCGAGGCGCTGCGTGATGTGCTGGCCCGGTTGGAGAGTGCCGCCCGGGAGGAAGACGCGGATGTAGGGGTCGCCGCCCTTGGTCGTCCCGCTGGCGTTGCGCAGCTGGACACCCCGCGGCAGCCCGCGAACGACGATCAGCAGGTGAGTGTCGACCACCGAGTCGCTGGTGTTGGTGAACTGGAACACGTCCTCCGCCGCCTGACGTGAAAGACCACTGCCGAGGCGATCGGCACGCACCTGACGGGTCACGTCGAGGAACTCCAGACCTTCATCGCGTCGCGAGAGTGGGTCGTCGTTGTCCACGGCGCGCCCGCTCAGCATCTGTCCATCCTTCGCGCCGAGCGCCGCCAGCTCCGGGTGATTCTTGGAATAGGTCAGGTCGACCTGGTTGGGTTGGAAGGCCTGGACGAACCCGGGATCGTAGAGACCGTTCTCCAGAAAGTCGGTGACGGCGTCGATCTGGTCGTCGTCGAGGCCCAGACCGCGCGGCGCCGTGCCGCCGCGAGGATGAGTGAAGCGAGGCTCGAGCGTCGGCGCCCCTCCGGCGAACTGTTGGTCCTGCGGGATGCCGTCATTGAAGTAGCTCACGACGTCACGCAGGTTGGTGAACGAGCCGTTATGGAAGAAAGTTCGCGCGTCCTTCAGCTGGCGAAGGGTCAGGCTGCGGAACTTGTAGGCGTGCTCGGGGTCGTGCGTGATCTCTTGCCGCCCGGTGTCCTCACCGTGGGCCAACGGACGTCCAGCGCCGTCGAACGCCAGGTGCCCGCGCCGCAGGGCGTTCAGCGCCTGAACGGGGTGGTCGCCGATGCCGAGGTTGAAGAAGTTCTCCTCGACCAGCTGGCCAATACCAGCGAGGTCAGGATCGTTCGGCTGCTTGTTGAACATCGGGCCGCTGTGGCAGCCGAAACATCCGGCGCCGCCGTTCTCCGCCTTGGTGAAGAACAGCCGGGCTCCGCGCTGCTGGCGTGGGGAGAGCGCGTCCTCGCCCGCCACGAACCGATCGAACGGGGTGTTCCGGGTGACCGCAGTGCGCAGGAACGTTGCCGTGGCCCGCAACACCGTGTCGTCGTTCACGAGCGTGTCCAGGTCCGCCTGGCAGGTCCCGGACGGGTCGGTCATCTTGCAGGCCTGGTAGCCCTGCGCCTCGTCGGGGAAGGCTTGCCGGAACAGCTCCACGAAGGCCGGGATCCGCTGGAGCTCCGACGACTCGAAGTCCAGCATCCGGTGCGCGTCGAGAAGGAGGAGCGTGAGGTTCTCCTGCGCCGGGTCATTCAAAGGATTGAGGCCGCCTGGAAGGGTGTTCGACTCCCCCGCGAAGCCCCCGAACAGAAGACGGTTGTTGAAGGCAAAGCCGATCATGGACGGAGACTGGCGTCCCACGCTGTCGAGCTGATCGAGGCGGCCCGTCTCGAGGAGCGCGGTCGGCAGCGGGTCGGCCTTCTGGCGCGCCGGCGTGGCGACCTCGAGAACCCCGCCGACGCTGTAGATGTCGGTGAGCGTCGGCAACGCGTCGACCCCCGTGTCGCCGTCGAAGAGCCGGACTCCGGGAAGGTACGCCGGGGCGCGCGGAATGAGGCTCTTCTGGGGCCGCCGACGGACGACGTAGTTGCCGTCCTGGTCGGTGTAGCCGCGGCCTTCCCCGCCGACGTTGAAGTTGAGCACGGTGCCGGCCTTGCCCGCGGCTTCGCCCAGGTGGCAGCTTCCGCATGAGCCGGTGCTCTTGGTCGAGCTCACGACGGCCTGCACGTTCGGGTTGGAGTCCACCACCGTTCCGCCGAAGGCCGTTCCGGCAGGAAGGTCCCTGGGCTCGCCGTCGCGGATGGGCGGGTTCACGCTCGTGTTGATGTTGATGCGCGCCGTCCGGACCGGGTCGTGGAACAGCATCTTTCCCAGAAAGCGCTTCGCCTCCGTCGTCTTGTAGCGACCGGGGCGGCTCGGATCCTCCGGCGGTAGCGGGATGGCGGCGTCATCCGCCGGCACCTTCAGCTTCTCGATCCCGCCGACTTGCCGCGCGATCAGCGCGCGCAGCGAGGCGGAACCGGGGCGAAGCTCGTCGCTGGCGCGCGCGACGCCGCTCTCCGGGCTGTCGTCCATCCCGGCCTGGCATCCCGCCAGGAGGAACAGCGCCAGGGCGCTCGACGCGAAAGTTGTAAACAGGGTTCGATCGATCCTTGCTTTGAGCATGGTCATACGGCTCCTCCCGGCGAGCAATACATGCGGTCGCCGCCACGGTCCCGAGTGCACTCGTTGATCAGCGGGAACGCTCGGATCGCTCCCGCTCTGCCGAACATTCGGTCCGCCGTCCTACGCCAGCACTCGCCGCCGGTTTCACCCGATTCCCATCGAGAGCGGGTGACACTTTGGCGCGCGCGTCGGTGCCGAGAGGGGACAGACCGGCACGTTGAACGACGCACGATCGACCGGACCAGCGCCGAGCGAGGGTGGCGCGCGCATTGCTGGATCCTACCGGGCCATGGACCGCTCCCTCGTCGGCACACTGCTTCTCGGCGTCGTGTTCATCCCGTACATCGTGGAGGTGGCGCTTCAGCTTTGGCAGCAAGCTCGATTTCTTGCCGCGCTCCCGGATACGGCGCGCTCATCCCTTCCCCCCCACCCCCGCCAGCCTTGGCTGGCGTTTCTGGGCTCGCTCCGGTTCCAGTTGGCGCTCTGGCGGTACATCCGACACCTCGACGCGGACGAGCCAGACTCCATCGCGGCGCTGAAGCGCCGGATGCGAACCAGCCTTCGTCGTGAGCTCGTCTGGGCCGTCGGCGGTCTGGCAGTGCTGTCCACGCTCGTCGCGTCCGGATGGCGGCCGCCGTGGCCGTGAGCGCATCAGCGATTCGGATTGCTCGCCAGGTGCGCGAAGGGATCCACGAAGGGATCCACGAAGGGATCATCGAAGGGATCATCGAAGCGCGTGATGCTGACGATCATGCCAGCCGAGACGCCGATCATGACGCCTGGCCGACCAAGCGGGGAGATTCACCCCTCACGATCCAGCTTCCAACTCGACCGGCGCGGTCCGGGTGAGCGCCGCGCGAATACGCCGCCAGAGGGGGCCTCGGGCTTCGCTCGAGCGTCGACGACGATCGACCACGAACTCCCTTCGCGCGATCTCGGAGATCCACGGGCACGGATCCGCTCCCTCGACATAGGAGGACCGACGCTCGTGCAGGACTAGAAAGGTCCGATCCAACAGAGCCTCCGCCCGTTGCCGATCGCCGCTCCACGCGATCAAGTCCCCGAAGATGGCCGGCGCGACCCGGTCATAGAGACGCTCGAAGGCCTCGCGCTCACCGCGACAGTACCCGAGCATCAGCGCCCTCGCCCCGCCCTCATCAGCACCGTCGCGGTCGTCAACGCCACCGCATTTTCCCGTCGTCATAGTAGGCCCTTTCCTGTCCGGTCCGGTCGGAAACTGGTCCAACAATTGCCCCGCCTATGCGGGTCGCCCGTCGACAATCCATTACAACTATTCTTCCTAGCGGGATCCTCAGGCGACCAACCTTGGCGGGGATCCCCTAGATCTCGCTGACTTGTGCCAGTTTCGAGACGCGCCCTCGGAGAGCCGATGCCGACATGACATCCCTCTACGACACAAAGCCGAAATTAGAATTGTAACGTTCTTGCCCGGGCCGGCACTCAGAGAGACCCAAACTCGCGCCAGCCCCTGCGGGTCCGGAGCGCGCGGGGTCGAGCCTCGAGGCAACACGCGTGTACGTGAGAACCAGCCACGGGGCGGAACCATCGCCCGTGTCGCACTGGGCGACTCGCTTCGCATTTGCGCTTCTGATATCAACGAGTGCGGAGCGGAGCTTGGACCAGAGGGCTGGCAGCGAGGATCGAGCCGTCATCGCCGCGTTGGCAGCGGGAGACGAGTCCGCGTTCGTCGCCTTCGCGTCCGCTCACCATGGGTCTCTCATGAGACTGGCGCGGATGTGGGTCAAGAACGAGGCGCTCGCCGAGGAGGTCGTGCAGGAGACCTGGCTCACGGTGCTCGAGAACGCCGGCAAGTTCGAGGGTCGCTCGACGCTCAAGACCTGGATTTGCGGAATCCTGGTGAACCTGGCCCGGGCCCGACTGCGCAAGGAGGGCCACTCGGTTCCCTTGTCGTCTCTGGGAGAGCCGGACGAGCCCGCCGTCGACCCGAGTCGATTCAGTCCACCGGGCGTGCCATGGGAGGGTCACTGGTGGCCTCCCCCCAACCCGTTCCCCGAAAGTCCGGAGGCTCACGTCTTGAACGCGGAGTTGCGCGCGGGTCTCGAGGAGGCCATCGCGAAGCTGCCACCCACGCAGCGCGAGGTGATCGTCCTGCAAGACATCGAGGGGTTTCGTTGCGAGGAGGTCAGCGAGATCCTGGGGCTCACGAGCACCAACGAGAGGGTCCTCTTGCATCGCGCGCGGGCGAAGGTGCGGGGGATGCTGGAGCGGCACTACGAAGGGAGGGTGTCGTGAGCGTCCGCGATCTGGTGTCTCTGAGTTGCAAGGAGATCGTCGAGCTGGTCACCGACTACCACTGCGACGCGCTCGACGCAGCCGACCGCGCCACGTTCGAGCAGCACCTGTTCGGATGCACGTGGTGCATGACGTACTTGAAACAGGCCGACCGGGCCATCGAGTTGACGGCGCTGCTGAGACAACCGGCGGAGCCGGTGCCCGTCGACAGGGGGAAGCTCGTCGCGCTGTTCCGAAGCTGGCGGAAAGACCGAGGAGGGAGGGGCGGATGAAGCTGTTCAAGTTTCTCCAGCGTGGCACGATGGGCCCCTTGACCGGCTTCGTCTGGGAGCCGAACGTGTGGGTCGAGGCGCCAGGGCCCCTCGCTCTCTGCCGAAGCGGCATCCATCTGCTACGGCCACGCGATCTCGCGCACTGGCTGCACGAGGAACTGTGGCGGGCCGAGGTCGACGGGGATTGGATCGAGGGGGCAGACTGCGTCGTCGCGCGGCGTGCGCGCCTCACCGAGCGCATCGATGGCTGGTCTGGACGAGACGGCGAGCAATTCGCCCAGGCTTGTCACGATCGCCTTGGCGCGCGCCGCGACGAGGCGATCGATCCGGCGACGCGCGAGCATCTCGCGAACTATCAGTGGGCCGTGAACTGGCACATCGAGCACAAGAACACCGCGATGGCGGGGTACGTGTCCGCGCTGGGCTTGGCGCAGCTGGCAAAGGATGAGCCGCCGCTGGAAGCTTTCCGGCGCGAGCGCGCCTGGCAATCGGATTGGCTCGTCCGTGAGATGCGGCTGATCTGACGCGTCGGCGCAGAGCACCCCCCCCGATATTTCGTGGCCCCACGAAATATCGGAGCTGACCCTTCGTGGGTTCCTCTGCGTGGGCTCCACAAAGACCGCGGGAAATGGCCTGTCCGCGGGCCTCGACCGGCGGCCTACGGTTTGCTGGGTAGACGAGCGCCATGTTGAGAATCACCAAGCGGGCAGCCGCGACCCGGGGTCAGAGCTTCGATCTCGAAGGGCGCCTGGTTGGACCGTGGGTCGACGAGCTGAAGCGGGTGCTGGATGGCGCCGAGTCATCGGCCGCCGTGACCATCGACGCCCGGGGTCTGGCGTTCGCCGACCGCGCCGGCGTCGAGCTTCTGCGCAGGCTGCGCGACGGGGGCGTCGACATCGTGGGGGCGTCGAGCTTTGTCGATGCCTTGATTGGAGCGGGCCGGGGTGGCGGCGAGGAGGACAGGAATGTTGGGTGACAGCAACACCGCCGGGGATGATTGCGCGCGCGCCATCGCGCTGATGGGCCGCTATTGCGACGGCGAACGGAGCGCCTTCGACCATCTCTACACCTCGCTGGCGCCGCGCCTCCTCGGCTACCTCACAGGGCTGGTGAAGGACCGGGCGACGGCCGAGGACCTCCTTCAACTGACGTTCATCAAGCTCCATCAGCACCGCGACGTCTACATCCGCGGCGCCAACCCCATTCCATGGCTGTACACGATCGCCCACCGGACTTGCCTCGATGAGATCCGACGGCGAAGGCGCTCCCGGATCCGGATCAGCGTGGATGGGGAGGCGCCGTACGAGTCTGCGGTCGATATCACGGGCGCGGCCGAGGCTGGCGACTCCGAGCCGGACCAAGGAGCCATCGCGCGCGGCATGGAAGCACTGGAAAGCCTCCCCGAGATGCAGCGGCAGGCGGTGCTGCTGACGAAGATTCACGGACACAGCAGCGCCGAAGCCGCGTCGATCATGGGCACCACGGTGGGGGCCATCAAGCTACGCGTTCATCGGGGCTACGTCACCCTTCGCCGCAAGCTCGCCGCCGAGGACGGGGTCCTGGACGTGGGACCAACCAACATCGCCGAGCTCGCGCGCGAAGAGTCACGCCTGTGACCCCCACATCGGGGCCGGCCTCAGGATTCACGGGGGGAGCCGCCAGGACGCCTGAGGCCCAGCTTCTTGATACGGCTGCGCAGGGTGTTGGGGTGCATCCCCAGGACGCGCGCCGCCCCGCGCTCACCCTCGATGATCCAGCTCTGTTGCACCAGCACCGATTCGATGTGCCGGCGCTCGACATCGGTCAAGGTGTCGCCGCCTGTGGGCGACGCCGCCACCACTTGCGAAGCGGGAGGCGCCAGGTGTTCGGGCGCGACAATATCGGGTGCGACGGTGAGGGTGTCGCCCCGCGACAGGACGACCGAGCGTTCGATGACGTTCTGCAATTCGCGAATATTGCCGGGCCAGGGATAAGAGCGGAGGCGCTCCATGGTCTCGGGCGTGATCCGTCGAACGGGGCGGTCGAACTTCTTGGCGAACTTCTGAAGGAAGAACTTCACCAGCAGCTCCACGTCGCCCGGCCGCTCGCGTAACGGCGGAATGGCGAGGGGAACGACGTTCAATCGATAAAACAGATCGCTGCGAAACTTGCCCGCCTTGACCGCGGTCGCCAGATCTCGATTGCTCGCCGCGATGACGCGCACGTCGACCTTGGTGCTGGTGCTGCTTCCCACCGGCTCGAACTCCCGCTCCTGCAGGACCCTCAGCAGCTTCACCTGCGCCTCGAGCGGGAGCTCGCTGACCTCGTCGAGGAAGATCGTGCCACCGTCCGCCAGCTTGAAGCGACCCTCGCGGGGACCGAGGGCCCCCGTGAACGCGCCCTTCACGTGACCGAACAGCTCGCTTTCGACCAATCCGGCGCTGATGGCGCCGCAGTTCACCTTCACGAGCGAGCGGGCCTTCCGCGCGCTGCGGTCGTGGATGGCCCGCGCGATCAGCTCCTTCCCGGAGCCCGTCTCCCCCAGAATCAAGACGGTGGAATCGAGCGGGGCCACCTGGTCGACCTGCCGCAGGACGTCCTGCAGCGCCGGACTGTCGCCGACGATCTCGGAGAAGTTGTGCTCCCCTCGGATCTCCTCCTGCAGGTACTGGTTCTCCGCCTGCAGCCTCGCCTTCAGCTCGGCGATCTCCTCGAACGACCGCATGTTCGAGAACGCCAGCGCCAGCTGATTGCTCACGTCCCCCAGGAAGGCAGCGTCTCGGTCGGTGAATCGATTCGGCGTGGTGCTGCCCAGCGTGATGGTGCCGATGCAGCGGCCGGCCAGGATCAGCGGCGCCGTGCACAGCGACCGCACGCCCTCCTCGTAGAGACGATGCTCGGGGGTGAACTGCCGCTCTTGCTCCAGATCGCGGCGCAGGAGCGTGCGCCGGTGGTCGAACACCCAGCCGACGTGGCTATCCTTCCGATCGAGGGCGATCCCGACCGGGTAGTTCCGCGGGGGAAGCTGGCCTTCGAGGGCCAGGATTCGCAACACGTCGGTCTTCGGCTCGTGCAGAGCGAGCGCGGCCCGGTCGAACGGCACCACCCGCCCCAGGGACTCGGAGATCGCGCGCAGCAACGCGTCCTGGGTCAGGTTCGAGATGATCGCGTTGTTGACATCCAGAATCGCGCGCTCCCGTTCGGCGGCACGCGCACGCTCGAGCTCGGCGCCCGCGCGCGACGCGAACGTCTCGACGACCGAGAACAGAAGGCGATCCTCGTCCATGGGACGATCGTGGGTCACCACGAGGTGGCCGATCACCCGCTGCCCGGCGTCCATGAGCGGCACGCCCAGGTAACTTACCGGGGCGTGCGCACCGGCCGCCTCGAGCTTGGGGAAGATCTCGGCGAGACGCGAAGGATAGAAGCACGTTCGACCTTCCACGACGTCCAGGCAGGGCGTGCCCTCCAGGTCGTACTCGAAATTGTCTCCCGGATGTCCGTTGTTCCAGACGCCCAGCGACCGGGCCCGCTGGCCGGGGAGGCACTCCGCCACGAACGCATCGCGCACCCCGAGCGCCGTCGCAAGGTGCCGCACCAGCGACCGAAAGAAGTCCCCGCCCAGCGTCGCGGCGGTGCTCTCGGTGAGGGCGCGCAGCAGCTGGTCGGCACGCTTCCAGGCGGTCACGTCCCGCGCAACGGCCAGCAGCATGTCCGGTTTGCCATCGGCTCCGCGCAGCGGGCTCACCACCACGTCCCACCAGGTCGACCGCCGGGTGTGCTGGGTCGAGAACAGCCCGACGAAGCGGCCCACCGATTCCTGGCGTGCGACCTGCACCGCGGTCCGAGCGGACTCGCGATCGGCCCCTTGCCACAGGTCCGGCCAGGGCGAATTCAACACGGCCGTCACATCGACGATGTCCAGAGCCGCCATCCCGCCCGTATTCATCGACAGAAGACGCCCTTCAAGATCGAGCACGCTGATGCAGTCGTGGCTGCCTTCGATGATGCTCGCCTTCAACGCGTCGGCGGCGCGCAACGCCAGCAACTCCCGGCGCAGCTCGGCGGAAGGACGGCCGTCCCCTCCCTCCTGCATCCCCGCACCGACACCTGCCGCGATCAACGACGTCGCTTCGTCGGACGGTGGCAGGCGCTCGCCTTGCTCCGGTCGCGCCACCACGCTCTCTTACCCGGCGGCTCCCGGAAGAAGCAAGTCTCCCGACGGCGCCACCAGGAGGTCCGCGGTCGCCCAGGACCACAGCCAGCCGAAGGCCTGCGCCGACGCTTCTTCCGTGGGCCTCCAGGACGGCAAGGTGTCGCACACGACGCCGAAGCTGGTGCCCGCGGCGACGAGCTCCAGCACCTGCCGCTCGGACTCCGCCAAGACACGGTGACAAACGTTGGCGTCCTGACGCCAGATCAGCAACGATTCACCGGCGGCGCCCTCGGGCACGGCGGGCCCGGCCACCTCCGCGGAAGCAGCTTGGCCCCCGATGCGCTCCCAGAAGTCGGCGATCGCGAAGTCGACCGTGATGAAGCGATGAGCCGCGACGAGCTTCAGGGGAAGTTGCATGAAGGCATCCGTCGGCCAGCCGCGGAGCGCGTCGATCGTCAGGAGGGGCTCGTCGGCAGCGTCGAACACATCGCTGCGCGCCCACTCCAGCCGGGCCAGGTCCGCCAGCGACGCGCTGCCTTGCCTGTCTTCCAGCCAGTCGGGAAGGTGGGCGCCGACGAAGCGCAGCGACGGGTGGCGGGATGGATGGTCGGTGACATAGGCGAACGCCAGATCGGCGAAGACGTCGGGCCCGAGGAGCTTCGCCAGGCGTGGAAACTGCGATTCCAGGGCCTCGGCGATGCGGGCGCGGTACATGTGCGCGTAGATGTGAATGCGTTCCTCCGCGCTGGCGCGGCCATCCGAGATCACCAGCGCTTCGGCGGGCGGGGTGAAGGCATGAGGCGACGCCTCCGTGATCAGCGCCAGGAGCGCCGTCTGGCTCGACGGCAGAAGCCGCCGCCGCGGCGATGGAACAGCCCCCTGGCGGGCGAGCGGCTCAAGCGGCATGTCGGCGCTCCCCGGAGACCGCCGCGAGAGGCGGCCTTGCCCCGCCTCCGCGGATTCCGTTCAGCGCCGTTCGCGCGCGGCCGGCGGCGATGGCCAGCTCGTCCTCCAGGCGCTCGAACGCCGGAACGTTGGCGTCCCACTCGATCATGGTCGAGCGAATTCCAAACCGAGCCACCGCGGACGAATAGAGGTCCCACACCTCCCGGCGCACCGGCGCGTCGTGCGTGTCAATTAAGAGCTGGTCCTGAACGGAGTGACCCGCCAGATGAATCTGAGCCACACGTTCGCCGGGGATTCCCGCCAGATAGGCGCCCGGATCGAATCCCTGGTTGTGGGCACTCACGAAAACGTTGTTGATATCGAGCAGCAGACCGCAGTCGGCGCGCCGCGCGACCTCGGCCAGAAACTCCCACTCCGTCATCTCCGCACTCTTCCAGGCCAGGTAACTCGATGGATTCTCGAGCAGCAGCCGGCGGCCGAGACTCTCCTGCACGGCGGACACCCGGGCCACGATGTGTCGCAGCGCCTCCTCGGTGTACGGGATGGGCAGCAGGTCGTGGGCGTACATGCCGTGGGCCGAGCCCCAGCACAGGTGATCCGAGATCCAGGCGGGCTCGACGGCCTTCGCCAGCGTGTCCAGTTGATTCAGGTAGTCGCGGTTGAGCGGGTCCACCGACCCGATCGACAAGGACACCCCGTGCAAGACGACGGGGTAGTCGCGGCGAACGGCTTCCAGGACGCGGCGTGGGTTACCGCCCGGGCCCATGAAGTTCTCGGATATCACCTCGAACCAGTCGACGGCGGGCCGGCTCGTGGTGACGTGGCGGTAGTGCTCCCGCCGCAGGCCGAGCCCGAACCCCAGATTGGGAAACAGTGGCGTCTTCATGTGCGCTCCGATCTTCCGTCGTGGTTGGCATGGACCGAAGAACGAGATGATGGGGCGGCGTCGGCTGGACGTCGGCGCCGCCCCATCGTCCCGAGAGGCGGCGAGCTACTTGGCCGGAGGAACAATCTTTCCGCCTTTGGCCAGGCAGTTTTCCTTGGAGGTCTTCGTGTGCCCCTGCCCCTTGCAGCCGTTCTTGCCGGCGCAGGCGTGCCCGTTGCCGTGGCACGATCCCGTGCCCTTGCACGAGTTGATGCCGTCACACGTGACGTCGTCGGCCGCCTTGGCGGTCGAGATGCCCGCAACGCCCGTCGCGAAAAGTCCGGCCACCGCGGTGGCAATCATGGCTCCCTTGATCGTCATGTCGTTTCTCCTGGTCTTGGTTCTTGTCGAAGGTTTCCGGCTGCTTGCCGGCGTGATGGGTTTCGCTGGCAGTTACGTCCTCGCCAGCAAGGAGTTACGGGCAGCGGCAAAAATTTGTTCGGCCGGCGCCGCTGGCGTGACCCGACCCTGCGGCGGGTGCGCCGCCACGGCCGTTTCCTGTTTCGGCGGGTCCGCAAATAGATGCGTTCGCGCGCGCGAGCTCCGCGTAACCCAGGGTCATCGCCGGCGTATGCACCGCGGGTGACGACGACATGAATCAAGAGCCGCTGAACGAGAACCCGGCATCCCGGGAGGTGGAGCGCAAGCTACCCAGGACAGGAACCCACCCCGGAAGTAGGGCCCCGCTGGCCGCGCTGCTGTTCTTCGTGGGGCTGTCAGGCGCCGTCGCGGTGAGCGCCCGTCCGGCGGACGCTCCGAAGGCCGCTGAAAGGGGCGCGCTCGTCGAGGCGGTCGACGCGATTGGCATCACGGTCGGCGACATCGACCGATCGATCACCTTCTATCGCGACGTTCTCGGTTTCTCCTTGGTCCGGGACGACGAGGCGTCCGGGTCGGCGCTGGAGCGATTGACGGGCGTGTTCGGGGCGCACGTGCGCAGCGCCCGCCTGACGCTGGGCGAGCAGGCGCTCGTCCTGACCCAGTACCTGACCCCGCGGGGGCGTCCCATTCCCCCGGACAGCCGCAGCAACGATCAGGGCTTTCAGCACGTCGCCATCGTCGTTTCCGACATGGAGCGCGCCTATCGACAGCTTCGCCAGCACCGTGCCCGGCTGGTTTCCACCGAACCGCAGACCCTTCCCGCCTGGAACCGGGCGGCGGCTGGGATCAAGGCCTTCTACTTTGCCGATCCCGACGACCACACGCTGGAGATCATCTGGTTCCCGGCGGGGAAGGGCGATCCGCGCTGGCAGAAGAGCGCCTCCGCTGGCGCCAATGGCCCGCTGTTTCTGGGCATTGATCACACCGCCATCGGCGTGGGCGACACCGCGCGCAGCCTTCGGTTCTACCGCGACACGCTCGGTTTTCGCGTCGCCGGCGAGAGCGAGAACTATGGAACGGAACAAGAGCACCTGAACGCCGTCGCCGGCGCGCGCCTGCGGATCACCGCGCTGCGGTCGAAGAACGGCCCGGGCATCGAGCTCCTCGAGTACCTGAGCCCGCGGGACGGACGGCCAGCCCCCGCCGACCTGCGCGCCAACGATCTCTCCCACTGGCAGACCGTGCTGCGCGCGCGCGATCTCGAGGCCACCCTGGGCGCCGCGACGGCGGCCGGCGCCAGCGCCGCGCCAGGACGGGCCATCGATTCGCCGGACGCCGCGTTTGGTGCCCACCAAGCGGCCCTCGTCAACGGTCCCGACGGTCACGGCTTGATGCTGGCCCGCTGATCCGCGACTCCCGCCCATTTCCCCTCCCCCTCTCGAGGTTAAACTGAGTCACATGACGTTTCCGCCCAGCAACGACGCCCCCGCCCTCCACGGGCTGAAACGAACCGCTTCTCCCCGGCCGTCAGCTCAGCTGCTGTCCGCCTTGGAGGACATGCGACCGGTCCGCACGCGGGTTCCCGCTCGAACCCTGGTTCTGGTGGCCGCCGCCGCTCTGATCTATCCGGTCTACGCTTTTGCGATGTTTCCGTTGCGTCGAGATCTCGGCGCCTTGCCCGCCGCCTGGGTCGCGACCATGGCCGTCGTGTGGGCCTGTGGCTTTGCGCTCCCGCTGCTGCTCGCTCTCTTGCCGCGACGGGGGCAGGTGTTGCCCGACAGCGCGCGCGCGGGCGCGGCGGCGGCGCTCGCCGCGGCCACGTTGATTCTCGTCGGGCTCTTGTTCACGATCGATGCGCCGGGGCGAACCGTCGTGCCGCAGGGACGCTGGGCGGGGTTTCCGGGCCTGTGGTGGCACTGCGTCTCCTTTGGTCTCAAGGTGACCGTGCCAACGATCTTCGTGGCGGCGCTGGCCCTTCGGCGCTTGGGCGTGGTCAGCCTGGCGCGCCTCGGAGCGGCGATCGGCGCCTCCGCCGGGGCGCTGGCCGGCCTGACCCTGCACGGCCTCTGCCCGTACGGCGGAGGCGTTCACGTCGGACTGGCTCACGGAGGCGGCGTTCTGGTCGGGGCTCTCCTCGGGGCGCTGTGGCTGCCCTTGATCGCGGGGACCAAGCGCGCGTAGCGCGTTACCTTTGCGCGGCGCAGGCGTAGTGGTCACACCAGACCACCCATGCCGAAGGCGCACCGCACGTTCCTGACCCTGCCCCGGTTCTTCGCCCTCATCGTCGGTGGGCTGGCCGCGCTGTCCGCTCTGGTGCTGGTCCTCGCTGTTCGAACCGCCAGCGAAGCCGTCGTGCGAACGGGAGAGGCGGCCCGGGTCGCGCGGGCCTCCCAGGTGGCGAACGCGGTCGAGACCGAGCTCGGCGTCGCCGAGCGCGCCGTGGAGGATTTCGAAACGGCGCTCGGCGCCCGACTGGTCGACGACCATGATCCTCAGTCGCTCCACCGGTACCTGGCCGCCGAGCTCATCGCGCTCCGGAACCTGACCGATCTCACGCTGACCACGGGAGCCCTCCTTCACTACGACGACGACGGGCAGGCCGTGCTGGCCCCGGAAGGGAGGCGCCAGATCTCGCTCTACCGCGACAGCGTCGGCGCCACCCGCGATCGGCTGCTCGACGACGTCGCCCCAGGAAGCGCAACGGATCCGACCCTGCACGACACCTTTCGGGCCGCCGCCAACCGCGATGCGCGCGGCCAGGCGTTGTGGAGCGATCTCGCCTACAGCGAGCTCGACAGCGCACTGCCGGAGCCCCAGCGCCGCAAGACGATGACGGTGCAAAAAGCCATTTTCGTGACAGGTGGCGACGCGCCGTCGGGGCGGTTCGTAGGGGTGCTGCGAGCCGGGATCGTCAGCGATACCCTCGATCGGATCGGCCCCGCCCGTCCGGCTCATCGCGTGGGGGAGGACGGGCTCAGCCCGTCCGAGCCCGCCGCGGGAGGGTTTGGGAACCCCATGGGGTTTCCCATCACAGTTGACCCTCACCGATTCTTCATCTGCGACGTCTCGGGGAGGCTGGTGACCCGCCTGGCGCCCGGCGACCGCTACGGAACCGTCGACGCCGACGGCAAGCCGGACCCCGATGGAGATCTGCGGGTGTTGCCCGAGGCGGTTCCCCCTGCCGTCGCCGCCGCGCTGGCCATCGCGCGCGGCGGCGGAACCGGAGGCAAACGGATGGTCGTGGGGGGCGCGCCCTATTTCTTGACCCTGGCTCCCCTCGCCGAGGGCCGCGCCCAGCAGTGGCTGGCGGGGGTGGTGGTCCCCGAGAGCTACTACGTCGGGCCGCTGGCCCGAACCCGCGACCGGCTGTTGATCGTCCTCGGACTGGTCGTCGCCGCCAGCGCGATCGCGGGTCTGGTCGGCGCCCGCACAGTGGGCCGGGGGGTGCGGGCCCTGGTCAGGTCGACCGAGGCGATGCGCCTGTTCTCGTTCGAGGCGACACCCGCCGGCAGCGCCTCGCCCTTTGGCGAGATCCGGAGCGCGCTCGAGAGCGTCGAGCGCGCCAAGACGGCGCTGCGCGCGATGGTGAAGTACGTGCCCATCGACCTCGTCCGGCGGCTTTACGAGAGCGGTCGCGATCCGGTGCTGGGGGCCGACCTCACGCAGGTCTCGCTGATGTTCACGGACATCGCCGACTTCACGACGCACGCGGAGAAGCTGCCCCCCCGGCTGCTGGCGGAGGCGCTGGGCCGCTACCTGGAGGCGGCGACCCGGGCCGTAGAGTCGACGGGTGGTACCGTTGACAAGTACATCGGAGACGCGCTGATGGTGCTGTGGAATGCCCCCACGCCCGTCGCCCGCCACGCGGAGGCCGCTTGCCGGGGCGCCATCGCCTGCGCAGCGGCGACGCGCGCCCTTGGAACGTCCGCGCCCTGGCAGGCGGCCGGGCTGCCGCCCTGGCGAACCCGCTTCGGCCTGCACACGGATCACGTGCTGGTGGGAAACTTCGGCGCGCCCGAGCGCCTGAGCTACACGGCGATGGGCGACGGCGTGAACCTGGCCGCCCGCCTCGAGGGCCTGAACAAGATCTACGGCACCACCATCCTGGTCAGCGAGGACGTGGCGCAAGCGGCGGGGGACGCCTTCGTGTTCCGCCAGGTCGATCGGGTGGCGGTGAAGGGAAAGGCACGGGCAGTTGCCGTGCTCGAGCTGCTGGGCCTCGCCGGAGACTCGATCGCCGAAGCCCAGCGACCCGTCGTCGCCGCGTACGAAGCGGCCCTGGCCGCCGCGCTCGACCGCCGCTTCGAACAGGCCTCCCGGCAGCTGGCGACATTGCGAGCGGCGTTTCCGTCAGACGGTCCGGCCGCCGTCCTCGCCGAACGCTGCCGCGTATGGCTCGCGGATCCGCCGCCGGCCAGCTGGGACGGAACCTGGGCCGCGACGACGAAGTGAACAACGGGCGGGCACCTCATGACGATCCTCCGGCTCGATCACGTGAACCTTCAGACCGCTCGCCTCGCCGAGCTCACCGCGTTCTATCGGGACGCGGCCTCACCGGCCTGACACGGACTGGCGAAGCGCACCCCGAAGCCATCGGGATCCGCGATGATGAAGTCCCTGAGGCCGTACCCGCGATCGTCGATGGGCGTGATCACCCGACTGCCCAGCTCTCGCGCTCGCTGCCAGCATGCATCGACGTCCGGGACCATGATCCGAACGTTGGCCGCCGCGAACGCGAGGAGCGGGCCTGGCTCGGCCGCGACCCCTTCGGGAAACGCCGTGCCCTCTGCCAGGAACAGCCGGTGGCCCTCCCAGGTCAGCTCGACGAAGTCGCCTCCGTCGCGCCACAACTGGAACCCCAGGCTCACATAGAACGCGGTCGACCGGCGGATGTCCCGGGCGACGATCTCCGTCACCAGCTGCTCCTCCGGAATGACGAATCCATTCATCTGTCGTGGCGGCCGGCGAAGCCGCCCTAACCCCCGGTCTCGAACCCCGGGTACAGCGTCATGCCGCCGTCGACGTAGATAGTCGCCCCGGTGACGTAGTCCGAATCGTCGGAGGCCAGCCACACCGCCGCGCGCCCCAGCTCCGCCGGCTCACCGATGCGCTTGTAGGGGATCAGCGTCATCAACGAGTTGTAAGCCTCGCTGGTGTTCCAGGCGTCGACGTTGATGGGCGTTCGCACGGCGCCCGGGGAGATGCTGTTCACGCGGATCCGCTCCGGCGCAACCTCCTGGGCGATCGACTTCATCATCATCATGACGCCGCCCTTCGAGGCGGCATAGTTCACGTGACCGGCCCAGGGGATCACGTCGTGGACCGAGCTGATGCACAGGATCTTCCCGGCCGAGCACGATACCCCCGAACGAACGCCCTGCCGTTTGAAGATGCGCACCGCCTCGCGCGAGCACAAGAACTGTCCCTTCAGGTTCACGTTCATGACCAGCTCCCAGGCCGCCAGCGTCAGCTGGTCGAAGGGGGCGTCCTTCTGCAATCCGGCGTTGTTCACCAGGATATCGACGGCGCCGAAGGTGTCGATGGCGCGCCCGAACATCGCCTGGACCTCGGCCTCGCTGCTGACGTCCGCCCGCACCGCGAAGGCCTTGGTGCCACAGCCGCGGATGTGGTCCACCACCTTGGCCGCCTCCTCCTCGCGCGAGACGTAGTTCACGACCACGTCGGCGCCGGCGTGGCCGAGCGCGATGGCGATGCTCCGGCCGATGCCCGAGTTCGCGCCGGTGACGATGGCCTTCTGTCCCGCCAGTACCTTCGAATGGGTGCAGGGCGGCTCGACGGCCTCGGGCAATCCCTGCTCGGCAAAGTAATCCTTGGTCGGTTTCATGGTCTGTAGCCTCCGCAGGAAGTACGCCGCCTCGTCGCGACGGTTACGGCTCGTTCCCGCCCTCAGGCGGCGCCCAGACGCTCGACCAGGTGGTCGCCCACCCGCAGCGCGTTGGCCATGATGGTCAGGGCCGGGTTCACGGCGGCGCTCGACGGAAAGAAGCTGCCGTCGACGACATACAGGTTGTCGACGTCGTGGGCGTTGCAGTTGGTGTCCAGCGCCGACGTCTTGGGGTCGGCCCCGAAGCGGATGGTGCCGTTCTGGTGCGCCACGCCCGCCAGTGGGATCTGTTCGCCGATGAACAGGTTGCGCCCGAAGAGTCCCGTGTGACAGGCGTCGCCGTGTACCTGGCATTTGGTCTGTCGCTGCAGGTAGCGCTCGAGCGTTGAGCGCAGCTGCTGGTGCGCCTTGATGTTGTTCGCCGTGTAGGCGAGGACGATGTTGCCGTCGCGATCGAGCGTGACCCGGTTGTTCGGGTCCGGCAGGTCCTCCGTCGTCAGCCAGAAATCGAGCGAGTGCTTCGCCATCAGGTCGAGGGTGAAGCCCGGCGCGATGGCTGGCGCGCCCGCGCTCAAGGTGACACCGTCGAGCTTGCCCACGAACGAGATGTGGCCCATCGGCAGCTCGAACTCGGAGGACCCGAAGTAGAAGTCGTTGATTCCCAGCGTCTTCTGGAAAACGGTGGGGTTGGGACACTTCGACACCGCCATCAGGATCGAGTTCACGTGGCCCATGTAGTGCCGGCCCACCACGTCGGACGAGTTGGCAAGCCCCTTCGGGTGGCGGTCGCTCGCCGAGCGGAGCAGCAGCGCGGCCGAGTTGATGGCGCCGGCCGCCACGACGACGATGTCGGCGGTGTAGATCTCCTCGGCGCTGCCGCGCGCAACGTGCACCCCGGTCACGCTGCGCCCCGAGGCGCTCGTGCTCAACCGCTTCACGAGGGCGTTGGTGAGCAGGGTGACGTTCGGGTGGGCGAGCGCCGGCTCGACGCAGCACACGTGCGCGTCGGCCTTCGCGTTGACCAGGCACGCGAACCCGTCGCAGGTCGCGCACCGCACGCACTTGCTCGCGCGCGGGTTCGCGTCGTCGCGCATGACGCCGAGCGGAACGTGAAATGGGTGGAGCCCCAGACGGGCGAAGTCGTCCGCGAGGTCCTGGATGCGCGGCTCGTGGGGGAGCGCAGGGTGGGGATAGGGGCTGCTCGCAGCCGGCTCGGTCGGATCCTCGCCGCGGTTGCCGTGCACCTGGTACAGCTGCTCCGCCTTCGCGTAGTACGGCTCGAGCTCCTCGTAGGGGATCGGCCAGGCCGGTGACACGCCGTCGACGTGGTGGATCTCGCCGAAATCCTCCTTCCGCAGTCGAAACAGGGCCGACCCGTAGAACTTCGTGTTGCCGCCCACGTAGTAGTTGGTGTGGGGGTGCAGCTTGCGCCCCTCGCGGTCGCGCCACACCTCCTTGGTGTTGTAGCGGCCCTCGAGGTTCACCGCGCGCGAGCTCCAGTTCTCGGCCTCCCGCGGGACGAAGTCCCCGCGCTCGAGCACCAGGATCTTCTTGCCCGTGGCGGCCAGGCGATGCAGCAGCGTCCCGCCACCAGCGCCAGTTCCGATGATGATCACGTCATAGCGGTTCGAAGACATCGGTTCTCCTTCCAAGGTCAGTCGTGAGCGGCCGGGATCGGTTACGCCGACCCGAGACCTCGGTTACAGAAGATGCAGGGCAGTTTGTGACAGAGCTTCGCGCACCCCGGAAGCGGCCGGGCGAGCCCGGCCCGCCCCGCACGGGCGCGGCGAAGATGAACCTCCGCCGCCAGCAGCATTCCGGCGACCGGCGCCGTGAAATAGACCCACAGGCCCTGCCAGTTGCGGGCCGGGATCGCGGACGCCAGCGTTCGAGCGGGGTTCATGCTCATCCCGGAGATCGGGGCCTCGAAGGTGATGTAGAGGCACACCATCGCGCCGACCACATAGCCGGTGTATCGGCTCACCTTCTCGAAGTGGCTGAGCGCGAGCACGACCGACATCAACACGAAGGAGATGCCGAGCTCCGCCCCGAACGCCACCACCAGCCCCCGCGGCCCCGGCAGCGTCGCCACCGCCGCCACCGGCGGCGCGAGAAAGGCATCGCCGAAGACGGCCGCCACCGCGAGGACCCCGGCCAGCCCACCCACGAACTGGGCCACCGCGTAGGCGAGCGCGTCTCGTCCCGTCACCTTGCCCAGCCGAAAGAACGTCAGCGTCGCCGCCGGGTTGATGTGCGCGCCCGAGCGCTTGCCCCAGGGCGAATAGATGAGCCCGATCGCGGTCAGGCCCATCACGACGCCCATGAGGGCGCGCCGGACGAACGGATCGGGAATCAGCCGATGGCCTGGAAACGCCGGCGATTCGAGCAGCGTCCCGAAGACGCCCGCCGAAATCATGAACAGCCCGAGGCCGAGCGCCTCCATGAAGGCTTCGGCGAGGTGAACCTCCCCACGCGCGGCAGGCGCCGCCGATCCCGCGACCATCGTTTCCATGTTCATGCCCCTCTCTCTCATTCGAGCGATCCGTCGCCGTCTTTACGTGGCCCGAAGATCTTGGTTACGGGCCACGCCCGCGTAACCCCGGTCGCGGCGCGGCGTATGGGGGGCGAGCGATTTGAGCGAGCACAGCACGCGAACCAGGAGGATTCCGATGCGACTTCGACCGACGATTTCGATGACCACGATGATGGCCGCCACGGGGCTGGCGTTGACCCTCGCCAGCGGCGCGGCGCACGCCGAGCCGGCTCTCGCCGCGCGCAAGGGGCTCACGCTCGACGGGGCGCGCGACCTGATCACGGCGGCGCAGAAGGTGGCCCGGGCGCGCCACACCACCGGCGCCGTGGCGGTGGTGGACGAGGGCGGGAACCTGATCGCCCTGGATCGCCTGGACGGCACGTTCGCGGCCGCTTCCCAGATCGCCTACGGGAAGGCGCGCACGGCCGCCCAGTTCAAGAAGTCCACCCGCTTCTTCGAGGACGTGATCGCCAAGGGCCGCACGGCCATGACGGCGCTCCCCGACTTCACGCCGCTCGGTGGCGGCCTGCCGCTGGCCATCGATGGCGAGGTGGTCGGCGCCGTGGGCGTGAGCGGGGCGGCCAGCGCCAAGGAGGACGAGGAGCTGGCCCAGGTGGCCGCGGACGCGTTCGCCGTGGCGGCGCGCGCCACCGCCAGCGTCCGCCTCATCGACAAGGAGCAGGTAGCGGCCGCCTTCGTGAAGGGCGAGCCCCTGGTCGAGACCGCCGACTACAAGGTGCACGCCAGTCACCGCGACGGCGCCGGGAAGGCCGAGGTGCACCTCGGCGACACCGACATCCTCTATATGCTCTCGGGTTCGGCCACGCTCGTGACCGGCGGAAGCATGGTCGACCCCGTCACCGTCGAACGGGGCGAGATCCGCGGCTCCTCCATCAAGGGGGGCGAACGCCGCCAGTTGGTGCCCGGCGACGTCGCCATCGTGCCCAAGGGTGTTCCTCACTGGTTCCAGACCGTCCCGGGACCGATCAACTACTACGCCGTCAAGGTCCACTAGGAGCCCGTCATGTTCCTATCAGCGCAGCTCACTTCCACCCTGGCTTCCACGGTCCTCGCGACCGGACTGCTCGCCAGCGCGGCCGCTCCGGTGCGGCCGCCCATGGATCCGCCGCATGGTCGCCCCGACGCCGTCATCGACCTCGGCTCTCGGGAAGGCGCCGCGCTGGTGAGCGCCACCTGGCGTACCCACGACGCCGACATCGTCGCCGTCGACGGGCGGGCGCCCGGGTCCGACCTCAAGCCCAGCGGCAAGAAGATCCGCACCCGCGACGTGGTCCCCCACGCCGGCGCCTCCGACTTCGACGATCGTGCCTGGGAGGTCCTCGACCCGACGGCGCTCGAGGCGCGGCGTGGGACCGGGCGTTTTTCGTTCGTGTGGTACCGCGTCGCGCTCACGGTGCCCGAGCGAGTCGGCGCCATCGGCACCGAGGGAGCGACGCTGGCCCTCGAGGTGGTCCTCGACGACTACGCCGAGATCTGGGTCGACGGCAAGCTGCCAGTGGTGCTCGGTCAGACGGGCGGCAATGTGGTGAAGGGGTTCGGCAGCCCCAACCGGGTGATCCTGGGCCGCGACGTGCACCCGGGGCAACGCTATCAGATCGCCATCTTCGGCATGAACGGACCCATCTCGGCGACCCCGGCGAACTTCATCTGGATCAAGTCGGCGACCGTCGACGTCTACCAGCGCCCCGCCTCTGCCCCGGGTTCGACCAGCGGCACCTTCGGGTCGGTCGAGCGTCTCTCACCTGCTCTCGACGAGCTGGTGCCGCGCGATGCCCACATCGAGAAGCTCGCAGAGGGTTTTCTCTTCACCGAGGGACCGGTGTGGCATCCCGACGGTTACCTCCTGTTCTCGGATCCGAACGCCAACACCATCTACCGCCTCACCCCGGACGGAGACCTGTCCGTCTACCGCACGAAGAGCGGATACAAGGGCACCGACATCGGCGAGTACGGCCAGCCCGGCTCGAACGGTCTGACGCTGGACCCGCAGGGCCGGCTCACCATCGACGAGCACGGCAACCGCCGCGTCACGCGGCTCGAAAAGAACGGCGTCCTAACGGTGCTCGCGGATCACTTCGAGAACAAGCGTCTCAACAGCCCCAACGATCTCGTCTACCGGTCGGACGGCGCGCTCTACTTCACCGATCCGCCGTTCGGCCTGCCCAAGTTCTTCGATGATCAGCGGAAGGAGCTGCCCTTCAGCGGCGTCTACTGCCTGCTCGGCGGAAAACTGACGCTGGTGGCGAAGGACCTCTCCGGTCCCAACGGTCTCGCCTTCTCGCCCGACGAACGGTACCTCTACGTCGACAACTGGGACACGAAGCGCAAGGTGATCATGCGCTACGAGGTCCGGCCGGACGGGTCGCTGACCAACGCGTCCGTGTTCCTGGACCTGACGCGCGTCCCGGGCGAGCAGGCGTTCGACGGACTGAAGGTCGACCGCCGCGGCAACGTCTACGCCGCCGGCCCGGGCGGCCTGCTCGTCATTGCTCCCACGGGACAGCTCCTTGGCACCATCAAGTTCGCCGAGCAGCCGGCGAACTTTGCCTGGGGCGACGCGGATCGGCGCGCCCTTTATGTCACCGCCCGAACGGGCCTTTACCGGGTGCGCCTCAACGTCGCGGGCGCGGGAGCTTTGCCATGAAGAGGATCGTGATCGTCGGGGGAGGATTCGCGGGGGCCTACGCCGCTCAGGCGCTGGAGCGAAAGCTCCGGCGGCGGGACGACGTGGAGATCCTGCTCTACGCGCGGGAAAACTACTTCGTCTTCCAGCCGATGCTGGCCGAGGTCGTCTCGGGGGCGCTCGGCCTCACGGACGTCGTCAGCCCGCTGCGCAGGCTGCTCCAGCGGACCCATGTCCACGTGCGCGAGGTCGAGTCGATCGACGTCGAGAACCAGACCATCACCGCGGCGCCCGGCTCGCGGCCCCACGCCCACGTCGAGCGCTACGACCATCTGGTCCTGGCCCCCGGCACGGTGACTGACTTCCGGGGCCTGCGCGGGCTCCCCGAGCACGCGCTGCCCTTCAAGAACCTGGGAGACGCGCTGCTGCTCCGCAGCCGGGTGATCCGCGCGCTCGAGGAGGCCGACGGCGAGGACGACGATCCTGAGCTGCGGCGCCAGCTGCTGACGTTCGTGGTGGCGGGCGGCGGCTTCTCGGGCGTCGAGGTGGTGGCCGAGTTGAACGACTTCGTGCGCGACGTCGCGCACCACTACCGGCGCATCAATCCCAAGGAGATTCGCGTGATCCTCGTTCACGCACAGGATCAGATTCTTCCCGAGGTCTCCCCGAAGCTCCGGGCGTTCGCGGCGAAGATCCTGCGCCGCCGCGGCGTCGAGCTGGTGCTGAACCAGCGGCTCTCGGCTGCCACCGGCGAGTCCGCGGTCCTGGGAGACGGGAGCGTCATCCCCACCCGCACGCTGGTGTCGACCATCCCTTCGTCGCCACACCCGTTGATCGACACGCTGCTGCTCCCCAAGACCAAGAACGGACGCCTGCTGGTCGACGCCACGTTGAAGGTTCAGGGGCGGTCGAACGTCTGGGCCCTGGGCGACTGCGCCAGCGTCCCCACGAAGGACGGCATGCCGTGCCCGCCCACCGCGCAGCACGCCACGCGGCAGGCAGCGCTGGCCGCTGACAACATCACCGCCGCCCTGTTCGGCGGCGAGCTCCGCGACTTCGACTTCAAGGGTCTCGGCAAGATGGGCTCGCTTGGACGACGCAACGCCGTCGCCGAGATTTTCGGCCTGCAGATCTCGGGGTTTCTCGCGTGGTTCCTCTGGCGAACCATTTATCTCCTCAAGTTTCCCGGGTGGGGCCGGCGGATCAAGGTGGCGTCGGCTTGGACCCTCGACCTGTTTCTGCAGCCGGAGCTCGTCGAGCTGCGCCTGGGCGAGGGCGGGGGCGCGACGCACGAGCACTTCGAGCCAGGGCAGACCGTGTTCCGCCAGGGCGAAGTCGGCGATCGTGTCTTCATCGTGCTCTCGGGGCGTGCCGAGGTCCTGCACGAATCCAAGGGCGCCGGCGTTTCCGGCGAGAAGGTGCTCGCGACGCTCGGTCCCGGCGAGAGCTTCGGGGAGGCAGCGCTGCTCGGCAGCGCACCCCGGAACGCGACCGTCCGCTGCCTCGAGGCGATGACCGTCCTCAGCATTCCGAAGCGCGAGTTCGGCCTCCTCGCCGCGAACGTTCCCGGCCTGCGAGCGAGCTTCGAGCAGGTCATGACCAGGCGCGGGCTGGCGGCCCCGCCGACGCCGACGGAGCCGCGAGCGGCTTCGAGCTGAAGGACAGGTATTGGGCGGGTACCGAGAGCTGACACCACCCTCGGACGACCCGGAGTATGCAAGCCAAGAACGGGCCTACCGCAGGCTCGGAAATGGCTCCGAGCACGCCGGCGGATAACCTCCTAACCGATTGACATGGCGGGGGAATCGGGACATAAGACGCAGTCTCGCGGGATTAACTCAGTTGGTAGAGTGTCAGCTTCCCAAGCTGAATGTCGCCGGTTCGAACCCGGTATCCCGCTCCCACGCAAGTGCGCCAGGCGCCAGCGATTCTAGAGGGCGGTGATCACCCTCGGTCGGACCGCTCGCCGGGTCCAGACACACAATAGACACAAGGGGCGCGGTCGGCGCCGCGCGAGTCGTCTCGCTCGCCTCAGTTGGAGGGCCGAAGCTGAGGCGATCGATCTCGCGCCGCAGGTAGCTCGGATCGAGGTGCAGGTACGTCTCGGACGTGATGCGCGGATCCTTGTGGCGCATGATCTTCTGGACCGCGGAGAGGTTCGCCCCGTGCATCGTCAGCAAGCTCCCGGTCGTGTGTCGCAGGTCGTGAAAGCGAATCGGGCGAACGGCGCTGGTGACCCACATGAGGTTCCCATCCGTCGGGCATCGTCGAATCGTGTCGTCCGTGGTGGCCTCGACATGGCGGCAGCCGCTCTTCCGGCACTTGTGGCGGTAGCCGAGGATGATGCCTGCCCGACGGAGCGCACGGCGGAGCACGTTCTGCAGCTGAGTCGTCCCGGGGTACATCGAGCCGTCGGGGCGCGGGAAGACCAGCTCCGATGGCGAGCGCCTGACGGCCGCCTGGAGGTACGGCACGAGCTCCCGTGCCATGGGGATGCCGTCCTCGTGGCCGCCCTTCGTCGTGTCGCGATCGTAGGAGCGCCTCACGAAGATGATCCCGATCTGAAAATCGAGGTCGGCCTTCCGGAGGCCAAACAGCTCGCCCTTGCGCAGCCCCGTGTAGATCGCGGTCGCGAACAGCGATCGCCATCGCGGCGCGACGTTCGCCAGGACGGGCGCGACCTCGTGACTGCGCAAGAAGTCAGGCTTGCGCTTCGGCACCTTCCAGACCTTCACCTCGTCGATGGGATTCGGGCCGGCGATCTTCTTCTTCTTGATCGCCGCTTGAAGTGTCCGCCGCAGAAACCCGCGGAGGTGGTTCACGGCCTGGGGGCCGAGCGCCTTTCGCTTGGGACCGACCAGCCTGGTCCGATCATCGAGGTATTCCTCGATGTCGCCCGATGAGATATCGCGCGGGGTCTTGGACGCGAACGGCGCCTCGCGCAGGTGAAGACGAATCGCGCTGCTCGCCTTCTCGTACGACGGCTTGTCCTTACACACTTTTTCGAGCCACCAGTCCAAGAGATCCCTGAGGGACGGCTCGGCGGTGACGCCGCCACCCTGTTCCACGCCCAGCCGGACGCGCTCACAGAGCCGTTCCTTGTCATCGGCGAGCCGCCGCGCCTCGCGCTTCGTCGTCGCCGCAGACTTGATTCCACGCCACCGCCCGCGTTCGTCCTTGTAACGCAGGTAGTAGACCCCGTTCTTCTCGAATACGGATGCCATCAGCGTTCCTCCTTCAGCAGGCCGCGCGCCCCGCTCGGCCGCGGACCAAGTCAGCGAGTTCCTTTTTAGCGCACTCAGCGTCGCCGGCCATGGGATCCGTGCACGACCGCATCGACGGCTGCGCCGCCATTCGCAAGCCCTCTCACGACCTCCGGATTGAACCGGAGGAGACTGCCGATCCGCACGCAGGGCAAGAGGCCAGCCTCCGCGCGGTGGTAGACCCACGAGCGGCTCACCTTGAGGAAACGGGCGACGTCGGCGACATCCCACAGGCCGTCATGCTCGGCTCGGGCGGGCGCCGGCCTGCTTGGAGCGCTGGTGCGGGCGAACACCGAGGTCGGCGCCTCCTCATCGACCGCGTCCCACAAACGGCTCACGGCGCCTTCTTGTCGGTGGCAGGCGTGGGGCTCGGCACGGGGCGCCCCGCTGCCGTAGGCGGTGGGAGGGAAGCAGGTGAAGGGGACGCGGGCGGGCGGGCCGACGACGACGCCGACGACCTCGACCGGTCCCCGTTCTTGCGGTGCTCATGCCACAGCCGATCGCGCCGGAACAGCTCACGAAGCGCGTAGTCGACGGTGGTGAAGAGCGCGTCGCCCGTCGCGAGCGAGGACGAAAGCTCGACCCATCGCGCGTAGTCGGTCAGCTCGCCGGCGGTCTCTTCGCCGAGTTCCAGCTCCAATTTCGCGCGGGCTCGGCTTGCTTCCAGGACGAGTGGTCCAGTCTGAAGACGCGCCTTCGGGCGCCCCACGCGTCGCGTTCTGCTGGCATTTTCCATGACGGTCTCCTTGATCTGGTCGTCGGATTTCGGTGTTCGATAGGGTTGTCGTGAACGCCGACCGCCTCGTTGCCGCCGCCACTCACCTTTCGAAGCCGCGCCCACGATTCCGAGGAGCATCCAGCTTGCGCTCGACCGCCTTATCGAGCCGCTCGATGTGGATGCGGTGCTGCGGGTGAGTCCTTTCCCGATCGCGCAGGATCTCGACCAGGTTGCCTGGAACCTGCCACTGCCCTTCAGCTACCCGCGTGACGAGCTTGTAGCGTTCCAGGCGCTTGAGACGGCGCATATTGACGTCGACGATCGACTGAGCCGGCACCGGCCGGCCCTCGATAAGGAGAGGCCGGGCTTCGAGGTCCATGAGGTGGAGCGCAGCGCCATAAATGCCCCGGTTCGCCGCGGCGACGCGCTGAATGGCGTGGTCGGGCGCGGTCAGCCACTTCGCCGGGGTGGCAGCGATCCGAACGCGCTCACCCACTGCGAGACCATCAGCATCGGCCGGATCCACCCGGACGTAGTGCGCTTCCCTTCGCGCGGTTTCGACGATGATGAATGGCGCGCCAGTCTGCTCGTCGTGCAGTCCCTTATGACGGACGATGCCCTCGATGGGCGCTGGGCTGGTCACATCGAAAATACGATACGCGGCCGGGGTCCGCCGAAGCGCCCCATGCATGCGCTTGATGATGTCCCCGCGCTCGCCGAGCCGTTGCAAGGTGTCCTGCCACCCGTCCTCGAGGCGCCAGGACGTCGGTGAGACGCGTTCGGCTAGATGCAGGCGCTCCAGGAGATCGAGGCGCGCGACGGCATGCGGCCGGGAGAGTTTCTTCGCCTCCGCTGCCGTCGCGATATCGGTCATCCGGACGAGACGGTCGGGCGTGCTCAGCGCCGCCAATCGCCGATCGATGGTGGTCAGGCGCTCTTGAGAAGTCTCCCGGTCGAGTTGCCGCCGCACGTCCAGCTCACTGCGCGGCCCGAGCTCGTTCGTGGCCAGTTCCTGGGCCCGCAGGCGCAGGGATTCCGAGAGATAGGTTCGATCGATTCGGAGCTCTCGGTCTCCGGTGTCGACGCCGCGGACGACCAGGTGCACGTGGGGATTGTCGGTGTTGTAGTGGCAGACGGCAGCCCAGCGCAGCCCACGCCCGAGATCCTTTTCCATCCGCTCCACCAGTCGCCGGGTGTAGTCGCGCAAGTCCAATTCATCCCCGTCCTCGGGCGCGATGATGAACCGAAACTGCCGTTTCTCCCCCTCGATCGCTGCCCCGAATTCGGCGCGACCGACCTCTCCATCGGCGTCGAACAGGCGCCCCTGTGTAGACGGCCGAGAGTTTCCGTCGAAAAGTGACAGTCGACGTCCACGGTGGCGAGGGGGTCAATGTTTGCGACGACGGGGCTTGTTGCTTGCGGGAGGGTCGTCGCGTTCGAA